>Ga0082212_10011308_pt1 | contig 11327 bp, 6 predicted proteins | sample TergutNt197P3_FD_71548 | JGI IMG/M metagenome (GOLD analysis project Ga0082212, IMG submission 71548) | Neocapritermes taracua P3 segment gut microbial communities from Petit-Saut dam, French Guiana - Nt197 P3 | ecosystem: Host-associated > Arthropoda: Insects > Digestive system > Gut ... | reverse complement strand
GACGCTGGTTAGGGGGGGAGAGGGGGATGTGGAGGGGGGGGGGGGAGGAGGGGGGGGGGGGGGGGGGGCGTTTTTTTTCGCCGCGTGCGCGGCGATGATGGCGGGGGCGCAAGGGACTCCGCCTTGCAATGCCGGGAGCGCAAGGCTTCCGCCTTGCATCGTTAATATTGCAGGGCGGAAGCCCTGCGCTCCCGGAAGGGCCGCGCTTCCGGAAGCCTCGCGCTCACGGAAGGCTGGGGAGCCACATCCCTGCAGATCGCACATTTTTAACGAATCGCTTGCGAGCGGAAGAAATCGCTTGTCATTCGGCGGAATAACGGGCATTATGATTATCGCTTCTGACGGGCAGGAGCGGGATTGAACCAACAGGATATGACATGACGATGAGTTCTGAACAGATTGCGCTGGAGATTGCAAAGGCCTTGGATGCGAAACAGGCGGACGACATCAAGGTTTTCGATGTCGGCGAGGTGTCCGGGGTGACGGATTTTTATGTGGTGGCGACGGGCACGTCCGCGCCGCACCTGAAGGCGCTGGTTTCCGAGACGCAGCGGCACATGAAGAGCCTTGACGTGGCGAGTTACCGCACATCGGGGGCATCGGACAGCGGGTGGGTCGTGGTGGATTACATCCATGCGGTCGCGCACGTGTTCTCGCCCGAGGCGCGCGCCTATTACAACATCGAGCGCCTGTGGGCTACAGCCAGAGAAGTCCAGCTTCCTCATCCGGGACGCTGAAGAACGATTCCTGGTCCAGCCCCTGCATGGTGAGCAGCAGGTGGGCGAGCTCCGAGGTGTCGTCGGAGAGGGAGTACGCGCCGTCCTGCGTCGCGAGGCTGATGCTCAGGAGCGTGAGGGTCTGCTCGCGGGCGTTGTTGCTGTGGTAGCGCTGGTAGGTCTGGAAGGATCCGCCCAGCAGCAGGGCGAACACGGCGGCCGCGGCCAGCCTGCGGAAAACGACGTTGAGGCGCAAGGCCCGGCGCCGCTCGGCGGCGGCCTTGGCGGCCTCGGCACGGATGGCGTCCAAGACGCTGTCGGAGGGTCCGCCGATTCGTGCAAACCCGTCCCTGACCTGCGGCGCAAACGCCGCAAGCTCCCGAAGCACGCCGGCCTCGTTAAGGTCTGTCAGGTTGTCACTCATTTCTTCATCTCCTTTGCCATTATCAATCGCAGTTTCGTCGTCGCGTCGTGCATGCGCCCGAGGGCGGTGTTCAGCGGGATTTTCAGCGTCTCCGCAATCTCGCTGAACGAGAGGTCGCCCTGCACGCGCATCAAAAAAATCTCGCGCTGGACTGCCGGCAGCTGCCCGACGGCCCGCATGGCCAGCCGCGCAAGATCCGCCTGCTCCAAATCCTCCGCCGGGCTCCTGTCCGGCGAGACCAGCTGCTCCAGCAGCGGCTGGTCCTCATCATCCTCGACCGCGTCCAGGCTGACGGACGGCTTCTTCTTCCGCCTGAAGTCAATCAGCAGGTTGCGCGCGATCTGCCACATCCACGCCCTGAACGAGACGTTCTCAAACCTGTCCGCATTGCGGATGACCCGCACCCAGAGATCCTGGAACAAATCCTCCGCATCGGCGCGGCTCCCCGTCATCCCCAAGAACCACGAGAAGAACGCCTGCCTGTAACGCCCGACCAGACAATCCATCGCGGCAACATCGCCCTTCGAGTAGGCAAACAGCAACTCCGCATCCGTCATCTGCTCGTCTGGTATCACAGGTTTCATACAAAGAAACGCACCGCGCCGCGATTTATTGCCGTGAAATTTTTGTTTTCAGGAGACAGCCCCCGGGGCGGCAGGAGGCCACCCCGGGGGCGGGGATTACTTCAGGTAGTTGTTGTACCACTTCACGCACTCCGCGACCTCGTCCTCGAGCGTCGCCGACTGGTGCTCATACTCGCAGGTGATCGGGCCGCTGAACTTCTGCCGGCGCAGCTCGTCCAGTATCTTCGCGATCTCGCCCACGCCCTTGCCGTAGGGGACGTCGCGGTTGCCGCCGCCCATCTTGTCCTTGTCCACGAGGTGCAGGGTGAAGAACCGCCCCTCCAGCTTCTTGACGCCCTCCAGCGGGTTGAGCCCGGCGGTGACCCAGTGGCCGGTGTCCGTGCCCGAGCCGACGTTCTTGCGGTTCCCGAGCTGCTGCAGCTGCGCCTCCGGGAAGCCCTCCTTCTGCGCGTGGTTGTGCAGGGCGACCTTCACGCCGTACTCGGCCGCGAGCTTGTCGAGCAGGTCCATGGTCTTGTCGTCCTTGCCGACCTCGACCTGGAGAATCTCGATGCCCATGTCCTTCGCGAAGCTGAACAGGTCCTTCCAGCCGTTCTCGTCGCCCGCGCCGCACACGCCGAACACGATCATCTTCAGCCCCTGCGCCTTCAGGAAGTCCTTGACTTTCTGACGCGTCTCCGCGTTCATGCCCGTGCCGATGCCGCCCTCGAAGCCCTCGCCCAGCCTCTGCCCCGGGTACGCCTCGACGTACTCGAACCCGACCTTCTTCGCCGTCTGCACCGCCTCGACGAACGAGCGGTCGCGGAACGAGTACAACTGGAGCGCGAAGCGCGGCTTCCACGTTTCCGCCGCCATGCACGACGCCGCGACGATGCTCGCCAAAAGACCGATAACCAACTGTTTCATCTCTCTCCCCTTGTGTGCAGCGACCGCAAAGCTGCCCCGTTCCTCGCGGCAGATTCACTCTGCTGATACGGACTGCATTTTGAATCATTGTAGCCCATTCCGTTTTCAAGATGAAGCAAAAAGTAAAGGGAATTTTTGATTGGGGATTTTAGACGCCGTTTAAGCGTCTCAAAATTGAATGGACATGAATTTTACGGCTCACGAGGACGTTCGCCCTCCATCTTGCATATTTTTGTGCCCTCCATCTTGCATATTTTGGCACCCTCCATCTTGCATATTTTGGCACCCTCCCTTTTTTTGGAGGGCGAGCGTCCCCGCGAGCCGTCTTTCAATTATAACAAACGTGTCCATACTATAGAGGACAATACAAATGCGGTCAAAAAAAAATTGCCTTGTGCCGTGTGCGCGTGGGTGCTAATATGGAAGCATGGAAATTACCACGAGAAAGGCAGGAGAACGCACACATTTTTTCTGCGCGGTTATGCGCGGGGTTTTCAGCCTTTGCGGTTACGGCTCGCGGGGACGCTCGCCCTCCAAAATGCACAATGCACAATGCATAATTTACGAACATCCCAGAGCGCATTTAACTTGGACATTGGATATTCCGTGTTGGATATTGGATATTCCCGAAGGTTTTCCACTTTCCACCTTTTACCTTTTACCTCTTACCTCTTACCTATCACTTATCACCTAAATGACTGACATCATCATCACAGGCGCGCGCCAGCATAACCTCAAGAACATCAACGTCCGCATCCCGCGCGACGCGCTGACGGTCGTCACGGGGCTGAGCGGTTCGGGCAAGTCGTCGCTCGCGTTCGACACACTCTACGCGGAGGGGCAACGGCGGTACGTCGAAAGCCTCTCGGCGTATGCGCGGCAGTTCCTCGGCCAGATGCAGAAGCCGGAGGTGGAGCATATCGAAGGCCTCTCGCCAGCCATCGCCATCGAGCAGCGCACGGCGGGCGGCAACCCGCGCTCCATCGTCGCGACCGTGACGGAGATCCACGATTACCTGCGCTTGCTCTACGGCAGCGTGGGGCTGGCGCATTGCCCGCAGTGCGGGAAGCGCGTGCAGCGGCAGAGCGCGGAGCAGATCGTGGACCAGCTGATGGCGTTGCCGCAGGGGACGAAAATCGTTTTGCTCGCGCCGCTGGTGCGGGGCAAGAAGGGGCGGCACGAGGAGGTTTTTGAGGCGGTCAAGCGGCAGGGCTTCACGCGCTTGCGCGTCGATGGCGCGATGGTGGCGGCCGAAGATGCGCCGACGCTGGACAAGAACAAGGCGCATACGATCGAGGTAGTCGTGGACCGCCTCGTGGTCGGCGGCGGCATCCGCGCGCGCCTGACGGACTCGGTGGAGCTCGCGCTCAAACAGGGCGAGGGCGTTCTGCGCGTCCAGCGGATCGGCGCGGACGGGAAGGCCTCCGAGACGCTCTACTCGGAGAAGAATGCGTGCGTGGACTGCGCCGTCAGCTTTGAGGAACTGAAGCCGCGCGCGTTCTCGTTCAACAGCCCGTACGGCGCGTGCCCCGTGTGCGCGGGGCTGGGGGCGCAGTGGGTGTTCGACGAGGATCTGGTCATCCCCGACAAGGCCAAGCCGTTGCGCGAGGCCATCCGCCCGTGGCGCTGCATCGGGCATCACATGATCGTCTATCACAAGTACCTGCTGCAGACCATCGGGGAGCAGTTCCGCGTCAACCTCGACACGCCGTATGAGAAGCTGCCCGGCAAGCACCGCGAGTTGATCCTGCACGGGAGCGGCGACAGGCCGCTGAAGCTCGACTGGCGGAACGTGGACAAGCCGTTCGAGGGCGTGCTGGCGAACCTGAAGCGCAGGTACGAGGAATCCGAGTCCGACGAGATGCGCGAGAAGTTCGCCGCCTATATGAGCCGTCAGGTCTGCCCGGCCTGCCGCGGTGCGCGCCTCCGCCCGGAGTCCTGCGCGTGCACGGTCGCAGGGCTTTCGATCGTCAAGGTCATGGACATGACCGTGCGGCAGAGCGTCGCGTTCTTCGAGGGGATGAGGCTGCCGGCCGCGGATGAGAACGTGGTCGCGGAGGTCTTGAAGGAAATCCGCAAGCGCCTCAAATTTTTGTCGGATGTGGGGCTGGACTACCTCTCGCTCTCACGTGAGAGCGCGACGCTCTCGGGCGGCGAGATGCAGCGTATCCGCCTCGCCACGCAGATAGGGTCGGGGCTTGTCGGCGTGCTGTACGTCATGGACGAGCCGACCATCGGCCTGCACCCGCGCGACAACGAACGCCTCATCGCCATGCTGCACCAGCTGCAGCGGCGCGGCAACACCGTCGTCATCGTCGAGCATGACGAGGCCATGATACGCACGGCCGACTATGTCGTGGACCTCGGCCCCGGCGCGGGGCGGCACGGTGGTGAGGTCGTCTATCAGGGCGACGTGAAGGGCCTGCTGAAGAGCAAGGCTTCCGAGACCGCGGCCTACCTCTCCGGTCGCAAGCGCATCGAGCCGCCGGTCCGGCGCGTCGCGCCCGGAAAGGCCCGCATCAAAATCACGGGCGCGTCCGAGAACAACCTCAAAAACATCGACGTGGAAATCCCGCTCGGGTGCTTCGTGTGCGTCACGGGCGTGTCCGGGTCCGGGAAGTCCACGCTCGTGAGCGACATCCTCAAGCGCCAGCTCTTCAAGCATTTCTACGCCTCGAAGGAGAAGCCCGGCGCGTTCACGAAAATCAGCGGCCTTGAGCACCTCGACAAAGTCATCGAGATCGACCAGAGCCCCATCGGGCGCACCCCGCGCAGCAACCCCGTCACCTACACCGGCGCGTTCACCGCCATCCGCGAGCTCTTCGCCGCCACGCCCACGGCCAAGGTGCGCGGCTACGGCGCGGGGCGCTTCAGCTTCAACGTCAAGGGCGGCCGCTGCGAGGTCTGCCAAGGCGACGGCATGCGCTGCTTGGAGATGCACTTCCTGCCCGATGTCTATGTGACCTGCGAGCAGTGCGGCGGCCTGCGCTACAACAAGGAGACCCTCGAGGTGCGCTACGGCGACAAGAGCATCTCCGATGTCCTGAACCTCACCGTCGATGACGCGCTCGAATGCTTCGCGCCCGTGTCGGCCATCGCCAACAAGCTCAAGACCCTCTCCGAGGTCGGCCTCGGCTACATCCACCTCGGGCAGTCCTCCACGACGCTTTCGGGCGGCGAGGCCCAGCGCATCAAGCTCGCGGCCGAGCTCTCCAAGCGCGCCACGGGCAAGACCCTCTACCTGCTCGACGAGCCCACCACGGGCCTGCACTTCGCGGACGTGCACAAGCTGCTCGAGCTCCTCCTGCGCCTCCGCGCGAGCGGCAACACCGTCGTCGTCATTGAGCACAACCTCGACATCATCAAGTGCGCCGACCACATCATCGACCTCGGCCCCGGCGGCGGCGACGAAGGCGGCACGGTCGTCGCCACCGGCGCCCCCGCGGCCATCGCCGCCTGCGCCGCATCGCACACCGGACGATTCCTACGCGAGGCGGGGACGAAAGGGGCCTAGCGTCCTGTAAAACACAGATTTCACGATGGAGGGCGAGCGTCCCCGCAAGCCGTCAGACGCGATGCAGGGCGGAAGCCCTGCGCTCCCGGCACATGGAGGGCGAGCGTCCCCGCGAGCCGTCAGACGCGATGCAGGGCGGAAGCCCTGCGCTCCCGGCACATGGAGGGCGAGCATCCTCGCGAGCCGTTAGACACATTGCGGTTTCCTGCCCCATTGGTCGCACGCCGCGCCAATGGGGACCTCTGTCTCGCCCTCCAAACAGGGTACTGAAAAAAACTTCCCTTGCCTGCTTGACAGCGGCGGGGGGCGTTTGCTATCGTGGATGCGTTTCAGATAGGTAGCCTTGCCGTGGGTACGGCGGGGCTGACCAAGTGAGGGCGAACGGAAGTCCGTGAGAGTCGGACGCGGTCGCGCCGCTGTAACCGGATACAATTTCCAATCCGCCACCCGCAGGGGGAAGGCTGGGAAAAGGTCAAGCCGGAAGCCAGAAGACGAGCCATCACTTGCCGAGACGCCCGGAAGGGTGTCTGCCTCTCTCGCGTAAAGAGAGGAAGGGTCGTTCCCCATCTCCGGGGCCTTCACTTCCTCTAGAGGATAAGTGAAGGCCTTCCGCTTTCCGGGGGCCAAGGAGGATGGGATGAAGAAGATGCTGACGGTCGCGGCCATGGCGTTCGCGGCCACGGGGCTACAGGCGGCGGGGGGCTGGGAACAGTTCCACGGGACGGACGGTAACACGGGGCGCGCGGCGAGGGGGCCGGACCTGCGGGTCTATGGCGCACCGAGGTTCGCGGCGACGGTCGAGGGCTACAATGACCTCTGGGGCTTCGCGCCGTCCGCGACGGGGCCGGTGGTGATGGACGGCAGGGTGTTCTGCTACGGCAACGGCGGGGCGGTGTCGGCGTTCGACGAGTCGTCGGGCGAATGTCTCTGGCGGACGCCGGTCGCGTATGGCAACGCGAACGATTCGAACGCGTCGCCCTCGGCGAGCAACGGCAGGGTCTATGTCGGGAGCGGCACGGCGCTCTATTGCTTGGACGCGGAGGACGGCGCGGTCGTCTGGGAGCATGATTTGGAGCGCGAGGTGGTGAACGCGGCGGTGACGGTCGCGGAGGGCATCGGGCTGTGCTTCCTGCACACGTGGGGCGCAGGGTCGCCGCTCCGGACGCGCCTGCACGCGGTCCGCGTCGCGGACGGGACGCTGGCGTGGTCGCTGGACATGGGCGGGCAGGGGCAGGGGAACGTCGCCTACAACGCGGCGGCGGGGCTGCTCTACACGACGGTCGGCGCGGCGGACGGCGGCTGGGCGAGCGGGCGCGGCGGCATCGCGGCGATTGACGCGGTGGGCGGCACGAACGTGTGGTTCAGCGCGGGGAGTCTCGACAGGCCGTGCTACGGCGGCGTCGCGTTCGACGCGGCGCGCGGCTGGGTCGTGGCGGCAGGGGACACGGGAGGGTCGTCCTACTCCTGCCTGCTGGTGTGCGACGCGACGACGGGCGCGACCGTCGCGCAGGCCGCGGACAGGTCGCTTCCGTCGGGGAACTACACGCCGACCATCGGCGCGGACGGCTGGGTTTACGGTTGCGGCGCGGAGTGGGACGACGGGCCTTACGTGTTCGCCTACAACCCCGCGACGGGGGACGTGGAATGGCAGTTCGGGGAGATGTACGAGGGGCCTTTCGGGAGTTACAGCGTCTCCCTCGCCTACGCGCAGGACATCGGCGGCGGCACCAGTGCCGTCTATTGCCCGAGCAGCGGGCTGGCCGCGTTCTGGGATGTCGAGGAGTACGCGATGTTCGACGCGGCGGACGGCACCCTGCTGGCCACGCTCCCCATGACGGGCGGCAACGCCGCGCTCGCCAACGGCAACCTCTATTTCGTCAACTGGGCGGGCGACCTCGTGGCGTTCGGGCCGCCCGTGCATATCGTCGAGGTGGACTGCGGCGCGGACGGCAGCGTCTCGCCGTCGCGCCGCCAAGGCGTTGCGGAGGGCGAGAGCGTGACCTTCACGTTCGAGGGCGCGGTCGCGGACGTGCGGGTCAACGGCGTGTCCGTGGGCGCGGTCGCGTCGTACACCTTCGCGAACGTGACGGGCAACGAGACGCTCGCCGTGACGTTCCGCCCCACACTCTCCGCCGCGCTCCCCGAGAACCACGTCGTCGGCGTGCCGTTCGTGATGCAGGCCGAGGTCCGCGACAGCCTGAAGCCCGCGAGGTTCAGCGCGTCCAAACTGCCGCCGGGGCTGAAGATTGACGCGACCACGGGCGTCATCTCCGGCGTGCCGACGAAGGTGGGCGTGTATGCCCCCGTCATCACCGCCGTCAGCGTTGCCGACAGCAAGAACGCCGTGAGCGCGATCATCCCCATCGCCATCGAGGCGCTGCCCCTGAACGCGCAAGGCACGTTCAACGGCGTCATCGCGGACGGCAGCGCGGCCGTCATCGGCACCTTCACCGCGACCGTCTCCGCGACGGGCAAGTTCAGCGCGAAGGTCGCCTCGGCCAACGGGACGCTTTCCTTCTCCGCGCCGTCATGGACAGCGCGTGACGGCGACATCTTCACCGTCGCGGCGGCGGCCAAGGCAGGGCAGGCGATCACGCTGGCGCTCGACGTGTCAAGCGCGTGGAACGCATGGCAGATGACCGGCGCCCTTGGCGGCGGCCTCGCCATGACGGCGCAGCGCAACCAGTTCGCCAACCCGAACTACGCGGCGTTCAACGCCTCGCTGAACGCGCTCGGCGCGAGCGTCGGCTACCACACCGTCGCGCTCGAAGGCGCCCTCGTGCCGGGCAGCACCGGCACCGCCGCGAACATCCCCGCAGGCTACGGCTACCTCACCGCGACGGTCAGCGACAAGGGCGCGGTCAAACTCGCCGGGAAACTCGCGGACGGCACCTCCGTCAGCCGCAGCGCGACGCTCCTCACGCTCGGCGACGCAGGCGTGATGCCCTGCTTCGCCCCGCTCTACGGCGCGAGAGGGTTCTTCTCCGCCATGCTGGCGGCGGGCGCAGACGGCAGGATCGGCGGCGTTGGCGACTGGTCGTATCCCGGCAAGTCCCCCGCGGCCAAGGTCCCCGCAACCGAAGACCGCTTCACCATGGAGGTCGCCGCCCGCGGCGCGCGCTACAGCACGCTCGCCACGCTCGCCAGCCACTATGCGGGCGCCGCCCTCTCGGCGGACGGCACGGGGCTCGCCACGCTCATCGACAACGGCAAGGGCGCGCTCAAGCCCGACACCGCCGCCGCGACCTTCTCCGCGAACGCCAAGACCGGCGTCTTCACGGGCAAGATCAAAGCCCCCTCCGCCACGCACCGAGGCGTGCTGGTGCAGTTGCCGGGCGGCGGCAGTTTCGGCGCAGGGTACTACCTCGTCACCGAGCCGCTAACCCTGAACGGGGTCAAATACACCGTCAAGCGCTCTCACCCGATCTGCGTGGAGCGGTAACACATTTCACGCCCTCGCGGCGGTGGTAGAAACCGCCGCCGCGAGATTTTTTGAGACACCCCCATGAAAACATCTTTGCGCTTCTTGCTCTTCGTTCTCGCCACCGCACCCGTGGCGTTCGCGGACACCTTCTCGCTCGACGCCATCGAGCGCTGGACAGGCACCGGCTCTTGCCGCGCCGCCCTCGTCATCGACTGGCACGACGGCACACGCCCGCACGCCCTCGCGTGGGGCTTCCGCTTCGACCCTCCCGCCACGGGCCTCGACATGCTCAACGCCATCACCGCCGCCGACCCCGGCCTCTCCGTCACGCTCGACGGCGGCCTCCCCGCCCGCATCACCTACGGCCGCCCCACCCGCCCCGGCGACATCCTCCCCGAGACCGCCGACCACCCCGGCCTCGCCCGCGCGACCGCCTACACCTTCGACCACGCCGACCCCGGCAACGGCCTCTGGAACTACTGGACGTGCGACGCCCAGCCCGCCTTCGCCCGCGACGGCATGACCCCCTGCGCCGCGCCGCCCGCCGCCCGCCCCCTCGCCGACGGCGCATGGGACGCGTGGACCCTCACCACCGACACCATCCCCGCGCCCCCCGCCGCGCCCGCCGCCGCGCTCCACTACCCCTTCGCCACCGAGGTCGTCTCCTACACCCAAGGCGGCACCGTCACCCGCGACTGGATCAGCGGCGCCTACTTCAACAACCCCCTCACCGCCCTCGGCCGCCCCACCGTGGACACCACCGGCGACACCACCACCGTCCCCACCTCCTACACCGTCCCCGTCGTCCCCGTTTACGCCGCCTTCCGCGCCCACGAGATCGTCTCCCTCGGCCTCAGCGGCGGCGAGATCATCCTCGGCTTCGACCACCGCGTTTACGACAACCCCGACAACCCCTACGGCGCCGCCCTCATCGTCTTCGGCAACACCTTCCAGCCCATCGACCGGGACTCCTACTGGCACTTCGGCGACCCCGCCCTCGCCCGCGTCGGCGGCGAATGCAACGACGAAGGCGGCGAGGTTTACGTCAGCCAGAACCCCGGCGGCCCTTGGCACAAGGTCTCCGGCGTGGCGGGCGCCGGATACGCCGACGACTTCGCCCCCACCCTCGGCCGCGTCTATGACCCCTCCCGCCCCGCCACCGCCCTCATCGACGGCCAGAACGAATGGTGGGGCGGCGCCACCGACCCCACCATCCCCGTTGACCCCGCCGTCCTCCCCGCCGACCTCACGGGCATGACCGCCGCCGACATCGCCCGCCGCTACCGGGGCAGCGCCGGAGGTACCGCCTTCTCCATCCGCGCCCTCCCCCTCCCCGCCGACCCCGACAACGGCATGAAATGGATCCGCTACGTCCGCATCACCTCCGAGAACACGTGGGACATCCCCGAGGTGGACGCCGTCGCCGACGTCTCCCCCGCTCTCCCCGTCAACCTCTGGCGCGACGACCACTTCCCCTGGCTCGGCGACCCCGCCCTCGAAGCCGACGACGCCGACCCCGACAACGACGGCACGCCAAATTTCATGGAGTACGCCCTCGGGCGCGACCCCCGCTCGCCCGCGCCCCCCGCCGACCTCTACACCCTCCAGCGTTACCGCGCGCCCGACGGCCTCGACGTTTTCGCCTACACCTTCACCCTCAACCCCGCCGCCCGCGACGTCTTCTTCGGCGTCGTCCGCGCCGACGACCTCCGCGCCCCCCCCGCCGCATGGACGACCGCCGGCACCCGCGTCGTCCGCG
>Ga0082212_10011307_pt1 | contig 11327 bp, 10 predicted proteins | sample TergutNt197P3_FD_71548 | JGI IMG/M metagenome (GOLD analysis project Ga0082212, IMG submission 71548) | Neocapritermes taracua P3 segment gut microbial communities from Petit-Saut dam, French Guiana - Nt197 P3 | ecosystem: Host-associated > Arthropoda: Insects > Digestive system > Gut ... | reverse complement strand
AGCTTTATTTTCTCGTTTAGGATACGTAACGCTCCGGCGTTTTTCGCGGCAATTACAATGCCGGACGTGTTGCGGTCGATACGGTTGCACAACGCGGGCGCGAAAGAGTTTTCCTCGCGCGGACGCCATTCTCCCTTTTGCTGAAGGTATGCCTGTACCCGCGATATCAGCGAGCCGTAGTCGTATTCGCCTTCTCCGTGGCACAGTATGCCCGCCTGTTTATTCAGCAGCAGGATGTTATCGTCCTCATATATGATATCAAGGGCGGGGTCCGCAATCTGCGGGCCGGAATAGTCCCCGTTTCGCGGCGCAAAGAACTCGTCGTTGACATACATTTGGACGACGTCCCCGGCCGCAAGTTTTTGATCGCGTTTCGCGCCTTTGCCTCCGACCTTGATCCGTTTGATCCTTATGTACTTTTGCGCGAGCGAAGGCGGGATCCCGGGCGCAGCCTTCGCGACGAACCTGTCAAGCCGCTGCCCCGCGTCGTTTTTGCCTGCGGTAAACTCTTTCATGAACAGATAATAACACAAAAAACAGTTGACAACAACAACAATCATAGCTTATAATACTCCGGGTGTCGGGCTCGGGTCCCGGCGTCCGCGGCAAGTGTACGAGGAGAGTATAAGTTGTGATTATTTATGCTTATTGATCTTCGGGAGATAATTGGCGTTCCGGGCGGCTCGGTACGTTTCGATTATGAGCCGGATATGTCGAATGCGGCTTTCGGTTCGATCGCGCGTATAAAACAGCCGTCGAGGGCGGCGGGAAACGTCGTCAACAGCGCGGGAGTGCTGACGTTTTCGGCGAATGCAGACGCGGTCTGCGTATGCGTCTGCGCAAGATGTCTCAAGGAGTTCGACTACCCCGTACACAAGCATATATCGGCGTATCTCACTGAAGGAGGGGAAGACGGAGAGGATCCGGACGGGTACTTCCTTCAGGGGGACATGATCGACGCCGACGAGATTATCGTTACCGAGTTTGTTCTGGATATGGATGAAAGGCTTTTTTGCAAAGAGGACTGCGCGGGGTTATGCGAGAGATGCGGTTCCGATTTGAACGAGGGGCCATGCTCCTGTAAAAAGGAGACGGATTCCAGACTTGCCGTTCTGGGACAGCTTTTGGATGATTATTGAATATGACAGGAGGTGTTCTCAATGGCGGTGCCAAAGAGTAAAGTATCTAAGGCGAGAAGGGATAAAAGGCGGTCTTCCCACTGGAAGCTGGAAACTCCAGGGCTGATCAAATGCCCGAAATGCGGCGAGCTCAAACTGCCGCACCGGATGTGCAAGGCGTGCGGGACTTATCGTGACCGCGAACCCGGAGCGACGGAGAAGAAAAAGAAGTAATTACTTATATTTAGCTTCGGATCGAAGGCGGGGAAACCCGCCTTTATCGTCAAAACAACGTAAAGCGGTGGAGCGCGAAATGAACGCAGTAGTAAAAAGCGTCGACCCCGGAAGCCGCGCCGCGAAAGCCGGCATAACGCCGGGCTACGCGCTGCGGCGGATCAACGGGAACAAAATATCAGACGTCCTCGATTATATGTACTACTCGTATGACAGCCGTCTGCTGCTTGAGTTCCGCGGCGCTGACGGTAAGCTCAAGCTGGTTGAGCTGCATAAGCCCGAAGGCGCGGATCCGGGAATAAACTTTGACTCGTTTCTAATGGATAAGCCGATGAACTGCGCGAATAAATGCGTATTCTGCTTTATCGATCAGCTTCCCTCAGGACTGCGGGAATCGCTCTACTATAAAGACGACGACGTCAGGTTATCATTTTTACAAGGAAACTATGTGACGCTGACAAATCTGTCAGTAAATGACGTCGATCGTATCGTCAGGCTGCGGATCAGCCCGCTCAACGTATCGGTGCACACTCTCGACCCTGCGCTGAGAACGTACATGCTAGGGTCCAAACGGGCCGCTGCCGGGGTTGACGCGCTGGCTGCGCTTGCAAGGGCGGGAATCGCGCTCAATTGCCAGATCGTCTGCTGTCCGGGAATCAACGATGGCGCGGCGCTGAACGACACCATGGAAGGACTTTACAGGCTCGGCAGCGGAGTAAACAGCGTTTCAGTCGTCCCTGTCGGTCTGACAAAGCACAGAAGCGGCCTCCCTGCGCTGAGGCCGTATGACCTGACGCAAGCCGCGCAGACTATCAGGCAGGTAAGCGCGTTTTCTGAAAAATGCCTCAGGAGACGCGGATCGAGGATGTTTTTCTGCGCTGACGAGCTGTACATGATGGCGGGACTCAGGCTTCCGGCGCATGAGTTTTATGAGGATTACCCTCAGCTTGAAAACGGCGTCGGTATGATGCGCCTTCTAATAACGGAGTTTGAACGCGCGCTCGGTAAAAGCAGCGCCGGCGCTCCTGCGGGCTCTGAACCTTTTTCCGTCGCGACCGGCGCGCTCGCGGGTAAATACTTAACAAATCTTTTAAAAAGGGCGACAGAAAAATATGGTAATATATGTGGTAAGGTCTATACTATCCGCAACGATTTTTTCGGCGGCGGGGTAACGGTGTCCGGCCTTATCACAGGAGGAGATATCGCAGGGCAGCTTAAAGGACGCGACCTTGGATCGAGACTGTTGATCCCGAGGAATATGCTGAGACACGGCGGGGATGTTTTTCTGGACGATGTTACGGTCGCGGAGTTGTCCTCGGAGCTTCGCGTCCCGGTCCGGGCCGTCGAACAGGACGGGGCGGATCTCCTGAAAGCTTTTTTGGAGGAATAGCAGCAGATGGCGAAACCGCTGGTGGCGATTGTCGGTCGGCCGAACGTCGGTAAATCCACGCTATTTAACAGGCTTGCCGGGAAACGGCTCGCCATTGTTGAAGATACTCCGGGCGTCACGCGCGACAGGCTTTACGCGAAAACTGACTGGAACGGCCGCGAGTTTGACATAGTGGACACGGGGGGCATAGAGCCGCGCGCCGATGACGAGATCCTGATTTTTATGCGCGAGCAGGCAATGCTCGCCATCGAAATGGCTGACGTTATTATCTTCATGACTGACATAACGACAGGAGTCACAGCCGCCGACAAGGAAGTGGCCGGTATTCTGCTGAAGTCGGGGAAACCCGTGCTGCTGACGGTCAATAAGATGGACTCTACCGGCCGTGAAGATCCGGGAATCTATGAATTCTATTCGCTTGGGCTGGGCGACCCAATGTCCGTGTCGTCGATACACGGGCACGGAACGGGGGATATCCTGGACGAGTGCGTGAAACTGCTGCCGCCTGTGCCGGACGACGACGAGGAGGACGACGCGATCCGGGTGGCTGTCATAGGAAAGCCGAACGCCGGGAAATCGTCGCTTGTAAACACCATCCTTGGCGAAACGCGGGTGATAGTCAGCGAAGTCGCGGGAACGACGCGGGACGCAATAGATACTCGCTTTGAAAATGATAAAGGAAAGTATGTTATCATCGACACAGCGGGGATCAGGCGAAAGTCGAAAATCAGCGGCAGAATAGAAAAGTACAGCGTTTTGCGCGCGCAAATGGCCATTGAGAGATCGGACGTCTGCATAATAATGCTCGACGCGCGCGACGGCGTCACCGAGCAGGACACAAAGGTCGCGGGGCTGGCGCATGAAGCGGGCAAAGCAAGTATAATCGTCGTCAACAAATGGGATCTCATCGAAAAAGAAACGAACACGATGGAGAAAATGCGGCGCGAGGTCCTGCGGGATATCAGCTATATGACTTACGCGCCGGTTTTATTCATATCCGCGCTGACGGGCCAGAGAGTCAACAGGCTGTTCGATTTGATCAACTATGTCAGCGAGCAATCGTCGATGAGGATAACGACCGGGATGCTTAACAACGTGCTTGCCGACGCGACGGCGCGCGTACAGCCTCCGGCGGACAGAGGGCGGAGACTGAAGGTCTACTATATAACGCAGGCGGGAGTGCGGCCGCCTACCTTCGTCTGCTTCTGTAATGACGCGAAACTGTTTCATTTTTCGTACGTGAGATATCTGGAAAACAGGATCAGAAGCGTCTTTGGGCTGGAGGGGACGCCGGTACGGATGGTAATAAGGGAACGGAACAGGGAATAGCGTGTAGGGGCGGCATTCTGCCGCCCGCGTAGGGAATAGGGAATAGGCAGAGTGCAGACGCGGCGGCCCGTGAACAGTAATAAGAGCAGGGAGCAGGGGGTGTTGTGGTGAGATACACGGTTGCAATTCTTGCATCGGCTATACCGGCATACATACTCGGAGGCGTAAACGGGGCGATAATTACCTCAAGGATATTTTTCCGCAAAGACATTCGCGAGTACGGCAGCGGAAACCCCGGACTGACTAATTTCTACCGGGTTTTCGGTAAATCGGGATCTCTGATGGTCATAGCCATAGACGTTTTTAAAACGGTCGCGCCCGTCCTTTTCGGCGGATGGCTTTTCGGCAGATTTCTAGATATGTCATTTTTAGGCCGCGCGATATCAGGCGTTTTCGTAATACTCGGCCATTGTTTCCCTGTATTTTACAAGTTCAAGGGGGGCAAAGGCGTCATGGCGGCGGGAGCGATCGTTATTTTTCTGGACTGGCGTATGGCGATCATATCATGGGGTACATTCCTTCTCCTGACCGCGCTGACGCGCTACGTTTCGCTGGGGGCGATGCTGGGCGGGGCCACATTCCCTCTGACGCTGGTTTTGTTCAGGATCGGCGGCGTGTGGGAGCTGGTCGCGGTGTCGATGTGCTCAGTTTTGTTAATAGTCAGGCATGAAGCCAATATAAGGCGCCTAATACGGGGCGAAGAGTCGAAATTCAGGATACGCAAGGAATAGACTCTGTTATGTGTTATTCATTATCAACTACTCAGGAGAGGAATGATAATTAGTATGAAGATATCGGTTTTTGGAAGCGGCGCGTGGGGAACAGCTATCGCGCTGCTTCTGTATGACAACGGGCACGATACTGTCTTATGGTCGAAGTTCAGCGCGGAAGCCGAAGCGATACGCGTCGCGCGTGAGAACCCTCTGCTCAGAGGAGTCGAGATCCCCGGCGGCGTAGTAATTACGACAGATATGAAGGAAGCCGCGCGCGGCGCGGACGGCGTCGTCATTGCCGTGCCGTCATTCGCCGTGAGGGATACGGCGGAAGCTCTCCGGAGCGAAGTCGGGAGCGGCTGCGTCATCATATGCGCGTCCAAGGGTATCGAGAAAGACACGTCCGATTTATTTTCATATATATTGAAGGGTGTTTTCGGAGACGACGCCCCTGTCGCGGCGGTGTCCGGACCCACCCACGCCGAAGAGGTCTCGAGGCGGATCCCCGGCGCCTGCGTCGCCGCTTCAGACGAGATCCGGGTGGCTGAACGCGTGCAGGATTTGCTTATGAACGAATACTTCCGCGTCTATACTTCGACCGACGTAGTCGGCGTTGAACTGGGCGCCGCCTTGAAAAATGTTATCGCGCTGAGCGCTGGCATATGCGACGGGCTGGGATTCGGGGATAACACGCTTGCTATGCTGATGACGCGGGGGCTGGCTGAGATGGCTGAGCTCTGCGTAAGGATGGGCGGCAGAAAAGAAACCCTTGCCGGGCTTGCCGGTCTAGGCGACCTGATCGTGACCTGCATGTCGCAGCATTCGCGCAATCGCCGCGCGGGCGTTCTGATTGGTAAAGGTGTTCCGGTGCAGGAAGCTATGAAAGAAGTGGGCGCGGTCGTGGAGGGTTATTACGCGGCGAAGGCGGCGAGAGAACTCGCGTCGAACACAGGAGTTGAAATGCCTATATGTAATGAAGCGTATAAAGTGCTGTATGAGGGAAAAGACCCGCTTTCGGCGATAAAGGGGCTGATGGGCAGAAGCGGGAAAAGTGAGCACGCGACCGGCGGCGAATCATGGGTGACGAGGTGAATAACGCGCTCTGCGAACGCGAAGGATAGTGCATGAACAGTAACCATAATATAGGTGCTTTTAAATGAAGTTGTCTGATTATTTAGTAAACCTGAAGCGAAAGCGGGTTGCGGTTGCCGGCGCCGGAGTCAGCAATACCCCGCTTATAAACGTCCTGCTTGCTGCCGGAATCAATACTACTGTCTGCGATATGCGGACCACTGAAGAAATGGGCGAGGCGGCGCTCGCTTTCGGGAAACTTGGCGCGAAACTGCGTCTGGGAGCCGGATATCTTGATAACCTTGAAGCAGATGTGATTTTTCGTACGCCCGGCCTTATGCCTCACGACGCGGCGCTGACGGAGGCAGTCTCGCGGGGCGCGGAACTTACAAGCGAGATGGAAGTTTTTTTTGAAGTCTGCCCGTGCAGAATCATTGCGGTCACAGGCAGCGACGGAAAAACCACGACAACGTCGCTCATCGCGGAAATGCTGAAGAAATCGGAAGTAACGGCGCACATCGGAGGAAACATAGGGGCGCCGCTGCTGCATAAAGCCGACTCTATGCGGCCTGACGACGCCGCTGTTCTGGAACTATCCTCATTTCAGCTGATAACTATGAAAAAAGGCCCGGATATCGCGGTCGTAACCAACCTGTCTCCGAACCATCTTGACGTCCACCGGGACATGGACGAGTATGTAGCGGCAAAACGAAATATTTTAATTCACCAAAAGACCGGCGGCAGAACAGTACTGAATCTCGACAACGAAATAACGCGCGGATTCGCGGACGACGCGCCCGGAGAGGTCCTGTTTTTCAGTCATAACGAAAAGGTACGCGACGGCGTATATCTCGACGGAGGCGCGATATATGAAGCGGTGGGCGGACACAGTGAGGTTATAATCAAAAGCGCTGATATTTTCCTGCCGGGCGCGCACAATGCCGATAACTTTATGGCGGCATTCGCGGCTGTCAGAGGGCTTGCTGACCGTGAAGCGATGGCTGATACTGCGCGGACCTTTCGCGGCGTCTCGCACAGGATAGAGCTTGTGCGTGAACTGCGCGGGGTGAAGTATTACAACGACTCGATCGCGTCGAGCCCGACTCGCGCCATAGCGGGCCTGCACACGTTTGACAGAAAGGTCATCCTAATTGCCGGAGGCAAGGGGAAAGGCCTTTCTTTCGGCGAACTGGGCAGTGAAATCGTCTCGCGCGTAAAGACGCTTGTTCTGACGGGCATGACGGCGGAAATGCTGAGGGACGCGGTCGCAGGCGCGCCTGAGTACGCCGGGGAACCTGAAATTATCATTCGTGAAGATTTTGCGGACGCCGTATATACAGCGGCAGGATCCGCGAGTGAAGGAGACGTCGTTCTTCTCTCGCCCGCGTGTACCTCATTCGACAGATTTAAAAACTTTGAGGAACGCGGGGAGCTTTTTAAGGAGATAGTGAAAGGACTGATATGACTATGGATTTGACGGAGATATTGATAAAGCTGTGCGATACTCCGGGACCTCCGGGCTTCGAAGATGGTGTTTCGCGATTTGTACGCGGCCTGTTTGAACAATACGCGGACGAAACCCGGACAGACGCGCTGGGAAACGTTATCGGCGTCCGGAAGTGCGGGAAGGAAGGAGCGCGTAAACTGCTTTTTGACGCGCATATTGATGAAACCGGGCTCATCGTTACAGGCGCGGAGGAAGGATTTTTACGTTTTGCCGCGCTCGGAGGTCTTGACGCGAGGATGCTTCCGGCTTCAGGCGTGACGCTGCTCTCCGACCCGCCTGTCTATGGCGTCGTGAGCGTAATGCCTCCGCATGTCTTGAAAGATGAAGACATGGAAAAGACGGCGAAGATCGAAGATATGTTTATCGATATCGGAATGTCGCAGGATGAGGCTGCGAAGGCAGTACCTCCGGGTACGCCGGGTGTATTCGCGTGTGAAGCGCGGCGATTCGGAGAAGATAAGCTGTGCGGAAAGGCTCTGGACGACCGCGCCGGCGTCGCGGCTATCCTGCGGGCGCTTGAGATGCTTGCGGATGAAAGGCTGGACGTCGATCTCTATGTGATGGCGAGCGTTCAGGAAGAGGTTGGGACGCGCGGCGCGGCGCCCGGAGTTTTCTCTATCGCGCCTGATATGTGTATCGTCGTCGACGTCGGACACGCGAAAACCCTGGACACGAAGCCGGCTGACGTCAATGAAGAGTTGGGAGGCGGCGTCATAATCAGCCGTGGACCGAACATAAATCCCGCGCTCGCTGAAACGGCCGTTAAGCTGGCGCGCGAAAAGGGGATAAAGCACCAGATAGACGTCGAACCGGGCGGGGACAGCGGCACAAACGCCCGCGCGATACAGATATCGCGCGAAGGGGTCGCGACAGCGATTTTCGGGATACCGCTGAAATATATGCATAGCCCGCAGGAAGTCGCGTCGCTTGACGACATTGAGAGTACGGCGCGCCTGCTGTACGAAACGGCCGCGGCGTTGAGCTGAAAGGGATTAAAAATGCTTATTGAAGAACTTAAAACTCTGTGCGCGCTGTGCGGCGTGTCAGGAAGCGAGGACGACGTCCGCGACTATATAATCAACCGGGTCAGCGGCTATGCGGATGAAGTGCTCACCGACGTTATGGGCAATGTTATTGTATTTAAGAAAGGCGCGGAGAAACCTGATAAGAAGCTTATGCTTTGCGCCCATATGGACGAAGTCGGCGTGATAATCACAGGCATTACGGACGAAGGATACCTGAGGTTCGCGATGGCCGGCGGCGTCGACAGCCGTGTTGTCGCAGGGAAGACAGTGACAATAGGGAAGAACCGTATATCCGGCGTGATCGGCTGTAAAGCGATACACTTCATCAAGGGTAAGGATCGCGATAAGGCTGTCGGAACTGATGAACTGTATATCGACGTCGGCGCGAAAAACCGCGAAGAGGCGGAGAAACTTGTTTCTCCGGGCGACGCAGGCGCTTTCAGCGATGAGATCCGCGAGTTTGGAGATGGCTTTATTAAGGCAAAAGCGATCGACGACAGGTTCGGCTGCGCCGTGTTGATAACGCTGATCGAATCCGATCTGCCGTTCGACTGTAGCTTCGCGTTCACCGTTCAAGAGGAAGTCGGCATGCGCGGAGCGTATACCGCAGCTTACAGGGCGGCGCCTGATGTAGCGCTTATTGTCGAGGGCACAACAGCCGCGGATCTACCGTCTGTTCCGGAGAACAGGAAAATATGCAAGCCCGGCGGCGGGGTTGTGATCCCGTTTATGGACAACGGCACTATCTATGACAAAGAGTTATACGGAATACTGACCGGTCTCGCGAACAAGCGCGGAATCAGGTGGCAGACTAAAAACGTCGTCGCCGGAGGAACGGATGCCGGAGCCTTCCAGCGATCGCGCGCGGGCGTCAAAACTGCCGGTATTGCCGCGCCTGTTAGAAATCTTCACTCGCCGTCCTGCGTGGGAAAATACTCTGATATGGAAGCTGTACTTGAGCTTGCGCGGCTTTTCCTCGCGGAAACAGGAGTATTGCGTAAATGAAGCTGTTCGAGGTTTCCGAAAGGATAGTTGAGCTTTCCGGACGCGCCGTCTCTGACTCACAGGAGCGGTTCAGGGAAATAGACAGTATCTCGGAGGCAAACACGGAAAAGGTTCTGTTCGCGTTCAGGCTACACCGCGTGTCTGAGAATTGCTTTAACGGAACAACCGGATACGGTTACAACGACAAGGGCCGCGAAACTCTGGACCGTATCTTTGCGGATGTGATGGGGACAAAGGCCGCCCTTGTGCGCGTGGGGTTCGTTAACGGCACTCACGCGATCACAACCGCCCTGTTCGCAGCTCTGCGGCCCGGGCAGACGCTTCTGTCCGCGACCGGGACGCCCTATGATACGATTTGCAGCGCAATAGGGATCACAGGCAGTTACAGAGGCTCGTTGGCGGATTACGGGATCGGGTACTCCCAGGTCGGGCAGCTAAGCGACGGGAAGCCTGACCTCAAAGCGATAACTGCCGCTTTACGCGCCGATCCGGGAGTAGGCGCGGTTTTTGTGCAGAGATCGCGCGGGTATTTGACCAGGAGGGCGCTGACCGTCGCGGAAACGGGGGAGATATGCGACGCGGTGCACGGCATTAACCCGGACGTCGCGGTCATAGTGGATAACTGTTACGGTGAGTTTACTGAAATCAACGAGCCCGGCGACGCGGGCGCAGACCTTATTGCCGGTTCGCTCATTAAGAACCCTGGAGGGGGGCTCGCGCCGACAGGCGGTTACATTGCCGGCAGGGAAGACCTCGTCGAGGCGGCCGCGTTCCGGCAGACCTCGCCGGGCGTCGGCGCTGAGTGCGGCGCTACGCTCGGCGTGAACAGACTGTTTTACCAGGGATTGTTCATGGCGCCGCATACGGTAGCGCAAGCTATGAAAACCGCCGTCTTCTGCGCCAGGCTGTTTGAACTGCTGGGCTACGAGACGCTGCCGCGCTTCGACGAGGCGCGCTCCGACATAGTACAAATGGTAAAACTCGGTTCACCGGAGCTGGTAGAACGCTTCTGCAGGGGGATACAAGCAGGCGCGCCGGTCGACTCGTTCGTGACGCCGGTGGCATGGGACATGCCCGGATATGACCATCAGGTCATAATGGCTGCGGGCGCTTTTATACAGGGCTCGTCTATAGAGCTGTCGGCGGACGGACCGATACGCGAGCCATATAACGCTTTTCTTCAAGGCGGGCTGACATTTGAATCGGGGAAACTGGGCGTAATGCTCGCGGCGTCTTATCTTGAGGACAAGGAGTAAACGGTCATGGACGAGCAGCTCACCTTTGAACTAGAGGCAAGACCGATTGAGAAAGGAACGCCTGAACTGCGCTGGAGCGGAAAGCGCCCGTTCGAGTCGGCGGATTACTGCCCGGCGCGGCTTCGCGAAAGCTACGGGACTGCGGCGGAAGACGGCTGGATCAACCGGTTGTACCGCGGCGACAACCTATGCGTGATGAGTCACATGCTGAAAGATTTCCGCGGAAAGATAGACCTTATATATATAGACCCGCCGTTTAACAGTAAAACGGATTATAAGAAGAAGATAACAATGCGCGGGCAGCAAACGGGAAGCGCCGGAAAAGCCGTCGAAGAAAAGCAGTACGGCGATATATGGACAAACGACGGGTATCTGCAATTCATGTACGAGCGTTTGATACTGATGAGGGAGCTGCTTTCCGACGCCGGAAGTATCTATGTCCATTCAGATTATCATAAAGTGCAGTACATAAGGTGCATTATGGACGAAGTATTCGGCGCCGGCTGCTTTCAGAGGGAGCTGATATGGCAGCTGCCCGGCGTATCGGGCTATAAGAGCCTGGCCGACAATTATGTCAGGGGGCATGACAATATACTTTTTTATACGAAATCCGGAAAAAGAGTGTTTAACAAAGAATATTTACCGTACAGTAAAGCTCAGCTTAAGCGCTTTTCCGGCG
>Ga0082212_10011306_pt1 | contig 11328 bp, 12 predicted proteins | sample TergutNt197P3_FD_71548 | JGI IMG/M metagenome (GOLD analysis project Ga0082212, IMG submission 71548) | Neocapritermes taracua P3 segment gut microbial communities from Petit-Saut dam, French Guiana - Nt197 P3 | ecosystem: Host-associated > Arthropoda: Insects > Digestive system > Gut ... | reverse complement strand
TTCATTGACTTCCGAATTCAATTTGAGATCGGCTTCGGAAACTAATTTGTTGTATTGTTGGAAAGAAAGTTGGGCGGCGAGATTTCTTTCCCTCCGAAGAAACATTAACGCTTGGGAAATAAGCACTCTGGCACGCAGCGCAACAATCAAATTGGTGTTGCGAAGCCGCTGTAAATGGTTGTCCAATGTAATATCGATGTCGTGTTGTGCCAACACCATTGCAACACTGGTAACAGCTTGCGCCCTGGCATAATCCGTCGGAATCTTCATCGCTTCGGTGACCGTTTTATACGTAAAAGTTCGGAGACGTTGTAGCCGAACCTGATCGGTTCCGCTCGATTGTAGAGCAGTTTCTATATCGATCAGAATTCGGTCTGTCCAATAGGTGTCGCTCTCTCCGTCCAGTGAGGCATAATCGGGCTTGACCGATTCAACAGAAGCCGCCTGACGATAAAACGCTAAAAAAATGATAATCAGGAGCAAACAGCAAGCGACACATAAAATTCCCCCGGCAAAATAAATCTGGTGAAGCACCCAATACGCAAGACGTTTGGCAGACGTTTTTGTTTGAGCATCCGAAGCCCAAGTTTCGCCGCCTTGAACCAAATGAGCCTCGCCATGAAATCGTTGCCGCACTCCCAAATCAGTGCCGGGCGGAGCAATTTCCAAATGTGAAGGATCTGTATTATCCACGGTCCTTGCATTGTACCATAAACGAGAGCAAATTGTTCCTTGCACCTCCTTTTTTCCAAGAAACGCCCCACCGCTCTTTTTTACGTCGAAAGACAGGATATAATACGGTTCTCCTGATGTTACGGGTCATCGGTTTGAATCATCGGTCTGCGCCGCTTGAAGTGCGGGAACAGTTGGCATTTTCGCCGACACAGGTCGCTGTTGCGCTGACCGCCTGGCAAGATCAAACGACCGATCTCGAAGCCGTACTGCTCTCAACATGCAACCGTACAGAATTTTACGTTGCCACCCCGGAAGACGAATTACCGGACACCGGGCAACTGCTCCAGTTTCTCCTGTACCAAAAATCAAGTCCGCCGACGGGATTCACACTCGCTTCGCAAGTATTCACGTTAGACGACTGCGATGCAGCAGAACATCTCTTTGCCGTGACAGCAGGACTCGACAGTATGGTTCTCGGAGAAGTGCAAATTCTCTCGCAAGTCAAAACCGCCTATCAACTGGCACTGGAAGCGGATACCGTCGGTCCATGGATTCACGCTTTGTTTCAAACCGCCTTGAAAACGGCAAAACAGGTCGCCACGGAAACTGCCCTGCACAAGCATCGGATTAGTATTCCGAGCATTGCCGTCTCCGATTTTGCCCGACAAGTTTTTGAACGCTTTGAAGACAAGAACATTTTGGTCTTCGGAGCAGGCGACATGGGGAAAGATACATTGCAATACCTCGTCGAACATGGAGCGAAGTCCATTACGGTATTGAATCGGCATCAGGAACGTGCCGAAAAACTGGCGGCGCAGTTTGGTGGAAAGGTTGCCGACTGGCAATGCCGATTTGATTTGATGACCGAGGCGGACATCGTGATTTCGACCACGAGTGCAGACGAACCGGTCGTAACGCTTACCGATTACCAAGCGATTGAACCGAAACGGGCAGGTCGAACGCTTTTCATACTGGATTTAGCCGTGCCGCGAGATTTTGAACCGGCAATCGCCCAGTGCGAGGGGGTACATCTCTACTCGATTGACGATCTGGTGGAAGTCTGCAATAAGAATCGTGAGGAGCGTGATAGGGAAGTTCCTAAAGCGGAGAAAATCGTGCATCGAGCGGCAGAGGCACTTATGCAGTTGTTGAATCACCGCCAAAATGGGACGGTCATTCAACAACTTCGGGAGCGTTGGACGAAGACGAAGGATGCGGAATTACATCGGCTATTCAACAAATTACCGGAATTGAGCGAGCGGGAACAGGAGGAAATCCGATATGCGTTTGAACGATTGCTTGCCAAGTATCTCCATTCGCCATTGGCATCTCTTCGGGATGAACCGCCGGATGGTGAACCACACCGACTCGTCGATGCCCTAAAAAAATTGTTCCGGCTTTGATGGTTTGGAATTATGCTCTCTGATGTTTTACGTTAAGTTCTTTCACCACGCCGTTAAATTTTGAACGGGTCAGAAATGCTTACACACCTGTACAAAAAAAATCAGCCGATACTTCGGCACGACACCTCGGCGGCTTGACCCCGTTTGAGCAGGAGCCATCGCCACTTTCCTTTTGGGGGGATAAACAGGCACCATGTCTTTTGAAAGAACCGAACGTAGTAAGCCACCGCACAACGCCGGAATCCGACCTTTTCGTGCGAGTGAATCGAAGCCGTATTGGAAACTTCGATGCAAGTGTAAAATGGACTCTCTGGATACGCAGCAAAACATGCTTCGGCAATGTGAGTAAACACTCCTTTGCCTCTTGATGCCGGATCGGTGAGTACGTTGGTAAAAAATTTGCCGTTCGGCTCGATTTGTACATTCAAAAGCCAAGCGTCATAGCCTTCCCACATGGCAAGGTAGGAACCGGTGTATAGCCAAACGGTGCCGATCACTTTGCCGTTTGACCGATCCCCCCAAGGTTCAATGCCATCGTGAAAATAATGCTCATAAAATTTGAGTTCTTCAGGAGCGTTATCATACAAATCACGAACGATTTTTTGGACGAGCGTTTCCGTGCCGTGAACAATTTCGTTTTTGTCCGTCTGTGGAAATGAATTTGTCGTTTGAGGATCGAGTCGATAGAAAATGCTTTTTTTCATTCGACAGAGCCAAGTGGGCAGCAAACGTGCTGCTAACGTTTCCGTCACTAGGAAAAACTCTCCCCGGCAGAGATAGGACAAACCCGATATGATTTTTCGTCGTAAACCTCGCATGCCCTCATTCTATCAAAACGTTTCAAAATTTGGTACGATTATTCCCGGTGTGAATATTTTTGAATTTTGGAGCGGCTCCAACGCGTCATGCCAAAACTACTCTCCGGGTGAGTCATCTCTTGACGGACAATAGCCATGTTGTACAATAGGCGGCTGAATCATCAAAGTATAAACGTTATGTTGAAGTCGGGAATCTTGGGAAAAGTGTTCCAGAGGCTGGTTAAGGCGAATGCCTTTATCAAAGAATTGAGCAAAAAGACAGGGATTGCCTATCCCCTGCTATTGTTTGATACGGTTCTCTCGCGTCTCAACCATGTTGCCCTGGACGAATACGAAAAATTTCGTTTTTATGAAAAGAGTTATCGTGCACGAGACCAGTTCATAACGGAGCATCGCCGTTGGAAACTTGACAGGAAGTTTAATCATGATATAACGCTCATGAGGGACAAGCCGGCGCATTATCGACTGTTGTCAGATTTGCTCGGCAGGCAATGGCTGTACACGCCGGATGCGTCTGATCAACAAATTGAAGATTTTCTAAAAACACACCAGCAAATTATTGTCAAGCCGGGAAGCTCCTGGGGAGGAATTGGTGTCCATAAATTGTTGAGTTCAGAAGTCATTGAAGTAAAAGCATTTTGCGAGTCTGCACGAAAAGATTGTTTCTTGTTGGAAGAAATCATCAAACAGCATCCAGATTTAAGTTCCCTTAATCCGGCTTCCGTCAACACGTTGCGTGTTCATACGGTGCTGGACAGGGCTGGAGTGCCACACATATTGTGCGCTGCCTTACGAATAGGAAGAGGTGAGTCCGTAAACGACAATTTCGAAAGCGGTGGTCTAGGTGTCCAGATTGACTTGGATTCCGGTATCGTCTTCACACCAGCGGTCGGAAAAGATCTCCAGGCTTTTATCAAACACCCGACCAGTGGAGTCGTTTTGCCCGGTTTTCAAATTCCACAATGGGGAGCCGTCAAAGAAATGGCTTTGCGCGCTGCCAAAAGAGTGTCCCCAACAATTTCTCGTTGGGTCGGCTGGGATATTGCCATTACGGAGAAAGAACCCCTTGTCATTGAGGGAAACACTGCGCCTGGAATAAACACGGTACAGGTACCATCGCAGAAGGGGCTTTACCGTCTTCTGAAAAGTTATTTGTAAGCACTCGGTCCTTTGTGTTGTTTTGCCAAGACTACCAACACTCGAAAGATAATGAAAACACTATTGAAAAAAATAGTTCCAGGATTTCTGATAAGGATACAGCATTACCTTGAAGAGGGGCAGTGGTCCCGTATCAAAAGAGGAATATGGGAATTACATCCGGCAGCATCTCAATTAAACAAAGAGACCGGAATGCCCTATCTGACGTTGCTATGCGATATAGGACTATCTTATTTGAACTTCGTTTTTCCAGACGAATACAAAGCATACAGTCTTTTCGAGAAGAGCCGCTATGCACGGAAACAATTTCTTACACAACATCGCATGATTTGGGCGGCATTGCTGTTCAATCCTCGAACACATCGGTCACTTTTTAATAACAAAGATACGTTTAATCGACATTTTCAGATTTTTTTGGGCAGGCGGTGGATTTATGCCCCAGATGCGTCCGACCAGATGATCGAAGATTTTTTGTGCGAACAAAAAGAACTGATTGTGAAACCAAGAAGTTTTAGCGAAGGAGACGGTATTCATAAAGTCGTATATTCGGAGATCACTGATATAAAAGCATTTTGCGAATCTGCCCGAAAAAATTGTTTTATGCTGGAGGAAGTCATCAAGCAGCATCCCGATTTGAGTACCATCAACCCAACGTCGGTTAATACGTGTCGTATTATAACTGTATTAGATAAGGTTGGTGTTCCGCATATCCTGTGTGCTGCCTTACGAATGGGAAGAGGGGATACGTTTATCGACAATTTGACCCGTGGCGGAATCGTTGCCCAGATTGACTCTCGTTCAGGGATAGTCCTTACACCAGGGATTGGAAAAGGCCTACGGGCGCATATTAAACACCCAACCAGTGGAGTCATCTTACCCGGTTTCCAAATCCCGCACTGGGAAGCCGCCAAGGAAATGGTTCTCTGTTCAGCAAAAATGGCACCACTGACACGTTGGGTCGGTTGGGATGTTGCTATTACGAATAAAGCCCCTCTTCTAGTTGAAGGAAACATAAGACCAGGTCACCAACTCATGCAATTAGCACCGCAAAAGGGCTATTGGCATATTCTTCGGCGTTATTTGTGAGGGAATCCTGATGGGTCTTCGTGTTTCTCGCCCCCCAGGAGGATTGCAAAGTCGGTTTTTCCTGTTATTTTGTGTGCAACAAGAAAGATTTCGGAATCGGAGAGACTTAGATTCCCGCCATTTTGGAAAAGTGCAATTTTAACCGCAACCACCCTTTCCTGACTTTGTACACCTCGTGCTTGCCCCCCTTGACGGACAATCATCACTTTCGTAGAATGCGCTAATGAGAGAGCTCCTGAAAAGAATTACTCCAAAATTTCTGATACGGGTAAGACAGTATTTCGAAAACCTGTATTATTTTTATCCTTCGGATTTTGCTCCGGTTGCAAAAGAACTGAGCAAAGAGACGGGAATACCTCATTGGGTTCTGTGGCTCGATATGTTTCTGTCGTTTTTAAGACACATCATTGTTCCGCAGGAGTACAAAATGTACCGTTTTTATGAACGGAGTCGCTGGGCAAGAGCCTGGTTTTTGTCGAGATGCCGCAACGATGCGATATGCGCGTTGTTCAATCCTCAACAGTATCGTGCGCTCTTTGATAACAAGAACGAATTCAATCGGTATTTTTCGGAATTTATTCGCCGCGAATGGTTGTATGCCCCCGATGCTTCCGACCAACAGATCGAAGATTTTTTGCGAACACAAGAGCAAATCATCGTCAAGCCGCATGATGCAAGTTACGGTATCGGTGTTCATAAAGCTTTATATGCAGAAGTTACCGATATGCGGGCATTTTGCGAATCAGCCCGAAAAGAGCGATCTCTTCTGGAAGAGATCGTTAAACAACATGCCGATTTAGGTTCCATCAATCCCACTTCGGTCAATACGATACGCATCAATACCGTCGTGGACCAAGAAGGTGTTCCGCATGTTCTGTGTGCCGCCTTACGGATAGGACGAGGGGAATCTATTGCTGACAACTTGCATAGCGGCGGAATTGGTGCCCGAATCGACCTGGATTCCGGCGTTCTTTTCACACTTGCGGTGGGTAACGACCTTCAAACTCATGTCAAACACCCAATCAGTGGAGTCATCTTACCAGGTTTTCAAATACCGCACTGGGAAGCCGCAAAGGAAATGGTGTTGTGTGCTGCAAAAATGATCCCGCAAACCCGTTGGATCGGCTGGGATGTTGCCATCACGGAAACGGGACCGCTTTTGATAGAGGGAAACAGGCAATCCAACACAGACATCCTGCAACTACCAGCGCAAACGGGAGTCTACCATATTCTTCGGAGGTACGTGTGAGATTCTGTCAGTTCAATAAATAAGTATCTTCCATTAACGTTTTCAGTCTATCAATGAAACCCTAATCTCTTGTCCCTTCGGTACTTTGAAAAATCTGCGTTTACCCGATTGGGTTACAAAATAACAAAAAGTGATCCGAAAAAGGCTGAAGTAATAAGCGGCGGCACATTGTCGAAAACCAATTTTTTCATGCGAACGTCGGGATGTTTTATTGTTGTATGCCGTAACGGAATAAAACTCGCAGTCAGGATACTCTGCAAAACAGCGTCGGGCAATAAAGGGAAATACTCCCTGACCACGAAATTGAGGCGACACAAAAACATTGCATACAAACTTGGCGGAAGGTTCGATTTCTATATGGAATCCCCTGTATGAGGCTTGATAATAGCCGGTGTAGAGCCAAACGACACCGGCAACAGTGCCCTCATGTATTGCTACCCAGCGTTCAATTCCTTGCCGGACAAAATTTTCATAAAACGTCAATTCCGTTTGGTTGCCGTCATAAAGGTCGCGGACAATCTCCTCTACGGAAACTTCTTGCCCCGAAGCCGTTGTGAATTCCGTTGCGTTCTCCCGCTTCTGCACCAGTGTTCGATCTAATCGGTAATAGACCGCTTTATGCACAGAACAGAAACGGCATAATACTTGTTTAACGCGATATTTCCAGCCCATTACACTATTCTCCCCGCAAACGCGCTACCAATGTTTCCACTAATAGAAAAAATCCCCCCCGACAGAGATAGGACAATCCCGATAAAATTTTCGTAGTAACTTCTGCATGGTGCTATTTTACCAGAACGTTTCGATCGTTTGGGGTGCGCCACGGCATATCCTCACACCGCCCGCTCAAAACCTCCGTGTCCTTGTGGTTCAATTTTATCTCGGAGAACACAAAGTTCACAGAGAAAACGTTCATTTTATGGCACCGCACAGTGTATCCTGTCGGAATAGGAAAAATCCCACATTTTTTTATACACGCCGCCAAAAATATTGACTTTCGACTCATGATGTGATACAATAGCCACAGTACAATGGGGGATTTTGTCCTTGGTTTCATCCGGTAAGGAGAATTTTATGGTTACCTATCAGAAAAACACGTTAAATTGGGGGGGGGAGGGCAGCTTAGAGAAACGTGCTTTCACGCTTGTTGAACTGCTCGTCGTTATTGCGATCATCGGCATGTTAATTGCTCTTCTGTTGCCCGCTGTTCAAGCCGCAAGGGAAGCCGCACGCCGGATGTCGTGTACGAACAATCTCAAACAATTTGGATTGGCGATTCACAATTTTCATGATACTCAGGGTGGAATCGTCCCGGGGTGGCTTGGAGTGTCAAAAACCTCTGGCTTCCCACTGCTGTATCCTTTTATGGAACAGAACGCAAATTATGATTTCCTCATGAACCAGGCGGGACCGGGGGGAGTCGGAATTGGGATCGACCGTCACCAACTCTGCTGGGATAACGCTTGGGATGGAACCGACCACTGGAATGGCGGCGCAGCAAAAAAGGCATTGGCTTCCATCTCCCTATTTTCCTGTCCATCCCGTCGTGCGCCCGGTACGGTATTACCAAGCCCGACATATCCAGCCATCGACTCCGTGGCACCTGGACCGCAAACAGACTACGCGATTGTTGCCATAACTGTCAACGCCCCAAATCTTGACGGCTTTTGGTGGGGATGTGATTTAATCGCTGGGCATGAAGCCTACCGCGATTCCCATCGGGGACCGTTGCGAGCCGCAATATTGCCCCGAAAGGAAGATTATACCACCGACAATGTCAATGCCTGGCGAACACGAGATACCTTCGCGTGGTGGTCGGATGGTACAAGTAATCAAATCGTCTTGGCAGAAAAACACCTCCCGGTCGGAAAATTGGGGATATGCGAAGGACAACAACCCGGGGAGGGGGATTTTTTCAGCAATGGAGATTGTGGCTATCTTCGATATGGTGCGCATAGCACCGCACCGTGGGCTCGGACGTTTCGACATGGCTTCAACGGGGATTTTGTAAATCCCTCCGGCACATCATTCCCGCTTGCGTCAGCAGGGGACTATAAACAGGTTGGAACCCAGGGTTATAATCCTATGTACGGCTATGGTTTTGGAAGTTATCATCCCAGTGTGTGTAATTTCCTACTTGGGGATGGTGCCGTGCGCGGAATGGGTGTAACCACCCCAGCCTTTCCTGTCCTGACCGTTTTCTCGATTGTGAATTCCGGGCGATCGGTAGCACTTCCCTAATTTCTAAAACCTTTTACCAGGAGTACTTTGATATGATGATGAAGAAATATATCATTTGCATGTTGTGGTTCGTTGGAATTAGCCTTACAGGGTGTAGCGACCATTGTCGGCTTTCAGGAAAGGTATCATTTGAGGATGGAACCCCCGCTACGAGAGGAATGGTGATATTCACGACGGAATCATTTCAAGCCAAGGGGGAAATTCAGCTAGATGGTTCATTCGTCGTCGGGTCGGAAAAGGTCGGCGATGGAATCCCGCGAGGGACGTATGGGGTGTACGTGTCGGGAATTGGAAAAACGGTCCCTGGATTAGAGGTTCCTGGAATGCAGAGAATGTCGATGTATGTCCCGATTTGCCACGAAAAATATGAAAATGCAGGGACTTCGGGGCTTGTATGTACAGTCCCTGCACCGGGGAACAAGTATGACATCGTTTTGGAGCCGCATCCGACGAATTATCCATAGACTTCCATAGAGTGTGTAGGGATTGGGACATCCATTGACTCTGTCAATAATTTGCGTATAAATTATGTGCGGTTTGGTGCATTTCATCTCGTTTTCATCTGATGCTTTCCCGCCGATTGTGTGTCGGTACGCTCATCATTGCTTTCGTCCTCGGCTTATCCTGGCTGGATTTTAGCATCTACCGTTACGAATGGACAAAAGGCATTATATGGCTACCCAGAGGAATCATTTTGTTACCAGTCTATTTGATTTGCCTGGTTTTGCTGACACGAGAAGTTCTTCGGCTTCTTAACGCCGCCGGATTGCATCCGCTTGCCTCGTCCGTCTATCTCGGCACCCTATTCATCGCCATCAGTTGCTGGATCGCCAATATCGTTCAACAATACAATCTTGAAGTGCTGGAAATTCCCACCTCAAAAGGGGGTTGGCAGTGGGCGGCAGCCGCCAGTTTCACCGCTTTGCTTGCCGTCGCCGGCGGCGTGATTCTTGCCTTTGCCGCTGAGATGCGCCGATATTCTCATCCCGGAGGTGTGATGATCAACCTTGCCGGTGCCGTATTTACTTTTGCCTATCTCGGCTTACTCTCCTGTTTCATGATTCAACTGCACATGGCTTATGGAATCGGAGCGATTCTTTCGTTGGTTGTCGTTACGAAAATGTGCGACACCGGTGCATATACCTTTGGTAAACTGTTCGGTAGATACCGAATCACCCCCCGATTGAGTCCGGGAAAGACACTCGAAGGAACAATCGGCGGTCTCTTTTTCGCTTGCGCCGGTGCTTGGTTTTGGTTCGACATAGTGCTTACTAGCCCTTATTTCGATTTTGGCAAACTTCCGACTCCGTTTGCTGGCTGGGCGTTATTCGGTCTTGCAGTGGCTCTGGCAGGGATGGTCGGCGATTTAGCAGGATCACTCATCAAGCGGGACAGTCAAATGAAGGATTCAGGGCATTCCGTTCCCGGCTTCGGCGGTGTACTGGACATTCTTGATTCAATCCTAATGGCGGCACCGGTTGCTTATGTGTTTTGGGTCTTCGGGTTTGTTTGTCCGGGATAGTTTGAAGGGGTTTACATATCGGACGGACATGGTAATCTGTGTCCGGCAACCAAAATATCCGCAAATCTTTTGCACACACGTTCATGAGTTTTTCACAATTATTATCGGAAACAATTCGCAAAAAAGGGAATCCCGTGTTGGTGGGACTCGATCCCCGATTCGATTCGCTACCGATGTCGTGCCGGTCTGCCGCTCTTGATGTTGCCGATGCCTTTGAACGGTTCTGCTCGGCAATTATCGACATTGTGGCTCCATTGGTGCCTGCCGTCAAACCACAGGCAGCATTCTTCGAGCAATACGGCGCTGCGGGCATGACCGCTTTGCAAAACGTGATTCGATATGCCAGACAAAAGGGACTCCTTGTTATTTTCGACGGCAAGCGGAACGACATCGGTTCGACTGCCGAAGCGTATGCCGCCGGTATTTTGGGAGCAGATTCCGCTTGGGGTGCCGATGCACTGACCGTTTCTCCTTATCTTGGTGATGACTCCATTGAACCGTTTGTCAAAACCGCCGTCCAACGCAATGCCGGCGTGTATATCCTTGTCAAAACGTCCAATGTCGGCGGAAAAATGTTGCAAGATTTAGCGGTGGAGGGCAAACCGATCTACCGCCGCGTGGCAGAGTACGTCGAACAACTTGCCCGGCGAACGGAAGGAAGTGTTGGGGCAGTGGTCGGAGCCACTTGGGCAGAGCAACTGGCGGAACTGCGACAAGTGATGCCTTCGGCTCCATTACTCGTTCCCGGTTACGGAGCACAAGGTGGAACAGCGAAGGATGTGGTTAAGGCTTTTCATCCCGATGGGTCGGGGGCGTTGATCAACAATTCTCGCGGGATTATTTTCGCTCATTTGAAAGAACCGTTCAAGTCGCAGTTCGGCGAATCCCGTTGGCAGGATGCCGTCTGTGCCGCCACGGAACAAATGATTAGGGAACTTCGCTCTACAATGGTCGGGAAATGAAGCGACGTGTGCCCAATGTACTGTCAGACATAACTTCTGCTCTTGTGTTATAATGTCTTCCAACATGGAGGCATATTATGGAACGACGGTTTGAAGAGCGAAAACGAGAAATTGAACAAGATGCACACATCGACAAACAAGCACTCGCTGGCTGCGTCCGACAATTGCAACAGTTCGGCAAACCCTACTTTGCCCACTTCCTTCGCTCCGAAAC
>Ga0082212_10011305_pt1 | contig 11329 bp, 10 predicted proteins | sample TergutNt197P3_FD_71548 | JGI IMG/M metagenome (GOLD analysis project Ga0082212, IMG submission 71548) | Neocapritermes taracua P3 segment gut microbial communities from Petit-Saut dam, French Guiana - Nt197 P3 | ecosystem: Host-associated > Arthropoda: Insects > Digestive system > Gut ... | reverse complement strand
AACCGAAGACATTTTTACTGCGCATCATTTTAATATGTGGCGTACCGTTGAGTTCGCGTTCGATGGGAATGGTTATCTGCTGTTCTATCTCTTCTGCTGCCAGTCCGGGCACTTGCGTTACCACGGCAACCGTTACATCGGCAATATCGGGATAGGCGTCGATGGCCAATTGTCGCCATGCGTAAATGCCTATTCCCGAAATAATTACAAATATCGTCATCATCAGCCAGCGGCGACGGATCAAGGTTGTCATAATTGAAAGAATTAAGAATTAAGAATTAAGAATTAAGAGGGGGGGGGGATTTGTGAGTTTGGCTTTAGTTGTCGTGATTATTTTCGATAGAATTTTACATAATTCATCTGCTTCAAAGATAAGGCTATCTGCCTGTTCTTTTGTTAAATAATCGGTAGCAGACAACAATTTTAGCCAATAAACCGTTTCGCGTGCTTCTTTGTAGGAAATACTGATTTTTGACAAAAAATCTTTGTCTGACTGCCCGGCAATCCCTTCTTCAATATTGGCTCCTACCGAAGTTCCGCTCCGCAAAATTTGCTTTGAAAGCACATATTCTTTCTGTTCTTCACACAAAAATTTGTACATTTTCACTATTCTCACTGCAAAAGCAAATGATTTTTCCTGTAATATATTATACTTTGCCATATCTTTTTTAATAAAATGTCTCTTAATTCTTAATTCTTAATTTTTAATTCTTAATTCTTAATTGATAATTGTCTCTTAATTCTTAATTCCTAATTCTTAATTGAGCAAAACCCCTCCTTCAACAACCACCATCTCACCTTCGCTTATTCCACTGACAACACGCAATTCATTCCTGTGATAAGATTCCGTTACCACTTTGCGGCGGACATACCTGCCTTTGGCCGTTTCTACCAGCACATAGTCGCTTTCCTGTTCCTGCATGACGGCTGTCGCGGGCAGGATAATCGCTTTTGTCGGTGCGCTTAAGAAATGCGCCTCGCAGAACATGCCGAGTTTCAATTCCCTGTCCGTATTATCGCACGCAACGATCACTTCGAGCGAGCGTGTTTCCTCATCCAATATTTCACCTATATAATAGATGTTACCCCAAATAATCTTACCGGGATGCGCGTCGGTATATACTTCCACACGGTCGCCCTGTTTGATGGCGCCGAAGTTTATTTCCTTGACTCGCGCTGCTACCCATACCTGCGACAAGTCTGCTACCACCGCCACCGGTTCGGCATCTTCCCTGACATACCCGCCGATGGTGATGTCGTATTTAATTACTTCGCCGGCAATGGGTGAAACGACGTGCAATGGTTGTCCGACCTGTAGAGACGCGGCACGCCGCGTCTCTACAGGTATATCGAATATACGTAGGTTTGCGGTTGCCATCTCGTATTCGCGCTGAGCAATGCTTGCTTCGCTTTGCGCCTCTTCCAATTCCCGTTGGGAGGCAACGCCATTGGCGGCCAGTTCTTTTTGGCGGTTGTAATTACGTTGGGCGATTTCATCGGACGACTGTGCTGCAAAATAGGCTTTGACAGCTTCATAAAACGCTGACGAACTCAATTCGAAAATCGTTGCCCCGGCGCCAACCTTTTGTCCCAGCCGCACCGATGACTTGACGATCCGCCCTGCAAAAGGCGGGGCAATTTCCGCCATTTTTCCTGCTACGGGACGAACCGTTCCGACCGTGCGGAACTCATCCTCAAAATCCTGTAATTGTGCTTTTTGAACAACAATTTGTTTTAATATAGGCGAATTTTCATGGATGATGATGGTATCGCCTGCAAAAACCATATCCATTGTGGAGACGTGACGCGCTGCGTCTCCACCACTGCAAGCCACCATAAACGGCAGGCACATCAGCGCCCAAATATATTTGTTCATGTATGTACATTATAAAAATTTGTAATTGAATTAATTCCGTTGTAGCAACCGCTTGGTGGTTGCCTACGCAAATACCTGCATATTACGGGTTTCATATCACTATGAAATATGCTACCGTTTGTAGGGGCAAGGCATGTGCCTTGCCCCTACATGTAATAGGATGCAGGAAAATGAATTAACTCAATACAGGCGGGGCGCGTAGGGAGAGATTTTGAAGGTGTATCGCAGTCGCCCAATGAGGAGACTTTATAACCTTTTCATCGTGGAGTGTAAATTCCGGCAGACTTGGTAAATCGCAATTCGAACAATTAATTAACTCTAAATGTGAAAGTTGAGCAATAAAAATAACGTTTTGTGCTGTATGTCCGCCGCTTTTCGAGTCATGGTGTGAATCAGTGTGCATGTGCGAATGTGTAATCGTTTTGCCACTGATAGTATGTAAATGAGAAAATAAAGTCGTATTTACATAGAAACTAACGTAAATCCCTATGAAAAATAATGCTATTATTTTCTTTATTTTGTCCATACAATTTTTTTTACGGCGCAAAGTTAGAAAAAATTCTACAATAATCAATACCGGCTTTCGACGATTTTCCAGTCGACGATGCTCCACAGACTTTTCAGCTGGTCGGCGCGACGGTTCTGAAAGTCTAAGTAGTAGGCATGTTCCCAGACGTCGAAGGTCAATATGGGTTTCAATCCTTTGGTAAGCGGATTGCCGGCATTGGATTCTTTTGTTATCGACAACTTGCCGTCTCTGTCGGCTGCTAACCAGACCCATCCCGAACCGAACAGACCGACGCCTGCGGTTTCAAATTCTTTTTGGAAATTCTCAAACGAACCAAAGGCGGCATTAATGGCTTGCGCCAGTCTGCCGGATGGATTTCCACCTCCCGTCGGGGAAAATTGCAGAAAATAGAGATTGTGGTTCAATATCTGCCCGGCATTATTGAAAATGGCGCCATCCGATTCTCTGACCATCGTTTCGAGGTCGGCGTTGGCAAATTCCGTTCCCTGAATCAGGTTTTTCAGGTTGTTTACATACCCTTGCAGATGTTTGCCATGATGAAATTCAATGGTTTGTCGGCTTATCGCCGGCGCCAGCGCGTCCGTTGCGTAAGGCAACTGTATCAGTTCCCGTGTCATAAAGTTTTCGTTTTTATTAAAAAAATGTTGATTTGCAGCCTCTTCCGCTTCCTCAGCTTCTTCCTGCGTTTTGTGGATAGTGCCGTGCGGATGTTCCGCAGGCGAATAGATGGAATACAGTTTCAACGGTTTGTTGCCTGTATTGATGATGTTGTGCCATTTTCCGGCAGGAACAAAGATGGCAAAGTCCTTGCCCGCCGTTTTGACGAATGAGAGCGACGTTTCCGTATCGCCCATGACCACCTGTGCCGTCCCTTCTTCAATGCGCAGGAACTGGTCGGTTGCGGGATGTTTTTCCAGACCGACGTCGCCGCCTACGGGAATAGACATCAAGGTAGACTGCAGATTGACGCCCGTCCACAATGCCGTTCTGAAATTACTGTTCGACATCGTGTAAGCGTCAATATTGATTACGGTTGGCTCTGCGCCGTAATCTTTCAGCGACACAGGGTCGCTTTTTGGCGTTTGATTACAGGATGTCGTGATCCAACCGAGAAGCGCCAAAGATACGCCCAATAAAAAAAACCTGTTTTTTGCTCTTTTGATTTCCATAATTATTATTATTTATAAGATAATTTATCGTTATATTCATACGATTGGAGCGATTGCCGTTAAATAGGTTTTCATTCCGCCCGACAGATTTTTCACTTCCGTAAAGCCTCTTTGCATAAGTATCTGCAACGCTAAATACCCCCTAAGCCCTGAAACACAGTATATATAGACGGGTTTGTTGCGGGGGATTTCATCTAAGCGTTCGCGTAACTCGTCCAACGGAACATGTAGCGAACCTTGAATGATGCCGCCGGAAGCCCTCTCTTCGCGGGTTCGCACGTCCAAAACGGTTGTTTCGTCGGGATCGACCGTTTGCATTTCGCGCCAGTGTACGACCGGCATCCGTCCCGTTACAATATTGGCGGCAGCATATCCGGCAATCGCGACGGGGTCTTTGGCCGATGAATAAGGTGGCGCATAGCAGTGTTCTATTTTTGTAAGGTCAAACACCGTTCCGCCCTGTTTGATAATCAGGGCTATCTGGTCGATACGCTTGTCCACGCCGTCGGCTCCGACCCCTTGCGCTCCGTACAGTTTGCCGGTTTCAGGATCAAAAGTCAGTTTGATATTCATAAACCGGCCGCCGGGGTAGTATCCAGCATGCGAAGCCGAATGGGTATGCGAACTCTGATAGGGTATGTCGAACTGTTTGAGCCGTTTCGCAGCCAGACCTGTTGTGGCCACCGTCAAGTCAAACACTTTGGCAATGGCTGTCCCGATAGCGCCTTCATATTTTACGGTATTGCCCAGCGTCATGTTGTCGGCAACGATGCGTCCCTGACGGTTGGCCGAATTGGCCAAACTGTTCAGCGACGGCCTGCCTGTGAGCGGATGCGGAAATTCGATGGCATCGCCTGCGGCATAGACGTCTTTGGCAGAAGTTTCTAAAAATTCGTTTACCCGGATACCGCCTGTTTCACCGATTACCAGCCCTGCGGATTTGGCCAGCGCCGTTTCGGGGCGAATGCCAATAGAGAGGATAACCATGTCAGCCGGAATGATTTTCTCGCTTTTCAGGCACACGTCGATTTGTCCGTCATTTGGCGCAAAGCGTTCCACCGTTTGCCCCAAATGTAGCGATACGCCTTTTTTCAACAAATGCTGATGTACCTGTGCCGCGATTGAAAAATCAACAGGCGTCAACACCTGATCAGCCATTTCCACAATCGAAACTTCCGCTCCTGCATGGTGCAGGTTTTCAGCCATTTCAAGACCGATAAAGCCGCCTCCCACCACGACTGCTTTCCGAACGTCGTGCGTCAGCAGGAAATTTTTGATACGGTCGGTATCCGCCACATCGCGCAGCGTAAAAATCCCTTCCGTATCAATTCCTTCCAACGGCGGTCTGACAGGCGAAGCGCCGGGCGAAAGCAAAAGTTTGTCGTACGTTTCGGTATAAATGCTACCGTCTGCACGGCGGACTGTGACCGTCTTTCCGACGACGTCGATACCGGTAACCGTGTTCTCAACCCGCACATCAATTTGAAACCGCCGTCCGAAAGATGCGGGCGTTTGCAGAAAAAGACTGTTTCTGTTTTCAATGATTCCCCCAATGTAATAGGGCAATCCGCAGTTGGCATACGAAATATATTTCCCTTTTTCGAGCAGAATAATTTCCGCAAACTCATCCACCCTGCGAATTCTTGCCGCCGCAGTGGCGCCTCCCGCTACTCCTCCAATGATTATGTGTTTCATGTTTTAATATATTTAAAGCACAAAGTAAATGCAAAATTTTCTTATTTGCAAATGATTTGTATTTGTTTTTGTCCCACGCCTGCCTGACATTTTAGCACAAAAAAATCCATTCTATTTGGTAAAACTAAATAAATGATTATTTTTACCGCAAAAATAACGACCTGATAAAAATTTTTGTTTGTGGATTATTTTAAACGTATCTTTCTATTGACATGTTGCATAATATGGGGGTATTCCGTTTATGCGCAAGATGCTGTTTGCGATTCAATTCTCGCCTTACCGGTCAGTCGGCTGCAAATTGATTTACTGCTGGAACAGACCATATATAAGAAAGAGTTGAAAGAATACGCCCTGAAAGCGCTCGAAATTGCCGAAGAAGCACAATATAACGAAGGCGTTATGTCAGCGCTCGACCAGCTTGGCGTGATGGAACGAAACGATTCGAATTTCGCAGAAGCGCTGGCATACCATAACAGATGCTTTGCGCTTGCCGAATCGCAGCAGGCGGAATATTGGCTAATGCGCTCATATATCAATCTGGGGGTGGTGTACCGGCGTATCAACATGTACGAAGAGGGGCTTCAAAACTTTCTGCATGGTTTTCATCTGGCAGAAAAGTTAAAAAACGATAAAGAGATTGCCTCTTGTTTGGGTAATATCGGATCACTCTATCTATCGCTGAAAAAAATCGAGGAAGCAATGGATTATTTTCGATTGTCATTAGATAAGGCGAAAGCAATGAATAATTATCAAGGTTTGGCAATTTCGTACGGTCAGAGGGGACGTGTGTTTGAAATATGGAATATGTTGGATTCAGCCCAATATTGTTATGAACAGAATCTGTACTACAGCACGAGCTGGAATGATAATAACGGTATTGCTATCAGTTACAGTTCATTAGGCAATGTCGCTAATAAACGTGGAGACCGGACGAAAGCGCTTGATTATTATCAAAAGGCATTGGAAATGAGTATTGAGGTTGGCGACCGTACCTATATCGCACCCAATTATGCCAATCTCGGTGCGCTCTTTTTTCAAATGGGCGACACGAACAATGCCGAAAAAAACTACCTCCTTTCGTTGCAGACTGCGCAGTCTGCAGGATTAAAAAACAGTATGGCTGAGGCGCTTGGAGGGTTGTCGGCTACGTACGAAAAACAAAACCGGCAGAAAGAAGCATTAGAAGCGACTCGTCGGCAAATGCTGTTGAAAGACAGTGTGTTGAATGAAGAGAATCTGCAGCGGATAGAATACCTGAAAATAGCGTTCGAAGTACAGCAAAAAGAACAGACCATTGCTACTTTGCAGGTAATGAATCAGATTGAGCAACTCAAAAACAGGCAGAACCGGACTGCATTACTAATAAGTCTCGGACTGTTTGTTGCGTCGCTACTGTTCATTACGTTATACGCAAGGTATTTGAGACAGAAACGATTGCTTGCCGAACAACGCATACAACAATTCGAGCAGGAAAAACAACTTGTTGCCACGCAATCCGTGCTTGACGGCGAAACGCGCGAACGCGCTCGCTTAGCGCGCGACCTGCACGACAGTCTGGGCAGTATGCTGACGGGCGTCAAACTCAATCTGTTAGAAATGAAACAAGGCGCCAAGTTGGAATATACCGATGTGGAACGCTTCAACAGTGCGCTGGGATTGCTTGATAAGTCGGTACAGGAAATGCGCCGCGTAGCGCACCACCTGATGCCTGATTCTCTCAGCCGTTTCGGATTGAAATCTGCCGTAAACGATTTTTGCAATAACCTGCCTGCGGTACATTTCATGTATTATGGCAACGAATCACGGCTCGAACCTAATCTCGAAGTGATGATTTACCGTACTATCCACGAATTAGTCAATAACGCATTGAAACATGCGGGAGCCGAAAAAATCATGGTGCAAATCTTTCGCGAACAAGACCGCATCGCTTTCACCGTACAGGATGACGGTTGCGGTTTCGACCCCGAAACAATAACCCGGGGCATGGGCTTAGAGAATATCCGCACACGCGTGGCGGCTTACACCGGCGTCCTCGATATTGATTCAAGAGCAGGCGAAGGAACAGAAATCAATATTGATATTAGCTTGGAGGGTTGAGTAACGGGTATTGGATGTTGATTATCTCCTCTATTATTGTTTAACCGGAATGATGTTAAAAATATAGAAACCGGAAGAATGATCCGGCAATCCATAAACTGTGTGGCCTGAACCTGATTCAGGCATCGTACCGGTTATTACCGGTTCGTCGAAAGATAATAATACATCACCCAAATGCAAATCACTAATTTGCAGGGTTATCGTATGGGTCGAACCGGATGAAGTATAAGAACGTGTTACTGTCGTGCCTGGATTCATCTTCCAGATACTGATTTTCATTATCTCTGCATAATGTTCCTGATCCCAATTCAGGACAGGCATATTTAGATTTAAGGTTCTAAATCCATTGAAAGTCGGAATGTAGGTATTTCCATTCTTAACAAAAGTCACATCAAACAACTCTAAAGGATATGCATCAAAATATTTGGTTATTGTTATCGGATTACCGTTTCTAACGCCTATCCATGCTTCCACTCTAAAGTCAAACCGTCCCGATGTCCATGGGAATGGAGCATCGGTTGCGGAAGAGTTTTGAATGTAATTTAATGCCATTTGCGTAGTATAATTCGGGCTGAATTTGAAAGATATGATACTTTCAATAAAATTCTGACAGAGTGTACCCGGCGTATTTGAGGGAGTTATATCATAATATATATAATCTCTTTGCCCTCCGTATTCGACGCCGTATATATTGTATGCGTCTATTAATTTTTGGTCAATCAAAGGAGAATCGCAATAAGAAGAGGATCGCAAACCGATTTCGGCATCATTATCCCTGACGCTTCCGTCAAAACTATCGTCGATAAAATCAAATACATAATCACTGTTCTACCCTCTCATCCTTAATAAATTGGTAAAGAACCTCATACTCTTTGTTGAACTGTTGCAGGGATTTATTTTTAATCAATTCGCGCAGCTCCGGGCTTTTTTTCATAGCGCCACAAAGCGCTTTGGCAAATGGAAGTAATTGCTTGGTCTCATCAGTATATGACTGCGATAATTGTGAATCCTTAGAAGAAAATTCGGATAATTCGTCCACAGTGCAGGAAACCAAACAGATTGCAATAATTCCTAATCCGATTTTATGAATTAAATGCTTCATCATACTAATTATTTGTTTTTTTATAAATATATTTAGCGCTCGTTATCAAGTGAATTAAATATCTGATAGCAAAGGTACGATTAAATTACAATCAAATACATATATTTTAGAAAAAAAATACTATCTTTGCACTAACGTAATAAATCAGAAAATCATGACGCTAAGTGCAGAAAAATATATCAATCCCTTTACCGACTTTGGATTCAAGAAACTATTTGGTACAGAGGTAAATAAGGATTTGTTGATGGACTTCCTTAATGAACTGATCAACAGTCAGGGAAAAATCAAAGAAGTCAAATACCTTAACTCTGAGCAGTTGGGACGTAGCGAAGATGACAGACGAGCTGTATTCGATATTTACTGCGAAACAGAGCATGGCGAAACTTTCATTGTTGAAATACAAAAGGCAAAACTCAACTTTTTCAAAGACCGAAGCGTGTATTATGCCTCTTTTCCGATTAGGGATCAGGGATTGAGAGGGAATTGGAATTATTGTTTGAAATCGGTTTACACGGTAGGAGTTCTTAACTTCGTATTCAACGAAAACAAAGATGATAATGATTATTACCATTCGGAAGTAAAATTGATGGATATCCAAAAGAAAACGGTTTTTTACGACAAATTGACGTTTATTTATTTAGAAATGCCCAAGTTCAACAAAAGCCTTGAGGAGTTGGAAACCCGTTTTGATAAATGGATGTATGTGCTGAAAAATCTACCAATATTACAGGAACTTCCGCCACAACTTCAGGAACGGATTTTTGAGAAAATTTTTCGTGTTGCCGAAATCGCCAAAATGGACAGGCAGGAAATAGCAGAATATGAAGACAGTTTAAAAAGGTATCGAGATTTGTATAGCGCTTTGGAAACGGCTGAGAGAAAAGGAATAGTAAAAGGAATAGTAGAAGGACATACAAAAGGACATATAAAAGGAAAGATTGAGGGAAAGATTGAAGGAAAGATTGAAGGAAAGATTGAGGGAAAGATAGAAGAAAAAACAGAGATTGCGCTTAAAGCAATAGAAATGGGAATGTCAATTGAGAATATAAGTAAACTGACCGCATTATCAGAAGAGCAGCTTAAAGAATTGATTAAAAAAGAAATGAAAACTTAATTAATACATCTGTCACATCAACTTCATATCTATTGCCATTCGGGTCAGTTCGGCGGTGTTGTGGGCGCCTAATTTGAGGTGGAGGTTTTTGCGGTAGCTGCGAATGGTTTCGAACCCCAGACACATTTTGTCGGCTATTTCAATACTTGTATGGCCTGCGGAAATCAGTTTGAGCAGTTCCTGCTCTCGGCGGGTAAGCTCAATTGTGGTTTTATTACCTTTTTTCAAGAGCATATTAGCCTCTTCGCTCAAAAAACGCTTGCCGGAGGCCACTGTAATAATGCCTTCGATGATTTCTTCCGGCATGGCGTTTTTCAGGATATAACCTGATGCGCCATTGTTGAGGACATGCGAGATAACGGTATATTCGGCATAGCATGTCAGCATCAGGATGTTTAGCGCCGGATACATTGCCTTGATCCGGGGACACAAGTCCATACCGCTACCGTCGGGCAGACCGACGTCGAGCAGCAAAACATCGGGCTGCGCTTTCAGCAGCATCTTCTTGCAACCGGCCACACTATATGCCTTATCCGTCAAAACAATGTTATCCGCTTCGGCAATGATTTTTTCCAGACCGTCAATCACTATATTGTGGTCGTCCACAATCGCAACCTTTATATTCATAATTTTCAATTTTTCCACTTCGTAAAAAGAACTCCTCCTTGCATGGCATAATCCGTAAGCGGCCTCTGTTCCTGCTTCGTTCGTCGTTTTTGACAAGGGGGCATGCCCCCTTGTTACTGCGTATAGGTATCCCCTCTCCAGGTTCCAAGTCTCGAGGTACCGGCTTCGTAAATCAGAATACCGTAACCGGCTCTTATACCGTCTTGCCAGGGTCCGTACCACATATCTTTGTTTTGGTATAGGATTATACCGCGACCACTTCGCCTGCCCTGATAATTCTCGGTTAAATAATAGTTGCCGTCATTCGTCTTGGTTATTTTAAATGTATAGTTGTAGTCGGGAGCGCTTGCGGGATAAGTTGCGACAGGTTTGTCGTCCTTAAATTCGCCGTGATAAATGCGTATTCCGTTCTTGTCGTAACAGGTTCCAATTCCTTCTTTTTGGGCATTCGAATAATTACCTACAAAAATTTTGCAATTGGGACAATTAATTACACTATTATCAAAATTGCCTACTATGTAAACGCCATATCCGACACGATCTCCATCTTTCCATTCGCCAAAATATAAACTTTCGGTTGGCCAACGATAAGCTCCTAATCCATTGCGTTTTCCATCAGCCATCTGACCTTTGTATCTGTCGCCTGATTCCCAAGATGTCGTGGGATTGGCATTCATTGCTGATTGAAACAACGTGCGCCATGACTGGTCGAGCAGCGTAGGTGGGGCTTCTACCTGCGTAACGGTAACGGTTTGCGACGTTACGCCTGTGGAGCTAACGGTAATAGTGCCTTCGCGGGGCATATAATCTGTATTAGGCAAGGCTGTGACAGTTACCGTACCGTCGTTCGAGCCATTATTGGGTGTAACCGAAAGCCAGCCGCCATCGCTGACGACGATCCAGGCGCTTGCGTTGGAAGAAACGGTAAATGTCTGCGTTCCGCCGGCGGTTTGAAAAGCCAGCGTATTTGTGGACAAAACAAGCGTTGTTTCAGGTTCAGCATCTTTTTGGCATCCTGTAAAAAAGACGCCTGTCATTAACAGCGCTGCAACCGATATGGTTACGCCTGCAAAAATTTTTCGATAACGTTGTGTTCTTTTCATAAGTTTATAATTTTGCA
>Ga0082212_10011304_pt1 | contig 11329 bp, 5 predicted proteins | sample TergutNt197P3_FD_71548 | JGI IMG/M metagenome (GOLD analysis project Ga0082212, IMG submission 71548) | Neocapritermes taracua P3 segment gut microbial communities from Petit-Saut dam, French Guiana - Nt197 P3 | ecosystem: Host-associated > Arthropoda: Insects > Digestive system > Gut ... | reverse complement strand
CGATACTGAAGAAGGTCGTTGTTAAAATCCCGCTTGGCAAAATCGGCGTCTAAAGCGAGCAATTCATTAAACTGCTGAGTAGTATCGGAAAAAGCGGTAGCGTCTGATATCCCCTCCTGCTCCATCCTGAGCCGATGTTCCTGTACCTTTTGGCGGGCAATATCTCTATCCTGTTGGGCCGACATCATTTGCCCCAATTGATACTTTACGTAGGAACGATTCATGTAGGCATTGGCAAAGTCGGGGTAAAGTTCAATCGCTTGGGTATAATCATCCAAAGCATCTCGGTAGCGTCCTGTTTCTACAAAGAGGGCGGCTCGGTTAAAATAGGCCAGCACATTGCCGGGGTTGATTTCCAATACCCGGTCGTAATCGCTGAGGGCGTTTTCGTAATCTCCAATCTGGGTTCGGATCAGGGCGCGGTTATAACGGGTAAGGGCATTTTCGGGATCGTAACGCAACACCTGATCAAAATCATCCAAAGTGCCCTTAATATTTTTCATGCTGTTGTGCACCAAAGCCCGGTTAAAATAGGCAAAAGTATTGGTACTGTCTAACGAGATGGCGTTGCTCAAGTCGGATAACGCCTCCTGATACTGCTCCTGAAGTACATATACACGTGAGCGCCGAACGTATCCTTCGGGATCAAATTTATTGAGTAAAACGGCCGTATTATAGTCGTCCAAAGCTTTGAGGGTGTCCTGCAAATAGAGGTAGCATGCCCCCCGATTGAGGTAAGCTTCGCTTACTCTTGGTTCAAATTTGATAAATCGATTAAAGTCCTGAACAGCTTTTTCAAATTGCTGGGACAAAAGAAAAGTAACCCCTCGGCTAAAATAAAGCCCTGTATAGCTCGGCCTTAATCCAACCGCCTCTTCCAAATCATTTAAGGCTTCGTCGTACCTGCCCATCCGACTCAGGGTAATGGCGCGGTAGTGAAATCCAAGGGTAAAGACGGGATTGATGCGCAGGGTCCGATCAAAATCAAGTTGCGCCCCTACAAAGTCTCCCAAATTATATTTGGCAATGCCTCTGAAAAAATAGGCTTCGTGTAGCGTAGAATCCAATCGAGCCAGCATATTAAAACTTTCTATGGCCTGAGGATACTTCCCCTCTTCCAGCAACTGGCGTCCGCGGTAAAAGAATTGCTGCTTGTCGTATTGAGCGTTAAGCCCCATATAGCCTGCCAATAACAACAGAAGCGTCCAAAGAATCTTCTTAGTCTTCATGGCTGCAAGATAGACATAATTTCAGGATTTTTGTTTCTTTGCACCAATTTAAAGCAAAAAACATGCCCCGTTTTACTCCTCATACGCTTTTTCCGCTTTTTCTCTTCCTATTTATGACCTCCGGTTTGTATGGGCAACCGTGGATACAGACAGATCAAAACCTTAATATCGTATCTCAAGAGCAATTGCGCAAACACGTAAGCGTTTTGGCCGATACCACGGTTCGGGGCCGCGCCTCCGGAACCCCTGGAAGCATGATGGCCGCCCAATACATCAAAGAATGTTTTAGGAGCTATGGCCTGCAACCTTTTCATGGAGGATACTGGACACAGGGTTTTGCCATAGACAGTGGCATAGTCGGACGTAATGTAATTGCCTTGCTCAGGGGCAACGGTCCTAACGACGAATACTTGATTATTTCGGCGCATTACGACCATATAGGTGCCATCAACAGCGTCATATATCCGGGCGCAGACAACAACGCATCGGGGGTGGCTCTGCTGTTGCAGTTGGCACAGGTATTTGGACAGCGCGCCCGCACGGGAGATCGTCCTCCCCGCAGTATCCTCTTTGTAGCCTACGACGCCAAAGAGTACAGTCTAGCCGGATCGGCCTATTTTGCCAAAACCCTCTCCATACCCGCCCATAAAATTATTGCCAATATCAATATGGATCAGATCGGCTGCGTGTTGGAACCTCCCAACGACCATCCGGAGTACCTGTTGGCGGTAGGTGCCGAAAAGATTACACCGGACCTGAAGTTGATCATAGATGTATCTAACCGTTATTATGGAATTGGATTGGATATTGATTACAGTTTTTACGGCAGTCCCAATTTTTCCGAACTCTTTTTTCAATTAGGCGACCAAATCCATTTGGCACAAAAGAGGATTCCTTCCGTGCTCTTTACTTCGGGCATACACGCCTATACCTACAAGCCTACCGACCTCCCTGCCCTGCTAAACTACCCCGTTTTAGAAAAACGGGCAAAACTCATTTACCTTGTAGCCAACGACCTGACATCAAGGAAATCGTGGCTTAGACGATAGTCCAAATAAAGTTGCTATTTTTGTGCAAAATATGATCAAATATCAAACCATTCAAAACCTTACATGATGAAAAAACACCTGTTTACCCTGATTTCCCTCTTCTGTTTCTGTATGTATGTACAGGCCCAAGAGGCCAGACTCCTGAGGTTCCCCAACATCCATGGAGATAAAGTAGTCTTTTGCTACGGCGGCGACCTCTACCTTGTTCACGCCAATGGAGGCATGGCTCGGCAACTCACCTCGCACATCGGATATGAGATGTTCCCCCACTTTTCTCCGGACGGAAAGACTATTGCCTTTACCGCCCAGTACGACGGCAATACAGAAGTGTATATTATTCCCGCCGAAGGAGGTATTCCTAAAAGGCTTACCTATACCGCCACCATCAACAGAGACGATGTTGGCGACAGGATGGGTCCCAACAACATTGTAACAGGCTGGACTCCGGATGGCAAAAACGTAGTTTTCAGGAATAAAGCAAACGGACTGAGCGGCTTTGTAGGCCAACTCATGACCGTTCCGGTAAACGGCGGACTCCCTTCGGATATTCCTTTAATGCACGGAGGATTCAATACCTTTTCGCCGGACGGAAAAAAATTGGCCTATAACTACATCCAGCGGGAATTTCGAAGCTGGAAAAGGTATCAGGGTGGTATGGCCGACGATATACGGATATTCGATCTTAACACCAAACAGTCGGTACGGATCACCGACAACGTATATCAGGATATATTTCCCATGTGGACCAAAGATGGCAGTAAAATATATTACCTGTCGGACAGGGACAAGTTCATGAACCTCTACGTATACGACGTAACGGCCAAAATCACAGAACAATTGACCTTTCATAAGGAGTTTGACATCAAATTTCCTTCTATCGGAGAAAATACCGTAGTCTACGAACACGGCGGATACCTCTACAAATGGGATCCCATCCAAAAGAAGGAGGTAAAAATACCGGTGGAGATTAAAAACGATCTGTTGTACAACCGCCCCGAATGGAAAGATCTTTCTAATTCAGCACGCTCATTTGCCCTCTCTACCAACGGAGAGCGGCTGCTTGTGGCCGCACGGGGCGACATCTTTTCCATCCCCGCCAAAGAGGGTATTACCTACAACCTGACCCATACCTCCTCCTCCAACAACCGCCTCCCTGCCTGGGCGCCCGATGGCAGCGGCTATGCCTACGTGTCGGATAAAGAGGGTGAATTCAACATCTATTATTACGAAACAGCCACCGGCAAAGAGCGTAAACTCACCAATATTAAGGGATATATATTCAGTTTCAAATGGTCTCCCGATTCCAAGAAAATCCTGTGGAGCGAAAAAATGAATACCCTCAACCTTATGGATGTGGCCACCGCCAAAAACGAAGTGATCGAACAGTCTGGATTGGGATCTATCAATAACTATAACTGGTCTCCCGACAGCAAGTTAATCACCTATACCCTCCCCACCAACACCATGAGCGTGGTGATGGTTTACGATACCCGCAACAAAAAGAAGATTCAAATCACCGACGAGTGGTACTCATCCGGTTCGAGCAATTTTAGCAAAGAGGGTAAGCACCTGCTCTTCACTTCCAACAGAACATTCAGCCCCACCAACGGATCGACCGAGTTCAACCACATCTATACCAATATGACCAAGGTCTATATCCTTCCGATCACAGAAGACGCCTTTATTCCCTTAGCGCCAAAAAACGACGAGGTGGTTCCTTTGGGCAAAACCCCCGATAAAAAAGAAGAATCCAAAGAGTTGCTTTACAACTTTACCCAAATAGAGCGGAAAATAGTAGAATTGCCCTTGCCCGGAGGTTCCTACAGCAACCTGCATTTGATTGGAAACAACGTTTACTACAACGGCAGGGGCGGAACTTCGATGTACGACATGGAGAGTAAAAGAACCATAGATCTTCAGGCATCCATTACCTTTGGTTACGACTACAAAAAAGCGGTCGCCACCTCCGGAAACAGATCGCAGGTAATCGATATCCCAAGAGCCGCCGTAAACATCTCCACCCCCATAAATTTGAGCGGAGTAAAAAAATTAGTAAATTATCAGGAAGAGTGGAAGCAGATATTCCACGAGACGTGGAGGCAAATGCGCGACTATTTTTATGCCAAGAATATGCACGGAGTCAATTGGGACGCCGTCTATAAAAAATATGCTCCGCTTGTAGCCCACGTAGCCCACAGATCGGACCTTACCTACCTGATTGGAGAGATGATCGGCGAACTGAATGTAGGGCACGCTTATTCTCAAAACGGAGAACATCCCCAGGCGCAAAAGGTATACACCGGCCTGCTCGGCGCTACCTTCTCCAAAGACAAATCGGGCTTTTTTAAAGTAGAAACCGTTATTGAGGGGGCCAACTGGGACAAGACTACACGCTCGCCCCTGACCATGCCCGGAGTGGATGTACGGGCCGGCGATTATATCCTTGCCGTAAACGGACGATCCCTTAAAGATCCCGATAATATCTACGAATACCTTGTGGGCACCGCCGGCATCCTGACTGAATTAGAGGTAAATACCAAGCCCGAATTAGCCGGTTCGAGAAAAGTATTGGTCGAACCATTGGCCGATGAAAACGCCCTCTACTACTACCATTGGGTGCAGAACAACATCAAAAAGGTAAACGAAGCCACCAATGGAGAGGTCGGTTATATCCATATCCCCGATATGGGAACGCCCGGACTTAACGAATGGGCCAAACACTACTATCCGCAACTGCAAAAGAAGGCGCTGATTATTGACGATCGGTACAATGGCGGAGGAAATGTATCTCCCATGATCATCGAGCGGCTGCAACGCACCATCACCTATTTTACCATGCACACCAACCAAACGGAAGGATCCGTAAATCCGGTCGGAACGCACGAAGGTCCTAAAGTACTTTTAATCAACGAATATTCTGCTTCGGACGGCGACTTGTTCCCCTACCGTTTTAAACATTACGAACTGGGAACAGTGATTGGAAGAAGAACATGGGGCGGAACGGTCGGATACAGCGGATCGGTACCTGTGGTAGACAACGGCTCCATTGTCACCCCTTCATATGCTCCATACGCGCATGACGGAAGCGGCTGGATTATCGAAGGAGAAGGCGTTGCTCCGCACATAGATATTGAGAACGACCCCTATAAGGAGTACATGGGCACAGACGAGCAGTTGAACAAAGCCATCGAAACGGCTTTAAAACAGATTAAGGAGTATAAGTACCTGCCGCGCGCCATCCCTGCATGGCCCGATAAATCAGGGAACAGGTAGGCCTTTGCCCAAGCGAAAGAGGTCGTAGTGGAGTACCACGGCCCCCCGCATTTGATACATTTTGTAATCGAAAAAATCGGAATGGGGGATAAAAATCTCTTTGAGGCCCGCCAAAAACCTCAAGCCAAAGTGTACCCTGTTGTATATCCGCGTTTCGTAGCCCAACAATACGCCTGCATCCCAAGTATCTAATACGGAGGAGAAATCCATCACCATAGGGTCGGTAATAAAACTCTCTACCACATCGGGTTCGGGGCCGTTGAATCCCTTTTTGGCGACGCTTTCGAAAGAAGCGCTCAAGTTATACGCAAAATAGCCCCCAAGTATGAGGCTGTGCTGCCGGTGGTTTCCAAAGATATATTTGGCATAAAGCGGCGCCTCCAAAAGGGTAAAAGCCATATGCATTTCCGCCGTTCCGGTAAAGTATTGCACAGCCTCTTTACCTTTAAACTTTTGATTGCCGACTCTTGCATCTGCATCCATAACAATGCGTTTGTAGGTAAGTTCCGTTCCCAAGTTCCAGCGCGATCGGTACGTATAATTCAGGGCCAAACCTATAGAAGGGGCTAAACGGGGCAAGGCGTTGATCTTTCGATCATCCGATCCAAAAGGGACGGGAACGGCTCCTCCTATGTCGGTGCCGAGTTGGGGGGCGATATTTAAAGAAGAGCGTTCCTGGGCAAAAAGCGTAAGGGGAAGAGTCAAACAGATGAAGATACGAAAAATTGGACGCATTACGTGATGGTATTACGACGCAAAGGTAAAAAATTAGCGAAATCCCGACACGTTGGCCAAAGCGCTGCCTGTGGCTAACTCTTTCCTGAGCGCCAACGCTTCGGGCGTACCGGCAAAGACGACCTCTCCGCCCTGCTCGCCCGCATCCGGCCCAAGGTCAATGACCCAATCTACGCTCTTGATTACTTCCATATTATGTTCTACCACTACCACCGAATGGCCTTTGGAAATAAGGGCATAAAAAGCATCCAATAATTTTTTTATGTCGTGAAAATGGAGCCCAGTGGTGGGTTCGTCAAAAATAAAGAGCAGCGGATCGGCGCTCCCCTCTTTGGATAAAAACGAGGCTAATTTAACGCGCTGACTCTCGCCTCCGCTCAAGGTACTGCTGCTTTGGCCTAATTTGACGTAAGAAAGACCTACCGCGTGCAAAGGTCCCAACCGGTCGGCAATCTTTTTGGCCTGCTGACCTTTCTGAGATCCGAAAAATGTAATTGCCTCTTGCACTGTCAAATCAAGAATTTGGCTAATATCCTTGCCCTGATACCGCACTTCAAGGATGTCGGGCTGAAAACGTTTGCCCCCGCACGCCTCGCAGGTGAGTACCACGTCTGCCATAAACTGCATCTCAACAGTTATCGTCCCATCTCCGTGACATTCGGGGCAACGTCCTCCATCTATATTAAACGAAAAATGGGAATGACCGTAGCCATTTTGTTTGGCGTAAGGCTGTTCGGAATAGAGTTTGCGGATTTCGTCCCACGCTTTGATGTAGGTTACCGGATTGGATCGGGACGACCGCCCAATGGGGTTTTGATCGATCAACTCCACCCCGCGAATCCGGTGGAGGTCTCCGCTTAGTTTGCCATAAGCGCTTTCAACAGGCCCGCCACCAGACAATTGCTTGGACAAAAGAGGATAGAGTATGCCTTTGACTAAGGAGGATTTGCCCGATCCGCTCACTCCCGTTACGGCGGTGAGGGTTTGGAGGGGAAAACGGAGGTCTATCCCTTTAAGATTGTGCAATGCCGCCCCTTTTACCTCAATATAACCTACGCCTTTGCGACGCTGACTCGGCAACGGAATGGACTCCAAACCATGGAGGTAGCAGAGGGTACAGGCCTCCGGCGGAAAATCCGAAAGGGCAGGATCCCCCTGAAAAACCATCTCCCCGCCCAAACTTCCGGCACCCGGCCCGATTTCAATAATTTCATCGGCGGCGCGGATGATTTCCTCGTCGTGCTCTACCACCAATACGGTATTGCCTTCATCCTTTAACCGCTTGAGTACCTTAATCAGTCGACCGGTATCGCGGGAGTGAAGCCCTATGCTGGGCTCGTCTAAAATATACAGAGATCCGGTCAAAGTGCTACCCAAAGAGGTGACTAAATTGATGCGCTGACTCTCTCCTCCGCTAAGGGAAGCCGAGCTCCGGTTAAGCGTAAGGTAACCCAACCCGACATCCAACAAAAGATGGAGTCTGTTTTTTAACTCTTTACATACACGGCCGGCTAAAGTTTCTTCATAAGGGGTCAACGTCAAGCCATCTATCCACGCACATAATTCCACCGCCGGCATATCGAGCAACCGGTTTATGGTTTGTCCATCTACCTGCACATAAAGCGCCTCTTTGCGCAACCTTGCCCCTTGACATTGGGGACAGAGGGTTTTACCGGTATAGCGGCTGATTAAAAATCTGTTCTGGATTTTATGCTTCTCCGCTTCAAGCATCCCAAAGAAGGCATCTATTCCTCCAAACTCTTCATTTCCTTTCCATAACAAATCACGTTGCACCGGAGTTAATTCTTTATAGGGCTTATGAATCGGAAAAGACGCTTCTGCCGCCGCCACCATAAAAAGCGATTTAAATCGATGCATATTTTCTCCCCTCCAGCACGCCACCGCATCTTCGTATACCGACAGGTTGGGGTTGGGAATTACCAATTGTTCGTCAATACCGACTACCCGTCCATACCCTCCGCAACAGGGGCAAACTCCCAAAGGGTTGTTAAAACTAAACAAGTGTTCCGTAGGTTCTTCAAATTGAATGCCGTTGTACTCGAAGCCCAAAGAAAAGATTTTGCTCTGACCGTCGGCAATATTCCAAAGTAAACAGCGTCCGCCTCCTTCTGCAAAAGTCGTTTGTATCGAATCGGCCATACGGGTCTTTTCATCGCTCGGCCCCAAACGGTCAACCAGCAGCCATAACGTTTTTTCGGCAAAAAGTTCAGATTGGGCCAATACAGATGTAAGCCGCTGCATCTCCGTCCCGTCAAACAGACGGCTAAAGCCCTCTTCCTGCAAACGCAACAGGCGCTCTGTGCGGCGCAGACGATCTTCCCAACCAATCGGCGCTAAAAGGTAAAACTCAGTACCGGCATTTTGGGCGTTGATATACGCCAACACATCCTCTACCCTTTCCCGTTTTACCTCTACTCCGCTCTGAGGATCATACGTTTTACCTACCCGTGCATAGAGCAAACGGAGGTAGTCGTAAATCTCGGTAGAAGTCCCCACCGTGGATCGGGGATTGCGCGTATTAACCTTTTGTTCAATGGCAATGGCGGGAGGTATTCCGGAAATAAAGTCTACATCGGGCTTGGTCATCCGCCCTAAAAATTGACGGGCATAAGCCGACAGGCTCTCTACATAACGGCGCTGCCCCTCTGCAAAAAGGGTATCAAAAGCCAAAGAGGATTTACCCGATCCCGACAAACCCGTCACCACCACCAACCGGTTACGGGGGATTTTTACCTCCATATTCTTGAGGTTGTGGGTGCGCGCTCCTTTTATGTGGATATAATCGTTCATATAAACTAAGTCAATGCTACCATATTTTTATCGCCTTTCCACTGAACAGAAATAATCCGATAGTCGTATCTGTCGTAGAGTCTTTGGGCATTGGGACACGATTTACGGTGAAGTTTTATCCCCTCTTTGGCAGTAATAAAGCCAAAGACCTCATCGGCAGGTCCGGGGTTGCAGCACTTAGCCAATTTATAGGAAATTTGACCTAATTTGGGATCTATCACCAAATAATCACCATCGCCTCCCCCTTTGGGCGGCAGAGGGGTTTCTTCTTTGGATTTGGAGTGTACTGTGGTTTCGTGAGGTCGTTCTACTGCCTCCTTAACTTTATCCATAGCAATCTCTTCCCGCGCCAAAGCATCGTATAAATCGCCTGTATTTTTTAATTTAAAATAACGTATCAAAAAATTCAGCACTTCGTCGTTGAGTTCCATTTTCCAATTTTTCATCCGACGCTCCAACAACTCTCGCCCCAATAACTCTTTTTTGCCCTCGTATTCCCGCAATTTTTGGCGAATCTTGGTTTTGGCCTTATTGGTAGATACTATGTTGAGCCAATCAACAGAAGGGCGCTGATTTTTGGAGGTAATGATTGCAACCACATCTCCGGTGTGTAGTTTTTCCCGTATAGAAACGATTCGGTTTTGAATTTTGGCTCCGCTGCACCTGATCCCCAAGTTGGAGTGAATGTCAAAAGCAAAGTCCAATACCGTAGCGCCGGCCGGCAAACGACGGAGGTCTCCCATGGGGGTAAAGACAAATACCTCGTCGATTTTAAATTGGGAAAAATAGTGAAAGGTATCGGGGTCGGGACGTAAATCGGTGTGCAGCAAGTTGCGAAGCCGATCTAACCACTCCTGTATGGCTTCGGCCCGTTTTAAACCCTTGTACGACCAGTGGGCTGCCATACCGCTCTCTGCAATCGTGTCCATGCGTCGGCTGCGGATCTGTACCTCTATCATCCTGCCCTGCTTATCAAAAACGGTACCGTGCAACGACTCGTAGCCGTTGGGGCGGGGCTTGGTAATCCAATCCCTCAAACGTTGGGTGTTGGGGGTAAATAAGTTGGCCACCATAGAATAAACCTGCCAGCAAATCTTTTCTTCTGCCTCTCTGACCGGAGGGGTTTCCAAAATAATCCGAATCGCCAGAACATCATACACTCCTTCAAAATCAACATGTTGCGACTGCATTTTTTTCCAAATTGAATAGGCGCTCTTGGTTCGGCTTTTGAGCTCGTACGCATAGCCTGCCTTTTTGAGTTCGGCCTCAATCGGGGCAATAAAAGAGGCCAAAACCTGCGCACGGACTCCCACCGTAGCCTTTAGTTTAGCCGTAATATTTTTAAAATCTTCCGGTTCACTATATTTAAACGCTAAATCCTCCAACTCGCTTTTTAGGGCATACAAACCCAACTGATGGGCCAAAGGGGCATAAAGCATCAGCGTTTCGGTCGCTTTGCGTACCTGTTGCGATTTTGGAAAAAAAGACAACGAGCGCATCACTTCGAGCCGATCGGCCAATTTGATCAGCACTACAACAGGGTCTGTAGAATAAGCGACGATCAACTTACGGTAATTGTCGGCCTGCAAACGGGTATCGTTGGGGTTAATGGTAGAAATTCTATTGAGTCCCAATACCATGGAATAAATTTCCGGAGAAAACTGTTGCCTGACCTCAACCAATAGTTCGGGGTGTTTGCGGGTTGCTTCATGGAGGAGTACCGCCAAAGCGGCGGTCGAAGGCAAGCCAAGTTCCTCCGTTACAATAGCTGCTACCGCATGGGCATGATCCATAAAAGGAGTTCCGTTTTCCCTTACTTCCCGACCCAAAGTGCGCTCCGCCAACCGACAGGCTAATTCAAATTGCTGTTGCGCTTCTGTCATATAAATCAAAGGTAGTTATTTTTTGGAAAACTTTTTATAGCTTTGTCTTAAATTTCTACACAAAATGACCTCACTTAACCATTTAAAAACAAACGTTATTGCTATTATTTTTTTGACTATCAGCTCATTGAATTTAGCAGCGCAAACAGGAAGTGAATATCTTTACGAATCAAAAAAGTATTTACTTGAATATTTAAATGATAATAATACCCTCCAGCGATTCGGCCGCATATCGGACGCCATTTGGAATTATGCCGAGTTGGGGATGCAAGAGTTTAAATCGTCTGCGTTATTGATTCAAACATTAGAAAACGAAGGATTTACAATTGAAAATAATGTAGCAGGTATG
>Ga0082212_10011303_pt1 | contig 11329 bp, 7 predicted proteins | sample TergutNt197P3_FD_71548 | JGI IMG/M metagenome (GOLD analysis project Ga0082212, IMG submission 71548) | Neocapritermes taracua P3 segment gut microbial communities from Petit-Saut dam, French Guiana - Nt197 P3 | ecosystem: Host-associated > Arthropoda: Insects > Digestive system > Gut ... | reverse complement strand
CTCCCATCTCCGTTCTTGGATTGCAATAATTCCATGCCAGTCAGACCGTGAGGCAAGGCGATTTAGCATGATTGAAATGGGCTGTAACGGTAGCGGATAATCTAAAGCATGTTGAGGCGATAGCAGAAGAGCTTCTATAAAATCCAAATAGCGTTTGTTTTCAGTTAGGTTTGACAGGGCTACCCATGCAAACCATAGGAAGTAGTTAATAGGCTGTCGTTGCAGACAGTATTCGACCTGGGGCATGGTTCTGCGGGCGAGTAATTTCATCGTTGGGCTGTGTATAAACAATTCACTCGAAAATGCCTGTGCATATTTTGCGTCTCCTGCCCTACCCTGCTCTAAAAAAAATGGCAAGGTTTGGCGGTAGAGGGTTGCATATTCGCCCCATATATCTATGTCTTCTGCCTCTGTTAAATCGCGGGTTTCTATATCACCAGCTTTCGCCCCAAACAACATCCTCACTTTCTGTTCTGATACACGCTTTAACTCTCTGAGAAGCATTTCCTTTGCATCATAGCGATCCGGATTTTCACGATTAAATCTTCGGAAAGAGTCTGCCAATGTCGGAATCCTAAACGATTCAAGTTCGAGTATCAGGACATCTTCGGTGGGGATACCATGTCCGTCTGCAAGCAACTTTCTGCCGTTAAACATCACCCAATGAATTTCATTTTCAGGCCATCCCTCTCGCAACTGTAAATATTTTGTCACTCCTGGGTTGAGCCGACGGCGTATTACTCTCCAGTCCAGCAAAGGACCTTGCTTTAAGATAGGGTCTATTTGCTGGGCGATAGCTTCTTCTACCCCTAGGATAAAGACGCTTATCGCATGCTGGCTAATGGGCAAGTGGCGACCTAAATCGTAGTCGTCCGGCTCGGTTTTTTCGGCAATTTGTAGTTCAAGCCATTTTGAGTGTAGATCAGCCCGGCCTAAACTCTGTGCCAGGTCTCCTGCCATGCGCAGGATGACATTGTTTGACGTGTTTCTAACCATTTCCGAGATGATGTCCTCGGCATCCTCGGTGCGCTTTGTCTTTATCAAGGATTCCAATAGTGGTCGGACTGTGTCCTTCCACGCTACATCTCTGAGACTATTCTCCATTTCCCTAAATCTTTCAGATGTATTTGCGTCTGTAAGCACGCGAAAACGGTAAGCAACTTCGAATCGGTCTGTTGACCACCTATCCAAAAGAGTTTCTGCAATATAGCTCCAATTTTCTTTTGATGTTTCTTCATGGAGGACGAGACTAAGCACTTCTGCCGTTGGCCAGGTTGAATCTGGGGGAGGAATTATTCTCTCTAGCAACGCCCTGGTGTTGCCATGTTTTGTTATTGAGACCATCCATCCATATAATTTCCAAACGTGTTCGTTTAATGGAAACGCTTCCAGAAATGCCTCGACCTTGGGGAGGTGCCGACGATATAGCTGAACCATAGTGGGGCTACAAACGTCAACCGCTTCCCAGTGCTGAGGATAAATATCAATTAATCGCCAGTCCCCACTATTAAACAGCGTTTGTAACTCTTGGGCATATTCGCCCCATATTTTAATATCCTGCTCTGGTTCCAAAACCTTATTGTCTAGCCTGCTAGTGTCAACCATGATTTCTGTAGTAACCAGCCTGTATACGATTTGGTACATCCCATATTCATCATTGCCAAAACCTAGATTCAACACCTGTTTAGTGCGGGTTTCGGCAATACCCCTGAGCGTTGATGAAAATCCCTCCCGCGCATCCAAATGGTCAGGATTCTTTTTAAGAAAATCCCTCATCACCCGTACGGGGCTTTTTATACCTGCCCTATCCAGGGCACTTGAAATATCATCAACTTTTGGCAAATCCACGCCCTGAATCAGACATTGCCTCTTGAAATTATGCTCATTAACTAAGAGTGCCCACAGAGAATCCCTTAACACACCATTTGAGCTAACATAATCGGTAAATTCTTTAGAATCTGCCTTGACTGACCGAAGATTGATACACATTTCTGCCAATTCCTCGGTACTGAGTAGCTCATAAAGCTCACTTTGCATACGACTGTTAGGATCACCGACGTAAAGCAATGTACAGGCACTCCCCAATATTGGAGTTTGAGCCAACAGTGAAAATGGCAGTAATACTAACAATGAAAGCCAAATGACTCGGAACAGTTTCAGTATGCCCATGGTTGTTACCTCCCTACCTGCATTTAATTCCATGGACTATTTTAGCCGATCCAAATCCGACTTTGATGGCTTATCGCACGGTAATGCTTCCATGGGTTGTTGTTAGCTGGATCAATTGGTCGCTATTCCCAATCTTTGCCCTCGTTACCGCACCATCGACTGTTTGTGTCACATTCGGAATACGAATATTTACTCCATGATTGCGGTTGATTGTCTGAGCTTCCAGAAGTCCCTGTACATTGCCAAGAGCTACATCAATACTTGCGTTGCTGGTGGCCAAGCGGATGCCACGTCCCAATCCATCCATGTTTTCGGCTTTGATAGAAGCATTTGATGTGCTCATGTCTATAGCACCACTGACTCCGTTGATGCCAATTCGGCCATTACTGCTCCTGCCTACCAAATCGCCCCCTATGGTTTCGGCAATTATTGAACCATTGCTGGTAACTGCCTCTGCCTTGCCCTTTATATTTTTTGCAATTATTCTTCCGTTGCTAGTTCTCAGGTCTGCTGTACCCTCAATGCCATTCGCATCAATGCTACCATTGGAAGTCCTTGCAATCATGTCACCAATAATTTTTTCTACCCTGATTGTCGCATTGCTTGTCGAGAGTCGAGTTTTGCCCTTGATGCTATTCGCGGTAATAGACCCATTGCTGGTAGTGGCATCTACTTCCCCATCAAGAGCGCTGATTTCCATACGACCATTAGAAGATATAACGGTTATCATTGTTTTTCGCGGGATTTTAAGGGTATAACTTACTCCATTGGATTCGCCAAAACCGATGATAAAATTACGTTCATTTTCCTTCTCAGACTTGATTATTACTTGCCCATTTTGGGATTCGGCAGTCAAGCAAACCTCGCCTTCCCTTCTCTCTCGTATCTTCGCAACCAGATGAACTTCATCTTTGTCCCATCCCTCAACAGTAATTGAACCATTAAAAGTCTGTGCTCGTAATTGCCCTCCGGGCTTGAGTTCTAACGTGCGAGTCTCTTCTCTTCTAAATACATCATTCCGCTCAGGTATCCTGCAACCTGTTGAAAGTGCTAAGAAAACTACAGATGAAATAACAAATGACAGTGCTGGGCGCATGGGGTTCCCTCCATTTTAGTTAGATATCAGGGTAACAATCACGGCATAAAAAAAAACGGCAAATAGACCAATGGGGTTTATCTGCCGTTGAATGAACGATTATCTAATGTAGGCTACTTGACTTCCAGGTAGACCAATGTCTGGTTGAGAAGTTGGTATGCAATCTCGCCAAAAGTAATAGGGCCATACATGTTTTTTACAACTTTTCCTTCCAGTTCCGAGTACAGGAAATTTAGTATGCAGTTGCAAGTAAAAACAGGGGATGGATTATCTGGAACTATCTTTTGGAATGCCGAAACATAATCAGGAACAGGTTTTGCGATTTTGTATTCAACACCCTTGAAGACCGGGGCGTATAGCAAGACTGCGCCATCTGATTCGCGAGTAGCTTGGTAACTTACATTAATTTTTGCCCCGCAATAATCTGCAACCAAGGGAAGTTTTGTATCAAGATTATTTTTCGTGATCCATTCAGAAAATTTTTCTTTCTTTCCATTTACGAAGCAATCCATAACTTCAAAGCCTTCGGTCTCAAACGTAATGGCGTCGCCATCACCTTGATCAAACACGTTTAAGATATTTACGGTTGCGTTTTTGCCTTCGGGTATCTTGAAGTGCATAACAATAGCTTCTCTTTCCAATGCAACTCCTGTTGCCCCACTAAATACCTTTGGAGTCACCTTTCCGAGGTCGCTAAGGTGTATGCCGGAAATCCACCCAAAAATCGGCTTCATGAAAATATCTTCATAGTTTGGAGCATTTTGGGCATAGGAGAGGTGGGCCTCAGAAAAAGCAGGAATGATTACCATAGAGAATCCATGTTCGGGTGCTTCCTTGGCAATTTTTGGCAAATCTGCTACAGAGTAAGTTTTAATGGTTGCGCTTGTAGTACAGTCTGTTAGGTCATGCACAAACACTTCTTCTCTGGTTATTTTGCCACCCACAGCATCCATGAAATAGGGAATAGAGCCACCTATCCAATCCCCTTTGGGGAGCTTGGCCAACAATCCCTCATCCCCAGCAATGACAAGACGCCGCCCATTTTCAATACTTTTGATTGTATCTTGCAATGACTGCAACATAACTGATCTCCTAGCTAAAAATAGCCTTTAAGTCTTCGCTGACTACGTTTTCAAATTTTGTGAAAAAAGCGTACATCTCATCAAGGTTTTTATCCATAGTCTGCGGCGATGGATCGCGACTCACCTGACGCTGACACCTTGACACTATCATGGCCGCAGAAGCCAGTTGGAACTGGTGCTGAACCTTACCACTGAGAAGTTCTTTCCACTTGGGGTCTTCTTTAGAGGCAATCATTACTTCCTCCTTCCGTTTTCAAATACTACCACAAACACTCAAGATAATTGCCATGTATGCAATCAAATGATAGAACAGTGCCCATGATGCCATAAAATTTCCCACTTTACAAGTAACAAATTAGTAAAAATATGACTATTTGTGGAAATTATTATATTATTTTGTTATATGTGTTTATTCAGAATTACGTCTATTATATCAAAATGGATAAGCATTTATGATGGAATGTGAGTTTGTTGTTTGTGGTTTTTGGCGATCCGGGGTCGGAATGCCATAAGTGTTCGTGAAGGGATTAGGCAATGTCGTTGCAAATAAAAAGTTGGAGTGCCGAAGTGGGCGGCGTTGCTCTATCGGGCGAGCTACACCGAATCTTAGGGGTTAGCCACCGGCAAGCCAAAGGTCTAATAGACTCTGGATGTGTAAACGTCAATGGCGAATTAGCTAGAGTTTATGGTGCTCGCCTTGGGGCTGGAGATGAAGTAGTAGTAAACTTTGATGCAGAAACAAACTACAATCAAGTTCCCCGGCGAAAAATATCTGATTCGGTAATAAAAATACTGTGGGAAGATTCTCATCTTGTCTTTGTAGATAAACCTGCTGGTTTGCTGTCAGTTCCAACAGAGCATAGCGATGACAACACTCTCGCCGATGCACTCGCAGAACACTACCGTCAAACAGGTATTAAAAGACCTCACATTTATATCGCTCACAGACTTGACAGATATACAACTGGTGTTCTTGTTTTTGCAAAAACGCCCGAAGCACTTAATGGACTCAGAGACCTCTTCCATGACCATCAAATAAACAGGGTATATCGCGCTATATTGGTAGGAGAGCTACCCGAAAACATAGGTTCGTTGCATGACAAACTGGCAGAAAGAACACGCAAAATAAAAATGGCGGTTGTAGCAAAACGCTCGGGTAGCGCAAAACCACAGGGCACAAAGGTTGCTGTAACACACTACCGAGTCATCGAGCGTCTACCTGGCCACACAGTTGTAGAACTTAAACTTGAAACAGGTCGCCGCAATCAAATCAGAGTTCAATTTGCAGAACGAGGCTACCCCTTGCTGGGCGACCACATTTATGGAAAAACCAGCCCCATTATTGATAGACAGGCTCTCCATGCAGAAATCCTTGGCCTGAAACACCCTATCACTGGCGAAAATATTACCGTACAGTCCAGAATCCCGGAGGACATGGAAGGCGCGCTAAAGAAACTTCGTGCAACACGGCGCGTGGCTAGGGCAAAAGCATCTATTAAGGGTGAAGAAGGTATTTTTAAGCCGAAGATCACAAAGGAGCGGAAACAAGAGAGAATTTCGAGGGCACTAAGGTATGCAAAAGATGAAACCCCTCCCCGAAGGTTTCAAGATAGCGACCCCCCCCGCAGGTCTGCTCCAAGTATGAATAGGGGGAGGCCACAGCCCGCTAAGGGTGAAGAGCATACGTCTCGGCCAAGACGGGAAGGGTCAAAGAATGGTAGCCCTAGAAGCAATTCTCTTTCACATTCGCCAAAGCAATTTCCTAGTAAAAAGAATGACTCTGAACGAACAAAACGAATTGGTTCCGCCACATCCGAAAAGCACCTATCACGCAGGCCAAAGAATGACTCCTTTTCTAAAACTGATAATCAGCATAGAACGTCAACTAAAAATATAGTAGGGAGACCTGGACGGGGCAAAAATACTAAACCAAGAACTGGGCAACCCAGCAGTTTTCGTAAACGCAAGCCATAAAAACAAATAGCTTTACTTAAACAAGCTACATCAGCTTGGTAGCGGGCCTACAGAAATCAAGTATCCATCAGAATCAATATTTTTTGCCAACTCTGCGGCAGGTAGTGGCCGGCTAAAAAGATACCCTTGGGCGATGGTACAGCCAAATTTTTTCAATATTTCAAACTGCTCTTTTTGCTCTATCCCCTCAGCAATAGTGACAAGTTCCAAACTGTTGCTCAGGTCTATTATGGCTTTAACAATTTTTGCCGCCCCTGGGTTGTTTGCGATGTCTCTCACAAAGGATTGATCAATTTTTAGCTTGTCGATAGGAAAGCGGGATAGGTATGAAAAACTTGAATAGCCCGTCCCAAAATCATCCAGCGAGAGGTCTACCCCAATTTCTTTTAGCTCAGCCACCGTCCTTAATGATTGCTCCGTGTTGTGCATCATAATTGACTCAGTGAGTTCTAATTCCAGATTTCTCGGATTTAGTTTGTATTGCTCTAGATATTTTGTCACCATTTCGCCGATTTTTGCTTTTCTGAATTGAATTGCAGAGAGATTAACTGCGGCATTCTCAATAGGTACCCCGTCTCGATTCCATTCGAACAATTGTTTGCAGGCTTCATTTAGTACCCACTCACCAATGGCTAAAATCATACCTGTCTGCTCGGCAACTGGAATAAAGCTGGCGGGTGAAACGCGGCCTAAGGTTGGGTTATCCCAACGTAAAAGTGCTTCTACTCCACAAACTTTACCAGTATTAAATTCAACGAATGGCTGGTAGTAAAGCGTCAGTTCGTTCTTCTCAAGAGCAGTATGTAACTGGTTTTCAATAGAAAACCTTTCGATCATTATTTTATCCATCGAATCAGCAAAAAATTTATATTCGCTACGGTCGCTTGCCTTGGCATATTTCAGCGCGGTATCAGCATGTTTATATAGCGTGTCAAAATCGCGCCCGCTGTCGGGATACATGCTAATGCCGATTGTAGAAGTAATGCTTATGGAAATGCCATCTACACTGAATGGCTTGGATAGAGTTGATAGAATTTTTTGTGTGATAGAGCTAACAAAATCCCTGTCTTTAATCCCGTTTAGCAATACCAAAAAATTATCTGCCCCTGGCCTTGAGACAATGTCAGACTCTCTGAGACATTCCGCCAATCGCTCAGCAACCTTTACCAGCAATTTGTCCCCCATCGAATATCCGAGGGAATTGTTTACTGTGTTGAAATTATCAATATTTATTGAAAGTAAAAACAGGTAAAATGAACCTGCTTCTGCTAAAGAAATATTTGTCTGTACTTTTTCCTTAAAAGATACCAAGTTGGGGAGATTGGTAAGGGAATCTAGAAAGGCCAACTGATTAATCAGTACTTCTGTTTCTTTTTTTTCTGAAATGTCAGTAAATATTCCCATGTAGTTGGTGATATTTCCGTTGTCGTCTCTTATAGCACTAAACATCATCCATGAGGGAAATGTATAATTATTGCTACATCTAATATTGACTTCACCAATCCAGTTGTCATTTTCATCCAATTTTTTCAAAAATTGTCGCAGAGCGACCGGATTATTTCTTTTGGAAAAAATGTGACGTGGATATTTGCCGATAATAAACTCAGGCTCAAATTTTGTAAGCTCTACAAATGCCTCATTAACAGAAATTATTTTTCTTTTATCATTTGTAACAAATATTCCAGAATTAATGGAATTTAACATTTTTATTGATATACGCTGTTTATCAGCCAGTTCGTCTCTTTCATTTACCAGTCGATCTTTTTGTGCATCATTCGCTGAGCAAAGGACGATTGCCCGTTCCAAATTTGCCAATACTGGCTCGAACATGTGAGAAAGAGGCAAATTAGTCTCAGGTAACTTGGCGCCTATCAAAAAAATAAAACCATAATCAGGCAGTTCAAGCCTGAAGAAACAGGTGTAGTATCCTTTTTTCCCTGGTATTGAATCCAATACGTGACCAACGTCCTCCTGAATGTCGGAGTCTGTAAACAATTTTGGAGAAACGTGTTGTAGAGTATTTGTTGCTTTAATTAGCTTAAAATCCCCAATGGCCGCAGTGATGGTAATGGCAGTATCCCCTCCACTCAGTTCACCTTCTTCTGACAATACGCAAATGAATCCAGCAGGAAAAGACGTGTGGTATAAGAATCGCTGAAGCGTACGGGGCAAAAGGTTCTTTACAGATAGCTCGGCACCAATTGTCTGAGTCAGGTCATAAAGAACCGGCAGTACTCCATCCAGGTTCCCAGTTGAAGTATCTAGAGGCATGTCGCTACCAAGGTTGCATTGTGGAACAGGGGATAACCGCCTTCCAAGGTAGAAGGCCCAATTTCGCCGAGCGAGCGAGCACCAGCAACTTGGTCTGCTTTAGTAAAGTCCTTGAAATACTTCAATTCCTTAAGTGCGGCAGTATTCCCCAGGTGCATATGGCGACCTGCACAGAAAAATAGTAGCAAGTTTCCACCCTGTAAACTGGAATACTTTGCACTCAGGCTTTTGTGGATTGCCTCTACGGTGTTACTAGAATTTGCTTCTGATGCTTCGAGAAGCGTAAGCACCGAATTTGAGGGCACCTCACCTATACAAAATAAAGCCCCTCCATCCGATAAGGCCACTGGAATCCTCACCAAAACGGAATGGTTGGCTCTCAAAATTCCAAATGGAAAATGGACAGAATTGGTATAGAAATTTTCTGTAGTTATTTCAACGTTGTATTGGGTTTGCACAAAATCCTTATACACATCAAATGCTGGCTTCCAATCAATATTTGAAATGCAGTTGCCCTCCGTGGATGTTGCGTGGATTATTTTTTCTGGAACTTTATACCCATGTTCCAATATCCCCCCCTTATGCTGTAGCAACATCATCGCCAATAACCCATTATTAACTAACTGGTTGTTGTTAAATAAACAAGCCATAGGCTGAAATGTCTCGCTACCTGGATTCGAGCCAAGGTAATTAACCCTGTCGGCCATCTGTGCATAGAGGCCATCCAAGATTGTGCTGATATTAGGAATGAGTGCGTCAAAGAATAGTAGCAATGTTATGTCGTCCTCGTCTTCAATGCTATCCAGATAACTATTTAATTCGTTTGCCACGCTTTCCACGAATTTAGCATTCTGTACCGGGTCTGTCGGAATATCTGCGTATAGCCAAGTGTTGGGCATTTTTTCAAAACATAACAACCAGACTCCAGAGGTAACAAAGGAATCGTCTTTAACGAGAGCTGGAAATATAGTACCTACTATCGGAATGGTCAAGCTATTTGCAATTGATTGAACAATCCCAGTAGCATTCTTTTCATTTTCCGGAAGTAAAACAAAAATACCGGAATCAGAATTATTTGCTTTACATTCTGCCATGAACTCCTTTAGCACTGTCTCAGAGATACTATCGAAATACTTCATCTTGTTGAGTTGCATTTTGCCTCCAAGAAAATAGTTCGTCGGAAATATTTAACTCCATTGTACCAGTATTCTTATTTCTTCTGCCGATGATGTCTACCGATTTCTTGATAGCTTTTGTAGACTACGGATGAAATTGCGAAATATCGACGTGCTTGGGGAAAAAATCACACCAAAATTTGTCAGGCTCATCGCTCCTGTTCGCTATTGCCTATGAACTTAATAACTAAGTTTCGCACCAGGTTTGTCTCAAATGGTTTGTCGCAAATCGCTGATACGCCTGCGTCCATCACGGCGGCAAGCCTCCCAACATCTTGTTCACTTGAAACCATCAAGATAGGAACCGAAGTCTGAATGCTCTTTGTCCTTATGTAGTCAACCAGCCCCAATCCATCAACATTGGGCATGTTGTAGTCTGTAACCACTAAGTCATAGAACACACTGTCTACCAACGGAATAGCTTCCTTTCCGTCAATTACTTCAGTAAAATCTTCAAACCCAATACTTTCAAGGACATGCCTGATATGCTTGCGAGCCACTTTGCTGTCGTCAGCGATCAACACCTTCAGGGTGGAAAATTTTAGATCGGCATATTCCTCTCTTGACTCTTCTGCATTCAAAAAGTCCAGCGTGTTTTGTATGGAACGCAAGAGCTGTACGACTGAAAATGGCTTTGGAAGGATAGCGATAGTCCCCGCCTGTCTGACATCTTCCAAATAGCGAGGGTTTGTCTCGCTGGAAATTAGTATGAACGGAGTGTGGGCATGGGTAGAGTGTTGCCTAATGTCAAAAATCAAATCAGTGCCCGTCATATCTGATAGATACAGGGCACTCATTATCAGGTCAGGCGCATCATCTCTAGACAGAGTAGCGATTGCTTCGGCCCCTGTAGTCACACGGATAACTTGCGTGATGCCAACTTCTTTCAAGTGATCAGTGATAATACTTGCTTGCACGCTCGAAGGTTCTACCAGACAAATACAAAGGTTGTGCAACTCAATCATCATTTAACCTTATCAGAAAAACCAAACCTAAACCATTCTAACCACTTTTGCCAATATTTCCAATTTAGGTTTACTGATAGAAGGAAAAATACTCAAATATTGGACAAATCAATTACTGCCACATTCTCAAAAGCCCAAAGTCAACGGAAAATGCCATAATAGCCTCTCACTAGTGAACTAATAGCTCAGAAGTTCCTTGGTTTCAATATGTTACACTAATTTTTACTTTGAGAATCCAAATTTTTCGACACCTGAAAAATTCATGGCCGATTCAGTTGTTACAAGGTGTATCTCGTACCAATATAACATTTACGATTCCAACTTGCATGTTTTTAGAGTCATTGGCAATTCATACCAAGTTGCACCCAACCGGGAGCAACTTGGTATGACGGCAACGCGAATGCGGTGCCCGCAGAAGGAAGGTTAAGAAAACAAGATACCAGCAAGCGTGTCCGAAATAACAAGTTTCCAAAAATGTTTGGCGTGGGAGTCTCGCGTATCCGAAGGATACCGAGAGGTTTTTGATTATGAGGGTGACTGCCTCAATAAACCCCAAAGCGATAAAAACGCTGGTCATGGCGGAGATGGTTGGCGTGA
>Ga0082212_10011302_pt1 | contig 11330 bp, 9 predicted proteins | sample TergutNt197P3_FD_71548 | JGI IMG/M metagenome (GOLD analysis project Ga0082212, IMG submission 71548) | Neocapritermes taracua P3 segment gut microbial communities from Petit-Saut dam, French Guiana - Nt197 P3 | ecosystem: Host-associated > Arthropoda: Insects > Digestive system > Gut ... | reverse complement strand
TCGGGGACAAAATGAATCTTTCCCCCGAAACGGTCCGGCAGATAGAAATGAAGGCCCTGGAGAAAATACGCACAAACGCCAATGATATAAAAGACAGCGGTTTACTGGAAGCGATTTAAGAAATACAATGGTCTAATGTATCCGTTTGAAGTGGTTTCACCGTTCAGGCCCGCAGGGGATCAGGGGGAAGCCGTTGCCGAACTGGCCGCCGGGATCAAAGCCGGGGACAAGTACCAGGTTTTGCAGGGTGTTACCGGTTCGGGGAAAACCTTCACCATGGCGAAGATCATCGAGGCGGTGCAGATGCCCACCCTGATCGTCAGCCACAACAAAACCCTTGCCGCCCAGCTTTACCGCGAATTCAAAGGTTTTTTTCCCAACAATGCGGTGGAGTATTTTGTCTCGTATTACGATTATTACCAGCCCGAGGCGTATGTCGCCAGCAGGGATCTGTACATCGAAAAAGACGCTTCGATAAATGCCGAGATCGAGAGGATGCGGCTTTCGGCGGCCCGCAGCATGATGGAGCGGGAAGATGTTATCATTGTGGCGACCGTGTCCTGCATCTACGGCATGGTAACACCCGAGGTGTACAAAAAGATGACAGCCACCTGCTCCAGGGGCGAGACCGTTGATGTTGACGCATTGATACGCCGTTTTGTGGAACTGCAATACGAGCGCAACGACGCCGTTTTGGAGCGGGGCCGTTTCCGCCGCAGGGGCGATACGCTGGAAATTTTCCCCGCATACATGGAAGAAGCCTACCGTATCGATTTGGACTGGGATAATGTCGAGCGGATACGGCGTTTCAACCCCGTGTCGGGTGAGGTACTGGAAGAGTTGGACCGGGCGCTTATCTACCCGGCAAAACAGTTTGTAATGCCCGCCGACATGGTGTATAACGCAATGGGGGCGATCAAACAGGAACTCGCCGGCAGGCTTGAATATTTCAAAAACAACGGCAAAATAATGGAAGCCGAGCGGCTGAAAACCCGTGTCGAATACGACATCGAAATGTTAACTGAAATGGGTTACTGCCCGGGCATTGAAAATTATTCCGCACTGCTGGCCGGCCGGAAACCGGGCGAATCCCCTGACACCCTGGTCGATTACCTGCCCCAAAAGCACCTTACCTTTATTGACGAAAGCCACGTCACCGTTCCCCAGATCGGTGCCATGTACGCCGGGGACCGCAGCCGCAAACAGAACCTTGTGGATTACGGTTTTCGTCTGCCCTGCGCCCTGGACAACCGGCCCCTGCGCTACGATGAATTTGCAGAACGCCTGGACAAAACAGTTTTTGTATCCGCCACCCCCGGCAAAACCGAAGTCGAACAGTCGGCACGGGTGGTGCGGCAGGTTATCAGGCCCACCGGCCTTTTGGATCCGGAAATTGAAGTACGCCCCAGCGAAGGCCAGATGGAGGATATTTACGGCGAGGTTCAAAAGCGCATCAAAACCGGGGAACGCTCCCTTATACTCACCCTTACAAAAAAAATGGCCGAAGACCTTACCGACTACCTTTCCGGCCTGGGACTGAAGGTCCGCTACATCCACAGTGAGGTTGAAACCATCGAGAGGGTGGAGATTCTCACCCAACTGAGGCAGGGTGATTTTGACATTTTGGTTGGGATCAACCTTTTGCGCGAAGGCATAGACCTGCCGGAAGTTTCTTTTATCGCCATACTCGATGCGGACAAGATCGGTTTTTTGCGATCCCTCACAAGCCTTGTTCAGATTATCGGGAGGGCGGCACGAAACGCGGCGGGAAAGGTTATTATGTACGCCGACAGGATGAGTGACGCAATGGAACAGGCCATAACCGAAACCAACCAACGCCGTGAAATTCAAATCGCCTACAACAAACAGCACGGCATTACCCCGGCAACGGTTAAAAAGGCTATCGCCAATATCCTTGTCCGCCATACCGAGGAAGCCAATGACGCGGCAACGGCCTCCGTCGAAGTTCTGAAAAAATCTTACAATGTGTTGATTCCCGCTCAGCGTAAACAGCTCATCAAAGCCCTGGAAAACGAAATGCTGGAACACGCCAAAAATCTGGAATTCGAGCAGGCGGCGGTAATAAGAGACGAGATAGTCCGGATAAAAGAGATAGGATAAGCCCGAACCGAAAATCTTCCCCTCATTAATTTACCTATTGAATTCATTCTTGTAAAATGCCGATACTAATCGTATGAAAAACATTAATGTCTTTTTATTTGTCTTTTATATTATTGTCGTTCTCTGCATTCCGCAAAACGCGCAGGCCCAGTCTGTTCAGTCGGGGGAATACTTCAGACAGGAAGGTAACGCTTCCTGGTACGGACATGAATTTGAAGGCAGGAGGACCGCCTCGGGGGAAATCTTTAATTCCTCCCTGCTTACAGCGGCCCATCCGACTTTGCCTTTCGGGACATTTCTGCGCGTCACGAATAGAAATAACAACCGGCAGGCTGTAGTTAAGGTAAACGATCGCGGGCCTTTTGTTGCGACACGGATTATAGATGTCTCAAGGGCCGCCGCCGAACAGCTTGACATGATTTATTCGGGTGTTGCTCCCGTATATATCGAGACAGTGCAGGGCGGCTATTCGCAGCCTTACGAATTCCCCGCCGTTCCCACGCCGGCCCAGCCGCCGCAGATCTACTATCTGCCGCCCCAGGCCTTTACGCAACCTCAGCTTTACACCCCGCCTCCGCCCCCGCTTCCTCCTCCTCCTCCGCCTCAGGCTGCATCTCCGGTTGCGCCTCCGGCGGCCGAGAAAGCGCCCGATGTGCCGATTGGTCCTTTTGCACCGGTAACAGTAACGGTGTATGCGCCTCCCCAGACCCCTCCTTCGTCCGGTTCTTTGCCGCAAATAAGTGTTGTACCTTCGCCTCAGGTTATTACTGAATATATGCCGCCTCAAACCGCTCCGTTTGTCCCGGAATACATGCCATCCCCTTCAGTTCCGAGTGCGAGACTGACTCCCCCCACCAATCTGCAACCGGGAAAAGCGTATAAATTGCAGGTCGGTTCGTATCAATTTGCACAAAACGCCGTTAGTGTTTTTACCAGACTCAAGGCGGCCGGTCTTAACCCGGCTTATGAAAGGGCCGGAGATCTGTACCGTGTTATGCTTCCCGGTATACGCGGATCGGATATCCAGTCTGTAAGTGAAAAACTTATGGCTGCCGGGTTTAGTGAAGCTGTTATTCGGGAAGATAACTGATCTTTTTAAGAATGGATAAACGCGCCCTACGGGCGGATATTCTCCTCCTGCTTACAGCCGGAATCTGGGGTATCGGATTTGTGGCCCAGCGTTCCGGCATGGAGCATGTGGGACCGTTTGCATTTAACGGGATCCGTTTTTTACTGGGCAGCCTCTCCCTGCTGCCGCTGATTGCGCTAAACAGATTAAAAACCGCAAAACGCAAACAGGTAACGGGCGGATATGAAGCAGGGGTTTCCCGCAGATATTTCCTATTCGGCTCGCTTGCCGCCGGCTGCTGCCTTTTTATCGCCGTCATTCTCCAGCAAACCGGAATAATGTTCACCACGGCGGGGAACGCGGGTTTTATCACCGGCTTTTATGTGGTACTGACCCCCGTTTTCGGAATTTTTTTGGGAAGAAAGACCGGCCCTGCGACATGGATAGGATCTGTGTTTACATTAATCGGCCTGTACTTTCTCTGCGCCGCCGGCAACTCCGGTTCGATAAACCCCGGCGATATTATAGTATTGGCAAGTGCCGTTTTTTGGGCCTGCCACGTACTGCTCATCGACCGTCTTGTTCGGAGAATCGATCCGATAGCCCTATCGTCAGGGCAGTTTGCCGTATGCGGTGTTCTCGCACTTGCCGGGGCTTTCCTTGTGGAACCTTTTATCGGCCCGTTGGTCGAATGGATCAACCCCGCACTGCTGGAGAGGGGATTATTTGCCTGGCTGCCTTTCCCCGCCCTGCTTTCCGGCATCTGTGCAAAGACAGTTGTTTTCCCCGTTGAAGCGCTCATCCCCATCCTCTACGGCGGCCTCGGCTCGGTGGGAATAGCCTACACCCTGCAGGCGGTCGCCCAGCGTGACGCTCCCCCCGCGCACGCCACGATCATTCTCTGTTTTGAAGGCTGTTTTGCCGCCCTGGGCGGCGCACTTCTGCTTTCGGAACAGGTGGGGCGTTGGACACTTGCCGGTTTTTTCCTGATGTTAGCGGGGATGCTTATCACCCAATGGGAAGTGATTCACGCGGGATATCAATAGTACGCAACCTCTGTTTTTTTTGTTGACAAAATTAAGTAGAGCCGTGTACGATGTGACAAGCGGTTACAATAAAACTGGGGAAAACCATGGTAATCGGCGGTGGAATATGAGTTTATATGATAAACCTCATTACAATGCCATAAAAATGGTTTTTTGTGATATTGACGGAACTCTTTTAAATTCAAAATATCAAATTTCAGCGGGCACCAAACAAAAAATACAGGAACTGTACCGTATAAATATCCCTTTTATAATGGTTTCGGCCCGCATGCCTTCGGGAATTTTACCTTTACAAGGCGAGTTGGGAATAACAGCTCCCGTTATTTGTTACAGCGGTGCGCTTATCCTCGACAAATACGGGGATTGCATCAAGACAGACGGTATTGAACACGAAAAGGCCGTTCTTATTGATGCGTTTCTTAAAAAAAAATGGAAGAATGTCTGCACAAGTGCTTTTTGTTACAATGATTGGATCGTAGACAGTGTTCATGACAAATGGGTGGTGCAGGAAAAAAGCATTACATCGTCGATGCCGACAGAAGGAAAAATCTCTGATTGTATTCCGCAAGAAGGGCATGTACATAAATTTTTGTGCATGGGGGGTGCCGAACAGATTGCCGTTATCAATAAAGTTCTTAAAGAAAAGTATCCTGAGTTGTCCGTCTACCGCTCCAAAGATACTTATCTTGAAATCATGAATGGTACCGTGTCAAAGTTTGACGCGGTCAAGTTTCTGTGCGAGCGCTACGGTATTCCCGTTGAGGCTACGGCATCTTTCGGCGACAATTTTAACGATGTGGATATGTTACTGGCTACCGGTACCAGTTTTGCCATGGGCAATGCTCCGGAAGAGGTAAAAAGCCGGGCGCGAAATGTAACATTGGACAACGATAATGAGGGGGTATTAGCAGGGCTTAATCGGTTGATTTTTACATCCGTTTGAAATCTAATTGACAATGTATCTATTATGAATAATGATTTTTGATGTATAATAAGGGAGGTTTATGGAACATCCGATCATCCTTCAGATGAAGAATATTACCAAGGTTTTTCCGGGAGTTCGTGCCCTCGATGATGTTACGATGGAGGTACGCCGCGGCAATATCCATGCGATTTGCGGTGAAAATGGCGCCGGGAAGTCAACCCTGATGAAGGTGCTGTCCGGCGTTTACCCCTATGGTTCCTATGAAGGGCAAATTGTTTATATGGGCGGTGAAGTCGTTTTCAGGAACACCAAGGAATCGGAAAAAGCCGGCATAGCGATTATTTACCAGGAACTGACGTTGATTCCCGAACTGTCAATTACCGAAAATATTTTTTTGGGTAACGAAGTGGTAAAACGCGGCCTGATCGATTGGGATACCGCCCGGCAGCTCACCGTGGATCTGCTTACCAAGGTTGGGCTGACTATAGACCCTAACATCTTGATTAAGAATCTGGGTGTGGGGCAGCAGCAATTGGTGGAAATCGCCAAGGCGCTCTCAAAAAACGTAAAGCTGCTGATACTCGATGAACCAACCTCCGCTCTCAATGAGGACGATTCCGCGAATTTATTGAACCTTATGCGCGATTTAAAAAGCCGGGATATTACCTGCATCATGATTTCCCACAAGCTGAACGAAATTGCGGCGGTATCCGATGCTGTCACGGTGATACGCGACGGGCGCACCGTGGAAACCTATCCTGTTGAAGCGGGGCATATCGATGAGGATCGGATCATTCGCTCTATGGTTGGGCGATCTATCGAAAACCGTTATCCCGCCCATAAGTCCAACCCCGGCGAGACCATCTTCGAGGTATCCGGTTGGCAGGTGGAAGATCCCCATGTCCCGGGCCGGATGATCTGCGATAACTCCAGCTTCTTTGTCAGAGCGGGCGAAATAGTTGGCTTTGCCGGCCTGATGGGAGCCGGAAGAACGGAGCTTATGCGGTCTCTCTTCGGGCGGAACTACGGAATCTACCTTGACGGCTCGATTAAAGTCAGAGACAAGGAGTTACGTATCAACTCGGTTGCCTCGGCAATCAGTCAGGGTATAGCCTATGTTCCCGAAGACCGAAAGACACAGGGTCTAAATCTGATTGATACCATTCGCATGACCATTGTGTCGGCAAATCTCAGGGCAATTCTACGGGGCGGACTCATTGATTCGGATCAGGAATTTCAGGTTGCCGAAAATTACCGCAACACCTTACATATCAAGACACACAGCGTTGACTCCGGTGTAACAACATTGTCCGGCGGGAACCAGCAAAAAGTTGTTCTGGGCAAATGGATGTTTACAGAACCGGATATCCTGATTCTTGACGAACCTACCCGGGGGATCGATGTTGGCGCAAAGTATGAAATATATACCCTGATCCACAACCTTGCTGATCAGGGTAAAGCCGTTATACTTGTTTCCTCGGAACTGCCGGAGTTGCTTGGCATGTCGGACAGGATATACACAATTTTCGAGGGCAGTATAACAGGTGTATTGGATCGCGGCGAGGCCGACCAGGAAAAACTCATGCGGATGATGACAAACGTAAATTTGTCAAAATAACAAAAGGAAGGATGTCATGAAATACATTAAACAGATAATGGGCGGTGACTTTCGTAAGTTCACAATGGTGTTTGCTCTGGTCGCGTTAATCATCTTCTTCAATATTGCTTCGGGCGGACGGATGATCACTTCATCCAACTTCCAGAACCTTTTGTCCGGCAACGCGTATGTGCTGGTGCTTGCCATCGGAATGCTGATGGTCATCGTCATCGGGCAAATTGATTTATCTGTCGGTTCTGTTGCCGGTTTTTCGGGAATGATTATGGCTATGGCCGCCCGGGACCTCAACCTGCCGTGGGGGCTTGCGGTGATCCTCGGCCTGGTTGTCGGCGTTTTGGCGGGAGCGTGGCAGGGGTTTTGGGTGTCAAAATTCGGTATCCCGGGTTTTATCACAACCTTGGGCGGCATGATGATTTTCCGTGGCGGCGTTATCTGGGTATCAAAGTCCATTTCTGTTCCGGCACCGCATCAGCTCAGATTTTTCGGCGCGGGGTATTTACCGGAATGGGGGCCTGAGTTTACGGGGATGAATAATTCAACATTGTTGCTGGGAATCATCGCTATTGCCGCCTTCACCTGGGTTCAGATCCGGCGGCGCACCCGTGCGGCAAAGCTGACCGGAAAGATAGAGGCGCTTTGGCCGGTGTTGGTTCGTATTATCATAGTCGGGGCTGTAATTGGCTATCTCACATGGATTTTCGCTTCAGGCCGCCCCGGCACATCTTTTCCCATACCCGGCCTGATTCTTTTTATCCTGGTTATTGTTTACCACATAATAACGCAGCGCACCAGGTTTGGCCGCCACATCTACGCAGTCGGAGGCAACAAAATCTCAGCCGCCCTGTCAGGTGTCAACGTCACAAAAACCTATTTTCTCACAATGCTCAACATGTCCTTTCTTGCGGCATTGGCCGGAATCATGTTTGTAGGCCGTTCAACAGCGGCCGGCCCTTCAGACGGCATTGGCTGGGAATTGGACGCAATCGCGTCTGTCTTTATCGGCGGCGCGGCTGTTTCAGGCGGTGTCGGTACCGTTCTCGCCACCATGGTTGGCGGTATGGTTATGGCCGTATTGAATTCAGGGCTTATGTTAATGGGTGTTGGCGCCGACCGGACCCAGGTAATTAAAGGTTTGGTGCTGCTTGCCGCGGTTGTGTTTGATGTTTATAACAAGCAGCGCGGCCGCCCGTCCATCATCGGAAGACTGTTCCCCGGAAAGGGACGCAAACTTTAGGAAGGTAATCCTGCCGGCGTTTAATTTTTAACTGCATGGCTGGGCCTTACATATAAGTCGACGGACTTTAAACGGGAGGTATATATGGACTTTAGAAAACGACGTTTATTCCTGCTTGCGGTAACGCTCGTCGTAGCCCTGGCACTGGTAGGCTGCGGAGGGGGACGCAGAGAAGGATCCGGGGCGGCCTCCGGGGCAGGCTTTGCGGCAAATGCGGCTATCGGCGTCGCTCTGCCCTGGATTGGCACCCAGAACTGGGCTGAGGCGGATGAGATGTTTAAGAAGGACCTGACGGCGGCAGGATTCAGGCCAATCGTACAGCATGCGGATAACAAAGTTCCCCAACAGCAACAGCAGATTGAATCGATGATTCAGAACGGGGCAAAAGTTATCATTGTCGGCCCTGTTGACGGTTCCCAGCTCGGCACAGTTCTGGAAGAGGCGAAAGCGGCCGGTATTTACGTCATCGGTTATGACCGTCTTCTGGAAAATACTGACGCTGTTGACGGCGTGGTTCAGTTCGGAAGTGTCAAGACCGGCGAATTGCAGGGACAGGCACTATTGGACGGGTTGGCGAAGATGAAGGGATCCGGTCCCTACAACATCGAGCTTTTTGGCGGCGGTCCTGCCGATCCTAATGCCCCCAACTTCTTCAGGGGCGCAATGACAGTGCTTCAGCCAAAAATTAACGACGGTACGCTTACGGTCGTATCGGGCCAAACCAGTTTTACCCAGTGCGCCACACTTGACTGGGATAATTCCAGGGCACAGTCCCGTATGGATTCACTGCTCTCCGGTTTCTACGCGAATAAGGAAATTCACGGTGTTCTGTCACCCAACGACGGCATCGCCCGCGCCATTATTACAGCATGTGAAATGGCCGGTCAGAAAATTCCCGCTATTTCGGGCCTCGATGCCGAGAACACCTCGGTTGAATGGGTTTGGTCAGGCAGACAGTATTCAACTACAGGCAAGCCGACCGACGTTCTGGTGGGCAAAACAATCGAGATTGTCAAATCGCTGCAGGCGGGAAAAGGTATGCCCGCGCCCGACGCACGCACAAATAACGGCATGATAGAAGTTGGCGTTTATGAACTTCCCCCGCTCGTTATTACCAGAGAAAATGCCCGAGAGGCATTTGCGAACGATCCTGGCCGTCTTGAGCTTTTGAAATAGGTATCCGGGTATAATTATGGGACGGCCTGGGTAATATTTCCCTGCCGTCCTATTTTTTTATGGTGTATTGATTAGAGGATATTATAGATAAGTTACGATTTGGCATCATAGGTGCCGGGCATATCGCAGACATTATGGGGCGTACATTGTCCGCGATGGAAGAAGTTGAAGCATATGCAATTTCGGCGCGTGAGTTGAAGCGCGCTAAATTACTTGCGGACAAGTACGGTTTTGCTATGGCTTACGGCTCATACGACGAGATGCTGCGGGACAAGAAAGTGGACGTGGTGTACGTCAGCACGCCAAATTCCCACCACTTCGAGCATACAAAAGCGGCTCTCCTGCATGGCAAGCATGTCGTTTGCGAAAAGGCTTTTACATTGAACGAAGCGCAGGCGAAAGAACTATGTGATCTTGCAAAGAGCAGCGGACTGTTTCTTATGGAGGCGATGTGGACAAGGTTTATGCCCTATGTAGCGAAGTTGAAAACATTGCTTCAATCGGGTGCAATCGGAGAAGTCCATTCTGTAAATATCACGTTTGGCATTTATAGACCCAAAAGAGAGCGGCTGTTTGTTGCGGAACTCGGCGGCGGCGCTCTTCTCGACATAGGGTTGTATCCCATCACATTTACAACTTTGGTATTCGGTGAAGACATCGAAAACATCGATTCGGCAGCCGTGCTAAACGGTAACGGCGTTGATATTCAGCATGTTATTGTTCTGCGCTACCGTGACGGTAAAATGGCTGTACTGCACAGCAGTATTGCGACCGAGATGGGGCAGCGGGCAATTATTTACGGCACGGAGGGTCAGATAACCATTGATCAATTTGTCTGTGCCCGGCAAATCCGTGTTTTTAAGGATAGCGAGGCCGAACCGCAGGTGTATGACTTTCCGTTTGAAATCAACGGCTATGAATATGAGATACGTGCGGCTGCTGCGGACATTGCTGCGGGCCGGCTGGAAAACGCGGTAATGCCGCATGTCGAAACGCTTCGTATGATGCGGCTGTACGATGATTTGCGCCGGAAGTGGGGCGTTGTATTCCCGCAAGAAAAATAGAAGAGGTTTGGAATATGCCGAGATTTATTGCTATTGGTGAGGCTCTTATTGATTTTATGCCCAATGCAACGGGTAGATTGGCGAACATAGATACATTTACCAAATGTCCGGGCGGCGCTCCCTCAAATGCAGCCGCCGCCGCTGCCCGGCTTGGTGTTAGCAGTATGGTTATCACCAAGCTGGGTGAGGATGCTTTCGGCGACTATTTGGAAAACGCAATGAAAAGCGCCGGCATAGATACCCAAGCGGTTATGCGAACCAATAAAGCAAAGACCGCCCTTGCATTTGTATCGCACACAGAAGATGGTGAACGGGATTTTATATTTTACCGCTCACCCTCTGCCGATATGTTGCTTGAACCGGAAGACATAGACCCGTCCTGGTTTGAAAGCGGAGACATCCTGCATTTCTGCACAGTGGATATGGTAAATGAAACCTGTCGAAAAGCCCATGACCGGGCAATTGAATTAGCCCGTGATAAAAATTGCTTAATAAGTTTTGATGTAAATCTGCGTTTCCCGCTTTGGGACAACGTGGAGGATTTAAAGCGCGTAGCGTTAAGCTATGTTCCCAAAGCGGATATTGTCAAGGCCAGTAAAGAGGAAATAAATTTTTTGGGTGATTTTGAATCTCCTTGTCGCATAACAACAATGGGTAAAGAAGGTGCGAGGTATCAATTTGGTAATATTGATGTAACTGTTCCCGGTTTCGATACTTCTGCCGTTGACACCACCGGAGCGGGAGATTCATTTATCGGCTCGTTTTTGGCAAATGTAATCAAACGTGGTGGATTGCCGAGAGACGGGGAAACTGCAATAGAAATGCTGCGGTATAGCCATGCGGCCGCTTCCATTGTGGTAGCCAGGTACGGCGCGTTAAGTATAATGCCTTGTGAAAATGAGGTTGATGCGTTTTTAGCTGAACACCGTATGCGTTAACAAAGAAATAGCCCGTCCTAATGAACGGGCTATCAAGCTCCCCCGCGCGGATTTGAACCACGGACCCAGTGGTTAACAGCCACTTGCTCTGCCAGCTGAGCTACAGGGGAATATGTCTATAATATAGTTTTTTTAGGGA
>Ga0082212_10011301_pt1 | contig 11330 bp, 10 predicted proteins | sample TergutNt197P3_FD_71548 | JGI IMG/M metagenome (GOLD analysis project Ga0082212, IMG submission 71548) | Neocapritermes taracua P3 segment gut microbial communities from Petit-Saut dam, French Guiana - Nt197 P3 | ecosystem: Host-associated > Arthropoda: Insects > Digestive system > Gut ... | reverse complement strand
TCCTGCAAGCCCGGCGCTGTCGTGTCTTCGCGTATCGTACTCGACTTCAAAAAATCCATCCATTCGTTTAACGGGGTGATGGCCGAATCGTCAAAATTTTCCACGCGAAGCAAACAGTATTCCGGAAAAATATCGGCCACCGCTTCCTTCTCAAACTGCTTCTTCTGACTTCTACTCAACTGCAGTATCTCTTCGGGATGGTGCAGGCTTCTGAACTCCGTCCGACCCCAATAGATATAATCGCTCCCGTGACCCAACTCAAAATATACAATGCTTATGGAATATACTTTCTTTACTTTAGAGTAGTTGTCGCCCAGTGTCATCCTGTCGCATATCACCTTCGATGTCCCGTATATCATCCGATGAAAAAAGGTTACCTCGCGCGAGTTTTGAACCTCAATCACAAACAGTTCGCCCCTGTCATTCTCGGCAAGCAAGTCCACGCGGTTGAACTTGTCGTCCTCCTCGTCCTGATTGCTCTCGCTTTCCAGCAGACTGACTATTTTTATTTTCTCATTTAACAGGACTGTCAACAGCCCTTCCAGCACAACAAAATTTGCTTTCTGCCGTAACATGCGCTTTATCGCCCAGTCGAAACGGATATAATTACTCGTCTGATTTGCCATTTTTTTCTATTTTTTGTGCAAACGTACATGAAAAATCCGGATTTTCCAAGCGCATCGGGTAAAAACTGATTCTGCAACTATTTCCCAAATAAATAGGTTGCATTAAGCAACAAACCAATGTTGGTCATTTTTATTCCTTTATCAACGGATAAATTCATCATACTCATTTTTACTTCGGGAGCTATTTGAAAATTGCCGAATTGAAAACCGACGCCGGCGCCTACGCCAGCATCAAAACCTTTCATAAAAGCATCACTCCCTGTACCAAATGTAATTTTTGCTTCCACATCTTCTCCGAGTATTTTCGCTTTGTTCTTTCCCGAGATGGCATAACCAAAATAGGGACCTGCATATATCAATAGCGAATTTCGACTGAAATTATGTTTATACTCGATGTTTATCGGTAATTGTACGTAATTCAAATTTGTTGTTCGATCACTTCCTATTATAAGCGCTGTTTTACCTCCCAACGTTACAAATGATAAACCAGTTTGAATACCTATATCACTCTTTGAAGTGGCAGGGCCGAGCATGTATTCAACAACCACTCCTGCTTTGAATCCCGGTATCGCAGTGGTAACTGAGGCAAGATTCTTTTCTTCGTTAATGGATAACAAGTTCGTTATACCTCCCCCGGCGCGTAAGCCAATTTTCACTTGCGCCTGTGTATAACTTGCCGTTGTTAATACGGCCACCAATAAAAATAATACTCTTTTGTTCATTGTTGCAAATATTTTAAAATTCATTTTTTATTTAATTTTATCTGCAATTTGTTTGCCAAGGTTTTGCCCCATATAGCTAAATGCTTTTCCTGCAAGCTGTGTATTGCTTCCGGCAGAGGCAATTATTGTACCTATTGTAGTTCTTGATCCAAAAACGGAATTATTTGCCTGTGAAGTTCCTTGTGAATTACCTTTTGCATTAATTGTTGCCAAAGGATAAGAATCATCTGTTTTTGTGAAGATCACTTCACAATTTACCTCCCTGATTCCGGGCCCTTCAAGATGTTTTCCCGGTCCTTTTCTATCTACTGATAGCACAAAAACGGTAGCTTGATATCGCGCATCGGGATAATTGCCACATCGTATGCGTAGATTATTATTCAAATGTGCCATAAAGTTTTCTTCAAAAACAGTAAACTTTGCTTCCTCCCAATGCTCAACCCATTCGGGCTGTTCACCTTGAAGATAAGATTTTTCAGGTACTCCTTGAAGCAACACATCTTCAAAATTGAGAACCACATTAAGTACCCGTTCCCCTTTTAGAAATTCAAACGGATTTACCGGAGCAACCGGAGTAACTCTCTTGATAACACACGAAGTATAAAAAAGCATTACTATACCAGCAACAATAACAATTCTAAACTTGCTGTAAATTTTTCCCCTACTCGTGTGGCTTTTCGGACTCGCCCCGTTTTTTACTTCGGCTACGCTCAGTAACCGATGGTCTCCGGATTCCATTGCCTCGCTTTGCATAGCGACCGCGTCTTCTGTTTTAAAATAATTGTTCTTCATTTTTAATAATAATTTTAATGAATAATTGATGAAAAAAATCGTCTTTCTACAGCAACATTTCACCCTTTTAACGTTTGTGACAATATTTTTTAAAAAAATACGAATTTTTCGCAAAGTTGTTCAAGAAGATGAAACTCCGGATTAAAATCCACGAAATGCATCAAAGCGAATTAAGGATATGGTGCCAACGACACACCCGAAGAAGCAAAACTAAATTCATTAGACGGTTTGAAGAAACCTCGAGCGGTGCAAAGAATTTGAATGTCTTTCATGATTTATTATGATGCGGTTGCCCTGTTTATTTTTCTTGCCAAAATCGGTTTCAACGGTGCGGATTCCTGTGTTAACCCATCCGTCTTGTTGCACAAATCCATACAGATAAATATTTCATTTGATTTTTGTAATCCCTGAATTTTTTGTTTAAATGGTTTTTTACGCGATCGAATTGATGATCATTTAATTCTGTTGCAGCATATATCGCAATATTTTTCCATTCGTTTTTTTTCAGCGCTTCTTCATACTGATAAGGTCTGACTCTGTTAGGGATGCTTCGCGTACGAAACCATTGATAGAGCCAATCAGGATATCTGTAAATATTATCAGGGTCCTTATCTCTGATCCACCTTGAATGAGTTTTAAGATCGACAAGGGCTATAAAAATGGCGTCTGATGATGCAACGTTACTGATAGCTTCTATAGTCTTGTGTACATCGTTAAAATGTTCAAAGGCGGCGTTACTAAATATAAAATCAACAGTATGAGGCGATAATGCTTTGACAATATCAAAATCTTCACGGCAAATATAATTTAGTCGCTTACTATTGCCTTGTTGCGTCATCTTGAGTTCAACCGCTAATCGTTCAGTATCAGCAAAGCCGGATTTTCTTAAGAACGAAAAAAAAACTTCATAAAAACGTTCAGAAACGTTGTTTGCCAAGTCATACACATCAACTGCAAAATAGTTCTGTATCGATTTTGATAAAAGGTATAATCCTATCCCCAGATCAGAACCGGGTCCCAGTTCCAGTATATTTTTGTTTTTGAGACTATTTGCGGCATCGCTTTCCGTATACTTGTTCAAACACGCTAACCATTCATCTACAACATGAATATCGTAATGAACACACCTTTCCAGGTCGTCCATTGAAAATGTTTTCGGTGTGTATCCTTTGAGCCAGTTTCTAACTTTAGCTAAAAAAAGGAATAGCAACCCTGCACAATAATAAAACCAATTTAACAATCTATTTTTCATACGATTATGAATATTTATTAACAGTTTTCCTTCGATTTAATAACAGAAAATGATTAGATTTAAAAACGGAAGTCATATAACCTGTATATTACCGCTTGTATCACACGATAACATTTAATATCCTTGACCTCCAAACCCATCGTTAACTTTATGCATTATTCATTGAAGCTAAAACAAGTGGAAACAATAACATATACCAACAACCAAAACTCTCTTCAAAATCATCCGAAAATATCTCCCAAAAATGAGGAAGTCCAATCCCAATCCATCCGCCTGCAAGAATTGTGAGTAGTAAGAGGGGAAAGCCTCCACCCACTCCAACAATCAAACCAACGATCATTCCAATAATGCCAAAAATCTTTATTACTTTAACACTTTTCATGCTTTTATCCCTTATCCGTGTCGGGCGCAACTTCTAAAATAATTATTTATATTGAAAATTATAATTTTAACGTCTTACTTTATTCCCCTCTTTATCATAGTATTGAATGTTTGCATTGCGTTCAGTTTTTACTTCTATGAAATTTTCGCGAATCGTAATATCATAGTATTTATCGGGTGAAATGACTTCATGACCGCTTTTATTGACAACGCCTGTAAGACGTGTTTCTACTGTATAACTGTAGTTATTAGACCCGACTCTTGTTTCGTTTTTTTCTTTGTAAACTATTGCCAAATCTCCATTAAAAGCGTCTATCTTGCTATACTTGCAGGGTATTATCACGTTTCCACGCTTGTTAATAAGCCCCCTATGGAAATTCCAACCCCTCACTCCGGTGTTAGCTCTTTCGCCGACTTGAGCATAATCGTCTATGAATGAATGAACAACGTCATATTTGAAGGATATGATTACATTGCCGGATTTATTTACAAAACCCCATTTACCATTGCTTCTGACGGCGGCCAATCCTTCCGAGAAAGGATATGCGAAGTCATATTTACATGGTATGACTTCTTTACCGCTTTTTTCAACGAATCCCCATAGTCCATTTTCTTCATTGCCTGTTCTTACTTTTGCCATACCTTCTGAAAAAGAATCCGCTGCTTCATATTTGAAAGGTACAATTTCATTGCCTTCCTTATCGATGAAGCCCCATTTACTATTATCGTTATGATTTTTTTTGACCGCGGCCAAACCTTCCGAAAAATTTTGCACATCGGTATAAATGCAAGGTATTACTTCTTTTCCGGATTCGTCCACAAATCCCCATTTCCGGCTGATAAAGTTCCCATATGGAACTGCCGCCATGCCATCTTCATATCCTTTTTTATTGCCGTAAAAATCAAACCATCCGTTAATGAAGCCATAACTTGCCCCAAACGAGACCGATAAAAAGACAATTAATGTAATGGTAGCAGTTTTTCTTTTCATCACTCCGATAATCACTCCCGGAATGGTTATTAGAGCCAAAGGAATCATTAAAATGACTATAGCAGTTAAAAGCATCTGCAAATCCCTAAACGATTCTTTTGTCCATATAACGACACTAATGGCTTGAATGATTATTGCAGCAAGACAAAAAAGAAAGTTGCGTCTTTTCTTTTTTGTTATAAATAGCGAACCAATATAACCAATTGCCAGTGAATAGATGAAAAAAGGTAAGAAAAAGGGTAACAACAACCGCATTATATCAACCGCATTTGAAACATTTTTTGCAAGTGAGATTGAACGCGCCGATCCGGACACTATATCCGTCCAGAAGAGAACATAAAGGAAAGAGACAAACACACCCGTTTGCAATATCCGACCAATAAAACGGGGTGTCTTTTCGTTCCACTTTTCTATTTTATTTGCTTTTGCGTTTGTCTTTCCCGATTTGATATTACATTCCTGTGCCAGAGCAGACGCATTTTGATATTCCGCATGGATCATAAAATCACGAGAGAGTTTTTCCCATTCCTTTGCAAGGTTTCGTAACTTATACGGCTTTCTTGTTCTCGATTTCTTTAGCCGCTTCATTGTCGCTAATGAATGGGTATATTCAGTGTGAATACGCTCGTTTTTAAGTCCTTCATATCGGGTTTTACATTCTTCTGCCAGCAATGCTGTATCCTTGTAATCTCCCATAGCGATGAAATCGTTTGCTAAAATCCTGAAATCATCTTCGCTTTGCGCTTTGCGCTTTCTTTCGAGTAGATCATCATATTTATTTTTCCGTTCCTGTGCAAGCGCTATGAGTTCACATTCGTCGCTAATAATGGCTGCTTCCTTATAATTTGATCCCATTTCGCGGAATTGCCTGGCAAGAAAGCAATATTCCTCAACATTTGGTACTGTTTTTTCATCCGCCTGTTTTTTGGATTGGAGTAACTTTTCATAGGCATCCCCTTTGGCCGCCGCCGCCAGTTTTTCGCACTCTGCAGCAAATGAAGCGGCATCCTTGTAACCTTGCAGCGCCCGAAATTCTTTTGCCAAAAGATTATATTCGGTTTCAGAAAATGCTATTCTTTTCTTTGCAAGCAGATATTGGTATTGCTTTTCTCGTCTTTGTTCTTCGATCCGTTTCTGTTTATTCCTTTCCTGTTCTGCCATGAAATTGACCGTTTCCAAACAGTCATTGGCTAATCGCCGGGAATCTGCATATTCGTTCAGTTTACTAAACTCCTTGCATAATTTGCGTAACTCATCTTCTGTTCTTGCTGTTTTTAAGTGATATACTAATTTTTCATATTTTTCTTTTTTCATTTTTTCTTCCACTCCACTTGAAATGCCAGCAACGTATTGGCGCGTTTCCTTTGAAGCAGTTGGAATTTTGTCCCAGCCTTTCAGCGCAAGTCGCTGACTTAAACGCTTAAAAGCGGCTTTGTCTGCTTCAATTTGAGACCGCACTATGTCCGATGTTTTCATATTTTCTCTCCGTCGGTTTTCAGCATATTTCTCCCGATTGACCACTGTATTCTCAAAAATGAGAACACCTCCTTCCTGCTCTTTTACCTTTTTGATCCAATTTTCGGTATTATCACGTATTCGTTTCACATAATCAAAGATTTCTTGTTTGTTTTTTTGGGGATCAAAAGCTTTGAGGGCTTTTTCGTAATATGCTAAAGCTTGCACTAAATGATCCAATGTAGGTTCTTCAAGTTTGCCGGGATCAGCCAAGCCCGTTGAAAACAAGTCGCCAAGTTCTCTCAATGGATTAAAACCGTAATTCTCAAAACCTTTCTTATTATGTTCTTTTGCCTCATTGATAAGTTTCACGCCTTTTTTTGCATCGCGGGGGGTATGATAGCCCTCGCAGAGCATAATGCCTAACATTAATTTGGCTGATTCTCCCCATTCCTTTTCTTCTTTTGTAATCAGTTTACCCGAGTCAAAATCATCCACCATGCGTTGAAAATACCTCATCGCCTCCTGTTGGTATTCAGGGTCGAAACCCGGTTTATAGCCGTACATATTTTTTGCATACCTGCATGTTGCTATACTATGCCCCGCATCGGCAGCTTTTTTAAACCAATATTTCTGCCATGCGCTACGTTCCACTTGATTTCCTCTATGCTCCGGAGGCATTAGATCACTCTGATCAAGCCGCCAAACCATTTCATACAGTGCATCCTTATCTCCCTGTTTCGCTAATCGCTGCACTTTATTAACGTCTTTTTCTCCCTCGTACTTTTCCATTTTACTTATATTTTTTTAAAACCGATCTCATTTTTCTATTTTACCTGACAAAGATTAGGACGGCCAATGACAGTCTCGTAGCTCGACGGAGACGGACAAAGCCATTGATAAATACAATCTTTGCACGGCATTAAATTTCCAACCCTAATCCATGATTGATTTTCCCTCCGTGAATTCCCTGTAAACTATCGAATAGACAGTATCGTCAACGGTTCCCAAAGGAGTTTGGTTGACGTCTGCATACACTTTTCCGTCGGGTAAGACCGTCAATATCCCGACCCCAACCAGTTTCCGGCAGTGTCGTAGACGCGGTCGCCTCTGAATTCGAACCGCCAGTTACCGGCAGTGTCATAAACACGGTCTCCTCTGAGTTCGAACCGCCAATTGCCCGATGTGTCGTAAATCCGGTCGCCTCTGATTTCAAACAACCAATTCCCCGAGTTGTCCAAAAGTCTGTCGCCAACTCGTCTGGTAACTATATTACCGCTTGTATCACGCCATAACATATTTCGTCAATTTTAGAAAAGTTACCCCTACTCGTATGGCTTTTCGGATTCCGCCCGTTTTTTGAAATGGTCTCTGCTTCCATTGCCTCGTTTGAATTTGCGGCTGCAGTTGTGATTGTAAAATAAATCAAGTGTAACATAATGTTTATTAATGCTTTAATAATTCTTCCTAAAATTTTACCATCCTTCACTCGCAAGACGCTCCCGAAGTTGTTTTATAGCCTTACTATAGTCGTCTAACTTTTTATGGTCTTTATCAGATAATTCTAACCTTTTTCCCCGTCTTTCTTTCGTATATCTGAGCCGATTAGCTTTCGTATCTTCAAAAATGAGAACGCCTCCTTCCTGTTCTTTTACCCTTTTTATCCATTTTTCAGTATTATCGTACATCTTAGTTACAAGTTCGAAAATTTCCCGTTTATTTCTTTCAGGATCATACGCTTTGATGGCTTTATCATAATACGCTAAGGCTTGCACCAAATCATCAAATGTCGGTTCTTCCAGTTCGCTTGGATCAACTAAACCAGTTGAATACAATTCGCCAATATTGTACAAAGTCATTAGCCCAAAATCTTTAAAATCTTCTAATTCATCTTTTGCAGCATTGATAAGTTCAACGCCTCTTTCGGCATCGCGCACCGTTAGATATCCTTCACAGAGCATAATACCTAACCATAATTTGGCCATCGAACCTGCTTCCTTATCTTCATCACTGAATAACTTGCCCGCATCGAAATCATTAACAAGACTTTGAAACAAGCGCATAGCTTTATTACGATACACAATACTCAACGGGAAGGCAAGTAAAGATTTTGCGTACCTGTATTTGGCATCAACATGCCCTGCATCGGCAGCTTTTTCAAACCAGTAGTTTTGCCATGCCAGATGATCCATGTGGCTGTTTTTCACATCATCGGGTGGCTGCCAAGCCATTTTAAACAGCGCATCCTTATTTCTCTGCCTCGCCAGTTCTTCTACTTCGTAATTTTCCATTTGTCAATCCCTGAATTCGTGTCGGGCGCAACTTATAATTTATTATTAAAAAACATGTATCCGAAAGTTCTCCGTGCAACCACTTTCCGCTCCATCTCGAAATAACCTAATTGTTAGTTGATAATCTTTTTCTTGTGACTCACTTCTTCCATTTTGCCAAAATATTTTTTATGTCGTCATCAATTTTTGTATTTTCTAATTGCCTCCAAAAACTGACCCCGTTGTGTTTCAGTTGAAAAATCGCGTAATTTATTCCTATTCCCAAACAGGCTGATATAACAAGTGAGATTGAATTGAAGTGGTAATTTGAGAAACTTACAAACATTCCTATGATTGCAGAAATACATAAACCCCAAAAACCATTCTTCTTATCATTGAACAACAGATATACAAAACCTATATTAAAAAAACATAATAACCATGATAACCATGTGAAACCGGGCGATCTATTCGCGAAAATTATTGAGATAAAATAGTATACAATCAAAAGCCACAACCAGAAAGTTACAAAACCATGGCGTTTCGCTGTTTTCGTTTGCGGCTCTTTATCATTCGTCTGTGGCTCTTTATCATTCGTCTGTGGCTCTTTATCAAATGTTTGTTGTTTTTCAGCTTTGAGTTCTTTTGCAATATTCGATAAATCTATTTTTTCCGGACGTTTGACAAAAAATACCATTGAAGCAATAGAAACGCCCAAAGTCAGGAATGGGAATATAGTCATGATCCAATGTTCAATTCTTGCAGATACATATATCATTGCTATAATAAAAATCCCGGTGACAATTGCGCATAGACCAAACCCGCAATACGCCAACGTCTGTCGGCTTTTTAACTGCGGTTTTAGTAGCGTTATTATCAATAAGGCAAATGATAAAATTAATGCAAGCAATAGTATCACTACCACAATTCTTAGCAGCATAACCTCTTCCGATCCGCGTAAAAACTCTCTAAAAAAACTGCTATTTAATTTACTCGCAAGGCTAAACAGGTTGAATTTCAATCCGTAACCAAAAATCGATAAATTTACCCAGTCTAACAACGAAAAAAGAATTATGCCGATCGTTCCTGCGAGAATTCTGCTCGAATCGGATTGAAAAACTTTTTCTAATGCGAACGACTGCTGGGGTGACGCCGTTTGCGAAGGTGGCGGGTTGTGTGGAGGAGGACTTGGCCTTTCAGGCAAAGGAGGCGGTTTTGCAATAAATAATTCTTTTAACTCATAAATATTTTCCGCAGTCCCCCATTCCGGCATCCCTTCGGTCCAAACTAAAGTAGATTTTCGTAACGTCCTTGATTTTAACTCCTCGATGTTAAAGGGTCCCAATTCTTGGTCGTTCTCTACAATGTAATAATACTTAATATCATTCATACAAGAGTACTAATAATATTTCCCTACTCGTATGGCTTTTCGGACTCGCCGCGTTTTTGAAATGGTCACTGCCTCCATTATCCCGTTACTATTTGCAATTGCTTCTTCTGTTTTGAAAAATTCGTTTCTCATGCTAATAAAATAAAAATTATTGTGTGTAAAAATGAACTTCAGGCTTGGCTATGTATTCGGTTTTGAGTAATACAGCGAAACCTTTTTTTTCAATGTAATAAAAATTATACGTCCCTACTTTTATTCGAAACGACCAATCAGTATTCGTTTCATTCATAAACTTATTAAAATCCTCTGTAAAATAGGTGTAATATGACACGACAGCGGCATCTCCGACAAATTTAAAATCATTAAAATTGTAAAAGAATGTTTCATTATTATGATACCCTGCAAATCCTTCATGTTTAATGATATGGTTTTCTGAAACGACATCATATTTGCTTTGGAACGAATCGGGCAGGTAATTATTTAAATTGGTTATTTTTTTTCCAAACAAAGCGGCTATTTCATCAACTGAAGCCTTTGAAATAGTTATTTCTTCATTTTTGGATTTATTAAAACTTACTGTTTGTTTTGCGATTTCACTGCCATAATGCGCTTCCTCGCATATCAGGTAAAAATAATAACCTATTTCCATATTAGTTATGTCTCTTGGCAGCCGGGGGATGTCGCCTGAAGCAAAATGACCAAAATATACCTCCATCAACCTGCTACTGATGTCTTTTAATCTTTCTTCCTGCAAAACAGAATATATGTCTGCTGATACAGATATTTGTGTATTGATCAACATTGTTTCTGATGTCGACGTCTTGTGATTCGACGATCCGTACACTGGCAGTTTTGCTATACAAACGGCGGATGTAGCTGTCGATACTGTAATGTATACAGTAATTAAAAATATCAAAATACTTCTTTTCATATAAAATGCTTATTTATTATATACTTTAATCATCAAATCCAATATTTGATTTCTTTGGCAAATTACTTAATAGCATTAATTTCAGGCTCGCCAATGTTTGCGTTCACTAATTGAAGGATGGGCGTATAGTATGATTCCGTCACCTTCGATGTTGTAGTTTTTCCGGTAATGATGCTTTTAGTTGTTTGGGTTCTGCCCGTATCTATTGTCTTTATATCAACCTCACTTCGAATATAGTAAACGCCGCCAGGTTGAAAATTGTTTCGTACTTCGGCTTTTCTACCGTCAATCGTGGCCGATACTGTTTTTGTACCAAAGGTATTGATTTCAATGGTTGTTTTCCAGTTAGCAGTCGAGTTGGCAACTACCTCGTTATCAAGTAGAATTTCAAAACGCTTTGGCGCTATTTCAAGCGGTCGACGTTTACGGTAAATATGCAAAATTGCCGGTTCGTTTTCTATTATCATACCGGATGTGTTACCTTGTTCGTTTGCTGCTGCACGTGTTGTGTTATCCGACT
>Ga0082212_10011300_pt1 | contig 11330 bp, 8 predicted proteins | sample TergutNt197P3_FD_71548 | JGI IMG/M metagenome (GOLD analysis project Ga0082212, IMG submission 71548) | Neocapritermes taracua P3 segment gut microbial communities from Petit-Saut dam, French Guiana - Nt197 P3 | ecosystem: Host-associated > Arthropoda: Insects > Digestive system > Gut ... | reverse complement strand
GCTGCTATCCCCAACAGGGATATTATGCGAGAAGCTGCTTCTGAACGTTTCGAAGAACATGCCTTTCGCCGGACGGCCTTTCATACCCTGGAACAGGTTGCCCGGTATTTCACCGCAAAAACCCTTGCAGCCGAAGAACGTGGCGGCGAACATCCAAGGCGCCGGCGCGCCATTGTCGAAGTTTCCGAACAGTCCGCGCGGAATCGTGCCCGTGCCGTCAGGACCTATGCCGGTCAAGCCCCTGCAATTTCGGAACGTAGCCTTATACATTCCTTCGGCGGGCGCGCCTCTGATTCCGGCAAACAGCGGGCCGCCGATACCGGTCAGCTTCATACAGCCGTCGAACGTGCTGTTGAACATATACGGCGCGGGCGCGCCCGTTATTTCAGAAAACAGATTTTCGGGAATTTCGCCGGCCAGCTTGCTGTCGGTCCTCCAGCTTGTGTCCCACGCATCGGGAAATTTGATATCGCAGGCAAAGGTGCTGTCGAACATATAGCTCGCCGGGCCGAAGGTTCCGGACCCGCCTTGGATGCCTTCGAAAAGCTCGCCCGGAATAGAGGTAATTCCGTTCAATTTGGCGAACGTCTTAACAAACCGAGGCTTGCTGGTATTGCTCAATATCGGGAATATCTTGCCGATACTGCCCGCAATAGCGGTGATTTTGCCTTTATTTGTGGAGTTCTCAAAACTTATCGCCGCAACCGACGTGCCGGTATTATATCCCGTCGCAAGACCGCTTATTTTTACAGCACGGTAATTCTTGGCGGTTTTATATGTATGAGCGTATTTCTCCGGCTCCGTATCATTCTTGGTTTTGGTTTCAACTGTGCCGTCGCCCCAGTCGATGTTATAAATGCCGGCGGCAGAAATCTGAAAGTCAAAAATATCGCCGGCTTTCATATTGCTCAACTGTATGCAAAAGCCCGTCTTGCCGCAAGCATTCCATGGTTCTTCAATCAAACTATCCACCGCATTTTTCACCGCGATTGTGTCGGCGGCATGCATTTTATTGGATACATTCAGGCCGTAATAGTTCGTCGCCGTTCCGGTCAAAACCTTGTTCGCTCTGTCTACCAGATACAGGACATAGTCGACATTTACAGCTTCTTTTACATTTGACGCCCTTATCGGAATATCCGTGGCGGTCAGGCCGGTCTGAGTCTCAAGGTACTTATGCACATACTCGACATTAGCGATCTCGGCGGCATGCGCCACCGGCATGACCAACAAGAGCGATAATGAAAGAAGAAGAAGTTTTAAATAACGCATGGTGTCCATTTTTTCTGTAATGCATTGTATCCTAATTGTGGGGGGCGACGCAAATAAATAATATAATAAAACTTTTTGGGAACTTTTTAAATATCTGGAAAACTCCAGCGATTTAGACAATAAGTTTTATGGATTGACATAAATATTGTTTGCGTTAAACCATAAGATTACGATATAATAAACGGAATTATGTATGGTGGGAAAAATGCGTTATTTAAAACTTCTTCTTCTTTCATTATCGCTCTTGTTGGTCATGCCGGTGGCGCATTCCGCCCAGATTGCTAATGTCGAGTATGTGCATAAGTACCTTGAGACTCAGACCGGCCTGAATATCCCGATAAAGGTCGAGGCGGAAAAGAAGCACGCCGTGAATGTCGAGTATGTCTTGTACATGATAGATAGGGCGAACCAACTTTTGACGAGGACTACGACGAACTATTACGGTCTGAACGTGTCTAACAGGAAGCATGCTGCTGACACCATTGCCGTACACAACGCGATAGATGAGCTGATTGTAACTCCGGCATTTACAGTAACCCTTACCGGCATGGCTAGTAGTTCTATTTATTCAACCTTCAGCTTTGATATTTCAGCCAGCGGAAACTTCACGATAGACTGGGGTGATAAAAAGCCCGGTTCCGTGCAGAAGATTACCAAGACAGATACAACAAATACGACATATTCGCATACATATGCGAGCGCCGGGAACTATACTGTGAAAATAACCGGCCGCGCGACGGGATATAATCCGGATGAAAATATTGCGGCTATAAGTTTTGCAAAATCTTGTTCTAGTGGAAAATCTACGATTAACAATATTACCGCGCTTTCGGGCAGCATAGGCGCGATATTCCCAATATTGAACGATACGCCGACCGGCAGACCGCGGTTTATCAGGACATTCTCCGGATTAAATAATCTTGTTTCTATCCCGGAAGAGCTGTTTTCCGAAATCCAAGGCGGGACTGAGCCTTATGGGCCGACAAGCCGCATGTTCGATCATACGTTTGCCTGCTGCACCGAGAGCAACAGTAATTTTGGCTCGATAGAGGGGGGCAACCTACGCGGGGTAATTCCCGGAGAATTGTTTTCTGAAATCCAAGGAGCGCCGGCAAAATGGATGTTCCATGGAACATTTGAAGGATGCTCTAAGCTGACCGGCATAGGAGGCCCGCTGTTCGCCGGAATCAGAGGCGTGCCCGCCGAAGGTATGTTCGCAAGGACATTCCATAGTTGCCGCGGCCTGACCGGCGTGGGCCCCGATGGCACCGGCACGATTCCGCGCGGATTGTTCGGGCACTTTGACAACGGCGCGCCGGCGCCACATATGTTCGCAAGCACATTCCAAGGCTGCCGAAATCTTTGCGGCGAAATTCCGGGCAATCTGTTTCAGGGAATGAAAGGCCGGCCGGCGACAGGCATGTTCTTCAACACATTCAAGTATAGTTTTACAATGGCTGAACTGGCTGTCAAGGGGGACCCATGCTATGACTTGGCTACCGTTCAAATGGTTTATATCTACCCCAACTATTACCCTTGCCGCAGCAACATAGGCGCCGGATTGTTTGATGGCATCGAGGGCATAGAGGACAAGGTTGTATGTACAGAGCGAAATTTCGGTTCACCTGCGTATTCGCGTCAAATAATCGATTGCGACAACAGCCCCGGTTGGAAGTCCCCTTATGTGGCTCTCGGAATGTTTGGCGGCACATTCGCCAATGTTAGTTTATGCGGCGACGGCCCCACATCCGACGGAGTGTATTTATGGGAAAAGTTCCCCGGCAATTGTTTGGGCAAGAGCGGTGGCACTCCAACTACACAATTGCCATTCGGATGTTTCTTTGCGCCGGCCGGGAACATCGGAGGAGGGGCAAACTACAATAGTGTATTTCATATCAAACTATCGGGGCGGGATGGCGAGAATGACTGTACATGCTCAAACGGGATAATGAGCACCTGTTCAAAATTTCCAGGTGATAATTATCCATATACCTATAACGCCTTTTCAGCAACCGTCTATGCTGTAAAGGGCGGAGTTATGTGTGATTCCGCTCTCGCCGATCCAAAGTTATATTGAAACATTTCGGGAGTTTACATTTAGCCAAGCATTGTAATGGCATTGTCCTACGGCGTTCAGCGTTCCGGACAATTCACTTTTAATTCTTCGATTCAATCTGCATCAATTGGTTATCCAATTCCTGCCGTTCGGAGTTCTTGTATCCGATCTCCGCCGGTTCGGGCAAACTCTCCTGTATCAGCCTTACATTTTCTTCCGTCTTCGCTTCCCCCTTCGCCGAGGCTTTGGGGGACAAGTCGCGGCGCAGCGACTCGTCCATAGCGGGCGCTTCTTCTGCCGCAGGCTGCGCGGCTTCCTGCTGAGCATCCGTTTTCTCTATCTGCGCTTTCGCCGCCACGGCCGGGCTTATCAAGTTCTCGTATATCTGCTGCGCGTCGGCCGCGTCCGCCATATCGCGTTCCAGCAATTTGCTTCCTCCCGGAATAAACCAATCGTGCAGCTTGACCGCGGTAAGCTGCATCACCGGCCTGGTTCGCGCTTCTGTTACATAAGACGGCAAACTGGTGTCCGAATAATACCACAGCAAAGCCCAATAAACGAACCCCATAACCACTACGCCGCGTATAATTCCAAAGACTATGCCGAACGTGTGGTCGGTGACGGACAGCATGCTTTCCTGAATCCGGTCGCGCAGCTTTTGGTTAATCATCCCGAACAGGATAAGTATCACAAAGAAGACAATGAAATAAGACGCGACCAAGGTCCCGATCGTGGATTCGGACAGCTTGAACCAGCTTTGGAACAAGCCGTCCAGCATCGGCGACACAAAGCGCGCGGCAACCGCCGCAATCACCCAGGATAACGTAGCGACGGTCTCGTATACTCCGCCGCGAATGGACGCCCAGACGGTCGATACCAGAACCAGGCCGATGTAAATATAATCAAGAGTCGTAAGATCGAACATAGCAATTAGCGATTAGCAATTATCAATTAGCAATTAGCAATTAAACTCCCCGATAATTGCTAATCGCTAATTGCTAATTCTTTATTTTTTCCTTCTTGCAAACACCACGATCCCCAGCGCCGCAATCAGCAAGCCCAGAATAATATACAGCATCGCCCCCATTCCGCCGCTTTCCTTGGCTGGCGGCAATTGCTCTTCAGGCAGCGGCGAAGCTATCGGATCGTCTGTCGGGGCCTCGGCAGCAACCGGCGCGCCCAGCGCGTCCAGTATTTCGGTATTCATAAACTCCGCATAGCCCTGGAAGCATTTCTCATTAACCACCATTACCGGAACTCCGCCGGACTGATAGCCGCATTTTTTCAAGACCGCCATAAACGCGTCGCGATTCTTTTGCTCGGTAACATTGACTTCGGTTACTTTCAATCCCGGATAATCCGGCTGTAAAGTCTTGTGTATATAATCAAGCGCATGATGGCAATGCGGGCAAGTCGGAGAATAATAAACAGTGATATCCTGCGCCGCGATCGCGCCGTGCGCGAAAGCCGCAAAACCAAGACCCAGAATTAATTTTGAAATTTGCATTTTCCTTCCTTTCTTATTATGCGCGCAGATAATACAAAAATAACCTCGCGCGCGCAAGCGTGATTTTTTATTTCTTTTTCATATTTTCTGTTCTATACTGAATTTATGAAAAAAATAATTCTCTTTATGATGTTGGCGATTATGCTGGGCGCGTGCGGGGTCAAGTCCGACTTGCAGCATCCGAGCGGCAAAGACTTCCCGCGGAATTATCCGACGCGATAAAAAACGCCGCAATCGCGGCGTTTCTTTTTATTATATTTTTAGTGCCCACCATATATGTGTACCATCTGCCTGAGTAACACAGGCGCAGACGTCCGGTAGGCAAGAGGCTATTCCACCAGGGGTAGAGCAACTTTCGCCTGCTTTCACCTTCATCGTAGCGCCTCCGCCGATATTAGCCGTGACACGCGGGGCAACCGCAACATCTGCTACCGCGCCGGATATGGCGAATGCTGCGGTAAAGACGCCCAGCATCATTATGTTTTTTATTTTCATGAAGTACCTCCTTTAGGATACGGAGGTATTATAGCATGAATTTGTAAAAATCAAAACCCAAATAAAAAAACCGCGGCAGATGCCGCGGTTCTCCCCCTTCCTTCCGGAGTCTCCGGAAACCATTCCGCGCTTCGCGCGGAGAGTAGCGATTTTTCGGCTTCGCCGAAAAATCAGAGTAGGAGAGTAAAAGAGTTATAGATACTCTCCTACTCTCTTACTCTTCTACTCTATAGTTACGCAGCACGAGCTATTTTTTCCTCTGGCGCCTCTTCCGCGTCCAGTATTTTCTTTGCCTCGGCGAAAACCAGTTCCTTTACCTTGCAGGCCAAAGCCTCGGTCTCTAAGCTTTCCGCCGTTATGTCGAAATTGTCGGTCCGTATCTGCAGCGAGACAAAAGCCCCGACCAGCGCGGCGCGCGATAAATCCTCGATGCTGCGCGGAGCGTTGCCCGCTCCTATCTGCAATTCGTCCGCTAGTGACACTATTTGGCGATCTGCATTAACCCAAACGGTGGTTGTAAGAACGCTGTCCAGCGCAACCATTATTTCTTTGATGTTTTTCGGCACATCGCCCTCCTTTTTTATTTTTCCCGGTTTTCTGCGGCTTTTGCCGCCTATACCCTTGTCTACACACGAATCATAAAACAAGAGCGAATCGGCTGTCAAGAAGATTTTTTTCAAGATGATTTTTCGGCGGAAATCCGGGAGGAAACAAAGGCGTTTAAAACCGGACGCCAAAATAGCGGGCTTTCCCGGGCGCTTTTATCAAATACAAGGGTATATACAACACCACTGGGCTTGACAAACTATTTATTTGCACTAAACTGACGTTATCAGGCAAAAGGATACAGGGTGTCTTGCAAAAATTGCGGAAATTGCTGCGAAAGGGTCGCTTTTACGGAAAGCGAGCGGGACTTGGTAAAAAAAATCGCCCGAAAGATGAATTTGCTTTGGAAAAAACTGGAATATAAACGCAGCAAGCATCAGATCGATATTTTTTATCTGCCATACGCCGACTTCAAACAAATCAGTCATCTGACTGACGATTACCAGTCTTTGATCGATTCCGCCTATATCCGCTGTCCTTTTTTGCAAAACCATTCCGACGGAACGACATTCTGCGCTTGTTATGAAGACCGCCCGGAAGTATGCAGGGGTTTCGGGACTTTGGGACATATACGCGAAGATCTTTTATGCGAAAACTTCTGCAGATAAAAAATGGCCCCTTCTTGCATTTGATTATTTTCCGATGTATAATGATATTGATGTCGGGCGTTCCGGCATCGGGGCTTTACAACCTCTTTCAAGGAAACCTTCTGTCTTGGCAGGAGGCCGTCGAATAGGGCTATGCCTAATAAGACGGGCTATTCTTGAGTAGTTGTAAACCTCCTGCCACCTTTTTCAAAGGTGGTTTTTTATAACCAATTGGAGGGAAACATGCTTTTAAAATCATATTCGCGCAAAGAAATGAGGGAAATTATGAACGACAGTTTTCAAAACAAACTGGCGATTAAGTTTATACATAAATATCTTTACGAATGCACCAAAAGAAATAACAAGCTGATGCAGCAAACAAAAGAATTGGGGAATGTAAAAAACAAAATCGCAACCTCACAAAAAAATCAAATCATTATTATTCGTTAGGCCGGCTTGCGTATGAAAAATGCCCCGTAGTGTATAACAATACATGAGGGGCATTTTTCATACGCAATGCGGTTTCGGACGAGGAAATTATATACTCAGCATCTGTTGCTCGCCGCCTTGGTTGTCGCGCGCAAGCTTTTCTTGCTTTTCTTCTTCCTTCGCGATTTCGCGCACCCGGCGCACATACGCGCCCGTGCCGACTGGTATCAGGCGGCCCACTATCAAGTTCTCGTTAATTCCTGCCAATTTATCCGTCGCGCCCGTAATCGCCGCATCCACCAGTATCTTCGTCGTCTGCTGGAACGCCGCGTTAGAGATAAACGACCGGCTGGTCAATGAAGCGCGCGTCAGACCCACCAGAATCTGGCTGGCCACCGCTTGGCGCCCGTTCTCGCGCGCGACCCTTGCGTTTTCTTCTTCGAAATCGACGCGGTCGACCACTTGGCCCATCAGGAATTGAGTGTCCCCAGGCTCGGAAACTTCAACGCGCCTTGTCATTTCGCGTATCAGGATTTCGATATGCTTGTTGTTGATGACCACGCCCTGCAAGCGGTACACTTGCTGGATCTGATTCACCATAAACGTCGCCAACGCTTTTTGTCCCAATATGCGCAATATATCTTGCGCGACCGGATCGCCGCTTACCAGCATATCCGCCTTTTTCACGATATCTCCCGAACGGACCAATAACGGCTCGCCTTTTGGAATCATATATTCGATCGGAGCGGTGCCGTCGCCGGGGATGATGCGCACGACGTTCTTGCTTTTTCCGCCGTCTTCGATTTCAATCTCGCCGTCGATTTCAGCGAGTATCGCGGGATTCTTGGGATGGCGCACTTCCAACAGCTCGTTAATTCTCGGCAAGCCGCCGGTGATGTCATTAGTCTTCTTTGTTTCGATCGGAATACGCGCAAGTATGTCGCCCGCGCGGACATCCGCGCCCTCGGTGACGCTAAGCACCGAATACATCGGCAGCATATATTCCGCCAGCTTGCGACCGCCCAGCGATAGCACGTGCCCATCCGCGCCCACCAATGATACTTTCGGTTGCAGCGCTTTCTTCGTCTGGTTCTTCCAGTTCAGAATCTTGCGACTGGTTATTCCCGTCATCGGATCGATGTTTTCCGTGAACGATATATTTTCAATCATATCCCAAAGCGCGACCTTGCCGTCCTTTTCCGCGATAATCAGGTTGGAATACGCATCCCATTCTGCGATTTTCGCGCCCTTTTCAACCTTGGCGCCTTCCTGCACGATCAGCCATGAAGCATACGGCAGCTTGTCGCTGAACAAAGCCCTGCCCTTGGCGTCCGTAATTTCGATTTTCGCGTTGCGCGAAGTGACGATAGTCTTACCCGCGCTGTTGACCACGGTATCGGCGTCTATAAGCGAAAGCTTGCCGTCCATCGGCGCTTCGATAAAGTTGCTTCCCGACCCCGCGGATGCGATTCCGCCAACGTGGAAAGTACGCAATGTCAGCTGGGTTCCGGGCTCTCCAATCGACTGACCAGCGATGACTCCAACCGCTTCGCCTACATGCACCAGCGCGCCGCGCGACAAGTCCATGCCATAGCACTTCGCGCACAAGCCATTGGACCGGCAGGTCAGAACGCTGCGAATTTCAATCGAACCCAGGCCCGAGTCATTGATTTTCTTGGCGTCTTGTTTCGTAATCAGCTCGCCATTTTTAACAATCATGTCCCCAGTGCCGGGATGCACTATATCCTGGGCCGCGGTGCGCCCCACAACGACATCGCCCAATAAAATCGCAAGAACGCTGCCATCGAATACCGGCTTTGCCGTGACGGATTCGGTCGTGCCGCAATCATGCTCGGTAATAAACGTATTCTGCGCCAAGGAAACCATGCGTCGCGTCAAGTAACCTGCGTTCGCCGTCTTCAGCGCCGTGTCGGACATACCTTTGCGCGCGCCGTGCGTCGACGTAAAGTATTCCGCCATCGACAGCCCTTCTTTAAAGTTCGAAATAATCGGAACTTCGATAATGCTGTTATCCGGCTTCATCATCATGCCGCGCATTCCCGCCAACTGCTGTATCTGAGCCTTGGACCCGCGCGCGCCCGACAGCTGCATCATGGAAATAGAATTCCAATTGTCGCCTTCGGATTTGCGCAAAGACGTGAACGCCAAGTCCGCCAGCTTGCTGGTGACGCCGTGCCACATATCCACGATCTTGTTATATCTTTCCTTGCGCGAAATCAGACCGTTCTGGTATTGGGATTCGATCTCTTCCACCTTTCCCGTAGCATTCGCGATGATATCTTGTTTTTCTTCCGGAATCTTTATATCGTCGAAGCCGATGGAAATACCGGAACGCGCCGCTTGCTCGAACCCTATGTTCTTCAGCTCGTCCGCCAGAATTATCATGTATTTGTCGCCGCAGCGCTCGTAAGTGGTCGCCAACAGCGCCTTGATTTTTCCGACCGGCATATCCTGATTCACCAGGTCGAACGGCATATTCGGTTTTTTCGGCAGCAGCTCGCCCAGCATCATGCGCCCCGCGGTCGTCTTGACCGTCTGCGTGCCCTCGGCCGCGTGATAACGCGTAATAATCGGAGTATGCAATGTAATCGCCTTGGTCTCCAGCGCCATGCGGATTTCGTCCATGGACGCGAAGCGCGGCGATTTTTCCGTGTGCTCGCCATTGACCAGAGACAGATAATAAACGCCCAAGACCATGTCTTGCGACGGGACTATCATCGGCTCGCCGTTTGCAGGCAGCAATACGTTATTGCTGGATAACATCAGGGTGCGCGCTTCCAGCTGCGCCTCTAACGAAATCGGAACATAGACCGACATCTGGTCGCCGTCAAAGTCCGCATTGAATCCCTTGGTTACCAGCGGATGCAGACGGATTGCTTTGCCTTCAATCAGCACCGGCTCGAACGCAAGCATAGACAGTCTGTGCAATGACGGCGCGCGGTTCAGCAGCACCGGGTGCTGGTATATGACCTTTTCCAAAATATCCCATACGATTGCTTCGCCGGCTTCCACCATTTTTCTTGCGGTCTTCAGAGTATTCGCGTAATCGCCGGCCAGCAGCCTTGCGAACACGAACGGCTTGAACAATTCCAACGCCATCGATTTCGGCAATCCCACCTGATGAAGTTTCAAAGTGGGGCCCGACACGATAACGCTGCGTCCGGAATAATCTACGCGTTTCCCCAACATATTCATACGGAAACGGCCTTGCTTCCCAAGCAAAGAATCCGACAATGATTTCAGCTTGCGACGGTTCTGCGACACCAGCGGACGGTTCTTGTGTCCGTTGTCGAACAAGGCGTCCACCGCTTCCTGCAGCATTCTTTTTTCGTTGCGCACGATGATTTCCGGCGCGCGCAAGTCCATCAATTTCTTCAATCTGTTGTTGCGGATAATTACTCGGCGATATAAATCGTTAAGGTCCGACGCTGCGACGTGTCCCGCTTCCAGCGTTACCAAGGGCCGCATATCCGGCGGAATAACCGGCAATACGTCCGGCAGCATCCAAGCCGGCTCCGTCTTGGAGTCCATAAACGCTTCGACCAATTTCAAGTGCTTTATAATTCCCTTGCGCTTTGCTTCGGATTTTGTTTCGGATAATTCCTGACGCAGGCGGGTGCGCTCGTCTCCCATATCCAAGTTCGAGATAACCTGGCGGACGCCGTCAGCGCCTATGCCGACATGGAACGCGCCCTCGCCGAACTCGGTCAGGGCATCCTGCAGCTCGTCCTCAGATATCACATCATATAGCTTCAATTTCGTCAGTCCAGGTTCCGTCACGATATACGCGTCATAGTAAATAACTTGTTCCAGTTTTTTCTGCGGCAGGTTGTTAAGAAGCGTCGCAATTTTTCCTTCGCGCAGGAACCAGAAATGCGAAACAGGAGTCGCCAGCTTTATATGCCCCATACGCTCGCGCCGTACGCTGGATGATCCGACTTCGACGCCGCAGCGCTCGCAGACCACGCCGCGGAACTTCACGCGCTTGTACTTTCCGCAAGCGCATTCATAGTCTTTTGACGGACCGAAAATCTGCTGGCAGAACAAGCCGTCTGATTCAGGCTTCAACGAATGATAGTTTATCGTTTCGGGCTTTTTAACCTCGCCATGCGACCAGGACAGGATTTCTTCGGGCGATGCGATTTTAATCTGCAGCGCGTCGAACTGTTCCTTGGTTTCAATCTGACCAAAAATCTTTTGCAGCATATTCGTCATTCGTTTGCTCCTTTATTCCCCTCCTTTGGAGGGGTGCCGAGCAACGCGAGGCGGGGAGGGTTTCTTTTTTATTTTTCGGGAACCCCCCCCCCCTAATTTTTTCCCCCCACTTTTCCACCCCCCCCAAGAGGGGGGTTTTTCA
>Ga0082212_10011299_pt1 | contig 11332 bp, 8 predicted proteins | sample TergutNt197P3_FD_71548 | JGI IMG/M metagenome (GOLD analysis project Ga0082212, IMG submission 71548) | Neocapritermes taracua P3 segment gut microbial communities from Petit-Saut dam, French Guiana - Nt197 P3 | ecosystem: Host-associated > Arthropoda: Insects > Digestive system > Gut ... | reverse complement strand
CCGGTCAAACCGTTTTCCATCTGCATTTTCATCTTCTCGGCGGAAGACCGCTCGGTGCAAGCCTGGTTGTGTAAAAAAATATGATTGGAGTTGATTTTCTATGTTAAGGCTTCAAAATGATAATGGAAACATACTCATATCACGCGACGTTTTCACTGTCCTTACCGGGGATGCTGCTACGAATTGCTTCGGCGTCAAAGGTATGACCGTGCATTCAGTAACGGATGGCCTTGTTCACCTGCTAAAGATAGAATCGATGGGCAAAGGTGTACGAATCACTTATAATGACGATAACACTATCTCCATCGAGTTGCATATTGCGGTCGATCAAGGGGTCAATATCCCCGTTATCTGTGAGAGCATTAAGGATCGCGTACGTTATCAGGTCATGAAAGGCACGGGCATAGATGTAAAGCGTGTCGACATATTCGTAGATTCCATATTACTCGGATAAAAGGGGGGGAGTCGCTTGACACTGCAAGTAACCGGCGATCTGTTCAAGAAAATGCTTATAAACGCGGCTGCCGCCATCGAAAACCACAAACAGGAAATCAACGATCTCAATGTATTTCCCGTACCGGACGGCGATACGGGTACAAACATGAGCATGACGATCGGGGCGGCTGAAGAGGCTCTCGCGTCTATGACGCCGGGAACGTTGGGCTATGCTGCTGAAGTCACGGCAAGCGCCATGCTCAGGGGGGCCCGCGGCAACTCGGGCGTTATTCTTTCGCTTTTATTCAGAGGCTTCTCACGCCGCCTGAAAGACGTCGATTTCACCGACGCCGCAGGTTTTTCGGCTGCGTTAACATCCGGCGTCGACGCCGCGTATAAAGCCGTTATGAAACCTGCCGAGGGTACGATCCTTACTGTGTCGAGACTTGCGGCAGGTTCCGCCGTTTCAGCTTCCGAAAGCGAGGCCGACGTCGAAATCATACTCGAGCAATCACTGGCAGCGGGCTATGTCGCGCTGGCGGATACGGTAAACCTGAACCCTGTACTGAAAAAAGCCGGAGTTATCGACGCCGGCGCCAAAGGTTACTTGTATATTCTGGACGGCATGCTCAAAGCGCTGCGCGGAGAAATTATTGAGAAAAAAACAATGGGGGCCGCAATGAGCGATAGAGCCGACTTCACCCTGTACACTGCCGAGGATATCAAGTTCACTTATTGTACGGAATTCATTGCGGAACGGAGACTAAAAACCGACACAAACCGTCTTCGTGATTACCTCGACGCGCGCGGCGACAGTGTCGTCGTGGTCGATGACGACGAGATAATCAAGGTCCATGTTCACACAAACGAACCGGGCGCTGTGCTGACCGAGGCGCTGACCTACGGTTCACTGCTTTCGGTAAAGATAGAAAATATGCGAGAACAGCATTCTGAAACCTTGACCTTGGATAATCAGGCGCCGCAGGGAACGCACGAGACGCGAATCCCGGAATGTGAACCCGAACCTGAAGAAATGAAAGACTTCGGCGTCGTCGTTGTATGTGCCGGAGCCGGTCTCGAAGATGTTTTCCACGACCTCGGGGCGGATAAGATAATCTCCGGCGGCCAGACAATGAACCCTTCGACCGAAGATATCCTTAATAAAATCAACGCAACGCCGGCGAACACAGTATTCGTACTGCCCAATAACAAGAACATTATTATGGCTGCGCAGCAATGCATCCCGCTGTCGGGCAAAACCGTAGTCGTTATCCCGACAAAAAGCATCCCGCAGGGCATATCGGCAATGCTCGCTATAGATGATTCGGGGAGCCTCGAGGATATGGCGGCCGGAATGGCCGAAGCGGCGGGGCGCGTGCGTACAGTACTCGTCACAATGGCTTCGCGCGACTCTGTTTTCGACGGCTATGAAATAAAAGAGGGCGAATACCTCGCCCTGATAGAAGACTCGCTCGCCGCGAGCGGCCCGGATATCACCGGAGTCATCGGCACGGTCGCTGATGCGCTCAGCGCCTTTTCGCCCGACTTTATTACAGTTTTTTTTGGAGAGGACGTCAGCGAACCCGACGCCGCGGCAGCGGCAAACCTTATAAGCGGTGCTTCACCCGGCGCGGAAACTAATATTATCAGCGGCAATCAACCGGTGTATCACTATATAATTTCCGCGGAGTGAAACGAGTCGATAAGCTCAATGACCATATCATCATCGCCTAAAAGGACGTTTTGCAGTATATCTTCTATCGCGTCGCCGATATCGGCGTTATATGTATACTTCTGTAAGCTGTCAACAGCTTTTCTTATCGCCGCGGCGTCAAACGACTCGACCGCGGCTTTCAGTACCGACAATCCGGATTTTAATAAAATCATATTGACGGAACCATCTTGCGCGCTGTTTTTTATCTCCGCCAAAGCCGCCTCCAAATCGGAAAGGAGCGTGCCTAATTCCGACAATAGCTGCGGAGTGTAAGCGTCGATAAACGAGACGTCTTCTTTCTTGCCGGCTTCTTCAAGCTTTTTCGCTTTTTCGGAAAGAATATCCGCCCCTATATTTGCTGTGGCGCTCTTAAGCGCGTGCACATATATAGTGTAAAGCGGCAGGTCTTTGCTTTCGTGGCTTTTTCTTATATCTTCGATTTTTTGATGCCCGTCTTTGCAAAATACTGTGAGAGTCCTTAGACAGTTCTCCACGGACCCACCGGCAAACGAAAGCGCCTTTCCTATGTTGACCCCGGCGACTTTAATTGCTATTTCCGACTCATCCTCGCCTGCGGCATTATCGTCCGGATTACTATTGATCTGCTCTTCCCATTTGTCCTTCGGTATCCATTTTTCCAGCATGTAATGCAAGCCGGCCAGGTCGATCGGCTTTGAAAGGAAATCATCCATACCGTTTTTCAGGAACATCTCGCCGGCGCCTATCACAGCGTTTGCCGATAACGCTATGATAGGCAGTTTTTTCAGATGCGGATAATAACCGGTCAGAGCCCGGATCCTCCTTGTGGCTTCGATTCCATCCATTTCAGGCATCATATGGTCCATAAATACCATGTCGAACGTATTCGCCTTGAGCGTCTCGATCGCTTCCATACCGCTGCTGCATGACTGGACCTGTACCTTGTACGGCTTCAACAGACCTTCCAGGACCACCAGATTTGTGTCTACGTCATCGACGCTCAGGATACGCGCTTCCGGCGCGACGCGTATAGCAGTGTTACTACCTGCCGGATTGGCAGAAGAGTAATAGGAAACTCCATTCAAAAAATCGGCGATAGGTATCGAATAGATGGGCGTCGTAAGGACGCTTATCTCGCGCTCGGCGATCACTTCTCCGAACTCCGCGATCAGCATGATCCTTGCATCGGTCTGAATATCATGATACTCATTCTTGATGCCCTCATACAGTACTGAAGCGACAAGAATATGCGAGTATTCAACGTTCATGATTTCATCGTAAAACTCATTGGCTTCGGATACAAGTTTATGTCTGACCCCAAGCTCGTCCATTGTGCGAATAGTCGATTTCTGATATATCTCCCTGCGCTCATAAATCAACACGTTTTTTTCTTCCGGCTTGTCCACGACAGCCAGCTTCTTTTCGTCGCAGATAGTTTGCGGAAGCTTGACCGTAAACACGCTGCCTTTCCCGTACTCCGACTGAACGTCGATATCGCCGCCCATTGATCTGATCAGACTATGCGTAATAGCAAGGCCCAGGCCTGTCCCTTCGACATTTTTATTTTTCATCGAGTCAAATCTGGTGAACTTATCAAACAGCCTTTCAATGTCGCCCTTTTCGATCCCCTTGCCGCTGTCTTCCACTATAATAGTCAGGGTCACTGCTTTATTATCCACAATATCGCCGTCTACGGTCAGTGAAACATATCCGGAATCCGTATACTTAACGGCATTACTGAGAATGTTCAGCATTATCTGGCGCACCCTCTTGACGTCGCCCCATAGTTTATTGGGAATGTTATTATCTATGTTGACTACAAATCTCAAGTGCGACTCGTATGCCTTGGTTTTTATGATATACACGACGTCGTTGATCAGCGACGACAACAGATATTCTTCCTGAATGATCTCTGTATTGCCGCTTTCGATTTTTGAAAAATCCAGGATATCGTTTATGATCCCCAGAAGGTTCGAGCCGGCTTGCTTGATTGTGAAAATATACTCCTGAACGACCGCCGGAATGTCTTCGCGCAAGGCGAGCTCAGACATTCCGATTATAGCGTTCATAGGGGTACGGATCTCATGGCTCATATTTGCCAGGAAATCAGTTTTTGCCCGGTTCGCCCCTTCCAGGGCAAGGTGGATCATATTGCGCTGCATAGCCCCGATTATGAGCAGCCCCCATGACTGGAAAATGTTGATCTCCGCATCTGAGAAAATACGTTCTCTGTAACAATCGTCAAAATTTACGAAACCCCAGAATCTGTTATTGACAAACATCGGGATTATCAGTATAGAACGGATATTGAATTGTGAAAAGAATTTTTGCTCCTCCGCCGGGAATGTACTCACCAGGCCGTTAACGATCTCGCCGCTTTCCAGTTTCTGTTCCAAATTCGGCATATCGTCATGGTACGATAGTTCCATTTCGCCGAAATCGTCCGCCCTGTCCCTGTTTATCCAATTGCAAACGCACTTGAGGATCCGCTTTCCGCCGCTCTCGAGATGGCTCTGCCATATAAAAACACGGTCTATCCCCGCGAAAACCCCTATCCTCTCCATTCCAAGCAATATCGCGTTTACATGATCATCGTCATCAGTCTCTATCAGAAGCTCCGCGGCTTCGTTGACCAAACGCATAAGGTCATGATTGTATTCGGCTTCCTGGCGCGCCTTCGTGCTTTCCTCAATGACTCTGATCAACTTGCGTTTTTCATCTTCATTTGTTATGCGCTGCTGCTCCAGTTGCATGATCATGTTATTGAAAGCCTTGGAAAAATCGCCCATGAAATCAACGCGCTGGCTGTAATCGCCATTGGCGACTTGCTGGGCTTGCCAGGTAAGGTGGCTGAGCATCGCGTGCAAAGATTTCAGCGGGGAGACCATCTCATTTTTTGTCGGAGGAATTTCACAGTTCAGATTGCCGCCCGACAACTCCCTGGCAAAGGCTTTGCTTTCTGAAATCAGATCATTAAGGTACAACAAGCCCTTGCCGACGTTAACGAACGGCTCGGGCAGGCTTTCTATATCAAGCTTCGCGTTCGGCGGGTCATAAATAATATTGCGCAGATAATTGAAAAACGAGTCGGCGGTGGCTTGTATCTCATCGCTGTTTCCATTTGCAGGCTCTTGCATGTCTATGCCCCCCCCAGCCCCGAGATTGCGTTGAAATCATCTGAAACATATAAGAATAGATCTACGAAATCAGGGTCGAAGTGGGTACCCTTGCTTTCAAGGATGATCGATACGGCTTTTTCGTGTGAAAACCCTTTTTTATATGGCCTGTCCGAAACGAGCGCGTCATAAACATCGACGATAGCCATAGTCCTCCCAAGAACCGGTATTTCATCGGCTTTCAAGCCCCGTGGATACCCGCTTCCATCCCATTTTTCATGGTGTGTACCGGCGAATATTTTCGCGTACTCAAGGAATTTATGATCCTCTGTGTTACGTTGAATTTCGGTTATAACGTCTTCACCGAACGTTGTGTGTTTTTTTATTTCCTCAAACTCCTCGTCCGTAAGCTTATCCGGCTTTAAAAGTATATTATCTTTAATCGCTATTTTTCCGACGTCGTGGAGCTGAGTCGATTGAACGAGTAGGTTGATATCCCAAGACGACGACTCGTCTTTGAAATAACCGCATTCAAGCCCTTTCTTCAACAGCACCTCCATATACCTCTGGGTCCTGTCGATATGGCCGCCGGTTGCGTCGTCGCGGCAGTCCACGAGCCTTGTCATCGTGTTTAAAATCGCGTTTTGGAGCTCAACTACCGTCTTAGTCTTTGCGTCCACCATATCAAGCAAGTTACTGTTGAACTCTGTCAGTTTTTTCTTTTGCTCCTCGATAAGCAAATGCACTTCTATCCGTTTCAGCAGAAGCAGAGGTGAAAATGGTTTGAATATATAGTCGATAGCGCCTAGAGTCAACCCCTCAAGTTCGCTGTCCACGTCTATTTTAGCGGTCAGGAAAATAACAGGGACGTCTGCGGCATTACCGATCCCCCTGATGTGTTTCAGTACCTCAAACCCGCTCATTTCAGGCATGTCAATGTCCAAAAGGATCAGGTCGGGGATTTGCTTTTCCAGCCTCTTTAGCAATAATTTGCCGGAACTGAAAGAAAACACATTGTATGTTGATTCTAAAGCGTTGACGCACACCGTTAAGTTCGTCACGTCGTCGTCTACGACAAAGACAGTCTTGACGTCCATGCCATTCCCTCCAAAACTCCATAGCGTTTCTTAAACGCCAATAGTAAAATAAGGCTTCTTCTCCGGTCCCTTCCTTATATATAGCACTAATCATCGGTTTTGTCATTACACGTTTGATTTGTTGATTATGCTACCGTAGTTTTGGTTTTTCATCTTTTTTGATGATACGCTGTTCAGGTTTTACCGAAAGCCGCGTGTAAGTGGTGAAACAGATTCAGCCCGTTTTTAGGATTATTTTTATATAATTGTTTAATTCTGCCAAAAAATATACATATTGGGGGCAAACATCAATAACTATACAGGCTTGTCTCCCCCTCTTCTTTCCCGGAAGTCCTTGTGCTTGTATAAAGCTCGTTCATTGAAATCGAAAAATGCAGAACAGGGCGGCGCATCTCAAGGATAGACAGTGGGAGGTGCTTTAGTCCTGCAGGTACGAAGATTACCGAACTCTTTGTCAGCCTGTGAAGCTCTCCGTTTATCCCGATCTCTATTTCGGCGCCCAGATCATACGGATCGTTGTAATCCGATCCAAGAAACCCCAGCATCTCGTCAAAGTCGTGAACATGCTCTTCGTGCCTGAACAGCGGGCGCATATCGGGGGCGTTTGTGTACCATGAGATATTCATCTGAAACGCCCCGGGCACGACGTTTGTGTCCATCCAGAGCAAACGGCTCGCCCATTGCTTATACATAGTGTTGAACTCTTCATTCATTTGCGGCGCCTGAAGGTTTTGAGTAATATACTTCCCGTACTCGCCATCGGTGTTCATAACATATTCCGCCATTTTATTTTCCCTCCGATATAATTATTGAATTTTGTGAAAATCAATTGTATCATTTTTCGTAGAAATATGATACAGTTTCAACATTGTTTTTCAGGAAGAGGTGGGAATTTGATGAAAATCGCAATGGATAAGCTTTGTATGGTTTTTTCGCGCGCATTCGACATCATTGAAAATGAGCAACTGGGGGCAAGCGAAAACCATAGTTTACGTGTTGCCGTTATGTGTATCGCTATGGGGAAACATCTGGGGTATGACGATGAAACCATATCGGCGATCACCTTTTGCGGGATGTTCCATGACAGCGCGCTGACTGAGTATCATCTTTCGCAGCAGGAAGGTGTCGACAAGGAGCAAAATATGCTCCTTCATTGTAAAAAGGGTCAGGAAAATGTGTCGTGGCTTCCTTTTAAAGCGGATATAGAAAAGCTCGTACTGTATCATCACGAGCGCGGCGACGGGCAGGGCCCGTTCCGCAAAAAAGAAGATGAAATCCCGCTCGAGGCCGCTATTATCGCTGTGGCTGACGCGGTCGACGCGACGCACCATATGCAGCGTATCAAGCCCGACGAACTGCCGGCATTGCGTGAAAGGATCGCATCCCGAGCCAATGTATACTCTACCCGCGCGGCGGCGGCGGCCCTGCTCGAAGTGCTGAACGAAGACCTGCTTGAAAAGATGCGCGACGAAAACATAGCCCGTACCCTTGAACTGGAGCTGCCTGCCTGGGAAGCGGATATAAACGACCCGAAAATCATTCTCGTCGGCGAATTCATCGCGTGCGTTATCGACTATAAGTCGAAGTTTACCCATATGCACACAAGCCAGATAGCAAACCGCGCGTGGATCATGGCGGAACACTACGGGTATGAGCCTGCGGAGCGTAACTCGTTGTTTCTCGCCGCGTCCCTGCATGACCTCGGTAAAATAGGCGTACCTACTGAAATCCTGGAAAAGCCGGGCAAACTCGACGATGAAGAATTCAATACTATAAAAGGGCATGTAAAAAACACGCTCGATTGGCTCGGTGAAATGCCCGGCTTTGAGAATATAAGAAGTTGGGCGGCCAACCATCATGAAAAACTGGACGGGTTCGGCTATTCGCGCGGAAAGGCGGGAGACGCGCTTGACTTCAACTCCCGTTTGATGGCTTGTATCGACATTTATCAGGCCGTCAGCGAGCCGCGCCCCTATCACGGGGCCAGGTCGCATGAAGAAACGATGCAGATCCTTTATGAAATGGCTTCCAAAGGTTTTATCGATGAGAAGATAGTCGACGACATCGATGGCGTTATGGCAAAATACTCACTGAGGGCAGTCCCTTCGCCGTTTGACGATAATGCGGGTGAAATCGCTGCCGGGGAACCTGTGGCGCAAAAGAGCGGCAGGAAAACTGTATCGGGTGGTTACAGTTGTGATATTTGCGGCTATATCTACAGAGGCGACCAAATACCGGAAGACTTCACATGCCCGGTCTGCGGCCGCGACGCTGTCCACTTCATAAAGTCAGTAAAAGTATAAAGCTATAAGCGAGGTAAACTCCTTATGAATAATAACGTGATCTATTCTGAAATCATTGAGAACATGCGGGAGGGCGCATATTTTACCGACACTGACAGGCGTATCCTGTTTTGGAATAAAGCTGCCGAAAACATAACCGGATACAATAGAGAAGAAATATTGGGGAAACCTTGCCAAGGTACAATGCTTCATCATATAGACAGCTGCGGTAATACGATTTGCACTTCGGGCTGCCCTCTCCACGAGGCGCTCAGAGACGGGCAGCAACGGAAGCACGATACTTTTCTGAGGCACCGTGAAGGTCACCGCATTGCGGTTTCGGTTAATACTTTTCCGGTTTTTGAAAATGACACGATAATCGGGGCGATCGAGATTTTCACACCGAGTTCTCTCGTTATATATGATGATGAGCTCATCACTCAATTAGCAAACTCAGCTATGAATGACAAGCTCACAGGCATCCCTAACAGGAGAAGGATCGAGAGTTTCCTCGACTTGCGCTTAAGGGAGATGGCACTGTACAAATATACTGTATGCGTGGTCTTTTTGGACGTCGATAATTTCAGGAATTGCAACAATACATATGGCCATGACGCCGGAGACGCCGTCCTCAAAACAGTGTCAAATGAAATCATGCACATGACCAGAAACACGGACCTGTTCGGCCGCTGGGGCGGCGAAGAATTTGTGGGGATATATACGATCAAAAACGACAGTGACACATTATTGATAGGCGAAAAGATACGGGCATTGATCGAGGCGACTCAAATCAAGCATGAGGATCTATGTATTTCGGTTACGGTTTCTATAGGGATCACTGTCGCGCATGCCGGCGACACTATAGAGACGGTTATTAAGAGGGCTGATGGATTGATGTACCACAGCAAGCAAAACGGAAGAAACATCGTTACAGCAGATAATTAATGACAGTTTTTTTACTTAAGCCCGGAGAGAAGTCCTCCGGGCTTAAGTAAAAAACTATAGCAGCTATCCGGTATTTACTTACCGTACGTCGCGGCCATTACGTCTGTAATGGCTTTTTTTCTGCACATTTCGCACAGTACGGGCGCGTCTTCCGCGCCTGTCTTTTGCGCGGCGCGCCACAGTTCCATCATAGTCCCCATGACCGCGCCGCAGTTTTTGCAAGCCACCAACGGAAACGTCTTGTTCCATATAGTACGTTGGTTGCCCGCCTCGCCAACCTCTATACAGCCTGTCGGGCAGACGCTTGCGCAGCTCGCGCAACCCACGCACGCAAGCGAAGGCTCGTCATAAGGCGTCGTCACGTCTTTCCCGACGCCGCGCCCTGCGGTCCCGATCGCGCCTGTACCCAGGCTCCGGCATGCTTCGACGCATAGCGCGCAGAGGATACATTTGCCGTCCGCGTTTTTTTCGAACCTGTCGCCGACCTCCGCCGCGCCGTATTCTTCGCATAGCCGCGCCACCTCGACGCTTTGCGGCGCCCTGGCTCGCAGCAGCCTGAGAACCATGCGCCTTTGTCGCTTTACATTTTCATTCTCAGTAAATACTGCGCATTCCCGTTCGATAGGATAGACGCACGCCGTTACGATACTCCGCCTGCCGTCTGTCTCTACCTCAACAATGCAGACTCGGCAGCAAGCTTGCCCGCGCAGCCCGTCGTGGTGGCATAGGCTCGGAATAGCTATCCCGTTCCGCGAGGCAATGTCAAGGAGGTATTCGCCCGGTTCACAGGCGCAGGGCTTGTTGTTGATATTTATAGTCATATTCAATCTTACCTCCCTTTAGCGGTGGTCTTTATCGCGTCCGAAATACAGGCTTCACGGCACGCTCCGCACGAAATGCAGGTGTTCATATCGATCATATGAGGCGACTTGGCTTCGCCGGATACAGCGCCGACAGGACAGGCGCGTTTGCAGAGCCCGCAGCCTGTGCAAGCCCCGGGGTCTATCCCAAAAGCTGTCAGATCCGCGCAAATTCCCGCCGGGCAGGACTTGTTTATTATATGGGCGTCATACTCCTCACGGAAATATCTGATCGTCGTCAGCACGGGATTAGGCGCGGTCTTTCCGAGGGCGCAGAGCGAGGCGGCGGCGACAGATTCACCGATCTCCTCAAGCAGCTCGACGTCGCCCTCCTTGCCGCGGCCCTTAGTTATATCTGTCAGTATATGCAGCATCTGACGCAGGCCCTCGCGGCAGGGAGTGCATTTCCCGCAGCTCTCGCCCGCCAGAAAAGCGGTGTAGTAACGCGCGACCTCGACCATACAGCTTCTGTCGTCCATGACGATCATACCGCCGGAACCCATCATAGCGCCGCGCTCCGTCAGCGTTTCAAAATCCACTGGCAGGTCGAGGAGCTCTTTCGGGATGCATCCGCCGGACGGCCCTCCCGTCTGTACGGCTTTAAACGGCCGGTCGCCGATCACTCCCCCGCCTATGTCGTAGATCAAATGCCGCAGTGTGACCCCCATCGGAACCTCGACGAGGCCTGTCCTCTTGACCTTGCCGACAAGCGCGAACACCTTTGTCCCTTTCGACGTCGGCGTACCCAATTCCGCAAATCGCGCGCCGCCGCCGGATATGATGACAGGGATGTTCGCGAATGTTTCTACGTTGTTGAGCACTGTAGGTTTATCCCAAAGGCCGCGATGGACTGAATGAATATACTTTGCGCGCGGTTCTCCGACCCGCCCCTCTATCGACGCCA
>Ga0082212_10011298_pt1 | contig 11332 bp, 7 predicted proteins | sample TergutNt197P3_FD_71548 | JGI IMG/M metagenome (GOLD analysis project Ga0082212, IMG submission 71548) | Neocapritermes taracua P3 segment gut microbial communities from Petit-Saut dam, French Guiana - Nt197 P3 | ecosystem: Host-associated > Arthropoda: Insects > Digestive system > Gut ... | reverse complement strand
ATCGAAATCCACGCCAATGAGTTGATCCGGATGCGCGAGTGGCTGGAGGATACCCTGGCCAAGCACACGGGCCGCACCCCGGAACAGGTTCGCGATGACATTGAACGCGACAAGATCCTCACGGCCATCCAGGCCAAGGATTACGGGATTATTGACGTGGTACTGGATTCCCGGAAAATCGTCAAGCCCCTGTAGGTCACAACTCGGCGAAGTTCGCTGCGTCAGCGGCTCGAAACGCCGGGCCGCTGGTGCAATTGGCGGTACGCGAATCAGGTGGCTCGTCATCTGGTTCAGTTGGGGCAATGTGGCTCTCGGACTCCGAACTTATTTCGGGGTCACTGCCGCATTTCGTGAGAGGGATGCGTCGTGACTGGTATCGGCAACACTGAATATGTTAAGTGTTCCTTTTGTGGAAAGTCGCAAAAGCAGGTTCGCAAACTTATAGCTGGCCCCAGCGTTTATATCTGTGATGAGTGCATAGATTTATGTAATGACATCATGGATGAAGAGTTTGCCACGCCGCCCGATACGGCCTTTACGGAACTTCCCAAACCGCAACAGATTTTTGATTTCCTCACCGAGTATATTATCGGCCAAGATACCGCCAAGCGAGCGTTAGCGGTGGCGGTGTATAACCACTATAAGCGGATTCGCAAGCCGGAGGAATTTGAGGCGACCGAGGAAGACGTGGAGATTGCGAAGTCCAACATCCTGTTGCTGGGCCCCACCGGAACCGGCAAAACCTATCTCGCACAAACGCTGGCCCGGATGCTGAATGTCCCCTTCGCCCTGGCGGATGCCACTGCACTCACGGAGGCTGGATATGTGGGCGAGGATGTTGAGAACATTCTGTTGAAGCTCATCCAGGCAGCGGATTTTGACATTAAACGGGCGGAACAGGGAATTATTTATATTGACGAGATTGATAAGGTAGCTCGAAAAGGCGATAATCCCTCAATTACCCGGGATGTTTCCGGCGAGGGCGTGCAACAGGCGTTATTGAAGATTATTGAGGGCACGCAGGCCTCGGTCCCACCTCAGGGCGGCCGGAAGCATCCGCACCAAGAATTCATCAATATTGATACCACTAACGTTCTTTTCATCGTTGCCGGGGCTTTCGCGGGCTTGGAAGATATTGTCGCCAAACGAGTCCGGCGGCGGGGCATTGGGTTTGGGGCCCCGATGGAGGCTAGTAGTGAGGATCTGTATGCCGAGGCGAGACCGGAGGATCTGCGTGAGTTTGGTTTGATACCAGAGTTCATTGGGCGCCTGCCCGTAATGGCCGCCGTCAGGCCACTAGATCAAGATGCCTTGATGCGGATCATGACCGAACCCAGGAATGCTCTGGTTAAGCAGTATCAACGCATGTTCTTACTTGATGGCGTTGATTTGGAGTTCACCGACGATGCCGTAGCGGCCATCGCCGATCAAGCCCTACTCCGGGGCACGGGCGCCCGGGGCTTGAGGTCAATCATGGAAGAAGTACTCCAACAGATCATGTTCGATGTCCCGTCCCGCACGGATATCGCGAGAGTAGTAGTCACGTCCGACGTCGTGCTCAAAAACGTCGCACCAACCTTGGTTCCACGGGAACTCCCCAGCGCGGCAAAGGCGCCGCGCCGCAGGAAGACTGCCTAAACCCCTGGTCCTACCCCTGCTCGACCGGACCGCCATAAAGTTCATCAATATCCGGTGCGAAATCACGCAGCACCAGAGAGCGCTTGACCTTCATGGAAGGCGTGAGATAACCGTTTGCCTCCGTGAAATCGTGGTCCAAAACCTTGAACTTGCGTATCGATTCCGCGCGGGAGACCGCTTGATTCGCCCGATCAACGGCTCGTTGTAACCGAGCCAAAACCACCGGGTTGGTGCGGGCCTCGTCAATGGACATCAAGGGGAGATCGTGGGCGGCGAGCCACCCCGGGAGCATCTCGGAGTCCATGGTGACCAGCGCGCCAATGAAGGGCCGTTGGTCGCCCACCACCACTACTTGGGAAATGAGTGGGTGAGACCGCAGGCGATCCTCCAGAACCGCCGGGGCCACATTCTTTCCACCAGCGGTGACGATGATTTCTTTCTTACGTCCCGTAATCCGCAGCCGGGAATCGTTGTCCAGAGTTCCGATATCGCCGGTGTGGAACCAGCCGTCTTGTAGAGCCTCGGCGGTGAGTTCGGGGTTGTTCCGATATTCCCGGAAAACGTGTGGTCCCTTGATGAGTACCTCGCCATCGTCGGCGATTTTGATGGTGGAGCCAGCCAGGGGGATGCCGACGGTGCCAATGCCGATGTTGTCGGGCATGTTGGCCGCGGCCACGCCAGTGGTTTCCGTCAGGCCGTAACCTTCCAGCACGGTTAGGCCCATGCCACGATAGAAATGGCCCAGGCGTTCGCCAAGTGGGGCGCCCCCGGAGATGGCGTATTTCACTTTACCGCCCATCGCATCACGGAGTTTGTTGAGTACCAGGCGTTTCGCGGTGGCGTGTGCCGCGCTCAGGGTGGGGGAGACTTTCCCGGCGTCTTGGGCGCGGGAATAACTAATTGACACGCGCGTGGCCCAATTGAAGAGATTCTTTTTGACATTCGATGCCGTTGCCTTTTGGGCTGCGGAGTTGAACACCTTCTCCAAAACTCGGGGTACCAAAAGCAAGAAGGTTGGCTGGAATGACTGCAAATCATCCACTAAGTTCTTGATATCTGGGGCATGGCCCAATACGCAATTGGTACTGATCACCACAACTTGGACCACTCGGGCATACACGTGGGCGAGCGGCAAGAAAATCAGGGTCCGAGTGCCCTCGGCCCACACCACATCGGGAAGCATTGCGGAGACATTCAGGGAATCGTGGCAGAAGTTCCCGTGCGTCAGTTCTACGCCTTTAGGGCGCCCAGTAGTGCCGGAGCTATAAATGATGGTGGCGAGATCATCAGCCATTACCGCATCCCGGCGGGCAATAACCTCGGCCTCGGGGATTTCCTTGCCGGCATCGCGCAATCGCCGCATGGCGCCTTTGTCAATTACCAAAACATGTTCCACCGCAGGTGCTTTATCCAAAATGGACTCGATGGCGAATTCTTGGATTTGCTTTTCCACCACTACCATTTTGGCGCCGGTATCGGTGAGTATCCATTCAATCTGTTCAATGGAGCTGGTCTCATAAATGGGAACTGGAACGGCGCCCACGGCCCAACAGGCATAGTCCAAAAGGGTCCACTCGTACCGGGTGCGCGACATGATGGCCACGCGATCCCCTGGCTCAATGCCATACGCGATGAGACCGCGCGCGACGGAAGTCACGTGGCTCACGAACCGTTTGGCCGTCACGGGCATCCACGGCCCGGCCTCGGAATCGCGGCGCTCGATTAGGGTTTCATCGCCCTTGCGAGCCACCCGATCCGCCAGCATGGTGTTGATGGACATCTCAGGAGTAATGGGGACAATGACCTCAGTTGTGGCCTCGTTCATACCTTATACCCCACCACTTTTTGGCCAAGTCCACCACAGCTAGCCATGCGGAGAGACATTTTGCGCCTATAATTAGGTGACATGGAACCGCCAGTATCGCAGCAGATCCCGCAAGAGATTCTGGATATCCGGCGCTCCATTGACAACATTGACGGCGCTTTGGTGTTTATGCTGGCGGAGCGTTTCCGGCTCACGGGCCGGGTTGGCGAGATCAAGGCCGAGGTCGGTTTGCCCCCCTCCGATCCCGCGCGCGAGCAACGCCAGACCGCCCGGCTTACGGCTCTGGCGGCTGAGGCTGGCCTAGATGTTGCGTTTGCCGAGGCTTTCCGTAGTTTTGTCACAGCAGAAGTTGTCCGCCACCACCGCCACATCGCAGAGATGGGAACCAAACCATGATCCGTAAAGCCGCCGTTGCCGGAATGTTCTACCCAGCCAATCCTGAGGTGCTGAGCCGCGATGTGGACAACTTGTTGACGGAGGCTACTGCGGCGTCGGCGGCTACCGGCGTCGTGCCTGGTGGCGCGGGTAAGGCTCGCGGGAAGATGCGCGCCGTCATCGTGCCGCATGCTGGGTACATCTACTCGGGCTTAACTGCAGCTACGGCGTATGCGCTGGTCGGAAAGGCGCAGCGTGAGGCCGAGGCCGCGGGTGGGGCGCTGTGGAATCGGATCGTCATCGTGGGTCCGACTCACCGCGTGGCCGTGTATGGGTGCGCGTACTCGACGGCGAAGGCGTGGGCAACGCCACTTGGTGAGGTGGCAATCTGGCAGGGTACCGCAGCGGCTTTGGCTGGAGTACCGGGGGTCGCGCCGCACGATGACACGCACCGCGAGGAGCACGCCATTGAAACCCAATTGCCATTTTTACAAAAGGTATTGCCAGGTTTGCCATTCACGCCGATAAATGCGGGTGCGGCGCGGCCTGAGGTGGTGGCTGACGTAATTGAGCATTTACTAACTGACGATACATTATTGGTAATTAGCTCTGACCTCTCGCATTATTTACCTTACGACACTGCGAATGAGATTGATGCCTTTACTTTGGGGCAGATATTGGCATTGGGTGGCCCTTTGGAACACGAGCAGGCTTGTGGCGCTACGCCCATAAACGGGCTTTTGGAAGTGGCACGACGCCGCGAATGGGAACCCGTATTATTGGCTGCCTGTAATTCGGGCGATACCGCTGGTGACGAACAACGCGTGGTGGGCTATTGCGCTTTTGCGTTCTATGATGGCGCGGTTTCAGACGGCACGACGATGGCGAGCGATTCCGAGGCTGGTGCTAGCAGTCAGACTGCCGAAACCGGGACAGCCGGGGCAACGGCTGAGAACCGTGGCGCGAACGGGAGTTCCGGGAAACAAGCAGGCGGCGTCATCCCCGAATCGGCCGGTGCCGTGTTGATTGCCCAGGCCCGGGCGGCGATTGAGGGGAAGCTGGGAATCGCGCAAACCAGTGCGCCTCAGTGGGGTCCGTGGGCTGAACTAACCACGGGTACTTTCGTCACCTTGAATAAGAATGGCGAGTTGCGGGGGTGCATAGGGTCATTGGTTGATGATCGCCCCTTGGATGTTTCGATACCCGCCAACGCCTTGAACGCTGCTTTCCGGGATCCGCGTTTCCCAGCGGTAACCGCTGCGGAGTGGCCCGAGATCACGGTTGAGGTTTCGCTGTTGACCGAACCCGCGCCGGTATTGGTTGATGACGGCAAGGGCGGTTTCCGCGCCCCGGCCACTGAGGCCGAGGCGCTGGCTGCGTTGAAACCCGGCGTGGATGGGGTGATTTTCAAGTCGGGTTATCGCCAGTCCACGTTCCTACCGCAGGTGTGGGAACAGTTGCCCGAGCCCGAGGTATTCCTGGCCCACCTACGGGCCAAGGCGGGGGTAGCCCCGGATTACTGGGGTAAAGATGTGGAGCTGTTGCGCTACCGGGTGAAGGCCTGGGAAGAGTGATGGCTCACGGTACGAGTGACGCGCTGACTGTGGTACCGGGGCGGTGGGAACACACCCGGCCCGATGGCCGGATCCAGTGTGACCTCTGCCCCCGGGCCTGTCGCCTCCGCGATGGGCAACGGGGATATTGCTTCATTCGCGAACGCCGAGGCGATCGGATTGTCTTAACCAGTTACGGGCAATGTTCAGGATTCGCCGTTGATCCAATTGAGAAGAAACCGCTTTATCATTTCTATCCCTCATCCGAGATTCTTTCTTTTGGAACCGCTGGTTGTAATTTGGGTTGTCGGTATTGTCAAAACTGGGACCTTTCCGCCGCTAAAGATCGGAACCGGTTGGGGGTTGATGCTTCGCCGGAGCAGATCGCTGAAATTGCGGTTCACCACCAAATCCCGGCAATTGCGTTTACCTATAACGATCCGGTAATTTTCGCCGAGTTCGCCATCGATACCGCCCACGCTGCTCGAGAAGTTGGGATCAACTCCGTGGCGGTTACCGCAGGGTACATCTGCCCCGAACCCCGCGCGGAGTTTTTCGCCCCGATGGCGGCTACCAATATTGACCTGAAAGCGATTGAGGAAGATTTCTACTGGCGGCTGACAGGCGGACACCTCAAGAACGTTTTGGATACCCTTTCCTATGTGCACCACCAAACTGATACTTGGCTGGAAATCACTAATTTGGTGATCCCTGGGCATAATGATTCCGATGAGCAACTGGGGAAACTAGCCAAGTGGGTGATGGCGGAACTCGGACCAGATGTGCCCTTGCACTTTTCCGCTTTCCACCCGGATTTCAAAATGCGTGACATCCCGCGCACGCCACCCGCAACCCTGACCCGCGCCCGCGAGATCGCACTGGCCGCGGGCCTGCATTATGTGTACACCGGCAATGTGGACGATCCCGCGGGGAGCACCACTTGGTGCCCGGTGGACGGCACGGAGCTGATTCACCGCCGGTGGTATCAAGTGGGCAAGATCAACCTGGTGGCTGATTCGGACACCAAGGTGGGAGACCGGCGCACCGCCCACTGTCCCACTTGCTACACCGTGATCCCCGGTCGGTTCTGAGATCAAAGCATGGGGTTCGCGTCTGAGAGGGGTATCGGGCCACCCGCTTAGACACCAAAACCCCGCTTCGATTAGTCTGGGTGGTTTTAGTATCCCCTGAATCTGGGTGGAATCCCTGTTATCGTTGGGAAATGAGGCGAACCAGTAAGGCGCCGTGTGCGAGTATCGCGAAATGGCTGTCTTGTGCCGTGCTCAGTTGCCTGGCAATGGGGGCGTGTGCGGTACCCGAAAATGTCACGCTGTTGGACACCACACTTGCCGCGGTTGATATTTACTTCTCCGGCGGAACCGTATTTACCGCTGATAGCGCAAACCCGCTGGCTGAAGCCGTGGCCATCCGCGATGGCGAAATCGTGTTCGTGGGATCTGCCGCTGAGGGTGAACGCTATCGGGCCCAAGCCACCGAGATAATTGACCTGAACGGGGGAATGTTACTTCCTGGTTTGATTGACGCTCATATCCATTCGCTCTCGCCGGCCATCTTTGATGTAGTGGTCGGGTCGGACTTTACCCCTGAAGAAATTGCAGCGGCAATCCGAGGATACTTAACCGAGAACCCCAGTACAGATGCCATTTATGGTTTCGGGTTTAACGTCGGCACTTTCGATGGCGTCGAGGCAGTTCACGGCCCTAGTAAGGCGCGGCTTGATGCCATTTCGCAAAACGTACCAATAATCATGTATGCCCTGGATGGCCACACAATTTGGATGAATTCGGCTGCTTTTGAGTATTGCGAGATAACTGCCGACACGGCATCCCCGCCCGGCGGTGAAATCACCCTTGATCCCAGTACGGGCGAGTTATGGGGAACCCTCGTCAATTCGGCGATGTCGTTGGTTCCCGATCCAGCGCCGGTAGACCTGACCGATAAGGTGGGAGAGTTCGTCAACCAGTTGAGCGAACTCGGATACACCGGGATGTTCACCGTACCCGCCAATGGCACTTTCGCGGTACCTTTCGCGGCCTACCAGGAGTTGGCTGACCGGGGAGATCTGAACCTGTGGGTGCGCGGCGCCGTCGTCGTGAAACCGTGGTCCGTTGCCGAAGATATCGCGAACCTTGCGGAAAAAGCAACTGAGTATCCTGAAGGCCAAGTGGCGGTGTCGGCGGCCAAGTTCTTCGCCGATGGCATCATGGGTAGTCGAACGGCTTACTTGCTAGGGCCTTACGAAGGTGAGTCTGAGTATCGTGGTGAGCCGGACTGGACCGTGGCGGAACTGGCCAAGGCGTATCAGCAGGTAGCCGACTTGGGGCTCACCCCCCACACCCACGCCATTGGTGATGCCGCCGTGCAATACGCGCTGGACGCAACCGCACTTGCGGGCTTGGATGCTTCATCAGGCCACCCGGGCAGTTCGCTCACGCACCTGCAGTTGGTGGCGGAGTCCGATTTTCCGCGATTTGCCGAACTCGAAGTGGCCCCCGTGTTGCAGCCGTACTGGTTCTTCAAGCAACCTGGAGCCTGGTGGCCCATAGAGCAACCGGTTCTGGGGGAGCGTGCCGAGCGGGAATGGCCCGCCGCGAGTTTCATTTCGGCAGGAGCCCATCCAGCTTTCTCGTCCGACTACCCGGTGACTACCGTTCCACTGCCGTTCTTTGCCATTGAAATCGCTGTCACGCGCAACCTGCCCGACGCCGCCACTTACGGGGTGGATCACGATATCTCCGGGATTGATGATCCCGAGTTTTTGCTCTGGCCCGAGCAGCGGGTCACGGTTCAGGATGCGTTGCGCGCATTCACCATAAATGCGGCTGAGACGCTCGGCATCGCCGATGTCACCGGTTCAATAGAGGTCGGCAAATCGGCCGATTTGGTCTGGATTGACCAGGATCTCCTGAACGTTGAGCCGCTCAGCATTAGCGACACGTCAGTGTTGGCCACCTACTTCCAAGGGCGGCCGGTATTTCTAGCTCCCCGGTAGGCTCCCCAACTCGTGCGCCAGAACTGTGATCCCGCCTTGTGACTCGAAGTCAATCTCACCAACCGCGGGGAGTACCACTAATGGCTCGACAACCTTAGCGGCTGCGGCGATGTCGGGCAGGGCCACGGTGACACCGGCGATAGCGGTTTCGGGGACCTCCAATGTTGCGGAAACCACCGGGGTTTTCATGGTCACCTTGGCCTCGGTTTTGATCTTGCGCAGCGCTGCCAAGGCGTGTCCGGCATCGGTCAGGACCTTTGGATCGGCATTCCCGGCGGCCAGACGCAACAACCCGTGAGTGGGCCAAGCTGCCCGGTGAATTGAGGCGTCATCGTGCCACCAACTCCACACCTCTTCGGTGGAGAATGGCAAGAAGGGCGCGAAGAGCCGTAGCATGGTCTCGAGCGCCAGGGCAAGTGCCGCCTGGGCAGACGCAGCCAGCGGGCCCTCGCCGTATGCGCGCTCCTTGACCAGCTCCACGTAATCATCGCAGAACGTCCAGAAGAAACTCTCGGTGGCCTCCAGGGCCCGAGTGTGGTCATACGCCTCGAATGCGGCAGTCGCGGTTTCGACGACGATGGCGAGCCCCGCCAGCATCGCCCGATCCAGGGGTTCGGTCACCAGCGCGGGGTCCAGGATGGCCTCACCGTTTGGTTGCATCCCGAGCACGAACTTCGAGGCGTTGAGGATCTTGATGGCCAATCGGCGGCCAATCTTCATCTGGCCCTCGTCAAACGCGGTATCCGCGCCGAGCCGCCCGAGCGCCGCCCAGTAGCGTACCGCGTCCGACGAATGCTTTTCCAGCAGATCCATCGGTGTCACCACGTTACCCTTGGACTTGGACATTTTCTTGCGATCCGGGTCCAGAATCCAACCACTGATCGCGGCGTGCGCCCAGGGCAAGGTGTCCAGCTCTAGGTGCGTGCGCACCACGGTGGAGAACAGCCAGGTGCGGATGATGTCGTGGGCTTGGGGGCGCAGGTCAAACGGGAAAACACGAGCAAACAGGTCTGGGTCGCGTTCCCAGCCGCCTACTATCAGCGGCGTTAACGACGATGTCGCCCAGGTATCCATGACATCTGAATCCCCAACGAATCCGCCAGGTTTCCCGCGCTGGGCCTCACTATAATTAGCGGGGGTTTGGGAGGCCGGGTCCACCGGCAAGTCGCTTTCCGTTGGGATTAGCGGATTCGCGTAGTCAATTTCGCCGTCGTCGTCGATGGGATACCACAAAGGAATGGGGCAGCCGAAAAAGCGCTGCCGGGAAATGAGCCAATCACCGTTTAGGCCCTGGACCCAATCGCGATAGCGGGCAGCCATATAAGGCGGGTGCCATTGTAGTTCACGTCCCCGTTCCAGCAGTTCTTCCCGCAATGCCGCATCCCGGCCGCCGTTTTTGATATACCACTGGCGGGAAGTGACAATCTCAAGGGGTTTATCGCCCTTTTCAAAGAAATTGGTATTCCGTTTGGTGGGGGTGGGTTCGCCCTCCATATCGCCGGTTTCCTTCAATGCATCGGCAATTGCCTGCCGCGCCGCGAAAGTGGTTTTCCCCGCCAGTTGCGTTTCGTAGAAATCGGCGCCAGCGGTGGAGGATTCCAATAACCAGGTGGGAATATCGCGAATTAAGCGCCCATCACGGGCGAGAATGGAGCGGGTCGGCAATTGCAATTCCCGCCACCAAATTACGTCGGTCAAATCCCCAAAGGTACAGCACATGGCAATGCCGACGCCCTTGTCCATTTCAGCTAACGGATGGGCCAATACCGGGAGTTCGACATCGAAGATCGGTGACTTAACGTGAGTTCCGAACAAATGCTGATAACGCTCGTCATCGGGATGGGCAATCAATGCCACGCAGGCGGGAAGCAGTTCCGGGCGGGTGGTCTCAATCCAAACCGGCGCGGTGCTACCTTGGTTGTCGCTTACCACCGGGTGGAACGCGACCTTGTAGTAATGCCCCGGATATTCCCGCGCCTCCAATTCGGCTTGGGCCACTGCGGTTTGGAAGGTGATATCCCACAAACCCGGCGCCTCGGCTTGATATGCCTCACCGCGGGCGAGGTTTCTCAAAAACGCCAACTGGGCCACCGCGCGGGAATTCGTATCAATGGTTTGGTAAGTCTGGGCCCAATCCACGCTAACGCCGAGGCGGCGCCAGAGGGCCTCGAATTGCTTTTCATCCTCAACGGTGAGCTTCTCGCACAATTCAATGAAGTTTTGCCGGGAAATGGGAACTTGGTCAGCGGCCTTGGCTGATTTGCCGTCCCCGCCCGCGAATGGTGGGGTGAAATCCGGATCGTAAGGCAGGTTTAGGTCAACGCGCACGCCATAGTAGTTCTGCACCCGACGCTCGGTGGGTAGTCCGTTGTCATCCCACCCCATGGGATAAAACACATCCCAGCCCGCCATTCGCCGATACCGGGCGATGATATCGGTGTGCGTGTAACTGAAAACGTGGCCCACGTGGAGCGAGCCGGAAACCGTGGGCGGGGGAGTATCAATGGAATAGACCTCGGCACGCTCCTTGGTGCGGTCAAAGGCGTACGTCCGGTTCGCCGCCCAGACGCCGTCCCAAAGTGTCTCCAGGCCATCGGCACTGACCTTGTCCGGCAGGTTCCGAATCTCCAAAATGCTTTCAGTCACGGGTAGCGATTCTGGCAGAAAAGGCCGCGTGGCGGTGGGGTTTGACACCAAACGGGTACCTCGGGCCTCGAGTTCGCGCCAGGGTATTCCGCATTGCCCGCCGTTTTCCTTCAACCTGAAAGATTCTGGCCAAATCACGCTGCGGTTTGGCGGTTGCGGCCAAACCCTGCTAGGGTTTTCGTGTTTGCGGAATCAGGCTTTCCGGCCTGGCTCAGACAAGCGCGATTGGCGCAGCGGTAGCGCGCTTCCTTGACACGGAAGAGGTCACAGGTTCGATCCCCG
>Ga0082212_10011297_pt1 | contig 11332 bp, 9 predicted proteins | sample TergutNt197P3_FD_71548 | JGI IMG/M metagenome (GOLD analysis project Ga0082212, IMG submission 71548) | Neocapritermes taracua P3 segment gut microbial communities from Petit-Saut dam, French Guiana - Nt197 P3 | ecosystem: Host-associated > Arthropoda: Insects > Digestive system > Gut ... | reverse complement strand
GCGTTATGATTTATTGGTTCATTCGTATGAAAACGGCGAATGGAATAAATCGGCTCGCGACTATGCCCGGGAATTGATTTGCAATCACGTTTCCGGACGATTGAAAGTCGCTCCGGAGCATACATCAAGTACAACGCTCAACTGCATTCGCAAGCCGGAGTTTTCCGATTTTTACCGGTTCAAAAAATTATTCGATAAACTCAACGCAGAAGAAAATCTGAGACAACAATTAATTCCCTATTTTATAAGTTCACACCCGGCTTGTACGGAAAAAGATATGGCGGAATTAGCATCAATCGTTAAAAAACTGAACATCTATCCGGAGCAAGTGCAGGATTTCACCCCGACTCCAATGACTTTGGCAACCGAAATCTACTACACCGGTCTTCACCCCTACACCCTCCAACCGGTTTATACGGCTAAAACCAAGGAAGAAAAGCAGAAACAACACAGGCATTTTTTTTGGTATAAGAAATAAAGAGAGAGTGTCGCCTGCCGGGCATTATTTGTTCGGTTGATAGAGTTTTAATTCAGGGATAAATACAAAATCTTTTAAGTTGAGCGTATATAATTCAATGTTGTGCAAAATGGCTGTTGCTGCAATCAGTGCATCTTCTAAATCTGTTTTATGCGACAAACAATATTTCTCTATAAATTCTACTGCCATTTTGGATATGAATGGGTCTATATGCATTACAGAAAAACTGCTCAAGTCTTTGCGTATCATTTGCAATTCTCTCTTACTGAGGGCTCCGTAGAAAAGTTCAGCACGTGTAACATCCGATATGACAACATTTTCAAGTCCAATCTTATCAAATAAGACAGTACGTACTGCATTATTTCGTCTGTATATCTCAATAAATATATTAGTATCACAGAGTATCATTTTCGTATGATTTTGTGCGTCGTTCGTATGTTTTTTGCCTGATTTTCTTAATATCTATGTCTCGGTCTGCCCACATTCCGAAAGACTGTACAAATGGTACCTCAACTTCTATTTTCGGTGTTGAGGTGGTTTTGATTTCAGCGTCAATTCCCCAAGATTTGAGAAATATAACAATAGAATTCAGTCTTTGTCGGTTTACCCTGTTTTTTAAAATCAACTCGGTCATCTTGAATGCTTTTTTATTAAACTTACTATGGTGCAAAAATAGTAATAGTTTTGTTAGTTTTCAAATGCTTTATCCAAATATATTCACTTTATTTCATTTTCAATTCTGTTACACATTCGGCAAACTGATGACAAACTCACTGTATTCGTTTAGACGGCTGTTTACTTCTATTGTTCCGTCGTGGGCTTTAATCACTTGATACACAAAATTCAATCCCAATCCGAAACCGCTTTTTCTATATTGACTTTTTATCACAGCCATTGCACGTTCAAACTTTTGAAATATTTTCTTTTGGTCTTCGACAGAAATACCGATGCCATTGTCTCTAAATACAATCTGTGTATGATTATCTTTATAGTGGCTTGTTATAGAAATTTCCGCATCTTCATTTTCTTTGGAGTATTTTATTGCATTGTCTATCAAATTATTAAAAGCCTCGTGAATATAGTGTATATCGGCATAGATATTTTCAACACCATTTAATTCAATCTTAAAATTCACTTTTTTTGCCGAGTTAGAGGTATATCCATCCATTATGCTTCCCAACAATCCCGAAAGATTGATTTGTTTTTTTGAAAGAATAACCCGCTGTTCTTCAAACCTTGCAATCTCTAAAATACCATTTACAAGACTAAGAAGATGTTCGCTCTCTTTGGTTATGATTGAATAGAAATTATCTTTCATTTCGGGTTTATCATCTATTTTGCCGCTTTTCAACGAATTGACACCCATACGTATAGAGGTTATCGGATTTTTCATATTGTGAATCATCGAATGGGTAAAATCCTGCCGTATGGCTGCTATTTTGTTTAAACTACGAATAAGTTTTATTTGTGAAATCAAGCCCCACACAATAAAAATAGCTAATAAAAATGAGCCGATCAGCAACAAGAGCATTTTCCCAAGAATGATTTTATAAGGTGATGAAACGATAAGAGTAATGTATTCGGGATCAATATTTCTTAATTGTATCGTTTCTTCGTAGTTGAAACGAGAACTGATAGTTTTCTTGCCTTGTATAATGTTTCCTAATGAATCAGTCAGTATAAAATTGCGTTCTAAATCACTGTAAGTTTCTTTTATCTTTTCATAGAAAATACTATCTACTTTTCCTAAAGAAAAAATAGAATAACCGTCTTCATACAAATAGTCTTGAAACGCTCGATTAATTGTGTAGCGATCGCTTAGCGGATGTACATCATGTAACCTTTTCCCTTCTCTTTCTTTTGCTCTTGAAGGATCTGCTATTTGTAATACTGTTTTAGTTTCCAATGTATGAATAAAAAAACTACTTATGTTTTTTTCAAACTCAGTTCCCAAAATTCTGTAACTATTATATAACCATATCCCCTGTAAAAGAAGAATAGAAGCAAGGGCAACAAAAGTGATTATATATACATATTTATTTTTCATAAATATCACATTTTTGGATTATAAACGATTTCGACTACAAATATAATAACAATTTATGAACAAATGATATTCTACTGAGGTTGTTTTGTTGTTAAGAATTAGGTTGAAAATGAGGTGTTGATGGGTTAATTTTCTGATTTATTGTTATATAATTCATTTTTTTTATGCTACTGAGGTTGTTTTGTTGTTAAAAATTAGGTAGAAATGAGGTGTTGATGGTTTTAATAACTTGATTTACAAACAATATTGACCTAATTTATTAAATACCAATGAGGTAATGAGGTTGGTTGTATATTTGTCATTCATCCCTGTGCTACTACTGAGGTTGTTTTGTTGTTTGAATTAGGTTGAAAATGAGGTGTTGATGGGTTAATGATTTGATTTACAGACAATATTGACTGACCTAATTTATTAAATACCAATGAGGTAATGAGGTTGGTTGTATATTTGTCATTCATCCCTGTGCTACTACTGAGGTTGTTTTGTTGGTGGAAATTAGGTAGAAATGAGGTGTTGATGGGTTTAATAACTTGATTTACAAACAATATTGACCTAATTTATTAAATACCAATGAGGTAATGAGGTTGGTTGTATATTTGTCATTCATCCCTGTACTACTACTGAGGTTGTTTTGTTGGTGGGAATTAGGTAGAAATGAGGTGTTGATGGTTTTTACAACCTAATTTTAGACCTAATTTTCAAACAAAACAACCTCAGTAGGTAAAATCAGATGTTAATGGGTTTCACAACCTAATTTTAAACCTCATTTTCAAACAAAAACAACCTCAGTAGGTAAAATCAGATGTTAATGGGTTTCACAACCTAATTTTAAACCTCATTTTCAAACAAAAACAACCTCAGTAGGTAAAATCAGATGTTTATGGGTTTTACAACCTAATTTTAAACCTAATTTTCAACAAAAACAACCTCAGTAGGTAAAATCAGATGTTTATGGGTTTTACAACCTAATTTTAGACCTAATTTCCAAACAAAAACAACCTCAGTAGGTAAAATGAGATATTGGTGGGTTTTACAACCTAATTTTAAACCTAATTTTCAAACAAAAACAACCTCAGTAGGAACAATGGATTATGATTACAAATACCCCAACCTCATTACCTCATTTTTTGCGTTTTTTACGAATCGTTTGTTGATAAAATTTGACATACCCATCATATTCTTCGGAATAACTTTTCGCTTTGTGATGTTCTTTTTGATTTTCAATATACTCACACATATCGTGAATATTGCGTTTTGACACCGAAAATGCGGAACAGGATTGCTGCCATTGAAAAATACCTACACATAAACGATTGTCGTTAATAAATTTTTCCGAACTGTTGGCAATGATAGTTGCCAAACTTTCCTCGTCTAATTGAGGGGAGCGAGATACTAAAAAATGAATATGCTCGGGGTTAGCATAAATCGAATACAACTTACAACCGTTATTATTGACAATTCCCGTTATATATTTTTCAATTCTGTTACGGAATTTTTCCAAGATTAATGGATGTCGGTTTAATGTTGTAAATACAAAATGTGTGTAAAGGTTGTTATATTCTACTTTCATATTAATAAGGTAATTAGGTTAATAATTCTTGTATAATTCATTTTTGGTTTTGGGTTCGCGTAAAAACGCAAATACTCCATAAATATTAACTGCAAAAAATTGTTTTTATTGCATCATCATACGTTCTTTTATGATTATATCAATCAAAATTTCACCCCAATATATACGTAAAAACCGTATTTTCCGTTATTAGATAAATAATGATATTGAATGAATAATCGGTTTATCTGTATTTTGTGTTTGTCTTTAATGTCCCTTGCCGTTTATGGGCAGCGGGCGAAAATCTCAGGAATCGTTACCGATTCGGACGGAAACCCGATTGAATTGGCGTCCGTTCACGAAAGCGGAACGACAAACGGCACGTTTACGAACGAAAAAGGGAAATACGAATTGACCGTATCAACAGGCGATTCCATCGTTTTGGTCTTTTCCTGTTTGGGATACGCTAAAACCCAACGGGTGATACCCGAATTAACCGAAGATATGGTCGTCAATGTGAAAATGCGTAGCAATTCCTACGAATTGTCGGAGGTTACGGTAACACGCAGCCGGATACAAACCAATACGATGGAGCAGATTAACATCGAACAGGGACGCTTGGCGGTGGACGCTACGGGCGGTAGTATCGAATCGTTCATTATCACCGCAGGCACAGGCGTTTCTTCGACCAATGAATTGAGTACGCAATATTCGGTGCGGGGCGGAAACTACAACGAAAACATCGTTTATGTCAATGGAATAGAAGTATATCGACCAATTCTAATCCGCAGCGGACAACAGGAAGGATTGAGTTTTATCAATCCGGATTTAACCGACCGCGTAGAGTTTTCTTCCGGCGGATTTGAGGCGCGTTATGGCGATAAAATGTCGTCTGTATTAAACGTAAACTATAAAAAACCGAAAAAATTGGAAGGAGGAGTAACCGGAAGTATGCTGGGCGGAAATGTTTATTTGGGCAGTTCTTCCGGAAAATTCAGCCAAATCACAGGAATACGGTATAAAAGAGGGACGACTTTGTTGAGTACGTTGGATACAAAAGGCGATTACAATCCATCGGTAAGCGATTTGCAAACCTATATGACTTATGCTCTTACGCCCAAGATTGAGTTGAGTTTTTTGGGGAACTATTCCGAAAACACCTACGATTTCAACCCCGACAAACGACAAACGACTTTTGGAACGCTGTCGGCGGCAAAAGGTTTTGATGTGTATTACGGCGGTTTTGAAAAAGACCGTTTTCAAACGTTATTTGGAGCAGGGACATTGAGATACAGGATTGCCGACTATGCCGACATATCTCTGCAACTGTCGTCTTTCCAATCTGTTGAGCAAGAGAATTATGATATTGACGGCGCTTATTGGTTAAGCAATGTGATGGAAGATGAAAAAGAAATAACCGGCTACGGAAGTTTTATCGAACACGCTCGAAACTATCTGAAAGCCAACGTTTCCAACGCTACGCTAACCGGAAATATCGGAATCAATCAAAACAGTATCCGCTGGTCGTTGTCGATGCAGAGGGAAAAAATAATCGACCGTATCAGAGAATGGCAGTTGCAGGATTCGATGGGTTATTCTTTGCCTTTCAATGAAGATGTCCTGCGTGTTTACAGTAATCTTTTCTCACGGAACGATGTTCAGTCCAACCGTTTTTCCGGTTACATACAAGACATTTATAAATTTCGCATCGAACAGGGAATTTTCTCATTAACGGCAGGCGTTCGCGGCTCTTACTGGGATTTTAACCGCGAATTTATTTTGAGTCCGCGTGCTTCATTGGGATTTATGCCTTCGAAAAATCAAAACTATACGTTCCGCTTTGCTACGGGATTATACTATCAGGCGCCTTTTTTCAAAGAGTTTCGTGTCATCAATACCGATACGGAAGGGAACCGTTATATCACCTTAAATAATAATATCCAATCGCAACGTTCCATTCACTTTGTTTTGGGAGGCGACTATAACTTTAAATCCGACAACCGTCCGTTTAAGTTTACCACCGAATTGTATTACAAGAAATTAGACCGATTGGTTCCGTATTCGGTAAATAACGTGCGTATTCAATACTTGGGCGATAACGTTTCCAATGGATATGCCACGGGAATTGATATGAAACTGTTCGGACAATTCGTTCCGGGTACCGATTCGTGGTTAAGTTTTTCATTAATGGAGGCAAAGCAATACATAAATGGAGTAAAATCTTCATTGCCAACCGAACAGTTATACAATATCACCCTGTTTTTTACCGACAATTTTCCGGAGGTTTTTACCCAATACAGTCCCCATTTCAAAAAAATACAATTCAATTTGCGGGCGATTTGGGCAGACGGAATCCCTTTCAGTGTGCCGGCGGGTGATGATTATTCGACTGCCATTCGCACACCTGCCTATCGAAGAGTGGATATTGGAATGGCTTACCGTTTGCTGTCTGAAGATACGCGGGAATACAAACCGGCATTTTGGCGGAATTTCAGAAATATTTGGATAGGTGTTGATGCATTTAATCTCTTAGATATTAAAAATGTAAGTTCCTATTCATGGTTTTCGGATATTAATAAAAAACAATATGCTGTCCCCGACAAATTAACCGGCCGGCAATTCAATTTGAAACTGATTGCGGAATGGTAGCAGACGTTTCGTAAAAAAAATCTTAAAAAGTTTCCTATATTAAATATAAGGTAGTACCTTTGTACCCGCAAAGTCTAACTAATAATATTTAAATAAATGGATATTTCTCATATTGAGCACATTGGGATAGCGGTTCGCAGTATTGCCGACCAACTTCCCTATTACGAAAATGTGTTGGGTCTGAAATGCTACAACATCGAAGAAGTAGCCGACCAAAAAGTGAAAACGGCATTTTTCAAAGTAGGTCAAACAAAAATTGAACTGCTTGAACCCACCTCCGAAGAATCTACCATCGCCAAGTTTATCGAAAAAAAGGGAGAAGGCGTACATCACATTGCTTTTGCTGTGCCTGATGTAGCCCAAGCCTTAGACGAAGTAGAATCGAAAGGCGTTCAACTCATCGACAAAGCGTCGCGCAAAGGTGCAGAAGGTTTACAAATTGCCTTTTTACATCCCAAATCAACAGGAAGCGTATTAACCGAATTATGTGAATAAAATTATGAGTAATCAATTAGATAAAGTAAAAGAACTTATCGACCTGCGGGCACAAGCCCGTTTGGGAGGCGGCGAGAAAGCGATTGAAAAGCAACACGCCCAAGGGAAATATACAGCAAGGGAACGCATCAATATGTTGGTAGATGACGGAAGTTTCGAGGAAATTGATATGTTTTTGGAACACCGCTGTACGAACTTCGGTATGGAAAAGAAAAAATTCTTAGGCGATGGAGTCATAACCGGATACGGTACAATCGAAGGACGGTTGGTCTATATTTTCGCTCAGGATTTCACAGTCATCGGCGGTTCCCTGTCGGAAACTATGGCTAATAAAATCTGTAAAATAATGGATTTGGCGATGCTGATGGGCGCTCCCATTGTAGGATTGAACGATTCGGGAGGAGCGCGTATTCAGGAAGGCATTAACTCTTTGGCAGGGTTTGGCGAGATTTTCCAACGCAATATCCTTGCTTCGGGCGTAGTTCCGCAGATTTCGGGGATTTTCGGACCTTGTGCCGGAGGCGCTGTGTATTCGCCTGCACTGACCGACTTTACGATTATGGTGAAAGGAATGAGTTATATGTTCCTCACCGGTCCTAAAGTAGTAAAAACCGTTACCGGTGAAGATGTTACACAGGAACAACTGGGTGGAGCGGAAGTACACGCTACCCGTTCGGGAGTTACCCATTTTGCCGTTGAAACAGGACAGGAAGGAATTACCCTTATTCGCCGCCTTTTGAGTTATTTGCCGCAAAACAATCTCGAAGAGCCGCCAATCAAAACGAACAACGACCCGATCGACCGCTTGGAAGATGAGCTGAATGAAATCATTCCCGATAGCCCAAATAAACCCTACGATATGTACGAAGTGATCGGAGCCATTATCGACAATGGAGAATTTTTAGAAGTTCACGCCGATTACGCTAAAAATATTATCATCGGATTTGCCCGCTTCAACGGACGTTCGGTGGGTATTGTCGCCAACCAGCCCAAAACGCTTGCCGGCGTGCTCGACATCAATGCTTCGCGCAAAGCTGCCCGTTTTGTTCGCTTCTGCGATGCTTTCAACATCCCCATCGTTTCGTTGGTCGATGTTCCCGGATTTCTTCCCGGAACCGGTCAGGAATACGGCGGCGTCATCGTTCACGGAGCGAAACTGCTCTACGCTTATGGAGAAGCAACCGTTCCCAAAGTAACCGTTACGCTTCGCAAATCCTACGGAGGCGCTCATATTGTGATGAGTTGCAAGCAGTTGAGAGGAGATATGAATTACGCTTGGCCTACCGCTGAAATCGCCGTCATGGGTGGAGCCGGCGCTGTAGAAGTGCTCTATGCCAAAGAGGCAAAAGAATCGGACGATCCGAAAAAAGTGTTGGCAGAGAAAGAAGCAGAATACACAAAAACATTTGCTAATCCCTACAATGCAGCGAAATACGGTTATATCGACGATGTGATTGAACCCCGAAATACCCGTTTCCGCATCATTCGCGCCTTACAACAGTTGGCTACGAAGAAACAAGTCAATCCGCCGAAAAAACATGATAATTTGCCGCTGTAAATCAAGTGTCATTGCGGGCTTGACCCGCAATCCACTGTGATAATTATGAATTTAAATGATGAATTATTAAATATGGATTATAAAAGAATATATAATTATATAATTGGTGTTTTATTGGGGTTGATTTTTTGTGTTAATTTACAGGCGCAACGCACAACTGCACTCAGAATTAATGAAGTATTGGTAATCAACGAGGATAATTTTTCGGATGATTATGGGAAGAAAAACCCTTGGTTCGAGATTTTCAACAGTTCTCCGGGTACCGTAAATATTGCCGGTTGTTTCCTTACCAACGACATCAACAATCCGAAGAAATACATGGTGCCGAAAGGCGATGTTTTGACAAAAATCAAACCCTATCAGCACGTACTATTTTGGGCAGATAATCACCCCGACAGAGGAACTTTCCACGTAAACTTTACCCTGTATCCCGATAGGCCGAATTTCATCGCTCTGTTTGATTCCGACGGTAGGACATTGATCGATTCCGTTACGGTTCCGGCAGGGCAACGTCCGGACGTCAGTTATGGCTTGGTTGTGGACGGTTGGACGCAAAAGCGCTTGGACGAAGAAATTCGATTGAACTCCAAATACAAAGGAGGAAAAGACCTTTGGGTTTATTTTGAAAAGGTTACGCCCAGTTCCAACAATAAAATCTTGAACACCAATGAGCGTATCGATGGGTTTAAAACCAACGACAGTTCCGGAATTGGGATGACAATTACTGCAATGGGAGTCGTATTTTTGGGATTATTAACGCTTTATTTACTGTTTAAATTAGTAGGAAACACAGCCGTTTCTTTAAGTCATAGAAGGGTGATGAAAATGTCAGGTATCTCTAAAGAAGAAGCAAAAGACATTACCGAGCAAGCAGGGGAAATATATGCGGCAATCGCTATGGCTATCTACGAAGCTGTGGAAATGCACGATGATGAAAATACCATTCTCACCATCAAAAATACGGTGCGCAACTATTCGCCCTGGAGTTCAAAAATCTATACTTTGAGGGAGTTGCCGAAAAAGTGACGGGTGACAAGTAACAAAGTGACGAGAAATATTTTTTTAGTTTTTAACTTTTAGTTTTTAGTTTATATATAATGAACAATTTTAAATATACAATTAACGGGAATGTCTATAAAGTTGTGGTAAACAGAATAGAAGACACCTTAGCCGAAGTAGAAGTAAACGGAACGGCTTATAAAGTTCAAATGAACAAACCGACCAAGAAACAAATTGTAACAGTGAATCGTCCGGCTCAAACCACTGTAGCGCCGGTTATCCGTCCTCAGCAAGTTAGTGTGGGGGCTTCTTCTTTGCGTTCACCGCTGCCGGGCGTCATCTTGGAGATATTTTGTAAACCGGGCGACACCGTGAAAAAAGGTCAGAAATTCATGATATTGGAGGCAATGAAAATGGAAAACGTGATTAATGCCGAAAAAGATGGAGTTGTGAAAGAAGTCAAAGTTAACAGGGGAGATTCAGTTTTAGAAGGTGCAGAACTCGCAATAATCGAATAATCGTATGAACTTTATATCATTTTTGATCGAAAATCTTCAAACCTTCTTGACCTATACCGGTTTTTCCAATGCTACACCGGGACATCTCGTCATGATTTGTGTAGGTTTGTTTTTTATCTATTTAGCAATCACAAAGGAGTTTGAGCCCTTGCTGCTCATTCCTATCGGTTTCGGTATTTTAATCGGTAATATTCCGTTTAAAGATGTCGGTTTGCAGATAGGTATTTATGAAGAAGGGTCTGTATTAAATATTTTATACCAAGGGGTTACTCAAGGCTGGTATCCGCCGTTGATATTCCTTGGAATCGGAGCAATGACCGACTTTTCGGCGTTGATATCCAATCCGAAACTCATGTTGATTGGCGCTGCGGCACAAATTGGTATTTTCGGCGCTTATGTTATGGCTTTATTTTGGGGCTTTGAACCCAATCAGGCAGGCGCTATCGGGATTATCGGTGGAGCAGATGGTCCGACCGCTATTTTCCTTTCGGCTAAATTAGCGCCAAACTTGCTGGGAGCAATAGCCATTTCAGCCTATTCCTATATGGCGTTGGTTCCTGTGATACAACCGCCGATTATGCGTTTGCTCACTACCAAAAAGGAGCGGGTAATTCGTATGAAGCCGCCTCGCGCTATTTCTCAAACCGAAAAAATCCTGTTCCCCATAATGGGTTTACTGCTCACTTGTTTTTTGGTTCCTTCCGGACTTCCTTTGTTGGGGATGTTGTTCTTCGGTAACTTGTTGAAAGAATCGGGCGTAACCCGTCGTTTGGCAGAAACCGCCCGCGGTCCGCTGATTGATACCATCACCATTCTGTTGGGACTGACAGTAGGCGCGTCTACGCAAGCAACGCAGTTCTTGACATTGAACTCGTTGAAAATATTCGGATTGGGCGCTATCTCATTTATCATCGCGACGGCAGCCGGCGTATTGTTCGTTAAGTTTTTCAATCTGTTTTTGAAAAATGACAACAAAATCAATCCGCTAATCGGTAATGCCGGCGTATCGGCAGTTCCCGACTCCGCACGTATCTCTCAA
>Ga0082212_10011296_pt1 | contig 11332 bp, 12 predicted proteins | sample TergutNt197P3_FD_71548 | JGI IMG/M metagenome (GOLD analysis project Ga0082212, IMG submission 71548) | Neocapritermes taracua P3 segment gut microbial communities from Petit-Saut dam, French Guiana - Nt197 P3 | ecosystem: Host-associated > Arthropoda: Insects > Digestive system > Gut ... | reverse complement strand
AGTTCTTGCGAAAGATTTGAGTAGTACGTGGAGGCTTTTTTCAGGATCAATGCGGCCGACGTAAAGGGCGAAAGGGTTTTTGGGCAAATTATATTTAGAATAGATGGCAGATCCGGGTTTGCCGACACTGAATTTGGAAAGATCGATGCCGTTACTGAGGGCCTCGACGGGGACACGGAATTTATGGCGGTTGGGGATGAGGTCATGGATGGCTATTTCGGTGGGCATAGTAGCGTGGGCGCTTTTTTTCAAGAAACTGGCGAAATAGTGACGAATGACAACGTCTAGGGGTTTCTTGAGTATTTTTGGAAGCTTGAGCTGGCTGGTGAAATTGTCGGGATAAGCGTGGCCGGTGGCGACGATGGGGATTTGGTATTTTTTGGCATAGCGAAAAGCGGCGAGGGCGACTGGGCCGGGGGTTTGGTCATGGATAAGATCGGGCTGAAACTCACCTAGGACTTGCTTGATTTCCGGATAAGGGTTGAGGCTGGCGTGGAGCCCTTTTTTATAGGCGATGCGGGGGATTTTTTTGCCGAAAATGGCTTTCATTTCGGGGATTTTGTTGATTTGGTCGGGATAAAGCGGGTATCTGAAGCTGGTAAGGCGAGCGACTTTGAAGTTGTGCTCAGGATCTTTTTCTGTGTGGAAATCGCCAGTGGTGCTGGGGGCAAGTACGATGACCTCGTGGCCGCGCGCCGCAAGGCCGGCGGCAAGATTGCGGGAAAAAACCGCTACGCCGTTGATCATGGGATAGTAGAGGTCGGTGGAAATAGCAATCTTCATGCTAAAATAATTATATGTCAATATCGAGAAAAACACACTATGTTCGGGTAGTTTTCGGGGGATTACTATGAAAAAGAGCAATCCGGCGGTGGTGGTCAACCGGAAGGCACATTTTGATTATGTGTTGGGTGATAAGCTAGAGGTGGGGATGGTTTTGTCTGGGCCGGAAGTGCGGGCGATGCGCGATCATCATGCGCAGATAAAGGGGGCGTATGTGGTGATTCGGCGGGGGGAGTTGTGGCTGATCGGTATGACACTGGGGGCGGAAATGGCGCGGGATGTGAAATTGTTGGCGACGAGGAGGCAAATTGCGGGTTTGGAGCGACAGAAGACCGCAGGGTATACGGTTGTACCAGTGAAGTTATTGCCTTTGAAGCGACATATTAAACTAGTGATTGCTTTGGGACGCGGCAAAAAAATGTACGATAAGCGGCAAACGATCAAAGAGAGGGATTTGGCGCGGGAGAGCAAGAGGGCGGCAAAATGAGCGATATTATTTCCCTGTTCTCTTGGAACGTGAATGGATTGCGTGCGGTGCTGCGGAAAGGTAGTCTGTGGGAATTTGTGGATAAGTTTGATCCGGATGTTTTATTGTTGCAGGAAACAAAGATTTCGGAGGCGCAGGTGGTGGAAAGCGGGGTGCGGGATGAGTTTGGGGGTTATGAGCAGTTTTATAGTTTTGCAAAAAAGCCGGGATATGCTGGGACGGCGGTGTGGGTGAAAAAGGAGTTGGCGGATGGGGCTGTGAAGGTGGCGGATATCGATGGTGACGGGCTGGAAGACAAGTATGGTGATTTGCTAAAAGAAGGACGTTTGACAGGGGTGGAACTCTTGAGATGCATATGCATTTCGGCTTATGTGCCAAACGCGAAAGATGACTTGAGTAGGCTAAAAATTAGGGAAAAATGGGATAGGTATTTGGCGGATGCTTTGGTGGAGTTGCAGAAAAAGAAACCAGTGGTGATTGCTGGGGATTTTAACGTGGCGCATGAGCCGATTGACTTGGCTAGGCCGAAGCAGAATGTGGGTAAGCATGGCTATACGGACGAGGAGCGGCGTGGGTTTTCGGAGCTGTTGGCGCGGGCAAGGCTTACGGATAGTTTTCGGGCATTGCATCCAGACACTGTGAAATATTCGTGGTGGAGTTACTTGGCTCAGTCGCGAGAACGTAATGTAGGTTGGCGGATTGATTACGTGTTGGTGTCGAAGGCGTTGCATTCTAAGTTGAAGAGCGCAGAGATTTATCCGGAAGTAATGGGTTCGGATCATTGTCCGGTAAGTGTTTTGTTGGAGATTAAATAGTATGGCTAAAACCAAGCAGCAAAATAAGGAATCAATGGTTTTGGGGAAATTGCTCAGAAAAATTGCTCCTAAGATTGGCGCCAGAGTAGTGCTCGAGCCGAATTGGGAAATAGCTGGTCAGATTATTTTCAAGAGCGGAAAAGCATCAAAGGAATCAATGGTTTTGGGGAAATTGCTCAGAAAAATTGCTCCTAAGATTGGCGCCAGAGTAGTGCTCGAGCCGAATTGGGAAATAGCTGGTCAGATTATTTTCAAGAGCGGAAAAGCATCATATTTTCGCTACAGTACCTTGGATATTAATAGTGTTGGATCGGCAGACATCGCTAAAGACAAGGATTACGCAAATTTCTTCATTGAACGTTGGGGTTATCCGGTTGTACCTGACAGTAAGACTTTTTGCTCCGAGGAATTTGCTAGTATGATTAGCGAGATGGATCATGGACCAGCTGAGGCGGCCGATTATGCTAGGAAACTGGGTTTTCCGGTCGTGGTTAAGCCAAACAGTAGTAGTCAGGGTAGAGGTGTTTGTGTGGCTATGAATGACGAGGAGCTGAGCGTGGCGCTAGAGGAGGCTTTTTCTATGGATCGCGTGATTATAGTGCAGCGATATCTGACTGGTCGTGATTACAGAGTCGTGGTATTGGGTGACCGAGTAATTTCGGCTTACCAGCGGTTGCCGTTGATGGTTATCGGTGACGGCGAGTTGACGATTTCGGATCTACTGCGACAAAAGACTCGACAATTCATCGAGGACAAGCGTAATTGCAAGAGTGATTTTGATGATCCACGGATTGACGTGAAGTTGACTCAACAAGGCTTGTCGCGGGCAAGTGTTTTGCCGATGGGTCGGCAGGTCTTTTTGTTGGACAATGCTAATCTTTCGACTGGCGGGACATCGATTGATGTGACTGATGCTGTTCATCCGGAATTCCAGCGCCTATGCGTTGATTTGACGCGCAAGATGGGGCTGAAATTATGCGGTGTTGATCTGATGATTGATGGCGATATTGCCGCTGTGCCGGAAGAAGGCAAGTGGTGGGTGCTGGAGATTAATGCTGCGCCGGGTTTGGATAATTACGTTAGGACTGGGGATAAGCAGCGGGATTTGGTTGAGCAGCTGTATTTGGAGGTGCTGAAGGAAATTGAGCGGAGCTGATCTGAAGTATGGAGCAGATGAAATATTGGCGAAAGCAGACTGGGAAGCCGTTGTTTGATGAGATTGATATGGGGAGGCCGGAGAGGAAGCAATTGACGGGTAAGTTACTAGTCATTGGTGGGAGCAAGATGAGTTTTTTTGTAGTTGCGAGCGCTGTGTCTAAGGCACTTGAAGTGGGCATAGGTGAGGTAAAGGCGTTGTTGCCGGATGGCTTGAAGTCGAAGGTGCCGGCGAGTCCGGATACAATTTTTGCGCCAAGTGAGACGTCGGGGGGATTTGGCAAAGACGCGGTGAGATTTGCGGTTGCGGCCGCCGAAGATGCGGATTTCGTGCTGATGATTGGTGATATGGGCAAAAACTCTGAGACGGCGACTTTTGCGGAACGATTTATGGCGGAGTCTGGGAAGTCAGTGTTGATTACGCGTGATGCCGTGGATTTGTTGGCGACGAGTGGGGGTGATTGGCTGGAAAGGGACAACGTGACGCTGTGTGCTGCCCTGCCCCAGCTGCAGAAGATTTTTAGAACGGTATATTATCCGAAAATGATCGCATTATCTATGCCGACTAATCAGCTGGTTGAAACTTTGCATAAGTTTACGATAACTTATCCGGTGTCGGTGGTGACTTATCATAATGGTCAAATTGTGGTGGCGAAAGGTGGCGGGGTGGTGACGACGGAAGTGAAGGATACGAAATATACACCGATCAGTTTGTGGTCTGGCGAGTTGGCGGTGAAGATGGCGGCGCTGGAGCTGTGGAATCCAGCGCGGAGTTTCGAGTCGCAGGTGACTGCGATTTTGATGTGAATCGTATGGTTGTGGTTCCGAATACACTCATGCTAAAATAAACGAAAGACAAAATAGGAGTATTAATTATGGCATTATCGAGCCGCCCGAGAGAGAGAGAGAGAGAGAGAGAGAGAGAGAGAGAGAGAGAGAGAGAGCTTGAAGCTGAAAAGCTTGAGTTAAAGCGGAAACTTGTTGAGTCAGAGTCGAAACGTACAGAAGCTGAAGATGGTCTAAATCTGGCCCAAAAGACAGTAAAAAAGAAAGTAGCATTTTTGGTGCTGGTGTTTACGATTCCGCTAGTTACGGGTTTAGCCATTGCTCTCAATCGTATTCCTGGGCTTGGCTCTGCCCTTGCTTCTTTCTTCGTCACCGATCCGGTGAAATCTCTCAACATTGATCGTGGTTATTCCGTGGACGATACCAGTCAAATCAACATCTTTGATGATGAAGCTACCAATGGCTATCTCATCAAAGCCAGATTAGATCCTGCCGTCGATGCCAACTTTACGATTAGAATCTGGTCAGCCCAGTCCAGTTTCTGTACAGCAACATATCCTTGTCAACTCAGTACCAATGACATGATAATATACGGTAATAGTACAAATAGTGCTTCTTTAGGATCTGGTGATGTCATAGATTTTGACGTTAGGATCAATTCAAGTATGGCTATAGGTATAGGCGCTCATGACGTAGATATTATCTATACAAAAGAAAGAGCATACACTATGCAAGCCTTCAATACTGCAGCATGCGACGCTATGTCTATCTATTATCCTCTCACGTCTCCTCCGGCAGGATCTGAAGTGGATCTTATAGATGTTCGAGATGGTAAGATTTATACGATCAGGAAGCTTCCCTCTAATGCTCAGGGTACCGCCGGCTGGTGTTGGATGGTGGATAATCTAAATCTGCAAACTCCTCAGAGCGGTCAGTTAGTTTTAGATAGTACTACGAGCGATCTAGTTTCAGGAACTTATACCTTGACGGCAGCGAATGTGACTAATCCTAATACTGGAGCCTATTGCAATAACCTAAACACAACGACTTTCCCGCATAAGTGTGGTATGCAATATAGCTGGACGGTAGCTACAACCGGAAGCACTATCAGCTCAGGAGTAGCACCGGATTCCATTTGTTCGAAGAATTGGAGGTTACCAACGGGTGGATCAGGTGGGGAGTTTGACACTCTACGTACTGCCTTAGCTTGGGGCAATATCGGAGCAAACGTTGCTGCATTAAATGGCTGGCGCGGTCTCTTTGTAGGATACAATGGTGCGACCAATCAGGGTACCATCGGGTACTACTGGGCATCCACAGCGTTGTCTGCTGCCAGTGCTTCCCGCCTAGATTTCTTTAGTAGTGGCGGTATCAACCCTACCGCCAGCGACTCTAAGGGCCTAGCTTTTTCGTTACGTTGCCTTTCTAGGTAGCAACGTGAAAACGGTAAGGGTTCGGGTCTACTTTACTTTCGTTTTTCTAAACTCCGCTAGAGCGTAGACATCGTCAAGCTGTTTGTCGGTTTTTATATCTAAAACTATGGGTAGAAATCGCATGGTTTTGCCCATGGGTTTAGCGTTTTTGATTGATTCTTTCGCATCTTTGCTAATTGGCAAGTCTAGTAGTCCTGCTTGAATGCTACTTGCGAAGAAAAACGTGATCTTGAAAAATCCTTCCCATATCGAAAGCCAAAAAATAGGCTTCACTTTGTTTGCGCCTCGCGGGGTTGTCCATTTGTATTCGCCTTTTGTGAGCCATGCATTGCCATCATTGTAGTAACGCCATTGCATGAGGTCGATATCGTACTGCTTCAATTCATCGACGAACTTAACGTAAGTTTTGTTCGCTTGCCCGAGCCCCGCGGCAATAACTTTATCTGTCGGCTCTATGTCTGGGTTTCGAAGTAATTGTATTTTTTCGTTCATATTTTTATTTTACCATGATGCAGTGCGGTTCGCAGTGCCGCCGTCTTTATTTCCGCGTGCTGTTTTCACATATTCTTCACATTCCTGCGGCGAGAGCGTTTCCACTGTGCGGAAGTGGTTGTTTATATGATGATGTTGTTTTATGACTTCATCAAAACACTCGTCCGCCAAGGATTGATTTTCCCAGGTCAGAAGCTCGTTTGTAACTTTTTCAAGGCACCCTTTTTTATAGCTTATCTGCCCGAAAATATGGGCAAGCATCGGTCGTACCCGTTTATGCTTTTCAAATCGCAAAAGCCGGAGCGTCGGCATAACATCCTCCGGATGAGTTCTGCCACGGAGCTCAAGTCCGTGGGCAGCGGTTCGTCTTGCTTCCGGTTCGGCATTTGTGATGTGTCGCTTGCAAAATGGAATGATCTGAGCGGGATTCTTTTTACCCGCTTTTTTGAGGCTACCCTGCACGGCATTTCTCACGCAGTGGTGCGGATCAAGAATTCCTATATCGAACAAATGCTCTACGCAAGGGAAGTCAATTATAGCGACTTCACCGGCGGCGTTGATTACCGTCTGGCGGATCCGCTCACTGTCCGATTTCATAAGCGTGTCAAGCATATTAATGATAGCAGACGGTGGTATAAGATTTTGCTTATATAGCTTGCCAACACCTAGGTATGCCGCTTTTCTTATATAGGTATCGGCATCGTCAAAAAAGGAAGAGGCCACGGCAAATTCGTTTTTCCGCAAATCACATGAAATATCATCTTGAATGTCCTGATATTTTTGTTCGCGTTCTGCTTTGGACAGATCATAAAATCCTATGACACTCACTCCTTTTTTATTTCGGCATCAAACTATATGCCTTCGAATTCGTCAAAAATGTTGGTGGGCGAGGAGGGACTTGAACCCTCACCACGTTGCCATGAGCAGATTTTGAGTCTACCGCGTATACCGATTCCGCCACTCGCCCGTAGTTTTATGAGGATATTATATCAAAAAACGCGAGCTTTAGGGGCGTTTTTTATGTTCACCAGGATGAAGTCGTTATCGCTATAGCGTATTAGCAACTGCCGTTATAACTATCGTAGCAGCATATTCTCTGCATGGCAGCATCAATTGTTCTGGGGTAGCCTTCACGCTGTACCAAACATTATATGTGTCGGCTACTGCGCCGTCTTGGCTTGGTCCGGTTGGACTCATAACTGGAGACACTATATTTGTGTTCGTGATGGGAATTGGATTCCAGCTAGACGGCAGAGTCGAACCAACAGCCCAGCCCCAAGTATTGTCCGTGAGCGGTCCAGCGGAAGCTATGGTTTGAAACTTAGCGTCTGGTGCGCCTTCATTACATTTTAACCAATTATCATTATTCGTCAGATCGTTCTCGTCGTCAGCCCGTAGAGTCAGCGTATATCCAATTGGATTATCCGTACGTACGTACACTGGGATACTATTTGCGTCGCTTGGGGTTGAAAGGCTAACATTTATGTTTACTGGACTCGCACCGCCCAGAGTTAGCTCGAACACGATGTAAAAGTACCCGCCTGTTACTTCATGCGTAATGGGGTCGATCGCGCCATAGCTAGTGTCGCTATGATTGGAGTCTTGAGCAGTTAAAACCGTAACATCAACTACGCCCTCAACGTGAGCGCCGGTTGTGCACTGAATTATGGTATCAGTAAAATCACTGACACTTGCGACTATGCATGGTACGCCATCAAAATCCACCTCAAGATCAATAAATGAATTCGCCGCTGTAGTACTGGCTGGCACAAAGCTCTCACCATAAATAGTCACCAACGTTCCGCCATCCGTCGGTCCCCTGTTGGGACTGATTGAAGTGATAGTCATCGGATTGACATATGTAAACCCATTGGTGATAGTGCTAGGAATACCAAATTGTGTCACAACAACGTTGACTGCACCAACGGCGTGGGCAGGAGTGGTGACTCTGATCTGCGTTGAGCTAAGTACGGTAACATTGGTAGCCGCCACACCACCAAAAGCGGCTGTTGCTGGCGCGTTGTCATCGAAGCCCGTACCGTTGATAATCACCGAATCGCCACCAGAAATATAACCTCGATTTGGGCTAAGTCCGGTAATTGCGCTTTGGAAAATATAAGTAAAGGCACCAACGGCGTTATAGCTTAGCACGGCTGCGTAACTGTCCTCTTGTACGACCAGAATATCAACGGCGCCTGGCGCGTGAGGTGGAGCGGTGACGGTGATGCTGGTACTCGAATTGACCTGGACATTAGTAGCAGCGACACCACCGAAAAAGACTTTGGTCGCAACGCCAGCAGTCAAAAAGCTGTTGCCAAGGATAGTTACATTCGTGCCACCAGTGCTAGGTCCAATGTTTGGAGTAACGGATACTAAGACGTCTTCGTATAGGAAACCACTGGTGATAGCACCAGTAATCGGATCGATAGAGCCACCATAAAGATACGTTGATTCGTCATTATCAACATACACATCTGAGATTCCACCAGTGTGGCTACCCGTTGTACAAATAATAGTTGTGTTCGTGATGTCGCTGGCGCTGTCAATGGTGCAAGTCGATCCGCCGATAGTGACGTCATAGTCCTGCCAATAACTCGTAGCGTCGATGGTGCCAGTTTGGAAAAAGTTACTTCCAGTAATTGTCACAACTGTGCCACCAGCGATCGGTCCGCGATTGGGCGAAATCGTATCAATGACCATCGGAGTACCATAGTAGTAATCACTGGCGTCTAGCGTACCAGGTATAGCCTGTACGCCATTGGCGAACACTTCAACCGTTACTCTGCCCTCACCATTTCCTCCCAAATTGCTCGGCGGCACTACGCAGGAAACAACGGTTGAACTTACTAAGGTCGGATTCGTACATTCCTGTCCACCGACTGTTATGTCCAGTGTCAGTGGCACTTCCAGTTCGTTGGTCATTGTGGTGCCAGATGGCGTAAAAGTGCCAAAACCGGCGTTCTCAATAAACTCACCAGTTACCATGTCATAAAACCCATAAGAATTATCTGTATCACGCAAGGCTGGCCGGAAATCTCGAACCAACACCCTGCTAGAACCACAAAGGTCATTATTCACTTGGTAAACTGTCCCCAGAGGAACCGCCACAGTCCCATTTACTGGGTCAAATGGGCCTTTACAAATCTGGGCGCCATAAATCGTTCCAGTAAAACTACGATTTGGGGTTGCACCATTGGTGCCAAAGGCACCTCCGTGGCTAAGGTTGCCGAGCAGCATTTCGACCGGACTGGTGTTGGGGATAGGGGGAGTTCCAGTAGGAGCAAAAGCATAGTTAAGAGAACCATCGGAATTATAGATGCTAGTATTGTTGTCGTCTTTGATTACTTGAAAAGCACTAGTTGGTGGCATATAAGAAATTGCCCTAGAACCACCAGTCCCGATATAATCAGTCCGCATATTATTAGAGGTACAACCCCAAAGCACAAAAGCGTTACCGCTACCAGAGTCGCGCGAGCCGAACATGCCCATATTAGAAGTAGTACCACAAGACGTAATGCCGTATCTAAAATCCATCACTAACTTGGTACTACCGACTTGATTAAAACCAGTTTCCAACCAAGAGAATCCATCGAAAACAATACCTTCCACCGACTCAAATTGTTCCGGCGGAGTCGAAAACACACCGCCATCAATTTCTATGGTATTACCACCGCTGGCTGGTCCAAACTTCGGGTAAATACTGTTTAAACGTAGTGCATATTCGAAACCAGCAGGGACGGTGTATTGGTTGATGCTGTCGATATAGACCGTCACATCTTTCTTGCCCAGGCTCAGGCCCGACGGCGTATGGCAGGTCAACTCTGTGTCGCTAACTAAATCAATACCCGTACAGGGTCGGCCGTCGATTAGTACCTGTAATGGCGCGTCTGGCGAAACCGCCCCAGGAACAACCTCGTCAATCGTAAACACCCCGCTGATAGTGGTGCCGCCAGAAATAGTTCCAGAACCGGAATTGCCGAAAAACTGACGCGTGGCAGTATCAACTACGCCGTATTCACCGGTGTTGATATTCCTGACCGGAATATAGTTATGGTCAATCGTTGTCCCAGTCAGCGTTCTCATCCGATAAAACAGCCCTCGGTAATACGCCGCCGGACTGGCGGAGCCGCCAATCCAAATATTCCCAGCCGTGGTTGGTACCGTGCCGGCAGCAGCAAGTTGCGATCCATTGACATTATAGATTCGCGTCCAGTTCAACGTCATGTCATTTTTTTCACCCACCCTAATTAACGTCGATCCAGCCGTGCTGGTTCCGCTACCCACATATGCCGTATACGCTCCCGCACCGGCCGCTCGACCAAAGTTATACATGCTCGCCCCGCCAGAGTCGCTATTACCAAACACTATATTATCTGTCGAAAAATCTGAAGCATTCAAATTAAACCGCACATTGATGGCGTGATTCATCTGACTTACTCCCGTATCGATATAAGATGCCCCGTCAAACACTAATGCCTCTACTTGCTCATATTCTCCCTTGAATCCACTACCAGTAATGGTGATCACCGTACCACCAGCAATAGGCCCGTTGTTGGGGCTAATACTTTGGATCGTTGGTGCGACGGCTGTGGCATTTTGCATAAACCAACAACACATACCAATAGCGAGCGGCATCATTATTAAGACGACAATGATGGCTGTGCGGCACAAAAACCGTCTCCTCTTTGCTGCAAAGCGGATGTCAGAAGAACGACTAATCGGAAAATATACTCCTGCCATTTTATTCAATTTTAGCATAAGAGGATAGGATTTTTCAATCTGTAATGAGTCGTTTGTAGCGCGGGTATTATATCAATCACGAAATTGACACTTGAGGAGCGAGCCTAGAAATCAAGGCCGGGGATGGCAAGAACGCCGTCGTCGAAATGATGTTTTTGTTTTTGCATGTTTGTAGTGATGGAGGTGAGGGGGATTAGGTCTGGTGGGAAATTGCGACCAGTGAGACAGAGATGAGATTTGGTCGAAGTGATGAGTTTTTTGAGTTGAGTTTTAGTAAGCAAACCATCATGGACAGCATTGTTGATCTCGTCAGCGATGACGAGATCATAATCGCCACTGGTGGCGATTTCAAATGCATATGCATACGTAGCGGCGGCGGCGGCTTTATGCTCGGCGTCGCTGACCCCTGTTTTTTGGGGGTTTTTGGGTCGGTAAAAACCTTTGCCGCCTTTATGTATATGCATTTGGTCCGGGTAAAGTGATTGGATTTTGGCGAGTGATTTATCTTCGGACGTTTCCCAGGTTTTGATAAATTGGATAAAGGCGACTTTGAAATCCGCACCAAGCGCGCGAAGTAAAAGCCCAAGGGCGGCTTCGGTTTTGCCTTTGCCGTCGCCGGTATATACTTGTATAAGGCCGGT
>Ga0082212_10011295_pt1 | contig 11333 bp, 4 predicted proteins | sample TergutNt197P3_FD_71548 | JGI IMG/M metagenome (GOLD analysis project Ga0082212, IMG submission 71548) | Neocapritermes taracua P3 segment gut microbial communities from Petit-Saut dam, French Guiana - Nt197 P3 | ecosystem: Host-associated > Arthropoda: Insects > Digestive system > Gut ... | reverse complement strand
CCGACATAATGAGTATCGCCGATGCGCCGTCATTACGCCCGCATGCGTTTCCGGCTGTCGTCACGCCGTCCTTGCCAAAAGCGGGTTTAAGCTTCTCAAGCTTCTCAAGGCTCGTCTGTTTGGGGTACTCGTCAACGTCAAATACGATTGGGTCGCCCTTGCGCTGGGGAACCATAACAGGCACGATTTCATCCTTGAACTTGCCTTCCGCTATTGCCTTGGCAGCGCGCTCCTGGCTCTGAATTGCAAACTTGTCGCAAGCCTCGCGGGGGATGTTCATTTTTTCCGCCACATTGTCGGCTGTCACTCCCATGTTGAACACGCCGTACATTTCCTGCGGCTGCGCCTGGAACTGCCCTTCCGTCACGGAGTCGTACAGCGTCACGTTGCCCGTGCCGAGTCCGAAGCGGGGGTTCCTGATGTAGAAGTTGGCCCCGGACATGCTTTCCGTGCCGCCGGCCAGGACAACGTCGTTGTCCCCTGTCTGCACGCTCATCACGCCGAAGAGCACAGCGGAGAGCGCAGAGGCGCACTGGCGCATCACTGTCGACGCCGGAGTTTCTTCGGGTATGCCGCAGCGCAGCGCGGCGATACGGGCAACGTTCGGGTTGTCGGACGACTGCCTGCAGTGCCCCAGTATCACTTCGTTGATTTCTTTCGGGTCGATGCCGCTCCTGTCGAGTATGCCCTGAACGACGACGCGGGCAAGCTCCTCGGGCGCAATGTCCTTGATGGTTCCGCCAAAGGATCCGACAGCAGTACGGCAGGCTTCTACTATTACAACATCTCGCATATTTTTGTTAATTTACAATGAGCATTGTAAATTAACAATTCACAATTCACAATGCACAATGCATAATTACTCCCTTCATAGTTTCCGTGTGTATCGTGGCGCTCAACTCTCAACTCTCAACTCTCAACTCTCAACTCTCAACTCTTGAAACGCTCGTTAGAGCGTTTCAAGATATGTCTCCGCCACATAATGGTCGGCGTCTGTCAGGGCGGTGTACGATACAGGCTTGTACCCTGCGGCTTCGATTGTTATGTCGGCTTTCATATTCTTCGGCAGCCATTCGACTTCCCAGTCGCCGAAGTAGTTCGTCTCGGTCTCCCAGGTCTCGCCGCAATCCTTGCATGTGATCTTGACTTTCGCCCCTATGCAGACTTCGTCGAGTTCCTTCGGCTGGTATACCGTGCCCGCCAGATAGACTGTCGGGACGTTCAGGTACTTGACGTTCGAGTCCTGCCCTTCCAGCGGTTCGAGCTGCGTGTTGCGCTCCGACGCAACGAGTTTTGATATCTCGCTGTTCGGGTCGTCGAGGTCGCCGAATATCAGCGCTTTGTTCGGACATGCTTCGACGCAGCGCGGCATCTTGAGCGACGGGTCGCCGAGATATGCCAGATAGTCCGGGTCGTCGAGGAGTTCGGCGCACATCGTGCATTTTTGCGGAACTTGGAGCTCTTCGTTCCAGAACACTGTCTTTATCGGGCATGCGTCCACGATGGCTTTTTGCCCTTTCGATTTTTCGGGGTCGATGATAACTATGCCGTCGGGCCTCTTATAGACCGCGCCGTCCTTCGCCGCCTTCATGCAGGCGGGGTCCGCGCAGTGCGCGCACAGCGTCGGCACGGACGCCGACTTGACGCGCCTCGAGTTGTCGCCGCGTTCCCATTCGCGGACGTCTATCCATTTTTGCCCCATCATCGGCTGGGCCGCCGACAGCTTCGACGGATATGCGCAATGCTCGTCCTTGCAAGCCATGAAGCAACTGTAACACGCCATGCACATGCGTGAATCTACTGCAATGCCTAACCTCATTTGGCTCCCGCTCCCTTCAGATATTTTTCCCTGACCTTTGCCTGTATTTTCTCAAAGCCATGCCCTGTGATGATCTCGACGCTCGTCTCCGCATCGGGGTCGCCTTCCTTGGCGACTTTGTCGAGCTTGTGCTCGAAGAGCTGGCTGTCAGGCAGCTTGTCCGCGTTCTCGTACTTGCAGATGTCCATCAGGCACGAGTTCGGCACCATGCCGGGCGCGACTTCGCCCTGCAGCCTGCCGGGGACCAGAAGGTTGACGCAGCCGCCGATGTCCATGGACGTTTCGCCGGGCTTGAGCGGGTTGTAGATGCCCGATGAGCCATAGGCGTGGATCGTGTTTTCTTCCACCCTGTTCGTCACGCGGGCGACGCATATCACGGCTCCGCGCTCGTTGAAGAGTTTGACGAGGTCGCCGTCTTTGATGCCCTTTTCGGCAGCCTTCTTCGGGTGAATGCGAGCAACCAGATACGGATTGCCTTTTATATACTCCCTGTTTTCGGGGATTTCCCAGAACCACGGCGTCGACTGGTTGTGCTGCGTGTGATAGTCGAACCTCGGGTGGGGCGATATGAGGTGGAACGGGTATTTCTTCGCCCTGATGGAGTGATGGCCTTCCCATGAGCGTTTGTACGACGCTATCGGGGTCCTCGCTTCGTCATGCGGCGAATAGTACAGCAGGCTCTCCGACACGAACTCGAACTTGCCCGTGAATGTGCCGAGCTTGCCTTCCTCCTGGAACGGCTTGTGGTTCGGAGTGTCGCAGGGATAGCCTTCCGCGAACCAGCGGAAAGCAGGGTGGCGTTCCCAGTTTTCCGGCACGCCCGCTATGTAGTAGCCCCTCTTCATGAAGTCTTCCCATGAAATCCTTTCGCACAGGTCTGACTTCTCCCAGAAGCGTTTGCACCAGTCGAGCTCCGAGCGGCCTTCTGTGTATTCTTCTCCCCATCCCAGCTTTTTGGCTGTTTCGGAGAATATCCAGTAGTCTGACTTTGATTCCCACAGCGGCTCTATCGCCTTATCCTGGAAGACGACGACTTGCCAGCTATTGCCCGTCTGCGAGTGCGACTGATATCCGCCGTTGCCTGAGTTGCACAGCTCGCCTATGTCGTAGCGCTCAAGGCTCGTGCACGCCGGGAGGATGACGTCTGCAAACCTCGCTTCGCCGTGGAAATGTATATCCTGATTGACGACGAACTCCAGTTCGGGCGATTTGTACATCTTGACCCATTTGTTCGTGTCGAGCATCGTGCCGATGAACGTACCGCCGTAGCGCCAGAACATGTGCACTTTGGAGCATCCGGGCTCCGGATAGATGTGCTCTGTGAACTGCTGGTCGAGTCCGCCGCCGCAGAATCCCTCGCCGTACCAGTCGTAGTGGCCGTTGAGGATAGCGTCCGGGACGTTTGGCCTGTAGAGCTTCTGCGTGACGCTGTTGACGGCTGTTTTGTCCGCTATCGGCTCGCCCGCGATCTGGGACAGCGGGTCTGAATAGCCGCCGAACCAGAAGTCGTAGTCCATTGGCGCCCCAGTTGAGCCTGACCAGATGTTCTGGCCGGGCTTGCCCATGCCCTGCATTGCGTAGAGCACCACGAGGGCGCGGGAGAACTCCGTGCCGTTGGCTGTCCTGACGACGCCGCCGAAGCCGCCGCGCATTCCGCAGCCGCCCATTGTCTTCGTGGTAGCCCAGCGCCTTGCCAGCGCCTTGATATCCGCTGCCGGGACGCCTGACTCTTCTTCGCACCATTTCGGGGTCTTGGGCTGCTTGTCGGGGCCTTTGCCCAGAATATAGTCGCACCATTCATCGAAGCGGTGCGCATGCTTTGCGATGTATTCTTTATCGTATGTGCCCTCTGTGAGCCAGACATACGCAATCGCCTCGCACAGAGTGGTGTCCGTGCCGGGGCGGGGGGCGATCCACTTGTCCGCCTGCTTGATGGACGAGAAGTTGTTATACGGGTCGATATAAATGAATTGGACTCCCATATCGTCGAGCCAGTGGCGCCACATCGTCGACTCGTTGCCGGCATATCCGCCGCGCGTCGTGTCGGGGTCGTGAGACCACATTATCATCGTCTCGACATTCTGGAGTCCATCTTCCAATAGATCGAACGCTTCCGCGCCGCCGAGGCGCCAGTAGTAGCCGTAGGTGTGCGGAGCGCCCCACATGAATCCTTCCCATGAATCGGGGTTGTCTTTGATTTCTGTATAGCCGAGCATCCTGAAGAATCTGGCGAATGTGGACAGCTTATACCCGAGCAAGCCCCACGAGTGGTGCGAGGAGGTGCAGGCTGTGACGGATTCTTTGCCGTATGTCGTCTGGATGCGCTTTATCTCGCGAACTACGAGGTCGAGGGCCTCGTCCCACGACGCTCTGCGGTAACCTGAGCTGCCGCGGTTCTCTGTTTTGCGGTTTTGACCGTCGGGGGTCTCGACGAAATCCTCGCGGATCATCGGATAGCGGATGCGGTCGTATGAATAAGCCCTGTTCTTTTCCGTCATCGCAATAAAGCCGGGCTGGACCTTCCTGTTTGGCGTGTATTCCTTATCGTTCGGGCCGCCAACCTTTGACCGCGCCTTTATGACCCAGCCTTTCGGGTCTTTCCCGTCGAGCACGAGGGGGCGGATGCGCCTGATCACGCCGTCGACCGTATGAATGGCGACCGGGCCGCCGACTACGATGCTATGCGTTATTTTTTCGCTCATTTAGCTAACCTCCTTCTTTATATCATTTCAACGAGGGCTTTTGCCCTGTCGGAGTCCGGCTTGATTTTGATCATCGGGCCGGTCATTTTGCCGTTTAGTATTTCAAAGCACCTGAGATTCCACACCTCGGCGACAACGACCTTTAACACTTTGCCGTCGGGTTCTTTGTAAAGGCCGTCTTTCTTAAACATATGCTGGATCATCATTGTGTTTGCCACGTCCGCTAATCTCCTTTCTCGTCCTCACAAACTTCGCTGCGCTTCGTCAGCCTTTGGTCTGACATCCGCTGCGCTGCGTTGTTCGTCCTCTCCGGCCCAAACCCGCTGCGCTGGGCTTTGTACCGGTAACTAACAGAGGTACGCAATTATTGCCATGCCTTTTCCCACTAGCCACTAGCCACTAGCTAGCCACTAACCACGCTTGTAGCTCTTCTGCACGCCGTATTTCTCGAATCGCACGCCGCCGACGTCCTTCCAGCCGGACGCGGCGCCAAGCGCGGCGTCGAGAGCCTCCGTTTCGGCCGGGTTCGGGACTCCCTGACCGCCAAGACCTTCGTACCAAAGCTGCAGCGCGCACATCATTTCACCGGGGAATTCGCCCAAATACTTGTCCGTGGCCGCGCGGAGCGCCTTTGAATCCGAAACGTCGAATTTCGCCATTTTTTCGCCTCCCTTTTATCAATTTCATAAACAAAAAATACATAGTTAAATAAACCACGCGAGGCCTGAAATGTCAAGCATAAGTTTATTTTGTATTATTCAAATTATGTAGGGTTTGTTGTGTATTATTTCTAGCGATGTCCAGTTGCTGCGCAGAGGGTATCCGCAAGACTCGCAATGGTTACAGCCCGCACACGATTATGCATACAAAACGTTATCGTCTGTAGTGCTAGTGCGTTGGCTGTAACCAACCTGTGTCTTACGGATACCCTCTGTGCGGTAACCGGCTGCGATTGGAGCCGACGCCAGTACGTTTAGCCTGTCATGTGCATTGCCTCGACGAACCTTTGCGTTACTGCGGCGAACTCTGCGCGTGTGGCGCTGCCTTGCGGGTCGAAGATGTTGCCGGGCTTGCCGTTGATTATTCCCTGCTCCGTCAGCATGGTTACGGCGTCCTTGGCCCAGTCGCTTATGCTGCCCGCATCCGCGAACTCGCTTTCCGGCTTGACGCCCGGCGGATAGCTGTCGAGGAAATCCTCGAAGCGCAGCAGGATCGTGACCATTTGCTCGCGCGTGATGCTGTCATGCGTCCCGAACTCTCCGTTGCCGTATCCTCCCACGATGCCGTTTTGCGCTGCCCAGCCAACCGCGTCGGTGTACCATGTGCCGGGTTCCACGTCTTTGAAAACCGCAGAATCTGATTTATCGGGTTGCGGTGAGCCTGCGAGCCGCCACAGTATTGTTACCGCCATGGCGCGCGTGAGCGGCGAGTTGGGGCTGAATGTCATCGGGTCTGTGCCTGTGCCGTTCATCAGTTTGTGTGCGTATGCAAACATTACATTGTCGTAGAACCAGTCGCTTTCTTTGACATCTGTGAACGGGTTGTCAATCTCGATGTAGTAGCCGAGAGGAACGTCTTCATCAGGAATGATGATCGCGTCTTCATGGAAGTCAAAGCTGAATATGCCTCCTGCGCCGGGTTTTGCAGGTTTGCCGTCGGTTTCCTGCGGTGCGTCGTCTTCGTCTTCCTCGTCGGTATCACCGTCTTCTTCGGCGTCATCTTTCTTGTTGCTGTCATCTTCCCTATCATCACCATCATCATCGGTATCTGTGCCACCTATGATTATTATGTCACCCGCACCGCCGGAGCCTCCGCCTCCTGAGCCTCCACCACCGAAACCACCGCCAGAGCCGCCTCCGCCTGTGCCTGTGCCTGTGCCTCCGCCTCCGCCTCCGGAATCGCCGGGTTCAGTCGTTTCGGGAGGCGGGTCCGTCGGGTCTGTCGGGTCCGTCGGGTCTGTTGGGTCTGTCGGGTCTGTCGGATCCGTTGGGTCTAGCAGTTTTGATTCTGAGCTGCGGCTTGAGAGCGTTTCTGAGACTGCCAGCACCGAGAGCCTCCCTGTTCTGCCCGAGTTTGCGAACTCAATGCTGAAGATTCCGTACTCATCCGATATTCCGTATCCTATCAGCGTCTTTTCCCCTGTTGTTGCGTCCGACATTTCAGCGAATATCAATTGGTTCGGATCGGCAACGCCGCTGACCGTACCGTAGTAGCCTCTGCCTGTATCGATACTCATTATTTGCGGCACGGACGGGAGTTTGCGCCCCACTACTATATTGATCGTCTGCTCATACACCGCTGCTCCGTCGGGCGTTATCGTCCATGCGCCATTGTCGTCCGGCGTTCCCAGCATGTTCTTCAAGAATGGGTTCAAGAGCGTTCCGGCTTCTTCGAACTTGACGCGAACAGTGGCCTTGTACACGCCGTCTGCCAAAACCTGCCTGCCATACAAATCAATTACCGTGTGCTCCGCGCTGGCGAGCGTATCGTCGATGTCGATGTACAGATTCAGACTCGATGCGTGTCCGCAGGGGAGTGCGGGGAGCGCGGCGTCGATGAGCCAAGGCGCGTTTTCATCCGATAGCGCCGCAGGGTTCGTCCGCATGAATGCGCCCGTTATAGCGGGTTCCGCGCACTCGAATTCAAATGTCACGGCTCCAATGCCCGCGCCTGTGTGTATGCCCGCGCCCGTACCTATGCCAGCGCCTGTGCCAGCGCCCGTTCCGACGCCTATTCCGACGCCTGTTTCCGCCACTACTATATCGAGCGAGCCTGTCAGCGTTTCGACCGTTGCGCTGCCATCGCTGTGGACTACTTCCGCAGCCCCGATAACGACGCTGCTCCCAAAACCTGCGTCCGGCACAGCTCCCGTGTGCGGTATTTCCAGCGCGTCCACCACTATGCGCCCGTCGTATCCGCCGGGGGCTGTGATATGCAACGTGTATGCTCCGCCCGCGCCTGTGTCTGGGATTATCACGAAGTCGCCTTCGATGATGAATGATTTGTACGTAACCGCTTCCCCGTTCGGAGCTGTCACAGTGAACCCGACGCCCATCCCCGCAGCGCAGCCCATGTAGAATCTCAGTTCGCTGTTTGCGCGAGCAATGTATGTTGCGGTCATGTCTGTCGGGGCGTCTCCGAGAACTGCCGAGAGCGCTGTTCCTGTTCTGAATGCAGCCCGTTTCATCGCATTTTGCTGTGCGCTCCCGACATAGAAGTGCCTGATGACAGGGCCGTCAGGGAGCGGATATGTCATCGTCGCCTTGTCCGCGACCAGCCATTCGAGCACAGCGGTGTATCCGCCTACGTCGATGAGCGTGTCGCGCGGCAATGTGAGCGCGCCGACTGCAGACGCCACCCCTCCCGCAGGCACGTTGAGCGTTTCCATCTCATACACGGCGACCACTCCGTTTTTCGTCAGCACATATATGACCGGCGTTATTTCGAGCGCACTGTCATAATTGTTCAAGAATGCCGCTTCCGCCCTGACTTCGACTGCAGTCATGCCGTTGTGGGCCTGCGCATCCTCCACTGTGAACCCTATCACTTCCACCGGAAGAAGCGGGTCGATAAGCGACGACGCCGCAATCTTCTTCAGCAGGTTATCTGTCGCGACCGGTATGTCATACAGGCTTACCAGCGGATCGTATATGTTGAAGAGCGATGTTCCCATGTGATTCTCCGCTGCGGTTTTCATCGCATTGCGTCCTTTGTCGAAATCATTTGTGACGGTCCAGCTCGTCATGTCCCAGATGAGCGTGAGTGCGTTGCTTGCGGCTTTGTACCCTGCTGCCGACGGCATCCCCGTAAACATGCCCGCAGCGGAGTATATTTCCATTCCTGCAACGATACCGCGCATCACAAAGTTCAACATATCAAATGTAGCCATATCTCCCGTCAGCATCGACTGAACGTTGATTGTTTGATACAAGTCGAACATGGAATCGTTAAAACCTGCAAAGCTTATCTTCTCAGGGCCGTTGACACTGAAATACGTGACAGCTCTGCGGTGCGCGTGCGATGTTGAAAAATGCTGCAGTTCCGCGTTGAGCATCGTGTATGCGCCAAGCAGCGTTTCCATATAGCTTGTATAGTTGTTATACCCGGCGGAGCCTTCTCCCAAATTCCACAGATAATTTTCTGAGCTGTACAAGGATTTGTAGGCCTTCTCCCGGAGTTCAAAGATACTGTGGCTCACGAGTTTTACGCCCAAATACTCCGCAACGACGTCTTCGAGCTGCATTTCAGCCTGCCTGTTGAAGTATCCGTCCATCGATAAGATCACAGCAGGTTCGCGAAGCATATCCTTCGGGGTCGCCGACACATCTTCATCGGTGAGATATGTGATTTTCACGCAGTGCAGGTACAGCTTCAGGCATAGCGCCATGAGGTCTTTGAACCACGGGTCGTTGTACAGTCCTTTTTGGTTATTGATGTAGCTGACGTCATCCATTGTGATGTTCTTGTTGACGTCCGCAAAACCCTCGACTTCCCTGATCATCCACTGGCTGTACCAATCCCAATCCGGAACTCCGATAAACTTGCGGCCGTCGTTTCCTTTGCTGTCGATGTTGGCTTTTCTCTCTATCGCACGTATCTGCTTCTCCGCTTCTGCTCTGAGCATTGTGTAGAGGTGGGAAATGTCGCTGTATGTGTCATTCTTGAGAGCGTCGTAGACCCACGTCTCCATTGCGTAGAGATACTCAAACCCTTGATTGACCCAGACATTGGCGTTTTCCATGTTGATCCTGTTGATTTCCTCTTCCTTGAAGACGTCCATTATCCCATTGACTAGTTCAAGGGCTTCTTCAACATCGCAAATCTGCGCCGCTGCTTCCATGCCTTTTCCTGCCGCTTCGTTAATGTCCCCGCGCGTCAATGCAGTAAAGCTATCAAACGCATTGGCGGCCAGAGTTCTTAGTTTGTCTACCTCCTCCGGCAGCGGCGCATTAGACGCCAAGTTCAGCAGCGTGTTTCTAACTGCACTTGCGACATCTTCAATTGTGTGTACCAGAGTTCGCATAGTGATATCATCAGTGGCCTGTCCATCCAGATATGTTGTGTAGATGTCTGTTCGAATGTCTGAAATCTGTCTGAGCAAAACTTCATACTCATCACCAAGCATCAGTTTGGCAGTGCCTTCTCCAACTGAGCGAATGAAGTCCTGCAATTGCGCCTTTGAAGCAACTATGTCTTGCAATGCGGTATCGACAGCAGCACGCTTTTCCTTCACGGTTTCATATGCGCTGTGCATGCGTTCTATTAGTCCTTCCGTGTCGTTGAGGATATCATCCGTGGAGATTTGTAGCGTCTTAATAAAGAGTTGCTGCGCCGCTTCATATTCCACGTAGCGTTCTTTAACGGTTTCTACGCGCTCATTAAGCGTCTCTGCCGATTTTTCCACAGCTTTTAGTGTAAATTCCAAGCCTTTTGTTATGAGCTCCGGGCTAAACTCGATTTTTCCGATATCAGCGTTGTACCATTTGATTTCAATTGCCTTCCAGTTGTCGCTTAGGCTGACTTGCGGCTTGAGTCTGTTCAAGAAGCGTTCTTGTTTTTTCATTTGATTCATGAACATTTTGACGTTCTTGCTGGAGCGAGCCGCTTTTACCGTTGCGACTGTGGTGCGATAGGCGCGAACGCCGCCATAGTATATCCCCCTGACCTTCTTGAACGTCGTTTCGCCAAATTCTGTAGCAGCCATGCCAAGCGCTTTCATCCCGTTTTTTGATATTTTGTTGCTGAAATCGAAAACTTTTTTCAGTCCGCCGCTTGTTCCGAATGATAGAATAGTCGAAAGAGCGGAGAACGCCATGTCTGTCTTTTGAATCTTATCCCTGATTTCTACCTGACTCACATATTCGTAGCGGCTCTTGTACACCCCGTCCGCCCATGCTGAGAGCATTGCGTCAACCGCTTCGTCGATGCCGAAGTCATGCGTCATGTATGCTCCGTCGACTATCCCGAGGCTTGCCAGAAGCTGCTCATCTTCGAATGCCATCAACATCAGCTTTTCTGCAAGGTCTCTTCCTTGCATCATCATGAATGTCTCGGGATCCGCCACTCCGGGGTTTTTGTCGTCGAGCAGCATCAGAAGCTTATACAGTGTCCAAAAATCACCCTCGAGGTCCGGTATGGCGCCGCCGTTTTTGTCTTTCACATACGGCGTCAGCGAGGTTTTCATCAGCGTTTCTACGAACATGTTCCTGTAGTTTTGCGCGGATGACCATGGGTCTGTTGCATTGGTTGCTGCTGCAAACGCATCCGTCAGTACGGGCACCGCAATCGCCTCAGACAGTATGGGCGTCGAGAGCGCTGTGCCGCTGCCCGCACCATTGTTTCCGCCACTGTTCGCGTTCAAGTCGAACACCTGGATCTTGTAACGCGCCATTGCTGTCTCGCCTGCGCCTATGTTCCCGGCTTGCATTGCGCTGTCGGGTGCGCCTTTTATTTCCCAATCAGGGTCGGGCGCGGCATTGGCGGCGGTGACGTCTGCAGCGAGAAGCTTCATGATGACGCCGTCGATTGCGGGGACCAGCGGCATTCCGAGCCGGACGGCTTTTGCCGTCGAATAGCCCATGTTCATGGTGTAGGACGTCATGTAATACACGGAGGGGTCTTGCGCGGACTGCTCGACGCTGTACCATGTTATCAGCTCCGGCTGCTTCTCCGCTGTCTGCATCACTTCCGCTGTTGTGCCTGCGTATTCCCTTCCGTCCTGCGTGTAGCTGTAGCGTATCCATGCGTAGTATTCACCAGCCATGCTGTCTATCCAGTCGAGTATTTCGAGGGCTTCATCCTCTGTCAGGTAT
>Ga0082212_10011294_pt1 | contig 11333 bp, 15 predicted proteins | sample TergutNt197P3_FD_71548 | JGI IMG/M metagenome (GOLD analysis project Ga0082212, IMG submission 71548) | Neocapritermes taracua P3 segment gut microbial communities from Petit-Saut dam, French Guiana - Nt197 P3 | ecosystem: Host-associated > Arthropoda: Insects > Digestive system > Gut ... | reverse complement strand
ACACCGTAAATAAAAAACAAGAATTTAATCAATGAAAAGCGTCTTTTACCTAGCTGGCCTTTGCTACGCAAAGCCACAGCTAATGCACTAGCTAAAGCGTCGTCGCGCTTTTCTACACACTATATCTTCTGGCTTCTGGCATCTTGCGGTCGAAGACCGCATAGGGGAGACCTAACAGCTAACTATGGGGGAGTGATACATGGTAGACTTGATACTGTTGGTGATAGTGCTTTTGGCGCTGCTATGGGGCTGGTTTAGCGGTAGCGTGCGTTTGCTGGCCGGGTTGGGCGCGCTGTTTGTCGCCTACCAGGTGGCGCGCTATTCTTCGCTGTTTTGGGCCGCACCGGTGGCAAACATGCTGACGCAACAGGAAGGCCAGAGTAAGCTCATGGATTTGGCTACTATGTTCGTGGATGCCGATGTACTGACTACCCGTGTCGTGCAGGTGGTATTATTTGTCATTATCTTCATACTGACACGCTGGCTGATCAATAAGATGGCTTCCCTCACGACCAACTTATTTGGCGGTAGCATTGTGGGTACGATAAACCGCGTTTTCGGCGCTTTGCTGGGCGGAGCGGTGGTCTCTTTGTTAGTATTTTTTATACATACGGTGGCGTTAACGTTTATCGGCGAGTCTGGTTTGGATTTAGCCTTTACTGCGCAGGATATTTTGCAACAATCTAAGTTTGTGTTGCCGCTGATGTATAATGTGCCGCATTTATTTGGCCTGTAGGGGAATTGTGTATGCCTGTAGGGGAATTGTGTATGAAAGAAGAAAAGAGTTCTTTAGCCGAAAAATTACGGGACTATTTGCTTTCTTTAGGTGCGCATAAAGTAGGTTTTGCCGATTTTACCCCACATAGAGAATGGCTACAGCGCGAATATGGCGAGGAATGGCTGGATTACCCCCGCGCTGTATCCGTGGCGGTCAATTTTCCCCGCGCCGTACTGGATGAGATAGTTGACGGCCCTACATTAACATATGTGCGTTACTATGATGCGTTGAACACAGCGCTGGATCGTATCAGCCTGTATGGCGCGGAATGGCTGGACGTGCAAGGTTATAGGGCTTACCCCATACCGGCCTCGCAGATGGTAGGGGAAAACCATTTGCGAGGCATTTTTAGCCACCGCGCGGCAGCCAGAATAGCCGGGTTAGGCTGGATAGGCAAAAGCTGTTCGGTTATAACGCCGGATAGAGGACCACGCCAGCGTTTTTGCACCATCATGACGGATGCGCCATTGCCAGGCGGGGAAGTTCTTGCACCGCGTTGCGGTTACTGCCACAATTGTATGGAGATTTGCCCCGTTCAGGCACTTAAGGGAGTAAATTGGCAGGAAGAACAACCTTTAAGCGAGAGACTGGATGTGGCAGCTTGCCATGAGTTCCTGATTGGTATACGCAAAATCTTCGGCAAAAGCGTCTGCGGCCGTTGCCTGGCAGTTTGCCCCTTCGGGGCAAACAGAGGCCAGAAGCTAGAGGATAGAAGATAGAATAGGCAGCGTAGGGGCGCGGCGTTAGGCCGCCCTCTAACTTCCAGCATCTAATATGGGGGGTGGGAAAGATGGGTGGACAGATGAGATTGTCTCAGATGTCGAAAAGCGCGGGCTGAGGGGCCAAATGGGGTCCGGCGGACCTGCAGGTTTTGATGCGTGATGTACCGCGCTTTTCCCATCCCCGTTTATTGCTGGGCAGCGAAACGAATGACGACGCCGGGGTTTTCCTGCTTAACGATGAATTGGCGCTGATACAGACGGTGGATTTCTTTCCTCCTATGGTGGACGACCCCTATCTCTTTGGGGCTATTGCTGCGGCGAATGCCTTAAGCGATATTTATGCAATGGGCGGCACGCCGTTGACCGCGTTGAATGTGGCAGCTTTCCCAGCCTGCGAGGATAAGGCTTTGTTCATACGCATTTTACAAGGCGGCGCAGATAAGGTGCTAGAGTCAGGGGCGTTTTTAGTGGGCGGCCATACCATAGATGACGAGGAGCCTAAATACGGCTTGGCCGTCACCGGCACGGCCCGCCCGGGTGAGATCATTACCAACAGCGGTGCAGCGGAAGGCGATTTACTGTTTCTAACCAAGCCGCTGGGCGTAGGCATCATCACCACTGCGCTAAAGACTGGTATGGTCAAGGAAGCGGAGATAGCTCCTGTGCTGCAATCTATGGCCTCCTTGAACGGCGCTGCTGCGCGCGTCATGGTAGAATGCGGCGTTAAGGGAGGTACGGATGTAACAGGCTTTGGCCTGTTAGGGCATTTGTACGAGTTGGCCTCCGCCAGCGGGCTTTTAGCCGAGCTGTGGATGGAGCTTATCCCCATTCATCAAGAGGCGGAGGAATTGGCGATACAGGAGATCGCGCCGGGTGGCGCTTATCGTAATTTGAAATATTTGCAGGATAAAGTGAGTTTTGCGCCGCAGGTGGCGGAGCATCAGCGCCTATTGTTGGCGGATCCGCAGACTAGCGGCGGCCTGCTGATGGCCGTTCCGAAGCAACTGGCAGGCCGTGTGGAAGGGCAATTAGAGCTGGCTGGGGTGGAGTATGCTATCGTTGGCAAAATGCGCGCCGGCAGCGGCATAAAAGTATTATCGGAATAGGGTGACTGGGGCCTAAATGCAGCATTCAGAATTCAGAATGCTGAACCCTAATTCTTAATTCTGAATTCGTCTATGGGGGTGAGTGCCTGGTGCAGGAAAAGCTACATACAATATGGCAGGATTTAATGGCATTATGGTACACTATGCAGGAAAATGAAAGCCTGTTTTGGATTACCATATGCGCGTTGGCGATCATAGCCTTGGTATTGCTGCTGCTATTGATGAAAAGTTCTGCTAATAAGCGCAAGCAACAAATCGACCAAAAAAGCGAGGGAAATGATAATCTGTTCGTGCCCTTGAATGCCGACAAAGATACGGCCGAGCTTTTTTTGCCGTTGACCGACAAATTACAGGCCGAGGCTACGCAACGGGAAACGGTTAGCCCGGAACTGTTGCAAAAAATACGCGAAAAGAAGCCGGAAAGCCTGGATGATGTGCTATTGGCCATTAAAAAGATAAAAGGCCCATACGGTGATGATTTGCGTCGTGTTATCGGCGCGGAGCAGATGTTGCTGCTATATTCCCGCACCTTAGGGCAGGCCGATTATCAGCCGTATACCCTGGCTGCGGCTTGGCGCGAATGTCCCGACCCCGCTGTACTGCCGGCCTTTGTGGATTTGTTGGCCAGCCGCGAGGAAAAGGTGAGGATGGCGGGGGTACGGCTGCTAACGACGCTGAACGAGCCTCAATGCTTAACGCATCTTGCTTCGGCTTTATTACAGCCTCATCGCTATGTGCTGGCGCGCGTGGCCGAAGTGTTGGTAGCCTTGGGGGAAAGTGCGGCTTGGCTATTATGTTATTTGCTGCCGGAGATACCAAGTGAAAGCAAGCCGCTGGTGCTCTCCGTTTTGGGGCAGATGCAGCCAGGTTACCCGCTAGAACAGGTGGTGCTCTGCCTAAAGGATGAGGAAATGCAGGTGCGGCGGGCTGCTGCTGCTACACTGGGCGCCGCGAATGCCATGACAGCCATCCCGGAATTATGCCAGACAGCGGCGGATAGCAATTGGGCGGTTCGCGCGGCGGTAGCTAAATCTTTGGGGCAAATAGGAGAACCGGCATCCTACCCAATTTTGCAAAAGCTGGCTGCGGATGAGGTTTGGATGGTGGCTATAAACGCGCGTGAGTCTTTGCGAAAGGTAGAAATACGCTATAAGGCGGAGAAGGCAGACACCGATGGACAAAGTACCCATCCAGCTTAAGCTGGGCGATATTATCAGCTTGAAAAAACCTCACCCTTGCGGCAGCTATCAATGGCGCGTAACACGGTTGGGCATGGATATAGGCCTTAACTGTATGGTCTGTGGTCGCCAGGTTATGTTGCCGCGCAGTGAAGTAGAAAGGCGGATAAAAAAAACCCCTGATAAAACGGCTGATCAAACTCCTGATAAAACAGGTTAAAATGCTTGCTTTTATCTGTGCGCTTGTGTTATAATAATAAGGTTGTTGCACCGGCTTAACCCGGTGTCCCTGCTTTACGTTTAGGCGTAAGGCCGTTAGTCCAAAGGGAGGAGGTGAAAGATCATGCGCAAATATGAAGTCATGTATATTATCAAGCCCCATTATGAGGAAGATAAATATCCGGAAATAATTGCAAAGTATAATGCGCTGATCCAAAGCAATGGCGGTGAAATCCTTAGGGAAGACCCTTGGGGAAAACGACGTCTGGCTTACGAGATTGAAAAAATACATGAAGGCTATTATGTGCTGGTGAATTTCCAGGGACCGGAAGGTCTGCCGGCAGAGCTGGAACGTAATTTTCGTATTGCCGACGATATCATGCGCTATCTTGTAATACGTTTAGAGGATTGATGGTAAATTTAAGGAGGATGTATATGCTGAATCGTATTATTTTAATTGGTAGGCTGACCAGGGATCCGGAGTTGCGTTATACGCAAAGCGGGGTTCCTGTAGCTTCATTTACTTTGGCGGTGGATCGCAATTTCAAAAATGCTCAGGGTGAGCGCGAGACAGATTTTATTAATATTGTGGTATGGCGGCAGCAGGGTGAAAATTGCGCCCAGTACCTTGCAAAAGGCAAGTTGGCCGCGGTGGATGGCAGCCTGCAAATACGCAGCTATACCGGCAATGATGGCATAAAACGTACTGCGGCCGAGGTAGTTGCGGATACGGTGCGCTTCCTTTCTCCCAGGGAAGGCAGCGGTAATTATTCGCATCCGCTCCCGCCTAAAGAAAGCGCTCCCGCCAATAATCAAAGCGAAGAAGAAATGCTGGGTGATGACGACCTACCCTTTTAGAGGCTAGAGGCTGGAAGATAGAAGCCAGAAGATAGAAGCCAGCGGGGTCGTCCCGCCCGCTGACTCTACACGATACGTAAATTTATGCGATACGCAGTATAGAAGATAAAAGATAAAAGACCAGAGGGCAGAGGCCAGAAGATAAGGAGGAAAAGAAATGCCTGAAGATAGAGGTGGCGATCGCGAATTTGGCCGCAATAATCGTCTCCGCCGCGGGCGTAAGCGCGTGTGCAGCTTTTGCATAGATAAAGTGATGGAGATAGATTACAAGGACACGGCGCGCTTGCGCAAATATGTTACGGAGCGCGGCAAGATACTGCCGCGCCGCATTTCCGGCAACTGCGCTAAACATCAGCGTAGCTTGACAGAGGCCATTAAGCGTGCGCGTGTGGTGGCACTGCTGCCATATACCAATGAATAAAAAATAATGGCCGTTTTGCGGCCATTATTTTTTATGGCAAAACCAAGCTTTTTGATTTTGGCGAATATTACCTTTGGCTTATGTATATGCTACACATGCAAAAACTATCTTGAAATAGAATATTTTTGCATAGATAGTATAAAAACTTGACTGTATAAATGAGTTGTGGTATGATTAGTGCAAATTTGAGGTGATTTTTATGATAACGAGACAAGAGTATCTGGATAACCTAATCAGTTTCCGGGATAAGCAGCTAATTAAAGTAGTCACAGGCATACGGCGTTGTGGCAAGTCCACTCTGTTCGAGCTTTATCAGGATTATCTTCGGGCTGACGGCATTACTGACGATCAGATTGTTGTCGTCAATCTTGAAGAAGGTGAGTTTGAGGACATAGAGACCAGTAAACAGCTATATGCTTATGTGAAAGAGAGGTTACTGCCGGGCAAGAAGATGTACATTTTTCTTGACGAAGTACAGCGCGTCGCCGATTTTCAAAAAGCCGTAGATAGCCTGTATATTAAGAAAAACTGTGATGTTTATATTACAGGCTCAAACGCCTATCTTCTCTCCGGCGAATTAGCTACTTTGCTTTCAGGACGATATGTGGAAATTAAAATGCTTCCGCTGTCATTCAAGGAATATGTTTCTGTATTCCCAAAAGACACAAGTGCTGACCGTCTGTACGGGGATTTCGTGCAAAACAGTGCATTTCCCTATGCGTTGGAGCTTCAAAAGCCGAAAGACAGGCGGCAGTATTTACAAGGTATTTACGATACAATAGTCCTGAAAGATATTGTTGCCCGCAGGAGATTTCCTGACATAGAAATGCTCAAAAGCGTGGTGCGTTTTATGTTCCACAACATCGGGAATATCTGCTCCACAAAGAGCATTTCCGATACTATGACTTCCGCAGGTCGTAAAATATCGGTTCATACAGTGGAAAGTTATCTTTCTGCGCTGACCGATAGTTTCATTCTGTACAGGATCGGCCGGTACGATATCAAGGGGAAGCAGCATTTGAAAACCGGCAACAAATACTATGCCGCCGATATAGGGCTGCGGTACGCTCTGCTCGGTACGAAAAAAGCTGACGAGGGGCATATTCTTGAAAATATTGTATTCTTGGAGCTTCTGCGCCGGGGATATGAAGTCTATATCGGCAAAGTCGGCAATACTGAGGTTGATTTTATCGCAATCAACGACGAGGGTGAGGAATATTATCAGGTAGCCTATACCGTTATAGACGCAGAGGGGGATATTTTGAAACGGGAGCTTGCGCCACTGGAAGCAATAAGCGACCATAATCCTAAATATCTTTTAACAATGGATCACACGCCGCTGACCTCGCACAATGGAATTAAGCAAATCAATGTTCTTGACTGGCTGCTTCGATAGCAGTCGTTCTATGTCAACCTCATAAGAATCTTTATCACCTGTGACGAGAATATCAATGTCATCAAAAAATAGTATCTTATCGCTTTCTTTCAGGTTCAGCTTTTTTCTGATTTCTATAGGTATTGGTTTTCTTTGCCGATTTCTTCAGGGGGAAATCGTAAGCGACAAACTGCCCGGACATAGCGAAGTGGAGGCACGTCATATAAAATGAAAGGGATCCCTTGTATCAAGTTTAGAAAAACCCATCGCGCATTGCCGACTTAAACTTGATAAATTGCCTGCGTATCAACTTTTTGTGCTCGCTATCCGGCAAGTTGCCCGCTTGGTCAAAGCCCTGCTCGGCAAGGTAAAAATAGAAACATTCAGCCATATCGCTGTTCTTCCGTTCCATCTTGGGATAATGCTCCATCAAATAATAATTGAAGTCCAGATCAAACCATATCCGCTCAGTTTCACCATCCAGATATCCCTTTACATAAGCCATCATAAAGTCAATCCCGCTCTTGCCGGTCATATTCATCCTCCTTCTTAAGTGGCATCCGGCAACACTCCGGCAGGGATTTCCCCCAGGGTAGCAGATCGTCTAACTGTCCTGTAGTGGTATTTGGCAGATCCTCCAACAAGAATTTAAGATACTCAAACGGTTTGAGCCCATTCTCCTTAGCCGTCTCGATCAGCGAATATACGACAGAACTGGCCCTTGCTCCATTAGGTGTATTGCAGAACAGCCAGTTCTTCCGGCCCATCACAAAGGGCTTGATGCTGCGCTCCGCCCGGTTGTTGGATATTTCCAGACGCCCATCCAGATAAACATTCATCAACCACTGCTGTTGGTCACAGGCATATTTCAACGCAGCACCAAGGGTCGATTTTGGTAACACCCCGCCCCGCCAAAGGGATCGGCACCAAGTGAAAAAGTCCTCAGCTACTGATTTCGACTCCTTTAAACGACGCTCAAAACGTTCCTTTGGCTTCAGGTTTACAAATTTGCGCTCTAAGTCGAATAAGCGGTTACAGAAATCCTGGCCTTTTTGAGCATGGGAACCGGGCCGCCTTTCTTGAGCGACTGTTTTTAAAGCCTCGTCAAACTTGCGCCTGACATGAGACCAGCAACCCACGACAATAATATCCTGGGGCAGCAAATGGTAGCCCTGGAAACCATCCGTGTGTAGATATCCCTTAAATCCCTGCAAAAAGGCCTCGGGATGCTTATGATGCCGGGTTTCCTGATAGTCGTACAGCACGATCGGTTTATCTGTATCCGAACAGGTGCGGTACAGCCACATAAAAGATTTGGCCTGGGCTTTTCGACTCGGTTCTTTCAGAACTTGCAGCACGCTTTCATCGGCATGAAGCACCTCTCTTCCCGCAAGCCCTAGCTTAAGGCGTTCATAAATCGGCTCTAGCCAGTCCTGCGAACAGCGGATGATCCAGTTGGCCATGGTCTGGCGACTCAAAAATACCCCTTGCTGCTTCCATGCCTGCTCCTGACGGTATAGTGGAGCGTACATCAAATATTTCTGAGTCATGATGTGCGCCACCTCTGAGGGCGAGGCCAGGCTGCCTTTTATCACAGGTTCAGGCAGAGGAGCTTTGATGACAGGTACGCTATCTTCATTCTTTTCGCAGTTGCGGCAGCTGTAGACCTCTCGCTTATGTTCCACTACAACCACTTGCGCAGGCACTACCTTCAATTCGCGCCGGCATTCATGGCCCATCACGTGTAAAGGTTCACCGCAGGCCGGGCAAATACGTTCTTCCGCAGGCAAAGTATGCTCAACAACCTCCACCGGTAATTCGCAGAGATCATCTTCACGTTTACCGGCCCGTTTGCGGCGTTTATAGGTGATTTCCTCAAGCTCGGGCTCAGTCAGCTCGGGATCGGCGGTATTCTCCGCCTCGTCAAAGAGGTTTATTTGCTCGGGGAGCTCGGTCTTTTGTAAGCGGTAAGTCTTAGGGCGTCTATCCAACCAGTGATCAAAATGATACACTGGATGGGGAAGCTGCACAGATCGGGAGTCAGCCAAATATCCTCAGTTGGCCCTTGGCGTCCTGGGCGTACCGGCATTTCTCTTGGATGCCGCTGTCCCAGGGGAAGAAACGGGACAAATCGGCTGCCGGATTCTTGGTCAAAAACGTGGGCAGTTCGGTGAACAAATACCACAGATATTGATATGGGTTGAGGCCATTGGCTTTGGCGGTTTCAATGATACTGTATACCACAGCGCTGGCTTGTGCTCCGGCAACGGTGTCCGCGAACAGCCAATTCTTTCGACCACAAGTGAACGGGCGGATGTGATTTTCAATTCGGTTATTTGAGATTTCAATACGACCGTCCAGCAGGAAAGCAGATAAAGGTTCCTTTTGATTGCGGGCATAGGTAATAGCTTCGGCCAGCTTGCAACCTGCTAAGGGGTTGACCGTTTCCACCCAGGCAAAGAAGGCATCCAAAACTGGTTTAGATTGTTCCTGACGTTTTTGGAGCCGTTGTTCAGGCGAAAGTTCCTTAAAGTCACGCTCCAACAGGAATAGTTTATCGCAAAACGCGAGCCCTTGAGCTGCTTTAGAGTCTTTCTGATCCTTTTTGGGCAGAGCATCGGAAAATTTTCTCTTCATGTGCGACCAACAGCCACAATGCAGCGCGTTTTCCACCATGTTGTATCCGGCATAGCCGTCGGTCTGCAAATAGAAATCCTTTGCGCCTGCTAAAAATCTTTTTGGATTCTCGCCGGCGCGGTTCGGCTGGTACTCAAAGAGGATGATTGGCGGTGAATGGACATTCCCGGTGCCATAGACCCACATCCGGGATTCGGATTGAGGCGTTTTACCTGGTTCTTTGAGTACATAGGTGACAGTCTCATCAGCGTGGATCACCGGTGAGAGGATCAACAGAGCCTTCAACGCCTCCCACAGCGGCAGCAGCCAATGGGCAGCGCTATAGATGATCCAGTTTGCCAAGGTCGCCCGGGATATTTTCACCCCGAAGGTTGCCCAATCTCTTTCCTGGCGAGCCAGCGGCATGGCATTGACATATTTTTGATACATTGTATATGCAACAGAGCTTGGCGAGGCCAGTCCACGTTTGACCACCGGCTCAGGAACCTCAGGCTTGATGATATTTGACTGTTCGGTTTCCTTTTCGCAATCTTTACAGGCATAATTTATCCGGTAGGTTTCGGTGACATATGCCTGCGGCGGGATGATGCTCAGCTCCCGACGCACAAATTCCTTCCCGATAGGATGCAACTCTCCATCGCAAATATTGCAAACCCGCTCCGGCTCAGGAATATCAATGATGACTTCTTTGACCGGCAGGTCTTTGGCCAATTCTTCTTTAGTGCGTTTAGGTTTACGCCGGTGTTGCTGAACGATAACAGGTTCCGGTGCGTTTTCATCGGCGCAGACTTCCGCCTCGTTGAACAGTGATGCCTGTTCCAAGCCATCCTCCAGGATATATTTTGCTTTCTCGCTGGAAGAACCGAACCGCGCCTTTTGCGTAAGGCGCAGCAACTCGTTCAAACGCTCAATTTGCGCTTCCAGGTTACTAATATATTCAATTACCGGGGCCGGAACGCCCTCTAAATCTTTGTTCGTCATACTAATATTGTAACATAAAAAGCCTGCAAAAGCAAGGTTTACAGGCTTTTTCGCAATAGTTTTTCTTTGCCGCTTCCCTCAGAAATCGCGCGCGCCAACTTCTCCAAATCCGCGCGGCGGATCCACTGATAATCCGCCCAGCAACAACTTCAATTGCGCCACACTGATGTCTCTTACCTTACTCAGATTATCCGGCCACATAAACTTAGCTCCCATACCGTCCAATCTTTTGTAGCATAGGCAGAATCCATTTTTATCCCAGCATAACCCCTTCAGCCTATTGCGGTTCTTGTTGCAAAACAAAAACAGATAATTTCCAAACGGATCCATTTCAAAGTCCTGCTTTACTATGTGGGCCAGCCCATCCACCGCTTTTCTCAGGTCTGTTGCACCTGTCGCCAAATATATCCCGCTGTACTCCTTTATATCTTTCAGCAGCATACCCGGTTCACCACCCGTAGAACTTCAGTCAGCAGTCCCGCCTCAAAACCGGCCGTTACCGTGACCGTCCACTCTCCGCGTGTTAAGCGGATATCGGCAAGTTTCTTCTCTGCTACCGCTTCAGTTACCTCCGGTTCATGAGCAGGCATCGCTTCTTTTGGCGCCGCTGGCAAATGTCCGCCTGGGCTTGTCACAAGCGCCGCCAGTTCTTCTGTTTCATCAAGACTCTCGGGTCTTACCTCCACCCAACCGGCACTTACCGCATAACGCAGATCACGAAGGACAGCCGCTTCTCTATCCTGCCGTTTCAGCTGGCTGGCGCGATCACGTAGCGTATACAAATTAACGCCGTTCGCTGCACACCATTCTTTCTGCCTCTGTCCGCTGGCTCGTTGCTCGGCCAGTACCGCTCGCCATTCTTCCATCGTTCTCTTAACCACTGGCATACTCTCAGCCTCCTCGCTTTTCGCAATTTGGCTTTACTCTATCATGCTTGGACGTATCTAGGAAGGCGACCTAAGGCTTTGCGCTTACCCTAAAGACAGTCAGCGACAACAGCTCTTTGAAAGCTACATATAACTACAACGCCAACGGCGCCAGAGAAAGCCTCCTCTACG
>Ga0082212_10011293_pt1 | contig 11333 bp, 8 predicted proteins | sample TergutNt197P3_FD_71548 | JGI IMG/M metagenome (GOLD analysis project Ga0082212, IMG submission 71548) | Neocapritermes taracua P3 segment gut microbial communities from Petit-Saut dam, French Guiana - Nt197 P3 | ecosystem: Host-associated > Arthropoda: Insects > Digestive system > Gut ... | reverse complement strand
CAAGATTGTCCGTATTTTTAATACGTATGGGCCGCGTATGAATCCAAACGACGGGCGTGTCATGTCAAACTTTATTGTACAGGCACTTACAGGTCAAGACATCACAATTTATGGCGACGGAAGCCAGACGCGAAGTTTTCAGTATATCGACGACCTGATCGAAGGGCTGATTCGGACAATGGATACGGCAGACGATTTTACCGGCCCTGTCAATCTCGGCAATCCCGGTGAATTTTCGATGTTAGAGTTAGCCACTTTGGTGTTGCAAATGACCGGTTCAAAGTCAAAAATTGTATTTCAACCGCTTCCTTCCGACGATCCGAAACAACGCCGCCCCGATATTTCTTTGGCTTACGAAAAATTAGATGCTTGGTATCCAACCGTTAAATTAGAAGAAGGGTTAAGGAAAACAATTGAATATTTTGAACAAACATTATTGATTAGGAAGTAAAAAATATTGAAAAGTAATCCATTACGCACTTTCGTGCTATTCTGTGATTGATAAAATTGAACAGCTATCTGCCAATACCGTAATATATAAATCCATATTCTTGTATTTCGGCCGGATTGTATATATTTCTACCGTCTAAGATCAGTGGTTGTTTCATGCGCTTTTTTATCTCAGGCCACAAGGGTAGCCTGAATTCTTTCCATTCGGTAACAATCAACAATGCATCGACATCGTCAACTGCATCATAGATATTTCGGGCATAGCTAATCCTGTCGCCAATACGCCGTTTAGTTTCCGGTATGGCTACCGGATCGTAGGCCGTCACGCGGCAACCGGCTTTCAGCAATAAGTCGATTAAAACAAGCGAGGGCGCTTCGCGCATATCGTCGGTTTCAGGTTTAAAAGCCAATCCCCAAATAGCCACTTTTTTACCCGTCAAATCGTTGGCATAATAATTTCGGAGTTTTTTGAACAGTATCTGTTTTTGTTCTTCGTTTACGTCTTCTACAGCCTGTAATATGCGCATCGGATGCCGATTTGTTTCGGCAGTCTTAATCAGGGCTTTCACATCTTTCGGAAAACAGGAACCGCCATATCCGCAACCGGCATACAAAAAACTTCCTCCGATACGGGAGTCTGAGCCTATGCCTGTTCTTACCATATTGACGTCGGCCCCTACGATTTCACAGAGATTGGCCATATCGTTCATAAAGCTGATACGTGTGGCTAACATGGCATTTGCGGCGTACTTGGTCATTTCGGCCGAAGATACATCCATGTAAATAATTTTGAAATTGTTCAGCATAAACGGATGGTACAGTTTTTCCATTATCTTCTTAGCCTTTTCTGTTTCTACACCGACTACAATCCGGTCGGGATGCATACAATCCTTTATGGCTGCGCCTTCTTTCAGAAATTCGGGATTGGAAGCAATGTCAAAATCAATGGAAACGCCGCGTTTTGCCTGTTCGTCCAAAATCGCCTGTTTGACTAATTGAGCCGTGCCTACCGGTACCGTGCTTTTCGTTACTATCAAAAGATATTTGTTCATGTCCTGCCCTACTGTCTGCGCCACATCCAATACATATTTCAAATCAGCGCTGCCATCTTCGTCAGAGGGAGTCCCTACAGCCGAAAATAAAACATCAACTTCGTTTAAAATCGCTTTCAAGTCTGTTTCGAAATGCAGTCGCCCAACCTCATAATTCCGTACTACCATTTCCTCCAATCCGGGCTCATAAATAGGAATGACGCCTTTTTTTAGATTTTCTATTTTATTGTGGTCTATATCAACACAATAAACATCTGTGCCCATTTCTGCAAAACAAGCGCCCGAAACTAACCCTACATACCCGGTTCCAACGATTGCAATCTTCATGTTTCGACTCTTTATTTAGAATTATAGTACAAAAGTAGGGGTTTTTTTTTCAAAATTGCGATTTTTTGATAACTTTTAATCAAAAATATCTTTTTTTTTCATATCTTTGCAGCCCCTAAAGAGGTGTATAGATGATAAATAATTTTATAAATAAATACTTCTTTTACCTGTATGCATTTACACTGTGTTTCGGTGTTTTGTTTTACAATACAACAGGTTTCAAAGGTTTGGATGTGGTATCCGGCTTGTTGTTGGTTGTTTTGTATATTATTTATGTAATTGGATCAAAGAACAAGAGTTTTAATATTGGATTTCTTGCCGTTATTCTTGTTTTTTTATTTTTCCTGAACTATTCATTCTATATTGCCAATAATTCATTGAATGCTATTGGCCTTGATTTTCTGATCCAATTAAGGCCTTACGTCGCTTTCTTTTTAGTTTTGCAGATGTCGCCGACATTTACTGAAGTACAAAAAAAGGTGCTTAGAAAGATTTGTTTTTTTATATGGTTGTTTTATATCCCGATTGGTCTGTTGGCAACCGTAAATCCTTCATTTTTAAGTACAATGATGGATCAACCTGCCAATTATACAGCCTGTATTACTTGCTTGGCCATGGTTCATTTGTATTGCAGTGACTTTACGTTTAAGCACAAGCTCACATTTATATTCATGCTTGCTGCCGGATTGATTACCTTTCATTCCCGATTCTATATCTTTTTCCTGGTAGTGTGTGGCCTACTAATGTTTTTTCATCATATTGATGTTTTAAGAAGCAATCTGAAAACCGGATTGGCCTTAACCTCTGTTGCAGGGCTTGTGATCTATTTTTCGAGGGCAGAAATTTTCAATTACCTATTTCCGGTCGGTATGACAGGAGACGGGTTTGCAAGTTTTACGGCTCAGACGTCAGCCGGATTCTTCTCACAATTAAATAATAACAACTTCAATCCGATCAATGGTTTCATGAATCAGGAATGGTTTACCGGTTCTTCTTCTTATTATCCGTTTTTAGCTCAGCTTGGCCTCATCGGTATCTTCCTTTATTTGTCTTTTTGGATGTATATCATTACCATATCAATTATCCAATTCAAACGAAAAGGTGATATACAGCCATTTATAATTGTTTTATTGCTTGCCGTTTTTGTGTTTCTCGAAAATATTTCAGATGCTTTTTTCACAAGCAACAAGGGTTATTTTGTGATGATGTTTATTGGGCTTCTAATGAGTAAACCTGAAGAAACGGATAGCATGGTTCTGTTTCCTGATAAAGCAACCAATAAGAAAAAACGATCTGCGGCGTTGCAGGCATTTTGGTTAATACGCAAGAAGCGTGTATCGCATACTGATAATAAACAAATTACCTATCTGATACCTCCTGTTCCGACAACTAATAATGTAACGGCAGATGAGATTCGGAGTGCAGAGATTGACATAAATCATGGTAATACAACGGATCATCAGAAATATATGCCGGCCATCCAAAATGAAGATGAAGTTGAAGTTGAAGCCATCAGTACACCTCCGTCTGTTGATAAAGATGAAATGCTTGCGGTTGATATCTCAAACATTGCGGAAAGGTACGAAGATACAGTTGCAGTTGTCAATGATATGCAAAATGAATCCTGTAATGCAATTGCAGCCTCAAATATACCTGCGGTTAATGAAGAAGCAATTGATGAAACCCGGCACAACCTCGGTACAGAAATACAACTAACTGAGGATATTATCCCGGCATCCGAAATGTTATACATGGAGGCTGATGATGAATTTGACTGGGAAGACGATTTTGAAGATGACGATGAAGATGATTGGGAAGCAGTTGATGATAATAATATTGTAAAAGAAATTGTCTGCCAAGAGAATGACTCAAAAGTAGAGATAAAAGAAGAAGTTAAGGAAGAAAACATAGAGGCGAAAAATGTTTCGCCCTCACAGATAGAGGTAATAAATATATCTAAAATTGAAGAAGAAAAAGTCGCGTTACTAAGCGTGCCATTACAAAGTTATACAATAAACACTTATACGCCTTCCATGACTTGTACATTCAATCAACCGGAAGAAGTCATGCCGAAAAAAGCAACCATTATTACAGAAGTTAATAGCGACGATGAATTGCCGGAAGAGTCGTATATCTATATGATTTGATAAACCATAATGACGAATAGATATATACTGATTATTGTCTCTGCGTTCATTATTGGTTTTCTGTCAGGTTGTAACAAAGAATCTTATACCGAAGAGGAAAGGATCGAAGATTATCAGATCAACAAACAAAACAGTTTAAGTTTGTTTTCGCCGGTTATGTACAATCATCAGGACAATATGCAAGAATTGTTCAAGATAGTCCATATCTCTGACGCGCACGTTTCCAGGTGGTCGCAGGGGAATAATTCACTTAATCCGAATAATTTGAAAGAAGCCGTTCGATTTGCCAATGAAGCGGCTGCAAGAATAAATGCAATGGTTGCAACGGGCGACCATATCGGTAATCATATCACCACCACACATAGCGAATCCATTGGTTTTTTAGATATTTTCACGAATACGCTGTATAAAAACAATCAAATACCTACATTCACTTCTACCGGAAACCATGATGTGAATATGATAAATTCAAATTTTGATTTATTCGCCATAAGCAAAGCGGAATTATACAACCACCTGACGTCGAAGATAAATTACCCTATCAATGTAGAAGGAATTGAGAATTACTACTATGCAGACTTGCCAAATCCTTTGGGAGGCGTCGTTCGTATCATTGCATTGGATGTAACCGATCAGGACAAAATGCTTTATAATGCCACACATAATGCGATACTATCTCAAAAACAAATCGACTGGCTTTGCCATACAGCGTTGAAAGCAGATATGACGGATAATCATAGTGTAATCATGCTGATCCATCACCCACTGCCTCCTGATGAAGAACAATTAAGAATGGATATGCAAAATGATTTTCTATACAATTGGAATATGTTACCGGAAATTATTGAAGCTTTCCGCACCAAACAGGCGATTTCCGGAAAATACCGGAATAAACTTTTCGTATCCGACAGTATTTCCGTAGATGTATCTTTCCACAATGCCCCCGGCGAATTTATCTGTTATTTGGGGGGGCATTTGCATACCTATCTCGACTATGAGGTAAGAAGCTCAACAGATTCAGTTTTGCCGAAGCAAATTATGATTATTGCCAATAACATGTCGCCATGCGATAAAAGTCAGACAACCCAGATCGAACGCAGAGAAACCGGATTACGAAATAACACTTTCAACCTTTACGCCATTGATACAAAAAACAAAATAATCCATGTGACCTTTTTTGGCGCTACAGGTTTTTACTATCCGCAAATTTTGACGTTGCATTATTTGTGAAAAAACCGGAAAACGGGGCAATAATCAATAAACTTTGCCGTTAAGATTTCAAGAAGTGAAGCATATATGCAGAATTTTATTAACAGCCTTTGTTTTTACCTTTTCGTTATTGCTTACATTTGGGGTATAGTATTATACAAAGTAATTGGTTTTGAACTGATTGACGAAATATGCATCGTTTGTATAGCGCTTGTCTTTCTTTATGTCCTGTTCAGGCAGCCCAATTGGGAGTTTAATAAAATATTCCTCCTCGTCCTCTTCATCTTTCTTTTTTACCTTCTTTATTCTTTCCAAATTGGCAGCAACACAAAAATCGCCATTGTAAAAGACTTTTTTATCCAGTTGAAACCTTATTTAGCTTTCTTTTGTATCTATCAAATGCGCCCTGTAATCAATGAAAAACAGAAAAAACTGCTAAACCATATTACCTTGCTTTGTTGGTTTGCATTGCTACCTGTCGGTTTCTACGGCCTTGCCAACGAAATGAATTTTGTCAGAATTATTGGCCACCCAACTGATTATGCCGCGGCAATTACCTGTACTGCTTTATTGTATCTGTTTACAAGTGAAGGCACAAAGCTGAATAAATTGATTTTTATCGGTTTACTTTCTATAGGTATTTTTTCGGGACGTTCCAAATTCTATGGATTTTTCGTATTGGCATCTGCAATCACCTTATATTTCAACGATATAAAAAGAATAAGAATAAACCTCAAAACTATTGTGGCCGCACTGTTCGTGCTGGCGGCGATCGTATTTGTGGCAAGAGACAAGATTCTATTTTATTTTATGCCGGCATTTTCCAGCGATATGGAAAATGATTATATCGCCCGGTTGGCGCTTTACACCACTTCCTATTCCATCTTTCTTGATTATTTTCCTTTCGGATCCGGATTTGCAAGTTTTGGCACATATTATTCAGGAGTCTATTATTCGGATATATACGCTGAATACGGAATTGATCATATTTGGGGGTTAAACAAGTCGTTTACAAGTTTTGTGGCTGATACTTACTACCCTTCTTTGGCTCAATTTGGGATTGTTGGAGCCACGCTCTACTTTCTGTTTTGGTTGTATATTGTCCGAAAAGTCACTACATGTAATCTTTCTAACAAAAATATGCATCTGTTTTCCATTACGGTATGTATTGCCGGTTTCCTTTTTATTGAAAATGTAGCAGATGCTTCCTTTACAGGAAATAAAGGAGCTTTTATGATGTTGTTTTTAGGATATGCCTTTTCTAATTTATTAGCTAATAAAGATAAAACGGAAATGATTGAAAATGAGAGATAAGTTGGAGGATTTAAGGAATAAATTGAAAATTCCGATGGTAAGTAATTTTATTTCTCTTGTACTGCTGCAAGGGATTAATTATCTGTTGCCTCTGATTTCATATCCTTTTCTGCTTCGCATATTAGAAATCGAACGTTATGGATTAGTCTTTTGGGCGTATGCCATCATTCAATACTTTGTTACGTTTACAGATTTTGGTTTCAATCTGTCGGGGACAAAATATATTGCCCAACACCGCGATCATCCTGACAAAATCAATCAATTTCTCAATAGCGCCTTTATTGGACGAATAGGTTTGGGAATGATTAGTTTCGTTGTTTTGATCATTTTGATATTTTCTTTTAAACGGTTTCACGAAGAAGCTTTGTTTTTTATACTCTACTTTGGGATTATTGTAGGCAATGTCATGTTTCCGTTGTGGTTTTTCCAAGGGATGGAACGAATGAAATACATTACCATCTTCAACTTAATCGCTAAATCCTTGAGCATTATACCCCTGTTTTTTTTCGTGAAAGCGCCTGAAAACTATATTTATGTGCCTGTTTGCTACAGTGCAGGATATATGATTGCCGGATTATTCAGTATTTATTTTATCTATTTCCGTACAGGTATGAAATGGTTTATTCCTTCTTTCCAGTCGATTTGGTTTGCCCTGAAAGACAGTTCAACGTATTTCCTGTCGAGGTCTTCGCTATCGCTTTATACAAACAGTAATACGTTTATTCTCGGATTGGTTTGCGGACATGTCATTCAAGGTTATTATACGGCTGCCGAACAATTATTTCGGGCTTATGAATACCTGATCAATCCGGTATCGCAAGTGCTCTTTCCTCACATGTCCAAGACAAAGGATGTTGATTTTTTTAAGAAAATTTTTAAATGGATTGTATCGGCGAATGTTTTGCTCGTCATCGTCATCCTACTTCTGTCCAAATGGATTATAACCATTTATTGCGGAGCAGATGTGGCGCCTGAACAAACGCTAATGGTTTTCAGGATATTACTTATCGCTACTTTTTTCTCCATTCCTTCCATGCTGGTCGGATATCCATACCTTGCGGCTTTAGGACACCCTAAATATACGAATTGGACGGTTGTGTTTACCTCTTGTTTGCACGTTGGCATCATTGGTGTGTTTTATTTGTTGAATGTAATTTCATTAGCCCATATTGCCGTGCTTGTTGTATTTTCTCAGCTACTTTTACTGTCTCTGCGAGGTTATGGGATCAAGAAGTTTTATTATTCAAAAGACTCAAACAGTTGAAAAGAGTATTATATATAGCTACCTCTCGAAAAACAAAAGGAGGAATCACTACTGTTTTGACGGCATATCAACAATGTCTTTTTTGGGGAAAATACGCGATACACTGGCTTGAAACACATATTGACCGAAGCCGGTTCGTTAAGCTGTGGTACTTGTTTAAAAGTGTAATGACCTATCTGTTTATCGTATGGTTTTATGATTTGGTGCATATACATACAGGTGAAATCAATTCATTGAAGAGAAAATACATTTTCTTTCAAATTGCCCGTTGGTTAAATAAAAAAACAGTTGTACATATTCATATTGGCAATCAGATTGATTCATACTCAAAGAGCAAGATTTGTCGGGATATGCTGCAAAAGGCTGATGCCGTTGTCGTATTAACCAACGACTTAAAAAATAAAATAAGCACGCTTTTTTCGATTGAAAGGAGTAAAATAAGTGTGATCTATCATCCATGTGCAATCGTTGAAAACGTTTGCTTCTCACCGGAAAATAAAACCATATTATATGCCGGGCGGTTAGAGCATAACAAAGGTTATCACCTGTTATTGGAAGCATTCGCATTGATAGCTTCTGCCTATCCCGATTGGAAAATCATCTTTGCCGGAAACGGCGAAATCGACAAAGCCACCCAAATTGCAAAAGAAAAAGGCATATTGAATCAAGTAGAGTTTAGAGGCTGGATTACAGGCGATGAAAAAGACCGTGTGTTTCGAAACGCCTCTTTGCTGTGTCTGCCGTCGTATGCCGAAGGGTTTTCGATGACCGTATTGGAAGCATGGGCTTATGGGCTTCCGGTAGTTTGCACGCAGGTAGGATTTTTGCGGGATATAGGCAGGGACGAAGAGAATGCCCTGTTTTTCGAATCGGGTAATGTCGATGATTTAGCCCAAAAATTGGATCGGATGATGACAAATACCGAATTGCAAAAACATATTGCCGAAAAATCGCACGAACAGGCAGTCACTACGTTCAATCTTCAAACGATTGATAAACGGATAGACCAACTTTATGCGGATTTATATAACTACCATCATTTTTCGGCGCAAAAATAAGACCTTTTTGAACCAAATACATTTTTTTTTCGGCTCAACGTTTCTGTTTATACTCTCGATAAACCAAACTTGGTAGAATTTTTATGAAATTCCAATAACGCGGAACGTTCTTTTTCGGTTCTTCAAAAGCCCGATATAACCACTCAAGTCGTAATTTCAACATCCGGCGGGGCGCTCTTTTAACTTTTCCGGTTCCTGCATAGAAATTAAAAATGGCGCCAAACCCGAACATGACTCCCCGGTCGAGATGCGGCAACAGCAAGTTCATAAACTGTTCCTGCTTGGGAGCGCCTAATGAAACCCAGATGATATCCGGTTTCTCGCGGTTAATTTGAGAAGCAATACCGGGATAATCAAACTCGTTAACCGCCAAAAAAGGCAATTCTTCAAAAGGCATCGAAACAATGTCGGGATCAATTTGCGATAAACTGTCTTTTAATCCGTCAAGCACTAACCGCGTATTACCCAAAAAATATTGTTTGTATCGGCACATCCGTACATATTTCAGAAATAAATCGGCGCCAATATAGGGTTTATATGGCTTACTATATATTTTCCCCAACAACCAAGCAATATTCGATCCGTCACAGATATTTACAATAGCCTCGTTTAGCACTTTCATAAAATCCGGATGCTTGTTCGCATAAGTCAGGTTATTGCTCTCAATAGAACATACATATCCTTTGCCTTTCTCTGAAATAGTTGATTGTATGATTTCATCTACACGCCCGGCATCAAACTCCAAACAAACATTAAAATACTTATTCATTGCATATTTTAACGAGGCGTAAGCCTTACGTCCCTACTAAACTCTCTTTTATCCACTTATATTGCAACCGCAACCCTTCTTCGAGTGATATTTTCGGCTCCCAACCTAAGACCTGTTTTGCTTTGGTATAATCAGCGCTTCGGGCTTTATCGCCCTCCGGACGACTCAAATCATACCTGATATCAATCGGTTTAGCCGAAATCTTCACAATCATTTCAGCCACTTCTCGAATCGATGTGCAAACAGACGGGCCGATCTGAATCGTACCTTTTCCCAAACCCTTATTTAATCCGAGCCATAAAGCCTCTACCACATCATTTACATGGATAAAGGCGCGTCCTTGTTCGCCACTCCCCCATACAACAAATTGTTCGTCAGGATATTGAATGGCTTTTCGTATCAAAGCAGGAATGACTTGACTCCGTTCGCCAAAATCGCAGGGAGCGCCGTAAACATTGTGAAACATCAGGATACAGGCAGGGATTTCGGTCTCTTTTTCAAACAGTTCCGTTTCATACTGCCCCATCAACTTGCTCCACCCGTAAGCCGACTCAGGCATCGCCGGATATAATTCTTCTTCCTTCAAAGGAATCACATCCAACGAATTTTGTCGTGTCAGCGGAAAACTGCAGGCTGTCCCCGCATACAGAAAGCCTTTCAGGGTATCTTTTGCTTTGCGAGCAGAAGCAATCACATTGGAGTTGATCAGCAAATTTTGACGAAACAAAACGCCCTGATTATTAAATACATAATCTATGCCGGCAACAACATCGGCCAAATGAACAATACCATCCACCATCGCAGCCAAATCGTCGCACGTATCTTTTTCGGATAAGTCGCGGTTAAAAAACCGGGTGTCTAACGGAATGACCGGTTTACCGGATTCGTCGTTCAAATAGGCTAATTTCCCACGCCATAAGTTATCGATCACAAAAACATCTTTCCCCTCTGCAACCAGTCTTTTTACCAATTGTGAGCCAATCATGCCGGCGCCGCCTGTTACTAATATTTTATTCATCTGTTTTGTGTTAAATGAGTGGTTTTATGATTGTACTGTGTCGCTGTATTCGCTCTTTTTCAGGCGGGGGCGTCATATAGTTATCTCCGTACATATCTTTCAGATAAGCATCTGTATTATTGGGAGCAAAAAATCGATACTGTTCAAACGTCAACTCCTGCAATGGAAATATTTCATGCATCCGAAAACTGCGCAACCAGGGGGTATCAAAGCCATGCCCTACAAAACATTGATCATCGGGCAGTTTGCTGTTTTTTTCGATAATCGGCTCAATAAAACGCCGGTATTCGGTCAACAGCCATCTGAAAACAGGCTGAAACCATGATACGACAGTTTTGTACAATGACGTATCTTTTCCTACTTCTGCATTAAAACATTTACACAGCAGATCATTCAGTTTCTTTAAACCCACTTCTTTCCTGCGTTGAAAGCCGTTCGGATGAAAGCGGTCGAAAGGAAAGATATCAATAAAAATCCCTTTATGATACGTTTTTTTCTCCAAATAGGAACAGATAATTTGACTCTTTGTATCTCGTATTTTACACGGCGAAGCAAAATCTTCATAAGCCGGTTCATTTTCTTTTGTCTGAAGAAACATATCCGGAGGAAGTTCTTTAAGCGCAATGGTTTTAAATCGCTCGAAATCTTCGCGAAGCATTGAAATATCCAAATCGTCATCCCACGGAATAAATCCCTTATGCCTGACTGCTCCCAGTAAAGTACCT
>Ga0082212_10011292_pt1 | contig 11334 bp, 8 predicted proteins | sample TergutNt197P3_FD_71548 | JGI IMG/M metagenome (GOLD analysis project Ga0082212, IMG submission 71548) | Neocapritermes taracua P3 segment gut microbial communities from Petit-Saut dam, French Guiana - Nt197 P3 | ecosystem: Host-associated > Arthropoda: Insects > Digestive system > Gut ... | reverse complement strand
AAAGGGCGAACCCCAACCAACTCATGAGAAAATAAGAACATACGCCTACGAAACCAGAAACCTATACCATACCTCTCCTTATCGGCGCACTGTCCTGAAGGAAGATGCCATTCAATACCAGGGAAATCCCTGCGAAAACGATCCCCGAAAGTATCCGATTTCTCCGATGTAAATTCTCCCAAATAACAAGACTGCCCACTGAACACACTCCAACAAAAACGTAAATAGTCAATTTCTTTTTTAACCCATCGCTGAATCTTCAACCGCATACCTAAACCTAAGAAAAAACCGTCCGCTACCACAGAAAAAGGAGCATCTAATAACACTAAGGCTACCCTGCGATTGCCCACCAAAATATGTACATGGGGAACACTTTCCAGTCCTCGACCGCTATTGCTGTAATCAAATTCAACACCCATATCTCGATCCGGATCCACTAATATCCACGATGCCACTATAACACCTTTACCCCCATCCGAAGTATCTATAAATTTTCCAACATCATCTGGAACCAACCGGAATTTTTTTTTGTCCTTCATCGTAATACCACTCCACCTACTATAAAAACCACCCATCAGCCAAACCTCTTGTCCCAACCGCTCGGCAAACTGCCCGTGAACCGTTTCCGCTTCCGGTAAGTCCGACTTGGTAATCACTACGAATTCCTTCCGCTCTCCCAACGTAGAGTCAAACGTAATCAACTCCCGGCGAATCGCTTGGTAATTCTCCCAAGGCTCCGTTCCATCCACCGGAGCAGGTTCGACAAGATGAATCAAAAGTCCCGCCCGCTGAATGTGCCGTAAAAAATCATGTCCTAAACCGACTCCCTGACTCGCTCCCTCAATCAAGCCCGGTATGTCCGCCATCAAAAAGGAACGATCCAAATCGACATGCACCAGACCGAGATGCGGATGCTTCGTTGTAAAAGGATACGCCGCAATTTCCGGTCGTGCCGCCGAAAGGCAACTCAACAACGTGCTCTTTCCCGCATTCGGTTTGCCGACGAGTCCGACATCGGCAATCATTTTCAGTTCGAGTCGGAGTTTGCGGTGTTCTCCCGGTGCTCCCGGTTCGGCATGTTTGGGAGCGCGGTTCGTTGCCGATTTGAATCGGGCATTTCCTTTGCCTCCTTTTCCGCCTCGGCAAACGATGACTTCTTCATTATCGACGGCAAGGTCTTTCAGCAGGAAATCGTATTTTTTATCGAAGATGATCGTTCCGACGGGCACTTGGAGAGTCAGATCGTCGGCACTTGCCCCATGTTTTCTTGCCCCCTGACCTTGTTTACCGTTGTCGGCTTGCCAAAGATGATATTGCGTCAGATGAATGAGACTGTCTACGTTGGTATTTGCCCGAAAGATCACATCGCCGCCGTTTCCGCCGTCTCCGCCATCGGGACCGCCGCGGGGAACGTACTTTTCCCGACGGAAACTGGCACAACCGTTCCCTCCTTTTCCTGCTTCAACCTCGATTTCTATTTCGTCAACAAACACGGTATTCATTGTACCGTTCTGCTGTTTGGGGTCAAGCATGATGAAGTTGGAATGCAGACAACCATGCTTGAGGAATCCGGTGTTTTGCAATCCTTGTGTTGAAAAACAAACGGAACAAGATAGAATTGCGGTCACTTTTTTTACCCGTTCATTTTCCCTTGACCTATTGCGATCCGTTTCCGTTGGCTTCGTATGCGTTTCCGACTTCGGCGACGGCGGGACGGTGTTATCCCGAACCGCTCCATCCCTATCGCGGGGCGTTCCAGCGGGATCGAGACCGGATCATTCACTGTGCCGCTTTCCGTCGGCTCAGCGAAAAAATGCAGGTTTTTACCACCGAATTCGGCAACTATCACCGCACCCGACTGACGCACACAATGGAAGCCGTCTGTGTTGCCCGAACCATTGGCCGTGCACTGAAACTCAACGAAGACCTCATCGAAGCCGCCGCACTGCTTCACGATATTGGTCATTCGCCGTTCAGTCATGCGGGTGAAACCGCTTTGAGCCAGTTGCTTCATGATTGCGGCGGTTTCGACCACAACGTTCAGGCACTTCGGATTGTCGAAAAATTGGAGCGGCGGTACACCGGCTTTCCCGGTTTGAATTTATCAAGGGAAATCTTGGACGGACAAACATACAAAATTGATAAAATGATTATGCCGCTACTTGAAATCCAAGCCGTGGACATTGCCGACAGCATCGCTTACGATACTCACGATGTGGACGATGCAATGGAAATCGGACTGCTCTCGACGGAGCAACTGATGCGGACTTCCCTGTGGAAACAGTCTGCACTCCGTGTTCGGCAACAGTGGGTAAACTTGAACGATACCGAATTCCGCAGGGCGGTGGTGCATGATTTGATCGAAACCCAAGTGAGCGATGTTTTACAGGCAACAACACCACGGTTGGAGAGATGGCAGACGGCAGACGGCAGACGGCAGCAGACGATTGCCCCCAGTACGGAGATTGCCGAACAGAAGCGGGAAATGGAGCAGTTCCTGTTGGAACATGTTTATCGTCATCCGAATGTGATGGTTTTTCGCCGACGTGTGGCGGATTGGATCGAAGCGGTCTTCGATTATTACATATCGCAACCAGAACGTTTGCCGGAGCGTTACGGCATGATTATTCGGCACGAGGGAGTCAAACGCGCTGCCGCCGACTATATCGCCGATCAGACGGACCGCTCGATCCGCTCGGAACTGCTAAAACTCCGCCCGATGGTTGGTAATCTGCTTGGGGAAGGGAGAAAATGCTTCTGCAAGCCTTGACATGCTGCGCTTTGCGGTTAAATTCTAACATGAAGCATACACTGAAAATGAGCGAATCATTCTGCCGAAAGAAGGACAGGTAACCATGTTTTCTGTCGATACAGGTTTTGTTTTTGCGTTACGGCAGGAAGCCGTGGGAGTTTTGGACCGTATGAAACGTTCCCAAACGACCCGCGGCGGCGGTTGGACGTTTCACACGGGAAAAATTGACGGCGTTTCTGTTGCTCTGGTGATTTCAGGTGTCGGACAGAAAAACGCCGAAGCGGCAGCGAAAGTTTTGATTGACGTGTTTGCTCCGAAATCAATTTGTTCGGCAGGCTATGCCGGCGGTCTCTCCTCACGGCTCAAACAATCGGACATCTGTATTCCTGAGCAGGTGATTCGGGCATCGGATCGGCAAGTCCTTGATTTATCGGGATCGATACCCCGAACAACGTTGCCAATGCCGAATAAGTTAACGTTGCTGACGGTGAACGACGCGGCGGTATCACCGGAGCAAAAACGAACATGGCACGAGCAAACCGGTGCGGCACTTGTTGATATGGAAACCTTTGCCGTTGCCGAGGTTTGCCGAGTCCGGGAAATCCCTTTTCTCTCGATTCGTGTGATTCTCGATGCGGCGGAGGATCGAATTCCCAGTGACATTACGAAAATACTGGCAGGTCTGAACAAAGGAACCGTTCGGTTTTCCGGCACCATTTTGGGGAGCCTGTGGTCGCGTCCGTCGATGGTGCTCGACCTTGTTTCGTTGAAACGCCGGGCATTTACGGCAACGGAACGTCTGACCCTATTTACCGTTGCCGAATTGTTCCGGCAAAAACCGGCAGAAAAAAACAGAGAGAGATTGAATCTTCTCGAACAGGAATCAATGGACAAAACCGGGTGAAACAGATCGGGTAATAGGACGGTTTTCCGGTATTCCGGCGCAACTTGATAAAGACATTTCAACATTATTTTATGACCATGACCCAAACGCTTACTGATTCACTTGACAAACATCACATTTCGTTGCCGAAAGTGCAGATACGCAAACTCGATGAGTATTGCCGGCTGCTCTGGGATTGGAACGAACGAATCAATCTGACCCGGCACACCGATTACGACAAATTCGTTGCCCGTGATATTGTCGATTCGTTGGCTTTGGCGGAGTTTTTGCGGACCGGCGAGCGGATTCTCGACGTGGGTACCGGCGGCGGTGTGCCGGGAATTCCATTGGCAGTTCTCCGTCCTGACTTGCGAGTCCAACTCTGCGATTCGACGGGCAAAAAAGCATTGGCAGTCAGCGAAATGATTCAAGAACTGCGGCTGGACATTCCCGTCCACCACACCAAAGCGGAAGCCCTGCTCTCGGAAAAAGGAAAACGGTTTACAACGCTTACCATCAGGGCCGTCTCACGATTGGTGACGCTTCTTCGGCATTTTGCCCCCTGCTGGTCGAGTTTCGACCGGATGCTGCTCGTCAAAGGTCCCAAGTGGACGGAAGAACGGGGAGAAGCCCGGCACTATAACCTGATGACGAAAATTGCTCTGCGGTGTTTGAAAACCTATTCGACACAGATTTCCGATTCGGAATCGGCCGAAAGCGTCATTTTGCAACTTTGCTTAAAGGAAGATTTTGAACGATTGGACAATATCATTGATGCCCATACAAACAAGGCACAAGAACGGCGGACGTTTCCAAGAAGAGGCGGGCGGTAAATTTGTATTTCCTGTCAAACTTTCCGATTTTCGACCACATGCGTTTAGGAAGGGCTCTTACCTCTTTACCCATCTGATGAGTTGTGCGGATTGTAACAATTCACACTTTTTGGACGATTCTATGGGTTTTAATGAACGTAATACTATTGTTCTATGGAAAACTCTCGTTTTATCCATTTTGGCACGTCATCCCTACCGGCTCATTGCCGATACACAATGGCGGGGGATAGACCGCTCCATTAGGGAAAGAAAAATGATTAGATTAGTTTCAACCGTTACATTTGCCGCTTCACTATTGCTCTGGTCCACGCTGGTTTTTGCTGATTCGCCGAATACAACATCGGGCGAAGCGGCAGTAACTGCGGATGCTGTACCGCCTGTACAACATCAATCGGTACAGTCTCAACATGTACATAATCATTCCTCGGTGCAACCTTTTCCGGTGTTGAACAACATCGGACATAACCTCAACATTAACACAACCGCTGAGCGGATTAACCGATTCGGCACGGGAATGGTCGGCAGGTTTCGAAATGCCGCTTCTTTTCCGTTGGCGGCTTCAGGGTTTGCTTGGCAACCGGGGGCAGCCCCGGGAACGGTTCCCATGCCTGCCGGACCGCCTCCAAACGGATTTATTGGAGGTGTTTTTGCACCGCAACAGTACCAACAGATGCCGCCGTATCCGGTGATGGCGGGATACTACCCGCAGGGACCTGTCGGTTCTCCGCCGAGTTACGTTCCGCCTCAAGGGGGGGAAATTCCGTTGCCGGAACTGATTGATCCGAATGGTTACGTTTATCCGGGCAGCACGGGTTATATGGAGGAGAGTCCCGTTCCTGATCTGCGAATTGTTTATGTTCCTTATGCGATGCCTCCGCCGATTCATGTGGAGCGGTTTGCAAAAACCCCGCGTCCTCCGCTTATGCGGCGGGTGCTTGGAGATGCTGCCCTATATGAATACCCGGAAATGCCGCTTCGCATGTACACGACGCGGGGACCAAGAGATTTCTTGGCAACCAATCCGCCGAGCATCGGGTACTAGGGCGTATTGGTACTAATGGGAACCTCTATTAACATCGTTTTACCTGCTTGCAGACGGGAGTCAAGCACTTTCGGCAAAATTTCCGCCGATTCACCGCTTTTCAGCCCGAAAAGTTCGTTTTCTGACAAACGTGAGCCAATCTTCTGATGTTTGCTGACGTGCCGTATGGTAAAAAGACGAAATCATGGAACAAATACTCATCAATGCGGCGGGTACGCTTGCCTTTGGCGGCGGCGGAATCGCTATCGTCGCTTACATTTATTGGAAACAGTCGGAAAGCCTGCTTCACCATCACAAAGAACAGATCGCCCGTGTTGCCGAGTCGTTTGAAAAAGCCCTCGACCGCCGGGACAAAGATTTTGCGATGCTGTACGAAGCGGTACGGAATCAACAGAGCCGCAATCTTTAGATTGCGCAATGGTTGCCTATCTTTTGGTTGCGATGTACAATGACAACCAAATTGGTTTTCTGAATACCCCAAACCGATTATGCCCCCATTTGCGACCCGATTGATGCAAGCGGACGACTGGAACGAAGTCGCCCGGTTGATTCACATTTCTCTTAACGTTTGGTACGAAAAGAACCGCGGTTTCCAACTCATCCCCTGCGGCTGGGAACCGATACTGCTCTTTCCGCGAGTTTACGAATCACTTGACCCCAACTGCTGCGTGTTGGTCGAAGAAACGACCACCAAACGGATTGCCGGTTCCTGTTTTTTTCATCCCCGCTCGACCCACGTTGCTCTCGGCATCATGAACACGCATCCCGACTTCTTCGGCAACGGCGTTGCCTCGCAAATGCTGCGGTACATCATTGACGTTGCCAAGCGGCAAAACTTGCCAGTGCGGCTTGTTTCGGGAGCAACGAACGTCGACTCCTTTTCGCTTTACAACAAGGCGGGGTTTGTGCCGACGCGGTTTTTTCAAGACATGACGGTCAAGGTTCCCGAAAGCGGCTTCGACGTGGACGCGCCGCCGGGCTGGACGTTCCGCGAAGCAACGGTGGACGACATTCCACAAATCGTTGCCCTCGAAAAGGAACTTTCTCATATCGAGCGGGAAAAAGATTACCGGTTCTTCTTGCGGAATGAGGGAAACATTTGGCACATGAGTGTCATTACCGGACCGAACGGCGAACTCGGCGGTTTTCTCGCCTCGGTCAAGGACCCCGGCAGCCACATGCTTGGTCCCGGCTTGGCTCGTGAGGAAGCATTAGCGGCGGCATTGATTCGCGGTGAGTTGAATTTTCGCCGGGGACATCAGCCGGTTTGGTTGGTGCCGTCCTGTTCCCGGGCATTGGTTGAGGCAATGTACGCCATTGGAGCGAAGAATTGCGAACTGCACATTTCGCAGGTTCTCGGCGATTACACCCCGGAGACGGGAATCGTGCTTCCGACGTTCATGCCGGAAACGGCGTAACCCACACCAAAAATTATTATGATTATCATCCTGAAACAGAACCCTGCTCCGAAGCAACTCGAGTCGCTCAAAGAATGGATCAAAAAGATGGGACTCGAAATTCACGTCAGCGAAGGTGCCCAATCGACGGTCCTCGGACTCGTCGGCGATACGTCCGTCGTTGACATCGATTTGATCGGTGCGATGGATATCGTCGAGTCCGTCAAACGCATTCAGGAGCCATACAAGGCGGTGAACCGGAAGTTTCATCCTGATGACAGTGTCATCGAAATCGGCAACGCAAAAGTCGGCGGCGGTCACTTCATCACGATTGCCGGTCCATGTTCCGTCGAATCTCGTGAGCAGATTCTGGAAGTCGCCCAAAAGGTCAAAGAATCGGGTGCTGGTGCATTGCGGGGCGGAGCCTTCAAACCGCGAACCTCACCGTATGCCTTTCAAGGATTGGAAGCCGAAGGAATCAAACTGTTGCTCGAAGCGAAAAAGCAGACCGGTCTTCCTATCGTAACGGAAATTATGGACTTGTCGCAACTGCATCTGTTCGACGAGGTGGATGTCATTCAAGTCGGAGCAAGAAATATGCAAAACTTCTTGCTCCTCAAAGAGTTAGGGAAAGTCCGAAAGCCGATTTTGCTCAAACGAGGTTTTTCCAATACGATTCAGGAATGGCTGATGAGTGCCGAGTATATTCTGTCGGGAGGCAATACTCAAGTCATTCTTTGCGAGCGGGGCATTCGCACGATTGAGACGGCAACGCGCAACACGCTTGATCTTTCTGCCATTCCGGTCATCAAAGAGTGGTCGCATTTGCCGGTGATTGTCGATCCGTCTCATGCGACGGGACACGCCAAGTACGTTAAGTCGATGTCGCTTGCCGCTGTTGCCGCCGGGACGGACGGATTGATGATCGAAGTGCATAACAATCCTTCGGCGGCACTTTGTGATGGACAGCAGTCGATCACACCTGAAGCGTTCGACCGGCTTGCTAGGGGAATAGAAATCATGCGCAATGGAATGGCACAAGAACAGCGTTTGTGAACGGAGATTTCCGGTAGTTTAAAATTGCTGGATCGGCATTTCGTATGCGTTCTTCGTACTCTTGACCGGTTATTGCCAAGAACCGCTGACACAAAAAGGTGATGAATACTTGGTTTTTCATGATTGTTTCTCCTGTTTGGGAAACGGTTGGGAAAAGTTGAGGCAACATGCTGTCCCCTTCTCTCTCCGGGAGAGGGACTTTCTACCGCACGATCCATTTTTCGAGAGCGAGGCGGAGTTTTTCCGGCTCAATCGGTTTCGTCAGGTGATCGTTCATTCCCACCGCTAAACTCCGTTGATAATCGGTGTCCAACGCATTGGCAGTCATGGCTAAAATCGGCAGTTTATCGATGCCCGGCTTGTCCAAACCACGAATCGTCTGCGCTGCCGTCAGTCCATCCATCTCCGGCATCTGAACGTCCATTAACACCAAATCAAAATCCTGTTGTTTGACGGCTTCGACGGCTTCCACTCCATTGTTCGCAATCGTCAATTCCACGTTCAACATTTTCAACAATTCCGACGCAACCATTTGGTTGATCTTGTTGTCTTCGGCAAGCAATACTTTTGCTCCCCGAATGTCGGCACGCGTTTCATTTGTTTTTTGAGATAAATCTTCTCGGAATGTCGTCTTCAATGTTTCTTTCAAGACGACGGGATGCACAGGCTTGACCAATACATCGGCAACATTCAATCCTCGTACTTGCCGAAGGCAATCTTGCCGGTCATAAGCGGAGACCATGATGATATGCGGCGGGGCGATTTTGTCATTTTGCCGGATTTGCCGAACCGTTTCGATGCCGTCCATTCGCGGCATCCGCCAATCAATTAAGACCAACTCGTAGGGAACGTTCAGGTAGGTTGCTTCCTCTAATTTTTCCAGTGCTGCCGTTCCGGTATGGAGCGGCAACGCCTCCATGTGCATGGATAGTATCAGGTCTGTCAAAATTTCCAAATCGTTCGCATCGTCATCGACAAGCATGACCCGCCGTTTGCCTAACAGCGAGATTGACGACATTCCCGGCTCCCCGCTCGATAATCCAAAGACTGCCGAGAATTGAAACGTTGCCCCTTGTCCGGGAAAACTGGTAACATTGATGTGTCCTTCCATCAATTCGACAAGGCTTTTCACGATGGCGAGTCCGAGTCCGGTGCCGCCGTACTTTCGGGTGATCGTGCCGTCGGCTTGCGAAAACGAATCAAAAATGTTTTCGAGTTGGTTCGCTTGCAATCCAATGCCGGTATCCTTCACTTCAAAAATGAGGCAGACTTTGTTTGAATCGATGCGCCGTGCAGAATCGTCTTGTCTTACCGTAATGGCAATTCTTCCCTTTTCGGTAAATTTAATGGCATTGTTTACCAAGTTGAGCAATATCTGCCGGAGGCGGAGCGGATCGCCGATCAAATGATCGCAAATTTCCCGGTCAATGTTGGTAACGAGTTTTAATCCCTTTTCTTCCGCTCCAACGCGAACGATGTCGATGACTTCCTCAACCGCTTTCGACAGCGAGAAGGGGATCAATTCCAATTCAAATCTTCCCGCCTCAATTTTGGAAATGTCGAGAATGTCGTTAATGATACCGAGCAAATTGTTTGCGGCAGTCTGCGTTTTCGTAAGGTAATCCCGCTGTTTTTCGTTGACCTCCGTTTGCAAACAGAGGTAAATCATGCCCAGGATGGCATTCATCGGCGTTCGGATTTCGTGACTCATTCTTGCCAAGAAGTCGCTCTTCGCTTTGGTGGCACTTTCGGCTTTATCCTTCGCTTGAATCAATGCCCTTTCCGTTTCTTTCAAGTCCGTGATGTCAACGATCCAGGAAATGGACTTCTGAAAATTGTCTGGTTCCTGAAAAAGGGTGGTCAAATTGAAGTCCCGTGTTATCTCATCCGCACATGGAAATTGGACATTTCGGGAAAATATCCCATTTTCCATCATTTCCTTGAAAATCAGATCGAAATTCAAACGTCCTTCGTATTCTCCCAAGATTTGCGCATGGAGTTCCGACAGATTCATTCCTTCGGCAAGGGAAAACACGTCTCTGGACTGCTTATTCAATCGACTGACTTTTCCTCCCAAAGAAGTTACGACGGCGATGGGACTGGACTCCAGAATCCAATCGAGAGTCCGTCGTTCCCGCACTAATTCCGTTTCCGTTTTGTTTCGCTGGATGGCGGAAGCAATCAACATTCCTGCCGATTTGAGGATTCCCTCTTCGGTACTGTCCCAAGTCCGTTCGTGTTGGCAATCGTCGAAGCCGATGAATCCCCAGAGTTCGTCCCGCAACAGAATCGGTGCCACGAGGATCGATACGATTCCCTGCGGTGCCAGTTGGTTCTGCTCCGCCTGCGGCATGTTCCGAACGATATTATTCACGCATTTTCCAGCGTGAAACTGTCCTTCCCAAGTGGGAATCATATCGCTGTACTTGATTTTTACGGTGTATTCGTTTCCCTGTTGCGGTTCGGCGTTCGGCGACCATTCATACATTTGCGAACAGTGTAATTCATTGTCGATCACTTCATTTTGCCAAATATAGACACGATCCACATTGGTTGCCGTGCCGAGAGTGTGCAAAACATGGGCAACGGATTGATCGAAATCTTCGGCGGTCGTTGTTAACAGAGTGCTTGCCGCATCGTTGACGGCTGCAAGCAACCGATCCCGACGTTGGAGCATAACATCGGCAACTTTCTGGTCGGTCAGGTCTTGAATCGTTCCCGACATTCGGATCACCTTTTGGTCGGTCGTGTTCCGTTCGGCAACTCCGCCTCTGCCGCGAAAGTACCGCCAGTCTCCTGATGCGATTTTCATGCGATAGATCATGTCCAGCGTGTCGGTATGTCCGGCGAGTACGTTTCCAAATACGGACAAGACTTGTCGGTCGTCGGGATGGACGAGTTCTCCCCATCGGGCAAGGGTGAGCGGGTCCAAATCTTGGGGCGTGTAACCGAGAGTGGCTAAAAATTCGTCGCTGACTTCCAACATGCCTTTTTCGACGACAAAATTCCAATGTGCGATTCCTGCCCAGCGCAGCATTTCGCTGGATTGGGAGCGGTAACGCACAAGCAATTCTTCGGGCGCAGCAGTTTGTGTAGGAATGGAACCGGACATGGGAAAAATGCCTCGCTGGAAAATAGCCGATGACCATGTTATTGTACCACATTCGGCATTTTGGGCAAAGGATGAGCCAACGGGCGGGTACGCCAACCGTTCTTATTTCCCGCTTTTCTGTAACGTTTTATGGTGTACAATGTAAACCATGCGTTGTCCGTTTTGCCATCAGGATAATGATAAGGTTGGCGACACCCGACACAGTGCGGATGGGTTCGTGGTGCGGCGGCGACGGACATGCCTTTCCTGTGACAAAAAA
>Ga0082212_10011291_pt1 | contig 11334 bp, 4 predicted proteins | sample TergutNt197P3_FD_71548 | JGI IMG/M metagenome (GOLD analysis project Ga0082212, IMG submission 71548) | Neocapritermes taracua P3 segment gut microbial communities from Petit-Saut dam, French Guiana - Nt197 P3 | ecosystem: Host-associated > Arthropoda: Insects > Digestive system > Gut ... | reverse complement strand
GCCGTTCATGACAGCCTTTTCGCCGCTTGTTCCCGACGCTTCGAGCGGACGGGTGGGCGTGTTGAGCCATACGTCAACACCCGATACCAAATGGCTGGCCAATTCTATATCGTAGTTCTGCAGGAACACAATCTTACCCAAGAACTCGGGACGTTTGGATATTTCTACAATCATCTTGATCAGGTCTTGTCCGGCTTTATCTGCGGGATGCGCCTTACCTGCAAAGATAAACTGTACGGGCATTTCTTCGTTGTTGATAATACGCGAAAGCCGTTCCATATTGCGGAACAACAGGTGTGCACGTTTGTAAGTGGCAAAACGACGAGCAAAGCCAATGGTAAGCACGCTTTTGTTGAAACGCTCGGCCACTTCCACAATGTATTTCGGATTCTGATATTTTTTGGTCATGGGATTGCGCAGACGTTCCTTCATATAGTCTATCATCAATTGACGCTGGATACTGCGTACACGCCATATTTCCTTGTCGGGAACTTCGTAAATTCTGTTCCAGCGATCCATCTGCAATTGATTATTGATAAAATCCTTACCAAAATATTTGTTGTACAGACGTTTCCATTCGCTGGCCGTCCATGTAGGGAAATGTACGCCGTTGGTAACATAACCCACATTCAGTTCTTCGGGGATATAACCTGGCCACATCGGGGCGAATATTTCCTGACTAACTTTTCCGTGTAGGCGACTTACGCCGTTGATTTCCTGCGAAAGATTAGCAGCCAGATAACTCATTGAGAAACGTTCATTCGAATCGGTTGCATTAAGTTTACCCAATCCCATGAACTGTTCCCAAGTGATTTTCAGTTTGGTCGGATAATGCGAAACATACATGCGCAACATTCCCTCGGTAAATGAGTCGTGACCGGCAGGAACAGGCGTATGTGTAGTAAATAGCGCCGATGAACGCACGATTTCGAGCGCTTCGGCAAAAGTCAGATTGTTATGGTGGATATACTCGAACATGCGTTCTATCCCGATGAAGGCTGCATGTCCTTCGTTACAGTGATATACGTCGGCAAAAAGCCCCATAGCCCGCAGTGCACGGATTCCGCCGATACCGAGCAGGATTTCCTGTTTGAAACGATTTTCCTCGCCGCCGCCATACAGATGGTGCGTGATGGAACGATCATATTCGGTATTGTCTTCAAAATCGGTGTCAAGCAGATACAGGTCAATACGTCCTACCTGCACTTTCCATATACGGGCATACAGCGTCCGACCGGGGAATACAATGCTGATGGTACGCCAGTTACCATGTTCGTCGCGGATAGGAATAGCCGGTATTCTGGTAAAATCCTGCGAATCGTGGAAAGCCATCTGTTCTCCGGAAGTTGATATTACTTGCTGAAAATACCCGTAACGATAGAGCAGTCCAACTGCTACCATGTTGACATTCAGGTCGCTGGCTTCTTTCAGATAGTCGCCTGCAAGGATACCCAAACCTCCCGAATAGATTTTCAGTGAAGTATGTAAGCCGTATTCCATGCTGAAATAGGCTATTTTTGGTTTCTTACGAAATTCCTTTTCCTGCATGTAAGTCACAAAACGATGATACACGCGGTTCATGTCGGACATGAACGCCGAATTGCTTTCCAAAGCTATCATTTTGTCGTATGGAATGAGGCTAAGGAATACCACCGGATTACATTCGCTTTCTTTCCACGCAGCCTTATCAATAGATGCAAACAGTTCGCCGGCATCGTCATTCCAGCACCACCACAGATTATTGGCCAATTCATCGAGCGGTTTCAACTTCTTAGGAATGTTTTTACCGATGAGCATACGTTTCCATTTGGGCGCTTCAATTGATTGGTGTTTGTCAACCTGCGGGATATCTTCGACATGCTCCTGAGTGGGTGTGTATTGCGTTACAGCTTCCTGTACATTGCGCAAGGCAATGTCGTATGCTTTCCTGTAATATTCGATGAAATTACTCCACAATGCAATGCGCGATACTTCAAAAGCATCGTCGCGGGCTTCTTGTTCACGGCTTTCATCGAAATGCGAAAACTTAAGAATAGTGTCGGCAATGGAGGAAATCACTTCGGTATCGTTCGTATCGGTACGTTCTACCACACGTACCGCAATATTTCCTGCAGGTCCTTTTTCTTTGACCCACAAACCGAAACCCGCCAAAGAAGTGGTAATGGTGGGTACGTGGAAAGCCACGCTTTCGAGCGGCGTATATCCCCACGGCTCGTAATATGAAGGGAATACGGTCAGGTCTAACCCTATCAGTAACTGGTAATACGTCAGATTGAAAATACCGTCGTCGCCATACAGGTAGCAAGGAACAAAGATTATTTTTACCTTTTCTTTCGTGTCATTTGTCAATCCTGAATGTTTGATTTCACGGAGCGTAGGATCGAAATCGGCATCATGAAGGTTATGCGTCAATATTTTACCATCGGGATTTTTTTCGTCAAAGTTGTTCAGGATGCTTTGCAGATCTTTGCGCGGACCATAGTGGTTAGCAGGAATTAATACAAAAGCAATGATTTCACGGTCGAGTGTACTTCTATTTTTCAGTTCGCCCAGCGACTTCACAAAAATGTCGATGCCCTTGTTTTTATATTCGTACCGACCGCTGGTACCAATCAGCATCGGGTTATCGCTCACCTGACCAAACAGGGCTTTTGCCACATCTTTCATGCGTTCGCGGGCAATCGCACGTCCTTTGATATATTCGTCGTTTTGCGGGACAAACGAGTCTTCAAATCCGTTGGGTGTCACAATGTCCACATTTTTACCCAAAAAATGCATACATTCCTTGTCGGTGATTTCGCTTACCGTGGTGAAGCAGTTAGCATGTCGTGCCGATAACTTTTCGAGCGACTGTTTTGAAATCACATTAAATTCAGCCGCTTTCATATCGGGGTTGTAAAGATTCATAGCGCCGTACAAAGGCAGAAGGTTGCCGGCAATGGAACGTCCCAGAACGGTGGCATGCGTGGTAAAAGCCGTTGCAATCTGTGGCATGGACATTTTCAGGTACAATAAACCCGTACCGGTCATCCATTCATGAAACTGTGCCAGCACGGTATCGCGAATGGTAAGGTTGAAGCGCACGAAACTTTCGATGACTTTGCCCGCTGCATATCCGAATAGCGCCGGCTCCATATAATCCCACTGTCCGGAAAGCGAATCAAGTCGGTACGTTTCCCAAAACTTGGAAAAAATAGTATCTTTTTGAGGTGTAAATGACTGAAAATCAACGATTACAGCAATAGGATTACCGGCAATGTTCCAACGTCCGATACGGATACGTAAACCCTCTTCATTTGCCTTAATTTTCCATGACTTGAACAATTGCAGGTCTTCCAGAAATTCAGGATTATCGGATGTATCACGCCAAACATCAGGCCCAATCAAAATATAGTTACTCTTGTATTCATCAACCAATGTTAATGCTTTGGTTGAGATAACGGTGTGTATGCCGCCTACTTTATTACATATTTCCCAACTCGTTTCAAAGATGTAATCAGGTTTTAAAAGGTTTGTATCCATTGTACTTTTTTATTTATAATTATCTTGCTCCAATTATATTTAAACGGAAAAAAAAGCACAAGGTTACAAAAAATTTAAATAATCGAACATTTCAAAGATTTTTTTTTATTTTTGCGTCCAAAAAATCAAAAATGGCAAAGATTACAGATGCATTAAAATTTGGTAAAAAGTTAGTTTCCGACGGCGCATGGGGTACTTTCCTTTATCAGAAAGGTCTGAAACCGGGTGGATGTCCTGACGAATGGTCTATCACGCATAACGAAGTCGTCAGGGATATTGCGCGAAGTTATATTGAAGCAGGCGCCGATATGGTGAAAACCAATAGTTTCGGAGCCAACCGGTTCAAGTTGCAACATTTCGGTTTTCAGGACATGGTCACTGAAATTAATGAAGCAGCGGCACGCGCATCACGTATAGCGGCCGGCAGTGATCATTATGTCATCGCTTCCATCGGCCCTACTGGTAAGATGTTGCTCATGGGCGACGTTACCGAAGAGGAGTTTTACGATTGCTTCAAAGAGCAGGCAACAGCATTGGAAAAAGGCGGTGCCGACGCGGTGTGTATCGAAACCATGAGCGACGCCGACGAAGCAGTGCAAGCCATCAAAGCGGCGAAAGAAAACACAAATCTGGAAGTGATAGCCACCTTTACGTTCGAGAAGACCCTGCAAGGCGAATACCGGACGATGATGGGTCTGTCGATTTCGGAAGCCATACGGGCAGCCATAGACGCCGGAGCCGACGTCGTCGGAACAAACTGCGGCAACGGTATGGAACGTATGGTAGATATTGTGAAGGAAATCCGTGCAGAATTTCAGGATACGTTCATTCTTGTTCATGCCAATGCCGGTCTTCCCGTTCTTGTGAACGGAACAGATACTTTTCCCGAAACACCGGAAATGATGGCCGCATGTGTACCTTCCCTGCTCGAAGCAGGCGCAAACATCATCGGCGGTTGTTGCGGAACCACCCCAGCACATATCCGCGCCATTAAAGAAGTAATCAATCAAATATCATAAAAATACCATGAACAATCAAATTTGGATGATGACATCCGCATTCAAATCTCTTCGGCTCGAAGATATCATCGTAAAAGCAAAGGAAGTTGGCGTACAGGGTCTGGAATTATGTGTGTTTCGCCGCGACGGTTCGCGTCGCGACCACGTAGCCACTCATCTTGACTATGAAAATTTCGGTCCCGACCATGCAAAACAAATTTTAGAGCAGTTTGCCGGTGAAGGTCTTCGGTTTTCCGTCGGGGCATATGAAAACCTGATTGGCGGTGATCCCGGCGAAAGAATCGCCAACCAAAATCATCTGTTGAAACTGATACGAATCGCGCATTTGTGCGGTGGCGACGACAATGATGTGAAAGTAGGCACTTTTGTGGGATACAATGACGAATTAGGTATACAGGATGGCGGTTTCGAGAAAAATCTTTACGAGTACCGGCGTGTTTTCACCCCCATCATCAAATATGCGGAAGACCTGGGCGTTACGGTTATCTACGAAAATTGCCCGATGGAAGGTTGGCATTCCAGAACATGGCCGTTTACCTATAACAATCTGCCGGGTACGCTTGCCGCGCGGAAGCTGATGTATACGTTAATACCCAGCAAAGCGCACGGCGAAACATACGATCCGTCACACGACGTCTGGCAACACATCAACCCGTCGGATGTCATTAAAGCGACAGAGCCCGACAGACTGCACCGCGTACACGTGAAAGCCACCCGTAACCTGCGGAACCGGACAAGTATCTATTGGGGCGCCATGTATCCGAAACAATACGTAAACGAAGATCTGGCACAACGTGCAGGCGTCCCCGTAGCTCAGCACGACTGGGACAGGTATCCATACGAAGCCATGCTTCCGGGGTTTGGAGGATACGACAGCATGGACTGGCGTGAGTTTCTCGATACATTAATGAAAACAGGTTTCGACAAACCTTTCGTCATTGAAAACGAAGCCGCCAACTCGGCGCATACGGGCAACCCGGGCGCTACATTGCAGGGATTCAAAACTGCAACATTGTGTCTGGCACCCATTGTATGGCCTCTGAAAGAGAACGACGGATATGTATATCACGATCATCGTCCCGAACTGAAAATCGTCAACAGGCGGGATATTCCGATGGTCACGATAAAAGAAAAAGATTCGGTTTTTCAGTTACTGTCATAAGGTCCATGTATGGATTTGATGACAAAACTTTCCGATGTAACGTCTAAAATATAGATATCATAATGGTTTCCTCCCGGATGTACCCTGATGACGATATGCCCTTTCTCGCTTTTCATCACATTGGTACGTTGTTCGCCAATCACTGTTTTATTGGCTTCCATAAGATTGGTTGTGAAAATATCTCTTTCGCCCGGATATATCCTTTGTGAGGTCATACGTTGAAATGAACTGTTGTCGGGATGGGCTGCGCCGTGGGCCTGAATGATAAAAACTCTGGGACGTACCGCTTTCAGAAACGCTTCACCCATCGCATCAATGTATGCATGATGATTGACTTCGCACACATCAACAGGGCCGGTAACCAAACCCACAGGCGTTTCAATATCCCGCCATGTACCCGGAGCATTGGAGTTGACGATATCTCCACCGTTGAAATAATCAAACCGTCCGTAGGATATGCGGATAGCGGCGCTACAATGATTTTCATCGGGATATTCACTTGCCGGAATCGTTTCCAAAAGCGGAAAATGGTTTCGGACATTGTTGTGCACACCTGTCCAAACATGTCCATTAGCGGCAATATTCCTGATTTCGAACTCAGGATATTGCTCCGCCCGCTTGAGAAGCGTGAACTGCTTGTTGGAGCCAACCTGAAACTGCTCGGCTGTTGCGCCGTTAGCAACATGCTGTTTGACAAAACGGATGTAATTTTGCATGTTTTGATTGGTCTGAGGAGCAGGCCAATTATAATCGGGCCAGTTGCGGTCAACAATTTTCCCGAAAGGGATGTTGTCGCCTACTTCGGTAATGCCGGTAAGCATGTAGTCGCCCTTACCTGATTTTTTTCTGCTGAGTTGCACCGTTCCCATGTGATCTCCATGAAAATGTGTCAGGAAAATATAATCTAATTTTTTCTCCGGCAACGGCTTCATCATGCGGAGGATGTAACGTGTAATCCATTCTCCGGGACTTCTGCTGTCATCGGGACGGGCGTCGGTTACGCGTGGTGAAGCGGCTGTTTCGCCTGCATCTATCATCATGGTTGTTCCGTCGGGCAGAATGGCGAACACACATTCTCCCCTGCCGGTGTTGATATGGTGAATATCCATGTAGCCGTCCGTCCAATCCGGATAGATGTCACCGACTTTAACCTGCGCAAATATTGCGGTTTGAAGACAGATCAACAGTATGCCTGTCAAGAACGATAATTTATGTGATTTCATATTGGTAATCATATTGATGAAAAAATAAAGAGTGAATCTGTTTGATTACTGGTACGCTTGGTTTTGTTGCCGTTCCTGAAGCGGTACATCCCAATAATATTCGGAATAAGGCGAATTGACCGGCGAGTATCGTGCAGGGTCCCTGTCGCCGATATAGAGCGGCAGGCGCAAACCAATCAGGTAATACATGCGGTCGCCGTGTTCGCTTGCCAATTCCTTGATACGCTCATTGTGAATATCGTCGGCTGTAAGCAAACTTTCCGAAATATCAGTTAAACCTGCACGGCGTCTGACTTCATTAACGTCGTCAGCAGCTCCAGATGTATTGCCGCCATTAAAACGGAGAATGGAGCGGGTGAGGTATATTTCCGCCAGCCGAATCATGGGACGATTGCTAAATTCTCCGTAGGAATACGAGGAACGGAAATATTTATCTATCCATACATGAGGGTTTTTCGGACTAAATAAATTGCCAGGATCTTCGCCGGGTTCATAACGTTTATACAGTTGCGTATAACGTTTGTCGTCAAGCGCCTGCGGTGTCTCGGCAAAATTACCGCTTTGTCCGTCAACCATCCATCCGATGTTTTTCAGAGCAGAATATGACATCGTATATTGGGATTGATTGGCGTTGCTATTGTACCAATTTTTTCCGAATATACCCGGAATTTTGTCAATCCGACCGGTTGTAACCGATGTGGTAAAGGCTATTTCCCAGATCACTTCTTTGGCGTCGGCGGCAGCGATACGATTGAAAGCGACGATAGGTTCTTCAGTAAGATTGTATATATCGCTGCTCAGAATATAATCGCATTCGGCTTCGGCTTTTGAATGTTGTCCGGTCATGAAATATACTCTGCACAACATGGCAGAAGCAGCAAACCTGTTTGCACGCGCTTTAGGTTGAACTTCAGAGGTAACGTAACTTTCAGGCAATAATGTTTTAGCCTTTTCAAGATCGTCCTGAATCTGTTGCCACACTTCGGCAACCGAACCTAAATAAGGATTTTTGAGTTCATTCACTGTGTTCACATAGTGGGTACGCAGGACAAAATGGCGACTGTCATTGTTTCCGGCAGGATCGAACGGAGGCGCATATATTCTTGCCAGATACCAGTAAGCGACAGCGCGTGTAAAATACAATTCACCTCTGAAACGTTTCACTAAATTGCGATCAGCTTCCGTCATACCTTCAAAAGGATCTGTTCCATTCTTTTCCGCATCTTCCAATAATTGAAGTGCTGTATTGTCGCTGGTGATGATGTAGTACAGGTACTTAAAACACCATTCTACTTCCTTATCCGTTGGCGCAGTTGTATAAGCGCGGTTATAAAACTGGTCGCAATACGTAGTGCCCAAGTGCATGGATTCGGGCATTTTTTGAGCAATGTCCGATTGTCCGAGATGCATCAGGCATAATGTGCCAAGAGGATTTTCCCAATCCTGATTGCAGAGTTGATAGTATCCTTCACGAACTGCCAATTCTAACTCCGATGCGTTTTGCCACGGATACTGAACGGGTCTTTCCAATTCGAAATAATTGTTGCATGACCATAACGCAGGGATGCTCGTCAAAATGATGCAACATGTTTTAAACTTTCTAAAATATCTTTTCATGATTTCTATGATGAACAGGTTAAAATTTAGCGCTGATTCCTATTGAATAAATTCTTGATTGAGGTAGATTGCTGAAAAACACGACACTACTGATGGAATTACGACCGATTTCCACTTCAGGGTCGTATCCCGAAAATTTAGTAAAAGTGAACAGATTTGTTCCGCTGAGATATACGCGAATAGTTTTCATTCGGGTAGCATCGCACCATTTTTGCGGAAGATGGTACCCCAGTTGAACATTTTTCAGACGTACATAATCGCCCTTTTCCAACCAAAGAGAACTTGGCGTTCTTTCGCTGCCATAATTGTATGGAATGTCGGACGGATTACCTTCATCGTTATAATAATAAGTGCTGGCGACTGTATACATGGGATATTTTCTTGGGTCGTCGGGACGCATCCATGTGTTGGTCAGTAATTCTCCCGAAAGAGTCCACAACCCGTCGCTTGGCGTCATCATGTTTTGTTTCAGTCTATTGTATATGTAATGACCGGCAGCGAAATTCCATACCATATTCAAATCGAAACCTTTATAGGATAAATTCGTATTGAATCCGCCCATAATTTTGGGTATAGAAGATTTTCCGTCGAGAATCATTCTATTGTTGGCATAATTTTCCGTCGTCGCAGGAATGATTTTTCCTGTGCGGTGTGTAGAGCCGTCATCTGCCTTTTCTATTTCATAGATCAGCGGGAAACCTTTTTGAGGATCAACACCGGCAAATTCAGACATGTACCAGTTACCCAACGGCAATCCTTTTTTGATGATCACCCGGTATTCATTATCCGATGCGGCATCGCTTTCCGGGTTGATACCTGCACCTGTGGAATCCGATTCCGGATCCAGCGCCAATACTTTATTACGGTTGGTCGAGAAATTTCCGCCTATACTCCATCGAAAACTCTTTTGAGCGATGACAACCGCATCCATATTCACCTCCCATCCGTGATTTTCCATATCACCGACATTTTGCCATATTGCATTCCCGTTGGCGCCGGTAATACCTGCCGACTGAGGAAGTGATACTTTCAGCAACATGTCTTCTATTTTTTGTTTGTACCAAGCAATTGAACCATTGATACGGTTGCTCAGCAATCCGAAGTCAAATCCGACGTCTAATGTACTGGTTGTTTCCCATTTGATATCCCTGTTTCCGATATTGACAAGTCGGGTATTGTTGGCTCCCAACAGGGTAGCGCTACCGGAAATAATATCCCATATATCGTCGGTGATGCCTGTAGGAATATTGGTATTTCCGGTCTGCCCGTAACTGCCTCTCAACTTTAGGAAATTAATCGCCTCAATATTGAAAAACTCCTCTTCGGAAATGATCCATCCCAATGAGCCCGATACGAAAGTTGCCCAACGATTTTCTTCAATAAATTTGGATATTCCATCGCGACGCATACTGACGCCGGCATAGTATTTATTACGGAAATTATAATTTGCTCTTCCGAAAAATCCCATCAGATATGATTCTCCGCCTAATTTGCTGTTACCCGACAATGAACCGGGCGTTCCTATTTCGTGAAAAATCCCGATAAGGTCGTTCGCTATCAGGCGCGTGGATTGTACTTTAAGTCGGGTGCCTTCCAAGCCTGCCACCAGATTGATGTTGTGGCGGTCGTGGAAAGAGCGGTCATAATTAAAATAAGCATTAAAATTCGTTGTCATGGACTGAATCTTGCTTTCATCCGCCTGCGTCCCCGTTTCGCGTACATTTTTACTGATCCACGATTCGGCTTTGCTATTGACATAATTAACGCCCACTTCGCCGTGTAGCGAAAGACCGGTGATCGGCAGTTTCAAATCGGCGGTAAGCCCGGAAATCAGATTTAGAGATTGCAGGTTACTCTCCGAATTTCGCGGATCAATACCTGCCAATGCATTGATATACGATTGTGAATTCCAATATCCATTAATCCCGTCAGGATCATACACTTTCATCCATGGAAGCGAATGGGAATTTGCCTGCGACCAGCCTCCGGCCCCACGTGTGCCGTCGCTCGATTTGATTCTGTTATTATCCGTATAGGATGCCAGCATTCTGTATCCTAACGTTAGTGCATTCAACGCCTGATAATTGGTGTTGATATTTGCTGAAATTGTTTGCATATCGTTGAATTTGAAATTACTGTTATCCTTACGGTAATTCAAAGACAGATATGAGTTGGTTTTTTCCGAACCATTGCTTGCCGATAACCGCGCTTCGAAAAAATTTCCCATGCGACTGATTTCATCCACCCATCTGGTATTGGTGATCAATGCTTCTTCCCTGGTCATGGCAGATTGATAATTGTACAGCCGCGAGAGGCTTTCTACTGTTGGGTCGTACAATCCGGACATTCGGGTATTCGCTTTGGCAAAATCCATAATGGCAACATATTCTCTGCCGGTAGCGATACCAACGTCGGTTTTTGTCCAGTTACTGACTCCTGTACGAATATCAACGTCAAAACTGCTCTCGCCCTGTTTCCCTTTTTTTGTAGTTACTACAATGACGCCATTTGAACCGCGAGAACCGTAAATGGAAGTCGCCGCAGCATCTTTTAGCACCTGTATGGATTCAATGTCTGACGGATTGATCATCGAAAGAATATTTTGACGGGTCTCCCCGTTGAAATTAACGTCAAGCGTACCACTTGTTACCGGTATACCATCTATAATCCATAAAGGGTCTGTACCCGATGATATCGAATTGATACCGCGAACTTTCACTTGCACGGGGGTGCCGGGAACGCCCGATGAGGTCACTGTGACGCCGGAAGCCATTCCTTGCAGAGCAGCGTC
>Ga0082212_10011290_pt1 | contig 11335 bp, 4 predicted proteins | sample TergutNt197P3_FD_71548 | JGI IMG/M metagenome (GOLD analysis project Ga0082212, IMG submission 71548) | Neocapritermes taracua P3 segment gut microbial communities from Petit-Saut dam, French Guiana - Nt197 P3 | ecosystem: Host-associated > Arthropoda: Insects > Digestive system > Gut ... | reverse complement strand
GATTGAGTTCGGATTCGGCCAGCGAAACTTGTCAAGGTCTTCGATGGTAGCCCCTTTCAGCGGCCAAGATGTTTGTTCCCAATACATACCATTAGCGAAGACTCTTTTGATTCCCCATTCGTCAATACATTCATCTTCGGATAGCTCTTTGTAGAGTGAATCATGTGGTACATAGATTTCGCCTACCGAACGGGTATCAATATCGAAACGGGTTAATATACGTTCGTCAATACGACATGTTTTGCCAAAACGTATTCGTTCAATCTTTTCGGGAATATCATAACCGAGATACTCAAGAAGATTATACATACTCCTGCCGTCCATGTTTGATTGAGGGCAACCTCCCAAGTCAATTATCAGCCTGTCGGGCTGTTGATGGGTGAGGATTTTTTGAAAGTCTGTTCTGCGGCTCATGGGAAATTAAAATTAGGAATTAAGAATTAGTATGTTATAATGGCTGAAATGTAAATAATTGTCAATTATCCATTGTCAATTCTAACAAGTTGACTTCTCTGATGTCTCCTGAATGCTGATCAAGCCTCAACGTTTTGATTTCGAAAGCCTTGATGTTACCATTCCATTGACGGTCAGCCGATGGGAACCGAAGCGCTACAGCCGTGTCTTTTCCCATTGTCTCTACTATACGAATGATGCCGTCGTTGCCTGTTTCGGATAATTTAATTGCTGTAACAATCACATTCGATGCGTCAACTGACAAAAATGAACCGGACTTGCTCATTTTTCCTCCGTGGATTCCCTGATAAATAACCACAGGCGGTGCGATAAACTCTTCGGCAATACGTGGCGCATTGATGTCCTTCCAGCTTCCTTTGTGAGGTGTCAGCATCATGCGAAATTTTTGAATACCCTGATCCTGCCAATAACATTTGCCTTCCGGATCCATGTCGGAAAGTTTGCCTGGCCCATGATGGGCATACGGAGCCGAACGGGTAACTGTGATACACATGTCACTGCCATTTATGCTGTAACCGTATTTAGCATCGTTGAATATCGTCAACCCATAAGCGCCGGTACCATTTTGACCGGTAACATCTATCCAGCGATGGCCGGTATCTTCTTCGCCAATTGTTTTACGGACAATGATACCATAAGGTACTTCATACGTTGCTTCGGGCGATGCCACATCAACAGGAAATGAAAATTTGAGCAATTTCAATTGTTCGTGCCAGTTGAGTGTTATACGAGCCTCAATATGCCGCGAACCGGCTGTTAACATCCAGTCGATTGTCATATTGGAATTGCCGTAAGCGCTTTCAATACGCAAAGCAGTGCGCAGAGGGCCTTTTTCGAGTATTTTAAATTTTGCATGGCCGAACGACCCGATTTCTCCCCGCGTAACGTAATTATATCTGCCGGAAGTGTTTTGGGTAAAAGTTCGGACTTCGTGGCTCCATGTGTCGCTCGGATCATCAATAACGACCCCTTTGCAACCTGTAGCACCACCATTAAATACTTCCTTACCGGTTTCCTTGTCGAAGATGCCGATATATCCTTCAGGTGAGAAAGTGATGCGATAAAATTCGTTCTCCATCCGATTATTTCCGATGCTTACTCTCGATTCAGGAACGGTTTCGACTCCCTGAATGCGTATCTGACGATAACCCATAGCGGGTATTGTTGTATGAAACAGGACGCGCTGACGATTTCTGACAGATTGAGCCTGGACAGATTGTGCAGGCAATGATTGTCCGCGGTCGTCGGTCACTTGCGGATTCGACCTGATGTTCAAATCATATTCTACATTTGTTTTGATATCCCATGCATGTGGATTGAACACCACCAGATATTGCGATTCAGGATCTTCTGATGGAATCTGCCATTCCAATTTTTGCATTGCCATTGCCGTAGCGGTATGTGCAGTATTGATGGCGTAATTATATCCTTCGCGGGCGTCCTGCGAATGTTGTGAAACAGATGTTCCTGCCAAACTGTCGTGGAATTGCAACAGAAGTACCTGTTTCCATGCGTCTGTAAACTTTTCCTTCGGATACTGTGCACCCCAGTTCACCGAACCAAGCGCCGTTATTTTTTCGGCCGTGACCAAAGCTACTTCCGACAGCCGGTTGTTTTTCTTTATTTCTACATCGGCAGCATAACAACCGACCGCGCAAAACTGAAGATCATCCTTCAAAACAGGCAGATTCAAATTCATAGCACGGACATCGTTGAAATAACTGTTGATGGAACTATATCGAATTTTTGGAGCACCTTTTTCGGCTTTCAGTTCGTCGATAGAACGAATCGTTTCTTTGGTAGGTCCGCCGCCATGGTCACCTACACCAAAAAACACCATAAAATCTTTTATCTGTTGGCTTGGTGCGTGCCTTAGCATGTTTTCAAAACGACGATTGGCCGTTCCGCTCAGATTGTAACTTTCCTGAATACGGTAAGCCAATACACGCGATCCGTCAGGCGATTCCCACCAAAACAAATCAGACGATAATGTCTTTTCATTAGGATCAGGACGCATAAACACATAACAGTCCATGCCTTGCTTGCGGAGAATTTGTGGTACAGTACCTGCATGACCAAAAGAGTCGGCATTAAAACCGATTTTTGCCGGCCGGCCAACAAGTTTTTCCAGCGTATGTTGTCCGTAAAGTCCCTGACGAACCAACGCTTCACCGGACGGGATGTTCACATCTGGCTCTACCCACCATCCGCCAACCACATTCCAGCGCCCTTCCCGGATACGCTGTTTGATTGCCTCCAGCATTTCAGGGTCATTGTCGGCAACCCATTGATAAAACTGTGCAGAGCTGGATATAAAAACTAAATCAGGAGACTCGTTCAATCTGTCAAGCGCCGAACGAAATGTGCTGTGTGCTACTGATATACCTTCATGCCATGGCCATAGCCATACCGGATCGATATGAGCATGACCAATCATATAAAATGTGTATTTTGTTGCGTCATCGGGCCAGGGAGCCGCAAATGTATTGCCCATTACTGACGTTGACGGAGTCAGGGCCGCTGTGGTAGCTCCTGCTACGGTGAGTTTGATTAAATTTCTGCGTGTAATATTTTTCTTTTTCATAATTCAGAGAAATAAAAAAAAGGGGACTTTCAAATAACGGTAAATGTATTTAAAAAGCCCCCATACAATTAAAAATTACTCATGCATGTCAAACATGATTTTCAATTTTCAACTTTCAATTTGTTGTTTATTCTTCCAACAAATTCACAACGCTTATAGTTCCCGATAGTGGATCAAGCCTCAATGTTTTGATTTCAAAAGCTTTTATATTTCCACTCCAGCGGTAATCTGCCGACGGGAACCGAAGCGTTACTGCCGTATCTTTTCCCATTGTTTCGACTAAACGGATAATACCGTCATTACGGTCTTCAGAAAGTTTGACGGATGTTACAATTACATTCGGTGCGTCAACAGTCAAAAACGAACCGGATTTGGCCATCCTGCCACCATGGATACCCTGATAGATTACTACCGGAGGTGCGATAAACTCTTCGGCAATACGCGGTGCATTGATGTCCTGCCAGCTTCCCTTGTGAGGTGTCAGCAGCAGACGCATGGTCTGGATACCCTGATCCTGCCAGATACAATTGCCATCAGGATCAAGTTCCGACAGTTGGCGCGGACCGTGATGCGCAAAAGGCGCCGAACGCGTAACTGTGATACGCATATCACTGTCATTGATGCTGTAACCATATTTGGCGTCATTAAATACCGTCAGTCCGTAAGCGTTGCCGCCACGTTGACCGGTCACATCTATCCAGCGTTGACCCGGATCTTCTTCACCAATCGTCTTACGTTCAATGAATCCGTAAGGTGTTTCATAAGTTGCTTTAGGCGTTTCCACATCGACAGGGAACGAAAACTTGAGCATTTTCAGTTTTTCGTGCCAGTTGATCGTTACGCGGGCTTCGATATTCCGTGATCCTGCCGTTAAAAGCCAGTCAATGGTCATATCGGAATCGCCGTAAACATTTTGAACGCGTATGGCGGCACGCATCGGGCCATTTTCGAGTATTTTCGTTTTTGCTTTGCCGAAAGCTCCTATTTCACCCTTGGTGGTATAACTATATGAACCGGTTGTGTTTTTTGTAAAATCGCGTACTTCGTGACTCCATGTGTCGCTCGGATCATCAATGATAATGCCTTTGCAACCTGTTGCCCCGCCTTTAAACACCTCCCTGCCTGCTTCCTTGTCGTAGATGCCGATTTGACCGTCGGGTGAGAAGGTGATTCGGTAAAATTCATTCTCAATCCGGTTGTTGTCGGCACTAACTTTTGATTCGGGAGTGTTTTCTCCTCTCTGAATTCGTATCTGACGGTAACCCATTGCAGGAATTGTCGTGTTGAACAGGTAGCGACGGCGTCCGGTGACGGATTGTGCCTGAACAATCTGTGCAGGCAGCGATTCGCCTCGTTCATTTGTTACAAGCGGATTTGTCCGGTTACCTCCAAGATCGTATTCTACATTTGTCCTGACTTCCCAAGCATGTGGATTGAACACTACTAAATATTCAGATGCAGGATCTTCCGACGGAATCTGCCATTCCAGTTTCTGAATTGCCATTGCCTGAGCAGTATGTGCAATATTGATGGCGTAGTTATATCCTTCGCGGGCGTCGTCCGAATGAACTGCTAATGAAGTACCTGCCAAACTGTCGTGGAATTGCAACAAAAGTACCTGTTTCCATGCATCCGTAAACTTTTCTTTCGGGTATTGAGCGCCCCAAACCAAAGAGCCTACTGCCGCAATTTTTTCGGCTGTTACTAAGGCAAATTCTGACAAGCGGTTGTTTTTCTTTATTTCCACATCGGCACTGAAGCAGCCGACTGCATGAAACTGAAGGTCGTCTTTTATTACCGGAAGATTCAACGTTTTATCGGCGCGCATATCGGCGAAATACCTGTCTACAGTACTGTAAAAAACCGTTGGGGCGCCTTTTTCGTTTTTTAAAGTTTCAATGGATTGGATGGATATTTTTGTCGGGCCACCTCCATGATCTCCTATTCCGTAGAAAGCCATAAATGATTTCATGGGTTGTTTAGCGCTTTGATCCAGGATTCGCTCAATTCGGCCATTTACTTCTCTACCGTCGTTATAGCTTTGTTGGATACGATAGGTTAGTATACGTGTCCCATCCGGGCCTTCCCACCAGAAAAGATCGGAGGGTAAAGTCTTTTCATTAATGCCTGGACGCATAAAGACGTAATTGTCCATCCCCTGAAGGCTAAAGATTTGTGGTAGCGTTCCAGCATGTCCGAATGAATCCGGATTGAATGCTACTTTAGCCTTGACACCCAAAAGTCGCTGTAGTGTCAATTGGCCGTACAACCCCTGACGAACCATGGCTTCGCCCGAAGGTATATTCACATCGGGTTCGACCCACCATCCGCCGACCACATTCCAGCGGCCTTCGGCAATCCGACGTTTAATTTCGGAAAGCATTTGGGGGTCATTGTCGGCAACCCACTGGTAGAACTGAGCTGAGCTGGATGTGAAAACTACATCCGCCGTTTCGTTCATCCGGTCGAGCGCAGAGCGGAATGTACTGTGTGTAATGGAAATCCCTTCATGCCACGGCCACAGCCATACCGGATCAATATGTCCATGACCGATCATATAGAATTTATATGTAGATGCATTACGCGGCCAGTCTGCCGGAAGAGGAGTCGCCTTTGCAATCACAGACGATATTGGTGTCAAAACAAGAGTTGCTAACCCTGCAACCGTATGTCTAATAAAATTTCTGCGTGTAATATATTCGTTTTTTTTCATTAATCAACTGTTTATTAATATTTTCGATTATGTGTTAATGATAGAATCAAACCGGTGAAACATTTTTCACCGGTTTGATGTAATGCAGGCAAACAAAAAAATGATATTCCTGTTTTCCGTAACCCTATCTTTCTTCGTAACCTGGATTATTGACAAGGTTTGGATTACGCTGCAATTGATTTTCCGGAAGAGGCCACAATAAATAATTTAAAGAGAACTGTCTCGAACCTGAAAAATCGGTTCCAACTGTTACGATATCAACAAATTGGGCTGATCCCACAGGTACAGAACTATCCATCGGATTGGTTTTGGGATACTTCCGGGTACGCTGTATCATATTCCAGTCTTTAAATTCAAATACAAATTCGCGGTATCTTTCCAGCCATACTTCTTCCACAAACTGATCAACAGAAATCGCTGATAGTTCAGCTGCTATTGCTTCTTTCGATATTTCACCCAATTCATATGCCCGTGCACGAATGGTAGCTAAAGCATCAACCGCTTGAGAGGTCACTCCTTCGCTTTTCGCAATAGCTTCAGCAGCAAATAGATACATCTCTGGAAGTCGATAAATCGCAAAATGACGACCGGAAGTGTTTTCAATTTTTACCGCTCCATAATCATAGTAAAAATAAGGGGTCGGTGTATTGAGTTCCGGGTTGGGGAACAAACTTCCATCCATCTTTACAAAAGCATCGGCGAAAAATTGTCTGTCCTTTTTACGCAGGTCTTTGGCTCCATCATACATGGCCAGATAGCGGGGCATTGGTTTGTATGCGTTATTGGTCAAAGTGACTTTACATTCTGATGAGCCTAATGCACCTACTTCCAACGGCCAGGCATTAGCGCTAAAACCTGCATTGCTAATTCCGCCGGTATGTTCCTGAACATAAATAAACTCACGAGAAGAAGAAAGTTTCCTGCCGCCGGGTGAAGGGGTATGTACATTGACACTCCGCAATTTGTTATAGGCGCTCAGTTCTTCGAAATCCTCATTGGTTTCAAGTTCAAAGAATGATGAATAAGCGCCTCCAGGAAGGAATTTTTTTGCTTCTGTAGCAGCCAGTGCCCATTTTGAAGCATCGTTCACCGGAAAACCTGCCATTTGAACATATGCATCAATCAGGTACGCAGAGGCAATTGTGGCAGTGATGCGCATACCGTTACTGTATTGCCAATTAACGGGTAATACACGGATTGCTTCTTGTAGATCGGGAATGATCACGGTCTCATAAATAATTTTCGCATCTGTCCGTGGAAGATTCAATTCGTCGTCTGCATTTTGCGGTTCAGTAACCAGCGAAACATCACCAAAATGTTTTACCAGCCACAAATAATTTTGTGCTCTGAAAAATCTTGCTTCTGCAATAAACCTTGCCGCTTGGGTATCGCTAATTCCGGCTGTTACCAAATCAACTCCGGGTAAAATAGAGATAATCAGATTTGCCCGTGCAATTGCTATATACGGATCATTGTACAAATCACCCATCCTGACATTTACGTTATTGGAAGTCATCGTGAATGTTTGCGCGTATTGGATAAATGTTTCCTGACCCTTATAATTCAGATTGTCGAACAGTCCGGAACTCCAGCCCCCCTGCATTAAACGACTGCCATTATATACACCCGGACTTGTCCAACTATTAGGGCCAATCCGGTATAAATTATTAACTGCCGCTTCTACTGTTCTCGGATCACTAAAGTATGTTTCAGCAGGAAGAGAACTTTTAGGGTTTTCATCGAGGAAATCCGAACACGACACAATCAAAAGGACAAAAACACTTACAAGGCTTAATAAAAATATTTTTTTATTCATAATATATGATTCTTAATGGATTAAAATGTAACATCTATGCCAAATTTGAATATCGCAGGCATCGGATACTGGTAATTCATAACATTCTGTTCGAATGGGCCACGAGTTGATACTTCAGGATCATATCCCCTGAAATCTTTTGAATGAAGCACAAAAAGATTGTTTGCGCTGATATATGCTCTTAAAGCGCCTAATTTCATGGCTTTTAACTTTTGTGAATCGAAAATGTAACCCAGCATAAAATTACTGCCGCGAAAATAACTTGCTGAACTCACAAAACGTGAATCCAGTGTGGAGTCCTGTCCATCAAAAGAACCTATACGTATAGCTTGTACAGAATTGGGCACATTAGTAGGTTTTCCTTCTGTCCAAGCTTCTGTTAATATGGTTCTGATTCCGCTTGTCAAACCGAAACGGTCTTCGATTGTATGGGTACAGTCAGTTCGAATATTACCACCGATCACAAATTGAAATTCTGCCAGGAAATCAAAGTTTTTGAAACGCAACGTGTTTCTAATTGATCCTGTCCAATCCGGCATTCCTTTTCCAATAATTGTTCTGTCGGTAGAACGCAAGGCAGTACCCACACGTCCTCCATTAGCAGCTACATATGCTGCATCTTTTATACCTAACCGTTCTAATCCCCAAAAACATGCCAGCGGTTCGCCGACCCGCATCACTATCGATTGGCCGACCAGCCAGCTGTCTCCAACAAATATATCCGCATTATTCTCATTGAGTTTTTCCACTCTATTGGCATTATAATTGGCATTGATCGCAGCGTCCCATGTAAAATCTCTGGTTGAAACAAATACTCCGTTTACAAGAATATCCCAACCTCGATTGGATACTGCTCCAACATTTTTCATGATTGAATTATAACCTGACGAAATAGGTATGGGAGCGTCCAACAGGAGGTCGTCAGTATATTTATAATACCAGGAAATATCAAAATTCAGCCGATTTCCGAATGTGTTCAGATTAAGTCCTAAATCGAACATGCTGTTACGTTCCCAACGAAGATCGGGATTAGCCATTCTTGACGGATTTGCAGACGCTGCTCTTGTTCCGTTCAACAGCACTGTACTTGAAGAAAACACAGCCAGAGATCTATACATCGGCAATTCACTGTTTCCCTGAGTTCCATAACTGGTATGGAGCTTTAACTGATCAAGCCATGAAATGTTTTTCATAAATTCTTCGTTCGAAACCATCCAACCTAAACCTGCTGCAGGGAAAAAACCGTATTTATTGTTAACGCCGAATTTGGACGAACCGTCTATACGAGCAGTGAAGGTAGCCATATATTTATCGGACAATGTGTAGCCCAAACGTGTGAAGTAAGAGTTCATTGCCCATCGTTCCCAGGATGATGATTGAGCGTTTTGCTCCGACCCCGCACCAATATTATGAACTCCAAAAGCGTTTGTTGTAAAGTTACCCACATCGTTTCGTGATCTTCTATATGTATCTTCTATCCACGATAGACCGAGCATGGCATTTAGTCGATGACGGTCAATAACCTTTTTATAGGTCAGGTATGTTTCCTCCTGCCAGTACATTCTGTCTTCCAGCGTTATATAAACACGTCCCTTACCACTGTTGTCCTGATTGATTAATCCGAAGGGTTGATGTTCTCTTTGGCGATTGAGACGACCGTTGACTCCAAACTGGGTTTTTAGTTCCAAATCTTCTGTAAGATGAAATATCAAAGCAGCATTTCCCAATATCTGCGTGCGATGCGTAATATCTTCACGGATGGTAAGATAATGTACCGGATTGGAAGTTGCTTCATAATCGAATCCATAAACCTTGTTTGTCGTATTCGACCAGGTTCCGTCAGGAAATTTTACCGGGAAAATCGGAGGCATTTCTATAATACTACGCAAGGCGTCCAAACCTCCGCTGCCAACGGGCGTTTGTCTTTGTTCAGTTTGATTCACCATCAGGTTCATGCTGGTTGTTAACCAGTTTAATGGTTTGGCATCATGCGTGAATTTGCCGTATAACCGCTTCATGTATGTATTACGCATTAATCCTTCTTCGTCTGTATAATTTAAGAAAACACCTGTTGATGAGTTTTTGGAGCCGTGCCTGATTTCAAGTTGATGTGAATGTGAAATTGCATTACGCGTAGCTTCAGATTGCCAATCGGTATCGTAGAGCGGCTCAAGTGAATGGTCATTCAGGTCTTTCCATCCTTCTGGATTGAAGGAGCCATTGATTCTGAACAGATCAAAATAATTTGAATTCAGCGAACTGTTCTGTGCTATTCTCGTCCATCTGTCGGTCATCGACTGCTCTGACCATCCACCGTATTTCACAGCATTCTGCATACCTAACTTGTAGGTAGTCATATAGTCGGCGGAATTAAAAGTCTCCATTCTTTTGGTAAATGCCGAAAGGCCTACCCAGCCACTATAGGAAACAGTTGTTTTCTCACCTTGTGCGCCTCTTTTGGTGGTTACCATAATAACACCCTGCGCGCCGCGTGCACCGTAAATAGCAGTAGAAGAAGCATCTTTTAACACTTCTATACGTTCAATATCATTTGGATTCATAAACCTGAAATCCGTCATCGCCACGCCATCAACCACATACAGCGGATCTGCATATGCCATAATAGATGACTGTCCGCGGATAACGACGCGTATGTTTCCTCCTGGCAAACCGGAATTAAGAAAAACATTCACACCCGGCGCTACTCCTTTTAAGCCCTCCAATGCGGAAAATGAGCGTGTACGTAACAATTCTTTCGAATCAACGACGGCAATGGAGCCGGTAACATCTGATTTTCGTTGTGTTCCATATCCTACAACAACCACTTCTTCCAGAAGACTTATATCCTCCACTAATGATATAGTAAGTCTCGGATTCTCTTGATTTGGAACTTGAACAGTTTGGGTTAGATAACCAATTGAGGAAATTCTGAGTGATGCATTCCTCGGCGCATTGATAGTGAAATTTCCGTCAAAATCTGTTATTACACCATTGGTAGTTCCAACCTGAACAATATTTGCACCAATAATTGTTTCGCCCGTCGCCCGATCGGTAATAGTTCCTCTTACCTGAGTGGTTTGGGCTGAAATAACAGGTGCAAAAGCAATAAGTGCCAATAGCATAAATAATGGCACTAATGATTTTGTTAATTTTTTTAGTTTTTGATATTTATACATCATAATCACTTTTGTAAAATTTAATAATAATAAAACATTTTTTAAAATAATTTATAAATCTCTTGCGCATTGTATGAATACAAAGCTAATCTCTTGCGGTTTTTTTACTTTATTTGTCCATAGGCATTTTATTTTTTTATATTCAACATACTATATATCAATAACTTTCGCGTTTTCGAAGAAAATAAAAAAGATTGAATCATCATAAAATTTTGCAAATATATGAAAAAAAGAGGCTGTCTCATAATTCCGGCAGCCTCTTTTTTTATTTTTTTGTCACCTGACTATCTTCCATTGAAAGTTCCGAGTTACCCGGCTTGACATTATTTGATTTGAAAAAAAACGCTGATTTTTTTCACGAAAAAATTTGGTTGTTTAAGAAAGAATATGTATCTTTGTGCCTGATAACCAAATATATATTATATGTCAAGAGCAGTCTTTAAAGAGTATAGTCAAGGTCAGATATGTCTGTTTCCCATGAGTCTGGACGAAAAGATTCCGACTGATGCGCCGGTTCGCCTCGTAAACCAGATCGTAGACAGACTGGATATAACTGATATTATAGATACCTA
>Ga0082212_10011289_pt1 | contig 11336 bp, 8 predicted proteins | sample TergutNt197P3_FD_71548 | JGI IMG/M metagenome (GOLD analysis project Ga0082212, IMG submission 71548) | Neocapritermes taracua P3 segment gut microbial communities from Petit-Saut dam, French Guiana - Nt197 P3 | ecosystem: Host-associated > Arthropoda: Insects > Digestive system > Gut ... | reverse complement strand
GCCCTTCTACATCATGCGGAAGACCGGCATGAGCGCCGCCGACATTGAAAGCGCCCTGAACAAAAAGTCGGGGCTTTTGGGGATAACCGGAAAGCACACCGACCGCCGCGACATACAGGCCGCAGCGGTAAACGGCGACAAGCAGGCCCTGCTCGCCCAGCACATCGAGGCGCAGCGGGTGAAGAAGTACATCGGCGCGTACCAGGCGATCCTCGGCAGGGTAGACGCGCTGGTCTTTACCGCCGGCGTGGGGGAATTTGCCTGGTTCATGCGGAATAAAATTCTCGACGGGCTTGATGGCGTCGGCATTGCCTACGATCCCAAAAAGAACGAAATGTCCCATACCCGCAACACCGAGACGATCATTTCCCGGCCCGATTCGAAAATCCCCGTCTACATCATCCCCACCGACGAGGAACTGGTAATGACCGAGGACGCATATGCCTTAATGAAGGGAACCTACGATGTCCACACCAAGTTTGCCTATTCCTTCCAGAGCAAGGACTATGTAAACAAAGGCCGCGCCGAGGGCCTCAAACACGAGCTGGAAAAAAATCCCCAGTTAGCCGAAATTGTAGCAACACCGAAGTAGGAGAACTTGCTCCCTATTTTTTCACACAGAGGCACAGAGGCGCAGAGGACATGGAAAAGCCTTATTATTTCTTCGCTGTGCCTCAGTGCCTTTGTGTGAGGTTTTGAGGGAATTATTGTGTTCGATCTATTATGCATCGGGAATGCCATTGTTGACGTGTTTGCTCCGGCTGACCCGGCGTGGCTGGACGGGCTGGGGATAACGGCGCCGGTGCAGCATATACCGGAGGAGCTCGCGCGGCGGTTGCTGGGGGAGCTGAGCGGCAGGGCGGATGCGGTGCTGTGTTCCGGCGGCGCGGCGGCGAATGTGGCGAAAATCGCAGCCATGCTGGGCGTTGGCGCGGCCTTCGCCGGCTGCGTCGGCGCGGATCAGGACGGCGGCCTTGCTGCCGTTTTCAGAGATCAGCTTGAGGCGGCGGGCGTTGTTCCCTTTTTAAAAACCGGCGCCGAAATGACCGGGCTGTGCTTTGTCTTTAGCTGCGACGGGACCCGCATCGCCGCTTTTCCCGGCGCTTCGCTGGAATTCGCCAAAGCCGATGCCGACGAAGAGATGATTGCCGCCGCCGGTTCTCTTGTGCTGGACGGCTTCATGCTTGACCGCCGGCCGCTGGTTGAACATATCCTGCGCCTGGCAGGGCAGCGGAAGATCCCCATCGCGCTGGATGCCGCCTCGGTGTTCCAAATCCGCGAACAGGCAGATGCGATTCTCCGGTACTGCCGCAGCTACCCGCTGACTGTTTTTATGAACGCCGACGAATGTATCGCTTTTTATAATATTATTAAAAAAGGCGATGCCGATGATGCGGTTTGGGGCGGGGACGATAAAGAGCATTTTATCCTGCGTGAAGTTTGTCCGGCGCTGAAACGCCTCACCGGGGAGGGGGAGTATCCCGTCATCGTTATCAAACTGGGAGGACGCGGCGCGGCGATCCTTGCCGGCGGCGATGTTCTCTATGAGGAAACTTCGGCGATCGTCCCCCGCGATGCCGTCGGGGCCGGGGACGCTTTTTGCGCCGCCTTTCTTTCCGCCCGGATTCGCGGCAAGCCGTATCGGGAATGCGCTGCCCTGGGAAACAAGGTTGCGCGGGAGATTCTCTCTGTGCCCGGCACCCAAATCGAATCCGCACAATTGCGTCCTTTTGCATTTATTTGAAATGCCTCACGCCATGATGCGGAGATCGCAATTGTAGCAGTCTTTTGGGGTTTGTAGTATAATTATTGTATGTCTTCCCGCCGCAGCGCTATCGTTGACGCTCTGATAAAAGCGATTGAAATATTTACCTCCCACGGCGAAAAAACTTTTGACGAAGTAATGACCAACGGCATACGCCCGGTCGCGGACGCAGTAGGCCTGGATCGCGTCGTGTTTTACCGCCGCACGGAAGTTGATGGAAATATGTGCCTGGGGCAGATTTACCGCTGGGACGGAAACGAAGGCGGGCTGATTTTTCTGGACGAAGAATTACGGAATTTGCCCAACATCCCCGTTATTGAGCGCTGGATTGCGGTTACGTCGCAGGGCGGCGACGTGCGGATCCGGGAAAGCGATATGTCCGAAGAGGAGCTTGTGTTTCTCGGCAATTTCGGAGTCAAATCGCTATTGATTGTGCCGATTTTTACCCATGGCGCGTATTGGGGCGCCGTCTCCTTTCAGAGCCATACCAGCGACAGCTATTTTGACGAAGACTGCGCCGATCTGCTCAAGGCATCTGCAAGCTTGTTTGCCAACGCCATTCTCCGGGGGGAAATGTCGAGGAAAATAGGCGAAGCGATCCAGGCGCTCGAACGCCGCGAAGAAATAACCAACACCCTGAATAAAATGTCCGTTATTTTCCTCTCGCAGAGCGGCACAACGTTTGGCGAGATGATGGCCGCCGGCATCAGGCTGATTGCCGACATGATGGATTTGGACAGGCTTTCCGTTTGGCGCAACTTCAGTACGGACGACGGCCTGCATACTTCGCAGGTTTACCGATGGGAACGAAAATCGGGAGGGACCACCGCGCCAAACGCCGAAATGAAAGACGTTACCCTGAAACAAATGGTTCCGGGCTGGGAAAAGGTTTTTGCAGATAACGGTATGATAAACGGCCCTGCCCGGTTTATGCCGGAACGCGAAGCCGCCACATTGCGATCATTCGGGATTGTGTCGGCACTTGCTTCTCCCGTGTACATCAACAATTCCTTTTGGGGCTTTGTGCTGTTTGAAGACCACAGCAGTGAACGCAATTTTGAAAAAGATTACGCAGAACTGCTGCGATCGGCGGCTTTTTTGCTGGCCAACACCGTTATACGCGCAGAAATGGAACAGAAAATTGCCAACGCGAATGAACTCAACCGCACGATGATTCAGGCCGCGCCTTTCGGAATAACCATATTTGATGAAGATTTTAATTTTATAGACTGCAACGACTCTATTGTTAATATTTACGGCGGTTCAAAGCAGCAATTCATCCATAATTTTAATGATTTTTCACCTGAATATCAAAATGACGGATCGAAATCATCGGAAAAATACAGAGAAATAATGAAACGGGTGCTTGGCGGCGAGCACATGATCTTTGAATGGACTCATCTTTCAAAGTCGGGCGAGCATATCCCGTTTGAAATTACCGTTACACGGGTTAAGTACAGCGATAAATATGTCGGAATGGCTTTTCAATACGATTTGCGCCATATCAAAAACATGATGGAAAGCATCCGCGAGCAGGGCGAGCTGCTCAGGGAAGCGCTTGCCAGGGCGACTGCGGCAAGCAAGGCAAAAAGCGAATTCCTGTCCAACATGAGCCATGAGATGCGGACTCCCCTGAACGCAATCATCGGCATGACATCAATCGGCAGAAACGCAGCGGACATCGAACGCAAGGATTACGCGCTGAACAAGATCGTAGACGCTTCCGCCCATTTGTTAGGCGTAATTAACGATGTACTGGATATGTCAAAGATCGAAGAAAACAAACTGGCACTGTCGCCGGTTGAATTCAATTTTGAAAAGATGCTGCAAAGGGTTGTCGGGGTTATCAATTTCCGTGTTGATGAACGGCACCAGAACCTTACCGTGCGTATCGATCAGACGATACCGGCAAACCTGGTAGGAGACGACCAGCGGCTGGCGCAGGTTATTACCAACCTGCTGGCAAACGCGGTAAAATTTACCGGCGAGAATGGCTCCATCATTCTGGACACAGGCCTTTTGGGAGAAGAAAACGGTGTCTGCACCATCCGGATCGCAGTAACCGACACGGGAATTGGCATCACACCAGAACAGCAGGCCAGCCTGTTCCAGTCTTTTCAGCAGGCGGAAAGCAGCACCGCGCGCAAATACGGCGGCACGGGACTGGGGCTGTCGATATCGAAGAGCATTGTTGAAATGATGGGCGGCGAAATCCGGGTAGAATCAGAGTCGGGGAAAGGTTCCACGTTCAGCTTTACCGTTCAACTCCGGCGGGGCGGGGGCAAACAGCGTAGCCTTCTGAACGAGGATATAAACTGGAAAAATGTCCGCATCATGGTGGTAGACGATGACCCGGATGTGCTGGTGTATTTCCGGGAAATCATGAAAGGATTCGGCGTATCCTGCGATACCGCCTCCGGCGGCGACGAGGCGATGCAATTGGTTGAGCGTAACGGTTCCTATAATATTTATTTTGTTGACTGGAAGATGCCTGGGGTTGACGGCGTACAGCTAACCGGCGCGCTTAAGGCAAAGGCGCAGAGTCCGGGAAGGGCCGTCGTCATCATGATTTCCGCAGCCGAATGGCAGACGATTGAGGAAGATGCGAGAAAAGCAGGTGTTGACCGATTCCTGTCCAAGCCCCTGTTCCCCTCATCGATAATGAATGTTATTAACGAGATGTTCGGTGTGAACCAGCGGCAGGAAGACGACAAACCGCCGGATATTAACGGCATCTTTGCGGGGTACTGTATCCTCCTTGCCGAAGACGTGGAGATAAACCGCGAGATCGTAATTGAACTGCTTGCGCCGACCCTGCTGCGGATAGAGTGCGCCGAAAACGGGGCGGAGGCTGTCCGCATGTTCGGCGATGCTCCGCAAAAGTACGATTTAATTTTCATGGACGTGCACATGCCCGAAATGGACGGCTATGAAGCGACCCGACGCATCAGAAAAATGGAAACTGGAATGGAAAATTTACGGGAGCAAATTCCCATTATTGCCATGACCGCCAATGTATTCCGCGAGGACATCGAAAAATGCCTTGCCGCCGGCATGAACGACCACATCGGCAAGCCGCTGGATTTTGAAGTGGTGCTGGACAAACTGCGGGCCAGCTTGCTTGGGGAATAGGCCCCGCTACAACAGAACGGCCCTGGCGACCTTTTCTCCCTCCGCCTCGCAGAGAAGGGCAGCGATAATAGCGACGGCGAATTTGCCCGCAGTCCCCGCCGCCCGGCTGGTAATGACATTGCCGTCAACGGCGACGCTTTCGTCCGTCCATTTGCCGCCCGGCACTTTTTCTTCCATGCCGGGATAGCAGGTAAACTTTTTGCCGTCCAGGATGCCCAGCGGGGCGAGCACCACCGCCGGGGCGGCGCAGATAGCGCAGACGATTTTTCCCGCAGCGGCCATTTGTGTAATCAGCGCCCCTGCTTCCTGTGAAGCGGCAATATTCGCCGCGCCGGGCATTCCGCCGGGAATAACGATCCCGTCGAACGAGTCTGCCACCCCCTGCTTTGCCAGTTCCTTCAGCGCGGCATCGGCCATCACCGTAATGCCCCGCGCCCCCTTTACAGCCAGGCTGTCCTCCACGGCGGCGACAGTCACCGTTATTCCCGCGCGCCGCAGGTAATCAATCGGCGTGACCGCTTCGATTTCTTCGTACCCCTCAGCTAAAAGAACAATTACGTTTTTTGTCATTACGTTCTCCTTATCTTCGCCCACTGGTCTTGCTAAAGCAAGCCCGCCTTTTTTCTTGCAGCGGACGTTATTTGGGCTCTTGCCGTGTTAAATTTTAGGCGCAAAAAAGGTGACAGGCACTGGCGCTTTGCCAAAAAAGCTGCTTGCTCAGGTTCTTTTTGGCTTTGCTTTGGGGCTTTTAGCTGTCTTGGCCTTTGGAGGGCTTTTTTTCAGTTCCGCTCTGTCAAGGGCGGCGGCGGGAAACGAACCTTCCTGATATTCGTTTTGGCTGGAAAACCAAACGGCTGTAATCAATTTGGCTTCAGCGTCTATGGACTTGACAACCATTTTGGGGCTGTTAGGAAGATCCGTTACGATGACCAAATCGCCAATAATTCTTTCTGTTGCTCTGACACTCATATTTTACTCCTGTTTATAGGGTATCATTTTCGGCGTTTTATGGCTATAGCTCATATAAAAATCCATACTCATAGACTTTTGGTTTTATTTTATCTGCCAAAATTGATAAATAATGACGCAATTCCTTTATCAACGCATTGTAAGTATCATCACCGCTTTTGTTGTTCATTTTGCCGTTATCATCTCTACCCTGAAAGAATTCTCTAATGTCATACAAACTTGCATTCACATTTGCCGTTGGCTGTAAGTGATAATACTTCCATAATTTCTTGCCAGCCTTAAATACTGCTTTAGCTTCATCAGAAAATTTACGCTTTAAGCAAAATGTATCTTCGTGTTGTTCAAATAAATCTGAATAACCGTTCTGAATTATTTTTCCGGTCATAAAACTAACCATAAAATGGCTGTCAAAATTGTCTCTTGCATTAACTTCGGTTTCTGAAAATGGTATCCAGTGATTGACCCCATCTTTCATGGTAATTCTGTTCTGTCCATGAAATAATGTAAACGCCAGGCAGTCATTGTGAAATTCAATATCATCCTGATATTCTTTGTTGGAAGGAGATAAAAATTGATCTCTGTCATTAAGCCATGTCGGATCGATACAAAGTCTTACTGCAAAATATATGCAGCCCTCAATTAGGTTAATATTTGAACAGCCAAAATATCTAAAATGACGAGTTCCTTCATTTACAGTTATATAAGGTTGATTATTTTTTAGAAAATCCGGGGCAGGATTACAAATGAACCCAATAGTGTTTCCTTTACCTGTGTCAAATTCTTTAATCCATTTATTTATTGAATTACCAGTGGTCGAATAAAATGTTTTTTTCATTTTACTTTCATTGATCTGAAATTTTACACTTTTCGGGAATTTCTTCCCGTTATTATCCCATATAGAAAAACCAATCGGAAATAATCCAACAACATTATCAAATGTATCAGCACGAACAATAAATCCTTTTTTGAATTCTGCTTTAAAAAAATTCCTGAAATTAATAAAATTTTGGCTATTAATGAATTTCACTTTTGAAAATAAGGCTAATTTACAATTTGGTATCTCATGGTATATTCTCGCAACAAACAATGAGAATATCTCATTTGCTGCTTTTCCTAAACTTGATTGATATTTATCTTTAATCTTGTTAATAGTTGCAACACCAGGTTTATTCTTGCCAGAACCAGAGATTGTAGCCGAACTTGTTGCCTCTGCATAAGGAGGATTTATATATACAACCAATTTTTTCCGTTTTTTATCATTCTTGATAATATCTTGTAAGCCTTTTGGCAATTTATCAAAATCATCATTCAAAAAATCAAATTGAAAAACATGGTCTTCCAGTAAATTTGCACCGTTTCTAATACGGTCTTTCATTACGTCAACATCGGCTTTATCGAGCGTGGAAGCCCATATATTGTATTTATTGGTAAGCCCTGCCAATAAGTTGCCTGTTCCGGCGGCACAATCCCAAATGTAGTATTCATCTTGCCAGTTCTCGCCTAAAGTATCGGCAATATATTTTTGGGAGAGTTCTACCCATTGTTTTGGGGTAAAAAATGAGCCTTTGCGCTCCCTAATATCCTGCGGTACAAGTAAATCCCTGCGGTTTATTATATAATCCCAATATTCTTCCCAAGGAGGGCGTTCATATCTATCCCAAAACTCTTTATGGGCTTTTTGATTGTCATTAAAACCGACTTCTTTATACAGGGAAAAACCTGCATCATCGAATTTTTTATCAAACTTGTACTGATTATTCATTAGAATTACAAACAGTTTATCTTTTAGCGTGTAATTGTCTTTTGAGAGCAAATCGGCAAGAAAAAAATCACCATCTATGATACCTAACTTTTTTACCAGAGACCAATCAATAGCAATACTCTTCTTTACTCTTTCAAGCCATTTGGTATAAATAATTACAAAGTTGTTTTTATTTATCTGAAATTTAGCGGTTATATTTCCGGCTACCAGATTGTTATTTATAAAATCGGCAATTTCTTTTTTATCCGTATCGAAGTCAAAAATGACAATGTTCTTTTTTGTCAGTTTTTCAATTTTCTTTTTGGTTTTCAGAAAATCGGAAGTAGTATGATTGCTTGGGGTAATATTCCAGTTTACGTCATTGTCATTAAAAATCGGCAATATGTCGTGAAATGGAACAAACGCTATTTTGGCGGTATCAAAACAGGCAATGAACGGCGGGGGCAAATGTTCCCCTTTTTCATAGGTTTTTTTGATAGTTAAAATTAACTGTGTCAGCATTGCGGAAATATCAGCGACACCTTTTTTACTTTCCGCCCATAGGTAGTGGCGTTTCCAAATATTGCCTTTTAGGGTTTTCGCTTCCGTTACAATAAAGTCGATATTTCCAATGTTCGGTTCATAGGCATATTTTGAGGCATTGAAAAAATCACGGAACACTGCCGCTTTGAAGGTTTCTTCTTTCGGTATACTGCTATAATTTGCCATTTGTTACCCATATTAAGTGACGGCCTGAATAATAAGTAATAACAAAATCTATGCAATCAACTTCATACATGAATGAGGTTTTTTTAATTCCAAAATACCCTTGAAAAACGGCGGCTTTAAAGTTTGCCTCACTTATTTTTTGACTGCTTTTAGGCATGGTTTTTTCCTACATTACTTTCGTATAATACTTTATAAATATTTATTGATAATATTCGTTTTTCAAAATTTTCAATTTGACTAATAAATTTTAATTGTAATTCTTTCGATTTTTCTAGTAATGTATCTGATTTTTCTTTATTTTTTAATGCTTTATATACTTGATAGACATGCTCTAACTCATCTCTAGTTTTTAGTATATCGTCCAATGAAGGCTGTAATTCTTTAAAATACAAACCAACTAATAATAAAAACCTTTTAGGGTTACTTTTTTTCTCATCGAGATAATTTTGAATTAATTCTGCTGATTGTTTGTTAGTAATTTCACCTTTCATTTCTTTGTATTTTGTTGCAATATAACCAGTTAATAAATTGAAAAAATTATGTTGTTCTTGAAATAATTCTTCTAATTTTTTTTGTAAATCTAAAAACCGATTTTCTTTCTGTTTTATTTCATATTCAACCCTGATTTTTTCTAGGTTATTTCTATTTTGTATATGACCAGCAATTAATGTAAATGTATTCGTTATAATTACTGTAATTAGAGTGATAATTGGATAAAAATATTCTTCCATGAAAAACCTCCTAATAACAAACTAACCTCCAGCAAAACATTACCTGTTATATCCTATGATACCATGCCACAACCCGCCCTTCAATCCTTATGTCCTCCAGCTCGTACCCTGAATAGCGGCGGGTTTCATAAACGGGGTTTGCACTTATTAGTTCGATTGTTTTATTCCCCAGGTCAAAATTGACCCTTTTGACAAAGAGGGAATTTCCCACAGAAACCACATAAATGCCGTTCCCTTCTGTCTGTTTTGTACTAAAAATGACTATATCTCCTTCGTTGATATGCTCGCCTATCATGCTGTCGCCTGAAACATAGACGGCTTTTAGGTTTTGGGGGTTATGGGGACGCAAAAAGTCATACATTATGGGGATATACTGTTTTTCGATGTAATCCTGTATGTCCCTTCCCTGACCCGCGGCGGCTTCCTGATCGTACAGTTCAATTTCGGCATAGTCCGGATCATAGTTTGAACTGCCGCTGCCGGTAATGAACCATTGGAGATTGACATTGTAGGTCTTTGAAAGGGCATCCAATACGTCACGGGACGGTTTTATTATGCCGGTAGAAATCTGGTAGCCCATTGCCTTTGAAATGCCCAGACTTCCCGCAAAATCCTTCTTTGACAGCCCGCTTCCCTGCTGTACCAGATTGTAGCGACCGGCTTCGGTTTCCATTGACAACCCTCCAGTAATCAGTATAGAATTACTATACTGATAATCATATATGATACTGTGGGATTTGTAAAGGGGAACATGGGCAATATTTGCGGCGGGAATGCCGGATATGTCATATTCGGGTTTTCGTACATAAACGCCAATATATTCAGATTAGGGGAAAAAAAATGGCAGTAAAACCAGTTCGTGTCTCTGGACACAAGCGTTCTACTCCCTCAACACCGCCTTTTTCGGGGACGGGTAATAAGCCTGGGCCGAAACCGGTATCTGTTACCGGGCACAAGCGGTCATTACCGAAAAAGTAGCAGGAAGCGGAAGGGAGGGGCGTAATACATTGTCTGATTACGCCCTTTTTTTGATGATTTATTGGCGGTTTTCCCCTTGCACCCATTATGAATGGTCGGTGAAGGACAGGCAGTAGTTACATTTTCTCGTTATGAAATGCCGTAAGATTGCAGCAGTATGCTTTTTGATTTCTCTACATTCGGAAAAATTTCTGTTTTCCAACGGAAAAAATCTGTTTGACATATATAAAAATCCGCTATTATCTAACATGGCAAAAATGATGGACGCACGCTCTCCCCGCTGAAAAAAAACAATGACATTCAGGTCTGTCATCAATGACAAGAAAAATGGACGAAAACGCCCGTTGTTTGTCATCAAAAAAGAGCATTCATAACATATCAGGAAATATCACCTTATACTATAATATTTATATATTTTTATTTTATGACTTTTATGACAATAGAAAGAATACATAGAAAGTATATATAAGGATATATATAGGAGATTGTCAAATTCGGGTTATTTTGTTGTCATCTGTCATTTTCGGGTTTTTGTTTCATCGTTCTCAGGTTCAGTCTGACCATACCACCGATGACTTTCGAGGCTGTCATAATGACAAGGAACAACGGTCAAAAATGCCATATTTTTGTCATCAAAAAAATCTATGCAGAACATATCAGGAAATATCACCTAATACTATAATATTTATATTTTTTATTTTAATGACTTTTATGACAAAAAAAATCTATAAAAAAAGTATATATAAGAGAGATATATAGAGAAAAGGGAAATTCGGCTCATTTCACGGTCATTTGTCAATTGGCTGTCATCTTCGAAGGGCATCGCTCAACGGGTTCAGACTGCTCCGCCGTAGGCAGAGGCTTGGAGGTCAATGCCCGCTACAAGTACCGCCTATTTTAAGGTTTTACTTTTCAGACAAACTCTTAGCGGTTCTTGTAGCGGGGCGAAGCGGCGATAATGTTTTTTATTATCAATGCCCGCCGACACGAAGTGTGGGCGGGTCTTACGGAGTTGGCTCTGTTATCGGTCAACACTTCAGGGTTGAGGTAGGCTTTCGGATTGGGTCTTGGGGATATGCTTTCACTTTTCAATCATGCCGCCGCTATGCGTAGCATGGTGGCGGTTATTGCAGGTAAATGTAACGGTTACGGAGTTTTCGGAAAATTTATCACTTACGAAACCGTGGGCTCTGTACGCTTTGCTTGTTGTTGACGAAAATCCGGGCGGGCGAAGTACGACCCGCTGTGTCGGTGTGGTGGTGGGGCGGCAGGACGCCGCCTGTAACAGAAA
>Ga0082212_10011288_pt1 | contig 11336 bp, 8 predicted proteins | sample TergutNt197P3_FD_71548 | JGI IMG/M metagenome (GOLD analysis project Ga0082212, IMG submission 71548) | Neocapritermes taracua P3 segment gut microbial communities from Petit-Saut dam, French Guiana - Nt197 P3 | ecosystem: Host-associated > Arthropoda: Insects > Digestive system > Gut ... | reverse complement strand
TATACTTACTACTAACAGCCTATCAGCAAAACGCTTAATCAAAGGTGGTGGTCATCATCGTAAAAACAGCATTTGACGTGACGGGTATGACGTGTTCCGCCTGTTCCGCGCGGATAGAGAAGACTGTATCAAAAATGCAGGGCGTCAGCGAAGTGAGCGTGAACCTGCTTACGGGGAAAATGACCGTGGCGCACGATGAAAATCTGGTCGCTGGAAATGAAATAGCGAAAAGCGTTGAAAAGATAGGATACGGCGCGTCCATACGCGGCAACGAGCTGCGGGGCGGCGCATTACAGGTGGGAAAAAACTCAGCAATCGCACAACAAACAGCTGACCGCGATATAGCATCAGGCGACTACTCAAGCGGGTCACTAATGGTAGACGAAGCGAGGTCGATCAGGAACAGATTTGTATTCTCTCTGGTTTTCACAGCGCCGCTGTTTTACATTTCCATGGGGGATATGCTGGGGTGGCCGCTGCCGGTTTTTTTATCCGGCATGGCAAACGCGGCGGTGTATGCGTTCACCGTTTTCCTGCTGACTATCCCGGTGGCTATTGCCGGGAGGAAATTCTTTATAACTGGGTTCAGGAACCTATTCAAATTGTCGCCCACCATGGACTCGCTTATTGCGATAGGTTCGGGGGCGGCAATTGCATACGGCGTGTACGCAATATACAGGATCGCATGGGGCATGGGTCACGGCGACATGGAAACTGTCCACAAATTCTCGATGGACCTGTACTTTGAGTCCGCCGCAATGATACTGACCCTCATAACGCTCGGGAAGTTCTTTGAGGCTCGCGCAAAAGGCCGCACATCATCCGCGATAGCGAAGCTCATGGATTTGGCTCCGAAGACCGCTTTCGTGCTGCGGGAAGGTATAGAGCGGGAGATACCGGCGGAGGATGTTGTAAGGGGCGATATAGTTATTGTAAAGGAAGGCAGCGCTATACCGGTGGACGGGGTTGTCACGGATGGGTATGCTTCCATAGACGAGTCGGCTGTGACAGGGGAGAGCATGCCGGTCGACAAGAAGCCGGGCGATAAGGTGACAGGCGGCACGGTGAGCATGTCCGGTTACATCAAAATGGAAGCACAAGCCGTAGGGGATGAGACGACGCTTGCAAAAATTATCAGCCTTGTCGAAGAGGCTACATCAAGCAAAGCGCCAATTGCAAGGCTCGCCGATAAGATCAGCGGCGTTTTCGTGCCTGTGGTGATTGCCATTGCGGTTTGCGCGGCGGCGATCTGGCTGGTAACAGGAAAAAGCTTTGAGTTCGCGCTCACAGCCGCTGTATCCGTGCTTGTGATATCATGCCCCTGCGCGCTCGGTCTTGCGACGCCGACGGCTATCATGGTCGGGACAGGGAAGGGTGCGGCAAACGGTATTTTAATAAAGTCCGCTGAAGCGCTCGAAATCCTCCACAGCGTTGATACTGTTGTGCTGGACAAGACGGGAACGATCACAGAAGGGGAACCCAAAGTCACAGACATTATCATTGCCGGTGCACCGGGGGGCATCTTGGTTAGCGCAGACAGCGTAAACGGCTCGATCGGCGGGGAAACGGTGAACGGCGTAATAAGCGAGATTGAACTGCTCACGATGGCCGCATCGCTGGAAAAACTATCTTCACATCCGCTGTCGCTGCCTATCATTGCGCTGGCTGAAAGCAGGGCGGCGCAGCTTATGGAGGTCACAGACTATGAAATGATACCCGGGCAGGGCGTCACAGGCAGAGTCGGCGGGCGCTTTGCGGGCGGCGGGAACACTAAACTAATGGAAACTCTCGGCGTTGATACTGGCGCATACTCCGCAATAGCGGACGAACTGGCCGGCAAGGGCAAAACGGTCCTGTATTTTGCGATGGAAGAACAGCTTATCGGCATTATAGCCGTAGCCGACGTCGTCAAGCCGACTAGCGCGGCCGCAGTCGCTGAGCTTATAAAAATGGGCCTTGATGTTATCATGCTCACAGGCGACGCGCATGCGACAGCCGCGGCGATAGGCGCCCAGGTCGGGATAGAGTCAGTCACCGCCGGGATTCTGCCGGTGGATAAAGAGCGCATAATCCGCGAACTGAAGGAAAAAGGCAGAAAGGTAGCCATGGTAGGCGACGGTATAAACGACGCGCCCGCGCTCGCCCGTGCCGACGCGGGTATTGCAATCGGCGCAGGAACGGACGTCGCTATAGAGTCAGCGGACATAGTGCTCATGAAAAGCGACTTGAACGACGTGGTCGCCTCGATAAGGCTGAGCAAAGCGGTAATGCGCAACATCAGGCAGAACCTGTTCTGGGCGTTTATATACAATATTATTGGCATACCCGTAGCAGCAGGAGCATTTTATGCTTTATCCGGATGGATGCTCAGCCCGATGATAGCGGCGGCGGCAATGAGCCTGAGCTCGGTATCCGTAGTATCAAATGCGCTGAGGCTGAACTTCTTCAAAATAAATAGAAAAAGCGCTGCAAACGAAAATACGCAGGCAACACAGAGAATTGCAGAGACTGCATATACAGAGAAAAGGAGTGAGAGTAAAATGACGAAAATCATCAAAATCGAAGGAATGTCTTGCGAGCATTGCGTGGGAGCCGTAAAAAAAGCCCTCTCGGCGGTGGAGGGAGTGACCAGCGCCGAAGTGGACCTTGAAAGTAAACAAGCGGATTTGAACATCACCGAACTGGTGACGGACGCAATGCTTCGCGCCGCGGTCGAAGACGCAGGGTACGAAGTAGCGGAGATAGCTTAGCGTTACGTAACTATTCAGAGGCGGATTTGAACGCCGGCTACGGGCTGCCGTGCGTATTTAAGCTTAGACTTGAACAGTTACGAAAATCAACAATTTAAGAAAAGGTTAATTTTAGAGAAGGTCAAACATTGAAAACGATAACTAACTACCTGCGCCCGCGCATACCGGCGATGAGCATCGGACTAACAATAAAGTTTGCAGGCACAGCCGTAGAATTGCTATTACCATGGATGCTCTCCGTCATACTGGACAAATTCGTGCCGCTCAGAGACACAAACAACATCATCCTGTGGGGCGGCCTGATGGTCCTCGCAGCCGGAGGCGCGCTCTCCGGCAACATCATCGCCAACCGCATGGCCACAAAAGTAGCGCGCGACTTCATCCGCGAAGTCCGCTACGACCTCTTCTCAAAAATAACCGACCTCTCATGCGCGCAAATCGACAGCATCACCGTACCCTCGCTCATATCGCGCCTGACGAGCGACTCATATAACCTGCACCACCTCATAGACAGAATGCAAAGACTCGGCGTGCGCGCGCCCATACTCCTCATAGGCGGCATAACCATCACATTCATGATGGAACCCGTGCTCACCCTCGTAATGATAGCCGTGATGCCGGTACTCGCCGTAATAGTAGTATTCATATCGAAAAAAGGCATACGACTGTACACAAAAACCCAGGCAGCGCTCGACACAATGATACGCCGCGCGCAGGAAAGCATAACAGGCATACGCGTCATACAAGCGCTATCCAAAACAGAATACGAAAAAGAACGCTTCAGCGAAGCCAGCAGCGACGTCGCCGACAACGACTACCGCAGCGCTCTGCTGATGAACGTCACAAACCCCGTGATGAACGTCCTGCTGAACTTCGGGCTGACGCTCGTAGTCGTCGTCGGGGCATACCGCGTCAACGGCGGCCACACAGGGCCAGGAACCATAGTCGCGTTCCTGAGCTACTTCACGATCATACTCAACGTAGTAATGATGGTGTCCCGGATATTCGTTATGCTATCAAAAGGCGTGGCAAGCGGCCGCAGGATAGCCGAAGTGCTCGACGCGCCACGTGAAATGGAAACGAAGGAAAACGCGGACGCCGGAGAACCGCCGGAGACAAACAGGCAGGCATACATCAGGTTCGATGACGTCAGCTTCTCATATTCCAAAGTGCGCAACGACGTCAGCAACATCTCCTTCACCCTGGGAAAAGGGGAAAAGATGGGGATAATCGGCGCCACAGGCAGCGGCAAAAGCACACTCATCCAGCTGCTCCTGCGCTTCTATGACCCGGACAGCGGGCAGATATATCTGGACGGCAAAGAACTGAGCACGATACCGGCGGAAGTGCTGCATACCCAGTTCGGCGTCGTCTTTCAAAATGACTTCCTCTACGCGGACGAGATATCCGAGAACATCGACATAGGCCGCGGCCTGCAAACCGACAGCATCTATGGCGCGGCGCGAAACGCGCAAGCAAGCTTCATCGAAAGAAGGAGCGACGGATTCGCGGGACGGATAGCCTCGGGAGGCATGGACCTGAGCGGCGGGCAGAAGCAGCGGCTGCTCATAGCCCGGGCAATCGCCGCGGGGCCGCAGATACTCCTGCTGGACGACAGCTCCAGCGCGCTCGACTACAAAACGGACGCCGCGCTCAACAGAGCGCTCAGCGACGAATACTCAGGAATAACGAAAGTTATAATAACACAGCGCGTCAGCGCGATACTCGACGCGGACAAGATACTCGTGCTGGACGACGGGCAGGAGATCGGCTTCGGCACGCATGAAGAATTGATGGAAAACTGCGCGACCTACCGCGAAATAGCGACATACCAGATGCAGGAGGTCGTGTGAATGGCAGAAAGGCAGACACAAGCAAAAAGAGGGCCTCATAGCACTGCATTTGAACGCCCCGGTACATCGGTAACCGGCATACTAAAGCGCCTGTGGTATTATCTCTCGCAGTTTAAGGTACTCATAATAATCGCGGTATTTTTGAGCATAGGCTCAAACCTGTTCGCGCTGGTGGGGCCGAAACTCTCCGGCTACGCGCTCGACGCCATCCGGCTCGGGGAAGGACAGGTAGACTTCGCCACAGTCATACACTACGCGATACTCATGATAATATTCTATCTTCTGTCGTCTGTGCTCGGCTACATACTGGCAGGACTAATGGTAAGGATCAGCCGCAACGTGGTCGTCCGCATGCGCAAAGACGTATACGACCATATCATGCGCCTGCCCGTGCGATTCTTCGACGACATAGGCACGGGGAACCTGCTGAGCGTGCTGTCATACGACATAGACACCATAAACGCCTCGCTCTCCAATGACCTTGTGCAGATGCTCGCAAGCGTGATAACAGTGACAGGCTCGCTGTGGATGATGCTCACGATATCGCCGCCGCTGGTGCTTATCTTCGCCGTCACAATACCCGTCTCGATACTCTTCACGAAAAAACGCTCCGTCCGCGCCCGGGAACTGTACCGCGTGCGCTCGCGCAAACTGGGCGAACTCAACAGCTATTCCGAAGAAACGACAGGCGGGCTCAGGACTATCAAGGCATATAACGCGCATATGGTGTTCCGCGGGCGGTACGACCGCTACAACGAGGAAGCAAGCCAGGCAAACTACGAAGCGGACAGATTCGCCGCTGTAACAGGACCGGCGGTCAACTTCATCAACAACATCTCGCTGGCGATGATAAGCATATTCGGCGCGATACTATACATGGCAAGCAGGGTCAGCATTGGCGACGTATCATCGTTCGTGCTGTACTCGCGCAAATTCTCAGGCCCCATCAACGAATTTTCCAACATGATAAGCGAGCTTCAATCAGCCCTCGCCGCCGCGGAGCGCGTGTTCAGCCTGCTGGACGTACCGCCGGAGCCCGAAGACGGGCCGGGCGCGATACAGCTCAAAAAGGCATTGATAGAGGGCGAAATCAAACTCGAAAACGTCTGTTTCCAATATCAGCCCGGCGTACCCGTACTGCAGAACTTCACGTTGACAGCCTCGCCCGGGCAGACAGTCGCAATCGTCGGCCCGACAGGCGCGGGCAAAACGACGATAATAAACCTTCTGATGCGCTTTTTCGACGTGGACGAGGGCTGCATCCTGCTTGACGGCTGCGACCTGCGCTCGATCGCAAGGCGCGACCTGCGGCAGTCATTCTCAATGGTCCTTCAGGATACATGGCTCTTCTCAGGGACGATCCTGGAAAACCTGACGTACGGCAAGGATAACGTCACCCGCGAAGACGCTGTGCGCGCCGCCAAAGCCGCAAGGATACATAACTTCATCGAGTCCCTCCCAAACAGCTACGACACCCCGCTGGAAAACTGCGGCGACAACATCTCCAAGGGGCAGAAGCAACTGCTGACAATAGCCCGCGCCATGCTGCTCGACGCATCTATCCTTATACTGGACGAAGCGACTTCCAACGTGGACACACAAACGGAGCGCAACATACAAGCCGCCATGCTCGACCTGATGCGCGGCAAAACATGCTTTGTCATCGCGCATCGCCTAAGCACGATCAGGGGCGCGGACCTCATAGCGGTGCTGCAGGACGGCACAGTGGCGGAGCAAGGCACGCACAACGAACTCATGTCGCAAAACGGCGTCTACGCCGAACTCTACCGCGCCCAATTTGTGCGATAGTCGCCGGGGTATGCAGTAACATTGTTCAGAGGGCATTCGGGAAAATGATTTTGTGGAGCGATGAAAGCACTCCGCACAGCAAATACCTGATCTGTTCTTACGTGTTCTTTTTCCGCCTGACTTCGTTGAAAACCCTTGCAATACGCGGGGTATTACTGCGGGCTTTCGCCTCGTCAGTCGAAAAAATACCACGCAATCTCAGACCAGCTATTTACTGCGCGCAGCGCTAAGGCTGGAGGCGGCAGCCACAGCTGCACTGTCACGTATTGAATTAAGGAGAGCGACAAAAAATCAGTTTACCGAATGCCCTCTGAACAGTTACCATGCTTGTAATAATAGATAACACTTGTTATAATTGCGAAAAAAAGGAGGAGTATTGCAAATGAGGAAATCAGGGCGATTTGTAGTAGACACCCATGTCCATTCCCAGAGGCACGCAGCCGGGAAAGCACTCAAAGAAAGACTGAAAGAAACAGGCAAAGACAGCATCGACTACTCCGATCTGAACGCAACGATGGGCGGGCTGGAAACATATGACAACTCACCGAGGTTGCTCTACGACATGGAGTGCTACGGAGTCGACATGTGCGTACTGCAACCCGCGTTCGGCATGAGCAATGAACTCAACCTCGAACTTGTCGAAAAGTACCCGGACAAATTCGTCGCATTCTGCAACGCCATAGGCAACAGAAACCGCGGCCCCGAGTGGACATTCAAAGACACCTGCGACGAAATCGACGGACTGCTCGCCACCGGCAAATACTGCGGCATCGGCGAAGGCGCGCCCAGCCGCCCCGCAAGAACGGGCGCAGGCAAATCATACAACATGTCGGAAAGAATGGACGAACTGCGCATGATATGCGACCTCGGGCGCAAACACGCAGTCCCCGTGACCGTCCACACAGGCACAGCAGGCGGGTACCCCATCACCCACACCTTCTGGCCGGAAGACTGGAACCCCTACTGGATACACGACATCGCCGCCGAATACCCGGACGTCACGATAATCTTCGCCCACGGCGGCATGCAGGGCGGCTACATGACAGACCTCGTCGACCAATGCATACTCGTCACATCAAACTACAACAACGTGTATCTGGAGACAGGGCTATACTGGACAGAACTCTATGACAAAGCCCTCAGATACCCGAACGTGGGGCCGGAAAAGCTGATATGGGGTTCCGACTGGGGCGCAAGCCAGCCGATAATCACCAGAATGGGCAACAAACCGCAATCATTCAGCATGCAGGTCCACACCGAAGGCATCGTCAGGCATCAAGTGGACGTCATGGGCTGGAGCCTCAAACAAGTCGACAGGCTGGACATATCCCAGGACGACGTCAACCTCATACTCGGAGGCAACGCCGCGCGCATATTCAAACTCAAACTCCCGCTCACACGCATGTTCCGGGCGTAATAAATAATGTTAGGAGAGTCTGCAATGGAAAAAGATTTGACAAATGAAGAGATACTGGCGGACCCTAAGAATCTGGAATGTTTATGCAACCATGACGGAGCCGAGGGCGGCATGCCGCTATGCTCGCACCGCACAATATGCAATGAATGCGTCATAGTCCACAGAGTCGAAGGCGGCATACCCACCTGTATACGGCTATATACCGATCACCAGTTCCCGCTCCCGGATATGAAAGAGCGCTTTGCCAATGAGGAAGCATGGCTTGCCGACCCCGAGAACAAAAAATGCCGCTGCCCATCGGCAGAGTGCCCGTATAAGGGCAAATGCAAAGAATGTGTAGCATTGCACCGGTACCACCGCGGCATACCGGCATGTTTCCCGAAGTACCCCATATTGTCAGAAGAGGCGGCGGCGCAAAACGCGCACTGAGCCGGAAGAAAGGTTGGGAAGCAAATGAAAAGCAAAGTAATGGGAGCAGCTGAAGCCCTGGACTTCATAAAAGACGGGGATACAATAGTTATGTCCTCCGCCAGCATGGTCGGTTTCCCCGAATATGTCGTCAAGAGCCTCGAAGACAGATATCTCGAGACGAAACACCCCGCAGGGCTGACACTGTACGCAGGCTGCGGGCAGGGGAGCATGCTCAGGTACGGCGCGGGCGACAGGTTCGGGCATCCGGGGTTCCTCAAACGCATAGTATGCACGCATCCGCAAGTGACCCCGGTCGTCGGCAAATTCATAGACGACGCGGAAATCGAAGGATATGTGTTCCCGCAGGGCGTGATGCAGCAGTTGTACAGATGCACCGCCGCGAAACAGCCGGGACTGCTTACGAAAATAGGCATAGGCACATACATAGACCCCCGCCAGGACGGCGGAAAACTCAACAGCAAAACGACAGAAGACCTCGTGGAACTGATGACAGTCGGCGGGGAAGAATATCTGTTTTTCAAAACAAAACCGATAAACGTCACCATAATAAGGGGGACGACAGCGGACGAGCTGGGGAATGTGACCATCGAAGAAGAAGCGCTCAAACTCGAAATACTCGAAATAGCGCTCGCCTCAAAAGCGTCCGGCGGCAAAGTCATCGTGCAAGTCAAGCGGGTGGCGGCGGCCGGATCGCTCAAAGCGAAGGACGTCATCGTACCCGGTGAGATAGTGGACGCTGTCGTAGTCTCTGAGGAGCAGGAAGAGTACCATAGACAGACAGCCGGTACAATATACAGCCCATATTTGAGCGCCGAAATGATATGCCCCCCCGGGGAAGTCTCAAAACCGAAAGACGTCCTCGCGGCGGACGACATAATTTGCCGCAGGGCGGTCTATGAGCTTTACCGCGGCGCAGTTGTGAACGTAGGCGTCGGAGTAGGCGTCGGAGTAGGCGCTGTGGCGGACGTCGAAGGAGTTATAAAGGATGTGACATTCACCCTCGAACTCGGGACATTCGGCGGAACGCCCCAGAGCAGGACGGACTTCGGGTCCGCGGTCAATGTAACGTCATTTCTGGCGCATCCCTCGATGTTCGACTTCTACCATGGCGGGGGGCTCGACATCGCGTTTCTCGGCGCGGCGCAGATCGACAGCGAAGGCAATGTCAACGTCAGCAAATTCGGAGGCCGCGCGGGCGGCCAGGGCGGGTTCATAGACATTAGCCAGACAGCGAAAAAAGTTGTGTTCTGCACGACTCTGACGGCAAAAGGCTTCGAATGTGCCGTCGAAGCAGGAAAACTCGTCATCAAAAAAGACGGAAGCATACCGAAAATCGTGGACAAAGTGGACCAGATCACATTCAGCGGGCAATTCTCGCGCGATAAAGGGCAGGAAGTCGTCATATGCACCGAGCGCGCTGTGTTCCGCCTCGTGAAGGACGGCGTGATGCTCACAGAGATCGCCCCCGGCGTCGACCTGGAAAAAGACGTGCTCGCGCGCATCGGCATTAAGCCGATCATAAGCGACGACCTGAAAGTGATGGACCCGCGCATCTTCATCCCCGGCCGCATGGGGTGCTTTGACTAAGAAATAGAACAAAAATATAGCAGGAGGAAAAAAACTTGAAAGACTTTAAGGGAAAAATCGCATTCATCACAGGGGGCGCGTCGGGCGCCGGGCTCGGGCAGGCAAAACTGTTCGCAAAATCGGGGATGAAAGTCGCAATAGCGGACGTACGCCGCGACGCGCTCCACAACGCAGTCGCTGAAATAGTCGACTTCGCGGGCTGCAGCGTCAAAGACGTACTCCCGCTCTGCTTCGACCTGACAGACCGCAAACAATACACAGACGCAGCCGACACAGTGGAAAAAGTATTCGGCGGCCCGCCGCATCTGCTCATCCAGACAGCGGGCGTCAACTCGTTCGGCCCCGTCGAAGCCTCGACATTCGACGACTTTGACTGGGTAGTCGGCGTATGCTTCGACCACGTCGTAAACGGCCTTGTGATCTTTGTACCGCGCATGATCAGGGCATACGGCGGGACAAACGGAGTGCCGAAGGAAGAGTTCCACGTCGCGGCGACCTCATCCATGGGCGGCTTTATGGGCGGCGCTGGAACAGGCCCCTATTCCGCGGCGAAAGCAGCTGTCAATAACCTTATATACAGCTACTCCCAGGCACTGCAGGTATACGGCGGCGGCGCGACAGTGCTGACCCCGGCAAACATCAACTCCAACATCGGGAACGCGGAAAAGTTCCGCCCCGAGCAGTACCAAAACAGGGGATACCATGTCTCCGAGGGTACAATGGCGCATTTGAGCAAAATCCATTCGCAGGGCATCGACCCCGTCGAGCTGGCGGGATATCTTAAAGAAGGCATCGAAAACGGCCGCATACTCGTCATGCCGTTCGGCCCGCCGGAAGGCTGGGCGGGGATGCTGCGCAACAGCCACGAAATGATCGAGGACTTCACGCTCACAGCGGAAGAGCGCAAAAAGAAGATGGAAGAACGCATGAAGAACGGCCCAGGCGGCCCGCCGCGCGGCGGCGACGACTGGTCTGTGCCGGAAGGCGGGGAAGCATTCGGCGGCGCGCGCAAAGACCTTGATTATATCGACCCGACCAGAAACCCGAGGTTCTAGCCTGCCGGGAAATCAAGCGAAGCGTAAAATGCGGGCTGGCCACAGGCCGCCCGCATGTTTGCGGCAGTGAAAAGATGAAGGAAGCGAGACATGAAACTTGGCATAGTAGGACTGCCGAACGTCGGCAAGACCACTTTATTTAACGCACTGACTAATTCGAGCGCCGAAAGCGCAAATTACCCATATAGCACAACAGGACAGAACGTCGGCGTCGTCACCGTGCCCGACAAAAGGCTTGATTTCCTTAAAGCCATGCACTCGCCAAAGAAATACACCCCGGCGACCATCGAATTCGTCGATATTGCCGGGCTGGCGCGGGGCGCGTCGCGGGGAGAAGGGCTTGGAAATAAGTTTTTAAGCTACATACGTATGACAGACGCAATAATCCATGTCGTCCGCTGTTTTGACGATCCTGACGTGGCGCATATTGAGG
>Ga0082212_10011287_pt1 | contig 11337 bp, 10 predicted proteins | sample TergutNt197P3_FD_71548 | JGI IMG/M metagenome (GOLD analysis project Ga0082212, IMG submission 71548) | Neocapritermes taracua P3 segment gut microbial communities from Petit-Saut dam, French Guiana - Nt197 P3 | ecosystem: Host-associated > Arthropoda: Insects > Digestive system > Gut ... | reverse complement strand
GTTATAAGCTCGACGACATGCTGATTGTAAAACGCCAGTATCTCGCCGCCTTGAAACAAATCGGCACGCTGGGCGGCGGCAATCATTTTATCGAACTGCAACGCTCCGACGATGGTTTCCTTTGGATGATGGTACATTCGGGCAGCCGCAACTTCGGATTGCAGGTGGCGGAACATTATAATAAGGCGGCGAAAAAAATCAATGCACTCTATTACTCTTCGGTCAATCCCAAGGCGGATTTGGCTTTCCTGCCTTTCGAAACCGACGAAGCCCGCGCCTACTACATGGAAATGAAATACTGCGTTGAGTTTGCATTAGCCAACCGCAAATTGATGATGGATCGCATCCAAGAGGTTGTTTCCGCAACGCTCAACCAAGTGGTTTACGAACCGATGATTAACATTGCCCACAACTACGCCGCATGGGAAAAGCATTTCGACACGAAAGTCATCGTTCACCGCAAGGGCGCAACTTCGGCAAAAGAGGGCGAAACGGGCATTATTCCCGGCTCGCAGGGAACCAAATCGTATATCGTTGAAGGACTTGGAAATACTGAAAGTTTTATGAGTTGTTCGCATGGAGCCGGACGCATAATGAGCCGTTCCGCCGCCAAACAGAATCTCGACCTCGAAGAGGAAAAGCGCAAACTGGATGAACTCGGCATTATCCACTCCATACGCGGAAAATCGGATTTGGAAGAAGCCTCGTCAGCCTACAAGGATATTTCGCAGGTGATGGCGTTTCAAAGCGATTTGGTCAAGATAAAAGTGGAACTTAGTCCTTTGGCGGTGATAAAAGGGTAATTTTCAAATGAATACCCAACATATAAAACAAAAACAATGAACATAGAAGAACTGCGCGAATACTGTCTTTCAATAAAAAATGCAACCGAAGACATGCCGTTTGAAGATGAAATTCTTGTTTTCAAGGTGTTGGGGAAATGGTTTGCAGTCATTTCTTTGGATGAACCGGAACTGAAAATTTCGGTGAAATGCGATGCTGCCCAAGCCATTGAGTTGCGCGAGCAGTATTCATGCGTGGAAGCGGCTTGGCATTTCAATAAAAAATATTGGAACACTATTATTCTGAACCGGGAGATGAACGACGAAACGGTCAAACAGTGGATTAGACATTCGGTAGAGGAAGTGGTGAAAAAAATGCCTAAAAAAATGCGAGAATTAATGATTAATGTTTAATGATAAATGATAAAATAGGGATGATATGAACAACGAAACAATTAAAAAGTTTTCCATCGAAAAATTCAACAAAAAACTCATCCTCAACAAACCGGAGGATATTACGGATTTTGAAGGATTGGATTTTGGGGACACCATCGGCAATGAAAAGTATGATTTGATTTTTACTTTTATTTTTGCACTGGACGAATTTGCGAGCAGGATCAAAACGGTCATTGAAAAGGATTTGTTGAATCCGGGCGGCGTCCTTTATTTTGCCTATCCGAAAAAAGGAAACAAACAATACGGGGAATACATCGGCAGGGATGATTTTTTCAATGTTGTGGATATGGACGCCGACGGCTATGTGTTCAACAGCCCCATCAAGTTCAATAAAATGGCGGCTTTCAGCGAAGTATTTACCGTTGTCGGATTGAAGCATGAAGAAAAAAGGAAAAAATCCACACAACCCAGCCAATGCGTCGGCGATTATGTGGAACGGATTCCCGACTTGAGGAACCATTTTGAAAAGAACGAAGCAATATTAAGTTTTTTCGACCAACTCACACCCGGCTACCAGCGCGGTTGGGCGCGTTATGTTTTTGGCGTAAAAAATCCCGCTACCACCGAAAAACGTTTTGCCGAGATGGAAAATATATTGAAACAGGGTTATAAGTCAGAGGATTTATACCGGCAAGTAGGGGCAAGGAATGCCTTGCCCTATAAACAATGATTTTTACCAACGATTGGCAATCCTGTTTTCATCGAAAAAATTCGGCAATTTGTCGAAAATCCGGTAATTTTCACCGAATAACTATTGGAAAAATACATGAATCCTACTACTTTTGCATGTCGTTTTTTTTGAAATATGTAAAATAGAAATTGATATGAAAAAGATTGGTAAAATTTTGTTCATTGTATTGTTATTCCTCATCGGAATCCTGTTGATTGGTTCCATTGTTTTGCTTGCAAAAAGTCCCGGCAAGTTAGATCCGCTGAAAGATACCACCGGAAAGGAAATCGTCGGTTCACTTGCGGAAAAGAATTTTATCGAAATCGGAGGCATCCCGCAAGGTTTTTTCATCCGTAGCGAAAATCCTGAAAATCCGGTCATATTGTTTTTACATGGAGGTCCGGGAAGTCCCGAATTGCCTATGCTAATTCCTTACGAAGTTTCCGAGCGTTTAGAAAAGTACTTCACTGTTTGTCATTGGGATCAGAGAGGCGCAGGTATGAGTTTCAGTAGCTCTATTGACGCCGCCACCATGACGGTCGAACAAATGGTAGAAGACACTCGCCAAATGACGGAATATCTGCAAAACCGTTTCAATCAAGAGAAAATTTTCCTGATAGGACATTCTTGGGGTTCCTATCTCGGAATAAAAACCATTGAAAAATATCCCGACAATTATATAGCCTATATCGGTATCGGACAGGTAAGCAATCAAATAGAATCCGAAAAATTGGCTTACGATTATATGCTGCAACACGCAATGGAAATAAACGATGAATCGGCAGTCAAGAACCTGCAAAAGTTTGATAAAAACGCAGATGATTTTCCAGCGCAAGATTATGTAATGACTGTCCGTACCTCGTTAATGAATAAATATGGAATCGGATTTGCGCACGAAAAAACAATTTCCATGTTTGATATGACGAAAATTATTCTGTCTTTCAAAGGATATACCCTGTCTGAAAAGATAGGTTATGTGAGAGGTATGCTTTTTTCGCAAACCACTTTATGGGATAATGTGGTTAGAGATAATTTGTTTGAATCTTCCACCGTTTTCCAAGTTCCTGTCTATATCACGCAGGGCAAATACGATTATCAGGTATCGCACACATTGGCTTGTGAATGGTTTGACAAAATAGAAGCGCCGCAAAAAGCATTTTTTACATTTGAACATTCGGCTCACGGCACCATTATAGAAGAACCGGAAAAATTTGTTCGAACTGTTCGGGAGATTGCTTCCAATTATTCTTGTTTTCATTAGTAATATAAAATATCTTTTATTGGTAATATAAAATATTGTATAATTTCATAGATTCTTATATATTAAAAAAGTGCAACTAAAGAAGTACAATCACCCCATTTTATTTTACAGCGCCGCGATCATTTTCCCCTGGACCTGCTGGTTTATATTGGCAGGAATAAGCCACAGCCCGTGGTGGGAAAAACCTGCCGGGGTTTTCTGGGGAAGCATGCTGGGCTTGGCAGGTCTTTTGGGACCGTTTATCATTGCCATGTTGCTGATACTTCCCGATAAAGAAATGAGGCAGGAATTGTTTTCAGCTACTTTCAATCTGAAAGGGATACGCCCCGGTTTTTGGCTGTTGACCCTCTTTCTTTTTCCGCTAAGTATTCTTTTAGCACAAGCAATTTCACTACTTTTCGGTCATGACGCATCTCAATTTCAATTCGTAGAGAAAATGTCGTTTACCGCAGGAATATTCCCCGCCTGGTTTGCGCTCGTCCTTGCCCCGATATTTGAAGAATTTGGCTGGCATACTTACGGGATTCACTGTTTGCGGAACCGTTTCAATCTTTTGACAACATCGGTTATTTTTGGAGTGGTTTGGGGAATTTGGCATTTGCCTTTATCCTTTGTAAAAGACTACTATCAAAATGTTTTGGTAGAAACCGGCGTCATCTATTCCCTCAATTTTCTGTTCAGTCTTATTCCTTATCTTATTATCGGTAACTGGTTGTATTACAAAACCAACCGAAACATGCTATTAGTTGTACTGTTTCATCTTTTGGCAGGATTTTCAAATGAGGTATTTCAGACTCATCCGGATAGTAAAATTATACAAACCATACTGTTATTGATATTATCAACCGTAATTGTATGCAAGGATAAAACATTTTTCTTCAGCAAATCGCATGAGGAAATATTTAAATAATTAATATTTACACTTTAAAAAATTAAACATGAAACAACTCATTGCCTGTTGCGGAATTGATTGCGAAAGTTGCGACGCCCGCATAGCTACTGTTGCCAACGACAACGAATTACGAGAAGCGACCGCTCAAAAATGGTCGGTAATGTACAACGCTCCGGATATCACCGCAGAATCCATCAACTGTATGGGCTGCCGTGTCGATGGAGTGAAAGTCGCTCATTGCTACGATTGCGAAATCCTGAATTGCGCAAAAGCCAAAGGATTTGACACTTGCGGCGAATGCGAAGACCTGGATACTTGTCAAATAGTCGGCATGGTTTTGCAGCATGTGCCCGGCGCTAAAGAGAATCTAACTGTTGCGTGAAACACCGGATTCTAATCGTTGAAGACGATGTTGCTTTCGGCGCTATGCTCAGAGGCTGGTTCGAGCGTAGCGGCTACGAAGCATCGTTGTGTTCAAAGCTTGCAACGGCAAAGCAGGAGCTTGGAAAAAACAAATATCATCTCATTTTGAGCGATTTACGATTGCTTGACGGCGACGGTATCATGCTTCTGCAATGGGTGAGGGAACAGGGTATAACCGTTCCCCTGATCATTATGACCAGTTATGCGGAAATTCAGAGCGCTGTGGCAGCCATCAAGTTCGGCGCTGAAGACTATCTCGAAAAACCGATTGTGCCGAATATACTCAAAGAGAAGATCGAACAGGCTTTGGCAAAACCGGTCGAATCCGCGAAGCAGCCTGTCAAACACGAGAAAAGAATATTGCCGGGTGTTGTTCTGGGCACCAGTGCATTAGCCCGGCAAATGTATGACCATATTTTGAAATTGGCTCCGACAAAAATGTCGGTCTTGATTCTGGGCGAAAGCGGCACGGGGAAAGAGTATGCCGCCCGGATGATTCACGACAACAGCCCGCGAAAAGACAAGCCTTTTATTGCGATCGATTGCGGCAGTCTTTCCAAAGAACTGGCTGCGAGCGAGTTTTTCGGACACCTCAAAGGTTCATTTACCTCAGCCATTGATAATAAAACGGGAGTTTTTGAACAGGCAAACGGCGGTACGGTCTTTTTGGACGAGATTGGCAACCTGCATTACGAAGTGCAAATACAACTGCTCCGGGCTTTGCAAGAGCAAAAAGTGCGTCGTGTCGGCTCGGCAAAGGATGTTGCTATCGATGTGAGGATACTCGCTGCAACCAACGAAGATTTGGAAATTGCCATTGCCGAAAAGCGTTTTCGCGAGGACTTATATCATCGCTTGAACGAATTTTCACTTTTTGTGCCGTCATTACGCGACAGAGTCGGTGACATCAAGCTGTTTGCAGAAGAGTTTCTACGGCAGGCAAACGAAGAATTGGGGCGGGAGATAAAAGGTTTTACCCCCGAAACAATCCGGGCGCTCGAAAAACACCATTGGAGCGGCAATCTTCGCGAGCTTCGCAATGTGGTGAGGCGCACGGTACTCTTTGCTTCAGGAAAGGAGATAACTCCCGATGATTTGCCCGTTTTCAACGAGCCTAAGCCGGAAGACTTTATGCTTCGTCCCAACAACGAAAAAGAGCAGATTGAAGCAGCCTTGCATCAGGCGAGAGGGAATAAAACTTTGGCGGCGCAACTCCTGAAAATAGATCGGAAGACGCTTTATAATAAGATGCATTTGTATGACCTCAAACTCTGATTGACAGTATTTTTTCGACATCCTCCTGCCAGCCTTCATACTCGCGGTTGCGGTGGGCGTCCATTTTTCGAAGTTCTTCGACGGGATATTCTAATTGGGCAAACATCGGAAACATTTTATGGCAGATAGCTTGAGCCTGTTTGAAGTTATTATCGGCAAGAGCCTGTTGAAGCAGTAAGAAATTTTCTTCGGTAGAGGCGCGGAAAAGAATCCTAATTTCTTCCCGGTTATCCCCGAAAAAATCACCCAAAGATTCGCCTTCACCGATAATCTCACGCAAGGAATCTATCGTAAAAGGTTTGGCTACAAATTGATCAAAACCGAGTTCACTTGCCTTTTGAGTTGAAAAATCGGCACGTCCCGTCATCACCACCACCGGAACCCCGTTGGCTTGGCGCAATATATCCAGTCCGGAAATATCACCCATCTCCATATCCGTCAATATAAGATCGTAATCGCTATCAACCACCTGATGTCCTAATTGCAAAAGCATATCCGACGCCATTTTGACAACTACCGGGTTATCATCATAGACTTTAATCTTTTTTGCGCCTTTCGGTATTTCTTTCTGAGAGCATTCGGCGGGAATTGCGACCTTAACAGACGTTCCCTCTTTCAACTGTGAATGGATAGCGATATCGCCACCAAGCAATTCCACTAATCCTTTGACTACGAACATCCCCAAGCCTGTTCCGGGCGCCAGGACATTATTTTCTTCGATGCGGCTGAAAGGTCTGAATATTTCGGACAACTTTTCGGCAGGAATACCTACGCCTGTATCTTTAACTTCGATTGCCAATTCATTTTCATTCAATGTGGCGCTAAATCCTATCGTTCCGGTTTGGGTATATTTTATCGCATTCGATACCAGATTTATCACAATCTGTTTGAGTTTTATCCTGTCGGTATGGATTCTGAGATCATCAGCCGTAAACGAAAGAGCAAGAGCCTTTTGATTTGCCAATGGCAGAAACATATCGTAAATATCCTGAAACAAATCCCGAAGATTGAAATCCGACATACTCTTTTGAAGCGTCCCCTGTTCGAGGCTCGAAAATTCCAAAAGATTTTCGAGCATGGAGAGGATATGTTCTGAGGAGTTTTGCATGGAACGCACATTCGCATCGTCTTTCATCAGTGCGAGATAGCCCGAAATCGAACTGAGCGGGCTTTTAATATCGTGCGACACGGAAAGCAACAATTTGTGGCGGCTCTCCATAATCTGACGGGTGCGTTCATTGGCTGCTTCCAACGCTAAACGAGCCGCACGACCTTTATTTATATCGGTGATTATTAAGCCAATAAAAATGAGGATTAAAACCAATACCGAAATTCCTCCGATGATTAAATAAACGTAGTTGCGCCTTATAGCCTCTTCGCTGTCATTAATCGCCGAAAGCATTGAGTCGAGCGCTTCTTTATGAAATGCCAAAAGCAATGCCGACACTTCTCCGGCAATCTCTTTGTCGGAAACGATAAGTTCCTGAATCTTTTTTTCAATCAGTTTAATATTTTGCTCATAAACATTCTGAGCCTTTTGTGCGATGCCGCCAACCTCATAGATAATGCTATCGTTTCCCGGTTTGATAACCGTGTCGGTCCATTGCTCCACCACCACTTGTATCGAATCTTTGCTGGGTTTGAATACCTCGCTTATTCTCGGTTTGGCCTCCTCTATTTTGGGCTTGAGTATCTCGCCCACACGTTGGAAAACTTTTTTGACAGGCCGCTCAGTGTAGGTGATACTATCGTTTTCAGGTTCTGTCCATGAATCTGTCGCAACTTTTACCGAATCCTGGTTTGGTTTGAACACCTCGCCTATGCGTTGGGGAAGTCCTTTGCCGGGACGCTCACTGATAACCGTATCCCTTCGGGTATTTAAAGTATATAAGGTATCCTCTGTAAAACGAGGTTCATAGTTTTGAATTCGTTGACTAATAACCGCAACGGGATTTTTTTGGGCAAATTGAAGATTTAGTTCCGTAATATTCCGGGCATGTTCGCGAAGTAAGGTATCTATCCGGTGCAGTTTCTCCTCTTCGTTGGGTTTAAGCGCTATAATGACAGCGATTAACTCTTCGATACTGTCAATCGATTCCGTATAATCGTTCAGATAATTTTTGTTTTTGGTTGACAGGTAGAGGCTTGCAGACGATTGCGCATCGCTCACAGCGAATATCAAATCGTTAGTAACAGACAGAAGCATGCGTTGGTTTTCAATTTCAAAGCGTTGAGAGGAGATGTTTTTGCGAAGATCATTAATATAAATCAACATCACAACCACGCCTACAGCGACTATTATGTAAATAATCGCCGCTTTAAACCGGATGTTATGTTCAATACTATTTGTCACAGCGCAAAGGTAAAGATAATTCTTAAGAATAAAAAGTGGAAAATTTACCCAAAATTCCACACAATTCCACAACGGCAAAAATCATAATAAATCATTATAATATATTTATAAACAATTATTTATATAACTTCAATACAGAAATGGCATTCTCATTGCTATTCTATTAATAAATTGAAGAATTTTACCCCCCTGCCCCCTAAAGGGGGAGTTAGTGTGCAAAAATGCTCATTATACTTTCGCAAAGCCCCCTTTAGGGGGTTGGGGGGTAGAAATTAATAAATGTATTATTTAAAAAATAAATTGTATGAAAAAGATGAACATTTTTGCCATGATAGTTTTCATGAGCATATCGGTAGTTTTGGTATCGTGTATTGAGATTGATGCACATATTTTCGTAAGAGGAAATGGCATTTTCGCCACTTCGGAAAGGTTTGTTTCTCCATTTGAGAAAGTCCATGGCAGCGGCAGCGTTGAGATTCGTTATCACGCGAGTCGGGAATATCGGGTGGTTGTTACGGTTGACTCAAATCTGGAGCAATATGTTAAAATTGAAACAAGGAATAATGTACTTGAAATCGGAACAAGAAACGGTTCATTTTCATTTACAAAATATTTGGTGGACGTTTATTGTCCAACCTTATCCAACGTTTCATTGTCCGGTTCCTGTGATTTCTTCGGTGACGATGCAATCGCCGTATCCAGATTTGAATCCAATCTATCCGGTTCCGGAAAGCTAAAAGGCACCATTGAATGTGATAATTTTACCGCCAAAATTACCGGTTCAGGTAAAATGACTGTTTTTGGAAACAGTATGGATTCACACATCACCATTTCCGGTTCAGGCGATTTTTATGGAAATGAATTTTATGTGAATAACGCCGACGTTCATATTTCCGGTTCAGGAAAAGCGAACATCTGGGTAACAGACTATCTAAAAGCGCGTATTACCGGTTCGGGTGTAATCAATTATCGTGGTAATCCCCGCACGGATATTAGTGTTACCGGTTCAGGGCATATAAATCAATTGTAAAATAATCCAAATTCTCCTTCTCAATATCCTTAAAATACCGGTAAGTCCCCACAGTCAGCGCCTCGCAAGCCGCCTCATCGCAAACAATAAGCGATTTCGGGTGTTGTTGCAAGGCGGTGATTGTCCATTTATGGCTCACAGCGCCTTCTACCCCTTGCGCCAAGGCTTGTGCTTTGTTGTGTCCGTTCACAAGAATCAGTACTTCGCGGGCATCCGTAACAGTTCCGACGCCTACCGTCAAAGCCGTTTTGGGTACTTTTTGAATATCGTTGTCGAAAAAGCGAGCATTAATAATAATGGTATCGGTAGTCAAGGTTTTTACGCGCGTCCTCGAAACGAGCGATGAGCCGGGTTCGTTGAAAGCAATATGCCCATCGGCGCCAACGCCTCCGACAAACAAATCAATACCGCCCGCTGCTGCAATAGCTGCTTCATACTGCTGGCATTCGGCTTGCAAATCGGGCGCATTGCCGTTGAGGATATGCACATTTTCGGGACGGATATCAATATGACTGAAAAAATTCTTCCACATAAACGAATGGTAACTTTCCGGATGATCTTCCGGCAAGCCGACGTATTCGTCCATATTAAACGTAATCACGTGGGCAAAAGAAACTTTACCGGCTTGGTGCAATTCGATTAAATTGCGATACATTCCCATGGGGGATGAACCGGTGGGCAATCCCAAAACAAAAGGCTGGGAAGCGGAGGGATTAGCTTGTTGAATTTTTGAAGCGACATAATACGCCGCCCATTTCGAAAGTGCGGAATAATCTTCCTGAATAATTAATCTCATTGTTAATAAATTTTTTTTAATGTTTTGCAAAGTTATACAAAAAAAATGAATAATTTTGTGAAATTATTAATCTATTAAAAAATAAATAATCATGGAGAAACAGTATGTAATCGGAGTGGATATGGGAGGTACCAATACCGCCATTGGAGTGGTTGATGCAAGAGGAACTATTTTATGCCGCAGCAAAATACCCACCGGCAATTATGCCACCGGCGAAGAATACGCTAAAGTATTGGGAGCCACCATCAACAAATTAATCGAACAAAACGATTTGAAAGATAAAATCAAAGGAATCGGAATGGGCGCTCCCGATGCCAATATGCACACGGGCGTCATCGAACATGCAGCCAATATTCCCTGGGCGAAAAACAAACCGGTTCCAATGGCTGATCTGCTGACGGCAGAAACCGGATTGCCCTGTAAATTAACCAACGATGCCAATGCCGCCGCACTGGGCGAAAAGCATTACGGTTCGGCAAAAGGGATGAAAGATTTTATGGTGATTACCCTCGGAACCGGTTTGGGCAGCGGTATTGTTGCCAATGGTCAATTGGTGGTGGGACACGACGGATTGGCGGGCGAATTAGGACATGTCCGTATGGTTCGCCAAAACGGACGGGTTTGCGGATGCGGTCGCACCGGTTGTTTGGAAGCCTATTGTTCGGCTACCGGAGTAGCCCGTACTGCCCGTGAGCTTTTAGAACAGTATCCGGAACGGAAAACAGCGTTGCAGGATATTCTCCATCGACCTCTTACGTCGGAAGATGTGTCTAAAGCAGCAGAACAAGGGGATGAACTGGCGCTCGAAATTTTTGATTTTACCGGGAAAATGCTGGGTGATGCATTTTGTGATTTTATCACCTTTTCCAGCCCGCAAGCGATTATTCTGTTTGGCGGTTTGGCACATGCCGGAGACCTTTTGCTGAAACCGATTGAGGCAGCCATGGAGGAGCAAATCTTGACAATGTATAAGGGAAAAACGAAAATTATTATCTCTCAATTGAATGATGACGAAGCCCCCATCTTAGGCGCAGGCGCCATCGCTTGGGAATAGGGACAAATGAAACGAATAGCAGTTTTAACAGGCGCCGGAATGAGCGCCGAAAGCGGTATCAGCACTTTTCGCGATTCGGGTGGATTATGGGAAGAATACGATGTGATGAAAGTAGCCAGCATCGAAGGTTGGTACGATGACCCCGATTTGGTACAACGATTTTACAACGACCGGCGGGCGCAATTAGCGACAGTTGCGCCCAACGAAGGGCATAAAATCATTGCCGGCTTGGAAAAAGATTTTCAGGTAACCGTCATCACTCAGAATGTGGATAATTTGCACGAGTGCGCCGGAAGTACCGATATCATCCATTTGCACGGGGAACTGACGAAAGCCTGCAACGAA
>Ga0082212_10011286_pt1 | contig 11337 bp, 8 predicted proteins | sample TergutNt197P3_FD_71548 | JGI IMG/M metagenome (GOLD analysis project Ga0082212, IMG submission 71548) | Neocapritermes taracua P3 segment gut microbial communities from Petit-Saut dam, French Guiana - Nt197 P3 | ecosystem: Host-associated > Arthropoda: Insects > Digestive system > Gut ... | reverse complement strand
GGCAGTCATGAAATTTGGTATAATCCTCAAACAAATAGATTTACCACTATTCCAAATCATACAGGAGATATGCCCGAAGGAACATTAAGAGCAATCCTAAAACAAGCAGGTATTGATGTTAATATTTTTCTAAAGCAAAAGTAATGGCAGAAAGATGGGCGGCAACACAACGTGCGGTTTGGCGCAACGGCGGCGGTAACTCCGCGGAAAATGACGTGCGGACATGAACGGAAGTAGCCCGCAGAACGTTTAGTGAAAGCCACCGCTGCGCCAAGCCGCCGGTCGTATTGTGCAGAATTTCAATTTATTACAAGTATGATTTGACCGGATTATTCAGATAATTTTATAAATAATTTTGTTCATTGACGTCATATTGCCCTTGCCGCTTCCGCGAAGTTTTACCTATTTTGTACCTGACGGGTTGTCGGGTCAAATACAGAAAGGGGTACGGGTCATTGTGCCTTTTGGCGCCCGAAAGTTCTATTCGGCGATAGTGCAGGATATTCACGAGCGGAACAGTACATCATACACGGCAAAAGAAATCGTATCGGTACTGGACGAACATCCTGTGGTGAATGATTTACAAATAAAGTTTTGGCAATGGATAGCTTCCTATTACATGTGTACGGTGGGCGAGGTGATGAAAGCAGCCATACCGTCGGGTTTGAAGCTCGAAAGCGAGACAAAGGTTTTCTACAACGAAGCTTATGTACAATACGACGAACTGAACAAACATGAGGAAGAAGTGTTGAACATCGTACATGACAAAAAAAGCCTTCCTGTAGGCGACATTGCTGCTGTTTACAAACGCAGGGATATGATGCGCACGGTACAGTCATTGGTTGACAGGGAAGCCCTGTGGGTAGAGGAAGTGATTGCCGGCCGCTATAAACCGCGTTTTGAGACCTGTGTGAAGCTTCATTCCGAAATGGACAGCGAAACTAAACTGAAAACAGCCTTCGAAGCTTTGGAAAAAGCCCCAAAACAGTTGGAAATACTGATGAACTTTGTGCGATTATCGGGGGTTTTTTCAGAGCGACCACATCGCGAAATCGCCAAAAAAGAACTCGGTAATCCATCGGCGGAAGCGTTGGGCGCTCTTGTCCGCAAAAAAATACTGGAGTTATATCCCAGAGAAGTATCGCGCCTCAATTGTCAATTGTCAACTGCCAACTGTCAATTGTCAATTTTAAATTCTTCCCAGCAAACAGCTTTTGAACAGATTCGCGAAGCGTTTATCGGCAAAGACGTGGTATTACTGCATGGAATTACCTCAAGCGGCAAAACAGAAATCTATATTCATCTGATCGACGAACAAATCCGTCAGGGCAGGCAGGTATTGTATCTTTTGCCCGAAATAGCGCTCACTGCACAAATCATCAACCGGTTGAAAGCCGTATTCGGCAATAAGGTGGGCATTTATCATTCTAAATTTTCTGACGCCGAAAGGGTAGAGGTTTGGAATAACATCGGAAAGCCAGATGGTTACAGTGTTGTACTGGCTGTACGTTCGGGCATTTTCCTGCCTTTTGACAATCTTGGATTGATCATAGTAGACGAAGAACACGAAAATACCTACAAACAGTTCGATCCTGCGCCGCGCTACCATGCCCGCGATGCTGCCATTGTGCTTGCGTCTGTGCACGGTGCAAAGACCCTTCTGGGAACGGCTACACCTGCCATCGAAAGTTATTACAACGCCCGCGGGGGCAAGTACGGACTGGTGGAACTGACACAACGCTACGCCGGTATGGAATTGCCCGAAGTACATATTATAGATACGGCGCTTGCGCGAAAACAGAAAAAGATGCAATCGCATTTCCATCCCGATCTGTTGACGGCGATAGACGAAACGCTAAAAGCCGGGAAACAGGTTATTTTGTTTCAGAACCGGCGCGGTTTCGCGCCATATGTACAGTGCCGTGTGTGCGAATATATACCGCGTTGTGAGTATTGCGATGTGTGCCTTACCTGTCATAAATTTCCTGACCGTTTGGTGTGCCACTATTGCGGCTACAGTACCGAAAATTTGCGCCAATGCCCTGCTTGCGGCGGCCTGGATATCAGCGATGTTGGCTTCGGTACTGAAAAAATCGAAGACGAACTGCGAATTTTCTTCCCTCATGCGCAAATCGCCCGTTTAGACCTGGACAGTTCGCGTACCCGCAGCAGTTACGAAAAAATTATCGCCTCCTTTGAAGAAGGAAAAACAGACATATTGGTTGGTACGCAAATGGTTACTAAAGGTTTAGATTTTGTAAATGTACGATTGGCTGCGGTGATGAATGTCGATAACATGCTCAGCTTCCCTGATTTCAGGGCATATGAACGATGTTACCAGCTGGTAACACAAGTGAGTGGACGGGCAGGACGGGCAGGCAAACGCGGACGTGTACTGATTCAGGCCTCCAAACCGCAACATCCGGTACTGCAATATGTCATCGCCAATGATTACGCCGGTATGTATACATCGCAACTTGCCGAACGCGAAAGATTCAGATATCCGCCGTTTTACCGGCTGATTCGACTGACTTTAAAACACAAAAGCAAAGACGTCGTACAGTTGGCAGCTAAGGAATTAGCAGAATATTTAATACAAATCTTCGGACAACGGATACTGGGACCTGAAACGCCGCTTATTTCGCGCGTGCAGAATTATTACCTCGAAAACATATGGTTGAAAATCGAAAAACAAGCGTCGGCACAAAAAGCAAAAACACTTCTCGCCGAAGCAATCAGCAACCTTCGTATACTGCCGGCCTACAAGTCGTTGCGGGTTGTAGCTGATGTTGATCCGGTGTAGCCCTCTCCACCTTCCTCTCTCCGTTAGAACAATACAGCAGGAAGGTCCAGCGGCTCAACAAATTTTCCATCCTTAAATACACGCATGCTGCCTCCTGAAATCTCGTCGATGAGCGTTATTTTTCCGTCAACTCTGCCAAATTCAAATTTAATATCGTACAATTCAGCACCTTTTTTCGCTAATTCGTCTTTGATAATGCCCGTAATCTTTTGGGTCAATTTTTTTAAAACTTCATATTCTTCGGCAGTCAGAATACCAAGCATATCAAGTTGATCTTTTGTAATTGGCGGGTCGCCGCGCCCGTCGTCTTTTAAAGTTGTTTCGACCAGAAAATCCAAATCCTGTTCTGCAGTACAATAATCGCCGAACCGTTTTAAAAAGCTTCCCACCGCTTTCAATCTGCAAATCACCTCAACACCTTTACCGAAAATCGTAGCGGGTCGAACGACCATTTGCGCCTTTTCAACATCCGATGAGACATAATGCGTGGGAATACCCGCCGCTTCGATTTTTTTGAAAAAAAATCCGGTAAGCTTCACGCATGATTTACTTACTCCCTCGATGGTCAACCCAACCGTGTTTGCGCCCGGGTCGAATTTTCCGTCTGTACCTGTAACGTCGTCTTTGAACTGTAACAGAAAGTTACCGTCGCCGTTATCGTACACGTCTTTTGTTTTACCTTTATATACTAATTTCATATTTTAAATCTTTTAAAGATAGCGCAAAATTACACTTTTTTGGTTGTAATACTATAGTTTTACCTGCCTCCCACAAGTATCTGTTCGATACTGTTCTCTGAACTCTTTTCTACGGTTCGGGGGTCAATAACCGGTATGAATTTAGGATCGTATACACGCGCATGCCCTTCGGGTAAATAATCCCAACGTACAGTAGCGGGATAATTTGCTTTGACAGGCTTTATCGAATTTCTCTTTTTCAGGGCCTGTACGGTTTTCTTCTTTAACAGATCATGTGATTGTTCGAGTGTCAAACATTTTCCGGAAAGATGTGAAGTTCCTTTTTTTACCTGACATGTAACTACTCCGGGAATCCATTTTTTTGCTTCCTTCATGGTTTTGTCGTCTCCTGATACCATAACGACGGGAACATGATGTTCGCCTGCTATACTCGCGTCAATACCTATTTCTCCTACAGGTTTTCCGTTCAGATACATCATCTGTATGGTTGCAGAACTGAATGAATGTGCAAACAATGCGTTTTTTGTCTGCGCCATACCGTGATACCCAAGCAGAATCAATGCTTCGCTCCCTTCTATATCCTTGAAGCGTTCACGGGGCGTGGGTCCCTGAATCAGACGCGCTTTCGGATTGATAAGTGCAGGATCTACATTAACGCCGCCGCCATGACCATCTCTGACGATCACTTCTGTCGCCCCGGCCAAAAAACATCCTTCTATACAGGCGTTTATGTCTTCAGCCATTCGCAAGGGGCCTTCACTTCCGTTCATTTGCTCCCTGTTTGTCAGTTGACTGCAACCTTCCATGTCGGCGAAAATATAGACTTTGAATGCACTGACGTTCATCCAGCATATGATGGAAAGGATGGTTGTGATAATTACTTTCATATATGGAAAATTTTTAGTTTTATTTTTTATTTTCAATAACATCGGCCACAAAAGTATAAAAAAGATACGGGCTTACCAAATTTTATTCAATTTTTCCACACCCAGAACCCGCGTAATGTCCAAAATGCGTTACCCGCAATCCATAAGGTGCGGCAAGCGAGATATATGTACAATCCCCATAGAAAAACATGTTCGCGGAGAGGTTCAAAAACAAATGCTGCAAGCATGAAAACCGGAACAGCAAAATCGGGAAAACGTTTTTTTTCGTCGGCTAAATGTCCGCGTTGAAGATTGCCGATATAAATGCCGCTGTATGTTGTTATAACATAGAAAATTGCTGCGGACGCAAGAAAAGTTGCAGACATGCAGGCAACTGAAATCAGGAGAGCGCAAAACACCCGGAACCATACATCTGTTACGGACGCACGCCGAACAATCTTTGCAAAGGTTATAAACGCTCCCGACGAGAATATGATAAACACTGTTTCGACAACTGTAAACCCACAAACAAGCGAACTTGCCGCAAAACTGTAAACCGACTCAAAAGCCGATGCCATTATTAGCGCCAAGAGCATCAATAACGATTCCAATGAACCGATTTTTTCAAAATAGAGCCATTTGGTAGAGAACTGTTCGTAAAAAATTACTGCGTGCGGTAAATAGCCAGCCGTGAGAAAAAAAGCAACCAGCACGGGATTTGTAATATGAAACGATAAACAGATAATGTACAACAGAATACCATTGTTGAAAATATCCAGATAATGGTCGCAAAGTTCGCCCAAAGCGGAGCTTGTGCCTGTACGCTTTGCCTGCATACCGTCGAAATGGTCGCCAATGGTATAGCCGAGTATCAGCAGCGGAATCAAAATAAACCGCAAACTCTTTTCCGCCGGAAATTCGGTAATTGCTAAAACCAATGCAGCATACATCAGCATATTCGAGACGATTGTGATTATGTTTGCCGGCAACCACCAAGGAATAAACCGGAACAAAGGCGCAACTGCCCACTTTTTAAACAGGGGCGTTACTATCGAATAATCGCGTACTCTATAATTATATTCTGGAATCATACGGTTTCAGGTTTAAAGTTTCAGGTTTCAGGTTATTGGTTTACCGGCTTTGCCCAACTTTAAACTTTAAACCTGAAACCTGAAACTATTCTATTTCGTTCCCGGTATAAGTTCAAGAATTTCCTTAATCGGCATACAAAGTTTGTCAGCCTCGCTTGCCCGCTGATGTTCAAGAATGGTTGTCGCAACTTTGAGCATTGCCGGATACGAAGCGCGTAACATGTGATTGGCATAAATTACAATATTAACGCCCCACTGTTTCAGTTCATCTTCCGTAACATGGTGATACGTAGTGGGAACAACCACTATCGGCGTTATTTTATCGTCTTTTCGATACTCCGAACAAAATTCTTTAATATCATCGCCGGTTTTATCCTTACTGTGAATCATAATTCCGTCGGCGCCGAATTTTACGTAAGCGTGCGCGCGATTTAGCGCATCGGCTACAGGCTGACCGCATATCAGACTTTCGATACGGGCAATAATCATAAAATCCTTTGTAATTTGAGCGTTTTTTCCGGCTTTTATTTTTGCACAAAAATCCTCAATACTGTCCTGCGTTTGAGTGACGTCCGTTCCGAAAAGAGAGTTTTTCTTCAATCCGGTTTTGTCTTCAATGATAACCGCCGAAATACCATGACGTTCGAGCGTTCGCACGGTAAATACAAAATGTTCTATTTTCCCGCCGGTGTCGCCGTCAAAAATAATCGGTTTTGTGGTACATTCAAGGATATTGTTTAGATCCTGAAGGCGCGTAGTCAGATCAACGGCTTCTATATCGGGTTTTCCTTTGCAGGTGGAGTCGGTCAGACTGCTCGACCATATAGCATCAAAAGCATAGCGCTTATCGTCTTTTGTCACCTCAACGTTTTCAATAATCAAACCGGATATGCCGCTATGTGCTTCCAATACCCTGACGATACCTTTAGAGGCGATTAATCTGCGCAAAACCTTCAGCCGGACGTCGGGAGTAGTGCCAACGGCTATGATGTCCCTGTTTAATTCCGACGATGTAATGCCCTGCGTATATGGAATTTCGATGACTTCGCCACCCCATTCCTTCATTGCGTTAAAAACGTCGTCGCGTATTTTTGCCAGCGAGCCTTGCTTCCAATCGTCGCCATGAATCATATATTCCGGTTTGTATTCGCGCAAATTGTTTACGTAACTCCATTCCTTTTGAGGCACAATTTTTGCAACGCCCTTAATATTTTCAACCACTTCCCTGCGTTGCTCGTAATTCATGTGCGGCAGTCTCTTGTGTTCAGCAATCGCCTCGTCGGTCAGCAAACCAACCAGCACATCGCCATATTTGCCTGCCTCCCTGATAATATTGATTAAACCCGGATGAATAATATCCGCAGTCATTCCTATATAAATCGTTTTATTCATTATTAATTGTTAATTGTCAATTGTTAATTAGATATAGGGTATTATATTTTTTTCCGAATATGATAAATCGGCTTCGTCATCTATTTCATACCAAAACAGATGCTCTTCCTTCAGAAGGTAAATTTTCTCTCCCTGTCGCGACATTTCGAGCATTGCATATTCGTAGCCGAGATTGGGCTTTTGACGCCAGATTTTTCCGTACCAGTCGCGCATTTTTTTGTATGTATGGTTGGATAATTTGTGAATACCGACGAGTTCGCCCGTACATTCATCTTTTTTGGCAGTTTCGGTGGTACAGTCCGTTAAATATCCGTCGCTGCCGGCGAAAAGATAGTAACCGTCCTGTTGTTTTGCCGGCGGAGTAACAAGCATGGCATTGGAATGTTCGCTGTTCATCAGTATTTGAAGCGCTTTTGGTTCGTAAATCAAATCGGATTCCAACAGCAAAAAATCGTTATCGCCAATCAAATCGCCGCAATAATATAATGTGTACATGCTGTTTGTTTCGGCATATTTATCTGATTTGCAGCATATAATTTGCGGATAAGTTTTTGCCAATTCTTCGTAATACGATGACTGATAACCGGTGCCAATAATTATTTTTTCGATGCCTGCACTAATGAGATTTTCTATTGACCTTACAACCATCGGCTTACCGCCAACGCAAACAAATCCTTTTGGTTTCGTCTGCGTGTGAGCGCCAAAACGGCTGCCAACTCCCGCCGCCATGATTACTGCCGTATTCATTTTCAATATATCAATTTTTCTATTTTTGCGATGTTTTTCAAATAATCCCGAAGAACTTCCATAGCATATTTGATGTCTTCAGGAAATAAATTGCCCAGCACCGACAACCGGAACGTCTTTTCCTTTGCACCCTTGCCCGGATATATCGTAATGCCGCGCCGGTACATGTAATCGTGCATTTGAGTAAAATTATACTCTTTATTTTCAGGCTCTTTCACTGCCAATAAAATACCGGATTGATGCTGCTCTTCAAGCAAAAGTTTAAATCCCATTTTCGTAACTTCATCAACCAGAACCGTATAATTTTCGCGATATCGCCTGATTCTTCCCTGGGCTGTTTCCACAAAAAACAGGTCTATTGCCTTTCTTAAAGCGTAAACGACCTGCACCGGAGGCGTAAACTGCATTTGTCCTGTATTTTGAAACCCCTGATATTGAGCATACAAATCGAAATAAAACGAACGCGCATTATATTTAATTTTTTCCAGCAACGATTTTTTGAATATCACAAAACTCAATCCCGCCATGCCTTCTATACATTTGTTGGACGACGAAATGATGTATTCTGCCTGCCATTTCTGCAAATCTATAGGTAAACCGGCAAAAGAACTCATGCAATCTACAATCACTTCGGCGCCGTTTCGATGTGCAATTTCGCATATTTGCCCGACCGGATTTCTCATTCCGGTTGTTGTTTCGTGGTCAACAACGGCTACAGTAGCGGATTTTTCGGTCGTTATAATTTTTTCTATTTCATTCACGTCGGGATAATCGCCATACTGTATTTTGTAAACGGTGTGAAGCAGTTTGTACCGCCGTGCAATTTCAGCCATTCGCGCTCCGTATGCGCCGTTGTCAATAATCAGCAGTTTGCCGTTAAACGGCACAGCCGACGTAATTGCCGCTTCCACGCCGCCCGTTCCCGACGAGGCAAACAGCGTTGAGGTATATTCGTCGCCGGCGTTAACAATTTTCGGCAAATCCTGCTTGATGGATTCCATCAGCCGGCAAAATTCTTCTTCGCGTGGACATATATCCGGCACTGCCAACGCGAGTTTTACTTCGTCGGAGGTGGTGCCGGGTCCCGGGTTTAATAAAATATTACGTTTGATATTCATGTATTTTTTGATTAAGATTTTTATTCGTGATGAAAATTATATATTACCCTGCAAAAATAATACTTTTTAATAAACCGACAAAAACAAAAGCGGACTGAAGAACTCCCGTCCAATATAGGTTTTGCGGCAATTACAAATTATCTTATAAACATTTTTTGCACGCTTTTTGCACGCTTTGCACGCTTTTTGCACGCTTATCCTATTTCATAATAAGTTCCTACACTTGCTCCAAATTGTTTGAATAACATGTATTTCTCAACTAATTCTAACAATTCATAAGCTGCTGTTCGTTTTGATATTTTATTGATTTTCTGATATTCCGCATTTGTAATTCGACTTTTATCCTTTACATACAAAATGGCTTTTATCTGCCTTTTGTTCAAACCTAACTGTTGCAGTTGTTCCGTCGAAAATCTGTTTTTGAAAAGCGTTACCAAAAAACCGCCGTCCCGCTCTGTGAGTTCGGGTTCCGGCAATCCTGCTTCTTTGCAGGTGTCAATGATACGAATTGTACCACGCCCCCAAGTGTCAATCAACCCGCCTTTGAAACATACATCGGCAATGAGAGGGTTTCGAGGTCTTGACGAATGAGAAACTTTTAACGATTCCAAACTAATACCTTCGGGCAACATTCCTTCGTTCCAAATATTTATCTTATCATCATAAACGCGAATCTGAATAAAACTACCCATATAATTGCGGTGTACCATTGCGTTGAGCAACATTTCTCGCTGTGCCGGTATTGGATATTCGCTTTTTTCGACGCGATACATTCCTTCAAATGTAATTTGTTTAATGAGATATTTTTGGTCTAACCGTTCCAAAACATTGCGTAACAGTACTATAATATTCCCCTCTTCTACATCTTGATAACGCAAATCGGCATCGTCCCTGGCAAAACGCCCAATCTTAACCATCGTATTCGGGTAAAATCTGCCGGGGTCTTTGCCAAACAAAACGATTGCAGCACGTTTGAGTTGTCCGCTTTCGGTAAGTCGCAGTTTATCAAAAATTTCTTCCATTGATAATCCCTCAACATCGGGCAAACGCCCTTTTTCTTTCGACATTATTATGTACGCCTTAACCGATTTTTCATCAATATCGGCGAAAGTGGCTCGCGGCTCAATCACGTTGTCCCACGTTTGCCCTGCACGTTTAAACAAAAACTCGTTCAACGCCGTGCCGGTAAGTTCCTGCTTTACGCTTCCACTGCGATAATAATACCTGCCACGCAGTGAAATGGGCACGGAATAAGGTTGCACGATTATTTCGATAAAATGTTTGTCATCTTCCTGCAAAAGATTGACTTCAGCGGTAATTCCCAGATTATTTTTGATCTTGTTGGGAATTTCGTCCATCAGGTGTTTGTAGTCTTCCACGCTGACAATAGCACCGGTATCGTCCCTGCCGATATAAATCCGTCCGCCTTGCGCATTGGCAAAACCACATATCCATTTCAGATAATCGTCGTGCCACGAGGACTTGTATTCTATGTTTTGAGTTTCAGGCATAACTATCAAGTTTTTTATTTTCTCAAAAATCACCTTTTCATTATTATATCCACTTCTCCCGGTTTCATAGATTTAAACCATTCATAAAATCTTCTTTATTTTCGTGCGTTGTGCGGGTTGGACGCCCCAAATTGTCACGCGAGGAAAGATTAACCTTTATTTCCAGCAAAACGGGACCTTCTTCGTCGTAAAAAGTTTTTAATATTTGCTTTAATTCAACCATATCAGCAACACTGTACGCATTTTTGTATCCGCAACCCATCGCTATTTTAGGAATATCAATTTGAAAAGCGACAGTGGGTTGAGCGCCAACAGATTCGTGCGAACCGTTATTGAAAACAACATGCCTGAAATTCTTTAATCCCGATACGCCAATATTTGTCATGCCGCCGGCGTGCATGATGACTGCTCCGTCGCCGTCTAAACAATATACAAGCCGGTCGGGTTTTGAAAGCGCTACTCCCATCGCAATGGACATGCTATGTCCCATCGAACCTACCGTAAGAAAATCCTTTTCGTGACCTTCGCCTTTCAACTCGCGGTATTCGAATAATTCACGCGACAGTTTGCCCGTTGTGGATATGACAACATCATCGGCTTCAAGCGAATCAACTACCGTTTGTAAAGCATCTTCGCGGCTCATCGCAAAATTATTGACCGGTCTGTTTTTAAGCTTATACGGCGAAAACAGATTTTTGCGAATGATGGCTGCCTGCGGAGACGACGACGATTTAGCATTAGCAAGTAATTGTGAAAACTGCTTTTCGGCAATGGCTTCATCATCGTCAATGATCATGTACGGAATTTGCATGGCATCGAACAGATTTAAAGTTACTTCACCCTGCTTGATATGCTGCGGCTCGTCCTTAACGCCCGGTTCGCCGCGCCATCCCACAACAAGAAGCATGGGTATCCGGTAAACCTTTGGGTCAGCCAAAGAAAGAAGCGGATTAACGGCATTCCCTGTTCCCGAATTTTGCATGTAAACCAAAGCAGGTTTGCCGCTTGCCAGATAATATCCCGAAGCGATTGCCACTGCCGCGCCTTCGTTTGCAGCAATGATGTGCCTGCCGGCAGGAGCATGGTCGGTGATACAGGCGCACATATCTTT
>Ga0082212_10011285_pt1 | contig 11337 bp, 4 predicted proteins | sample TergutNt197P3_FD_71548 | JGI IMG/M metagenome (GOLD analysis project Ga0082212, IMG submission 71548) | Neocapritermes taracua P3 segment gut microbial communities from Petit-Saut dam, French Guiana - Nt197 P3 | ecosystem: Host-associated > Arthropoda: Insects > Digestive system > Gut ... | reverse complement strand
CGTCTTCGATCTTTGTTCCGTATGCTATATCTGTGACTGTACCTATCGTGCCGCCGTTTTCATCCTTAAAAGTCGCTGTATAGTTATTTGCCGTCCACTGGGCAAAGTAGGTAATGGAGCTTCCCTCCGCTCCCAAAATGCCACTTGGTTCTTCAGCTAACTCTGATAGCCAGCTGATAGGGCTGTTTAGGGTATGTCCATTCCTGGTAGGTGCTGGCACATCATAGGGATCACCGGGCTTACCATGGATAGTTTGGGAGCTGTTTCCCTCATCGTCCTTGCCGCCATTATAATCAAAGACGACTGTAGCGTCGGCTACTTCAATGTATTTGGCCGTGAAGGTCACATTGCCGGTCACGATATATGTAGATACATCACTATAGGTACCCGCGCCGTCACTCCATCCGAGGAAGTAGTAACCATCCTTTATAGGGTCATCAGGTATACTTTCGGTTCCATCCGCGACTGCAGTGCCGTAAGCGATGTCTGCGACCGTAACTATCATGCTGCCGTCATCATCCTCAAAGGTCGCCGTATATTTATTTGCCGTCCACTGGGCAAGGTAGGCGCTAACATCCCCCGCCTCGACAAAGAAACCGCCGGGCTTTTTTGGTAACCAGTCGTCATTAAGAGAATATCCGGTTCTCTCGGGAGTGGGAATGATGTATGGGGCGCCCTGGGTGCCAGTGAGGTAGCCGGAACTTTTTCCTTCTTTATCCTTTCCGCCATTATAATCGAAGATGACCGTGGCCTTGCCGGCTTCCGTGTATTGAGCGGTAAAAGTAATATCTGCCGTAACGGGATAGTTTTTGAGGCCATCTTCGGTAAATACTGAATCGCCTTCATCGGATATCCAACAGGCAAAGGTAGAGCCGATTTCGGCTGTAATTGACGGAATGTTTTTGATACTGCCCCCATAAGGTACGCTTTCACTGTACTCCGGAGGCGTCATACTGCCGTTTCCTCCCGGATAGAAGGTGACAGTATTGGTGGTAGCGACCCATTGAGCAGTATACTTATTGATGCTCCCGGCCTCGCCAAAAGTATCACCGGGCAGATCCGGCAGCCAACCGTCAAGGATATAGCCCGTTCTGAGCGGGATGGGAGCAATAAAATTCGTACCCGGTTTCCCGCTGCGATAATCGGATCCCGCTCCGCCAACATTTCCGCCGTTACAATCAAAGATTACCGTAGCATTGGCGCTGTCCGTGTAGACGGCGGTGAAGGTAATATCCCCGGTTATGGGATACAATAAAACAGCTTCGTCGTCATAGGTACCGCCCAAGCTGGATTTCCAACCGGCAAAAACATAGCCGGTATCAGCCTCTATACCAGGAATCTCCGATACATTTCCCTCATAAGCGACTTCCTCACTTGCCGGGTCAGGGATTATTGTGCCATTCTCTCCGGCGAGGAAGGTTACAGTACAGGTAGTTTTTGGTCCGACAGGGGGTAATCCTCTCAATTGAGGATAATCATAACCGGGGATCATCTGCCAAACATCCTCAAAATCCCAACCCAACTCCTCTTCATAGGTTACTTGATCTTTGGCCTCATCCGAAGAAATCCGCCTGTCCGCGTCATCATCAGGATCCCCGTCAACATCCCCCTCAAGAGCCAGGTTATCGCTTTTTGTCCCACTGGAAGTAATATAGCCGATTAAATAGCTGCGAGTATTGACTGGATTGACGGTGTTTTCTGCATATATACGTTTGGCGAGAGTAACACAATAGTTGATAGAGCTAGAGCTAGAGCTATAGCTGCAGATCCCTCCGGCATAAGCAGAGCCATAAGCAGAGGCGGAGGAGGCTGTGACTTCCCCTGTGTTATAGCAATTATAGCTAGAGCTAGAGCTATAGCTATAGCCGCAGATCCCTCCGGCATAAGCAGAGCCATAAGCAGAGGCGGAGGAAGAAGATGAGATTCCGCCTGTGTTATAACAGTTGATGATAGTGCCATAGTTATTGCCGCAGATCCCCCCTGCATAAGCAGAGGAGGAGGAAGAAGATGATGATGAGATTTCACCTGTGTTATAACAGTTGATGATAGTACCAGAGCTATAACCGCAGATCCCTCCTGCATAAGCAGAGGAGGAGGAAGAAGATGATGATGATGAGATTTCACCTGTGTTATAACAGTTGATGATAGTACCAGAGCTATAACCGCAGATCCCCCCTACAGTAACAGTGGAGGAGAAGGAGAAGGAAGCTGCGACTTCCCCTATGTTATAACAGTTGCTGATAGTACCAGAGCCAAATTCATAGCCGCAGATCCCCCCAGCATGAACATATGTAGTGGCGGAGAAAATATTTATCTCAGTTCCTTCCATGCCCACATTTTTGATAGTTGCGCCATAAGCACAACCAAACAGGCCGACAGAGCCACCTACATCGCCGATGACGGTCAGGTTCTTGATTAGATGCCCTTGCCCATCAAATGTTCCAGTAAACCTCGAATTATTATTAGTTGGATTATCCCCAATAGGTGCCCATTGCCCCCATGCTGCCAAATCAATATCGTTCATCAACACATAGGAGTCACCAAGGCCGTTTCGTATATTGTTCAAATCCTCGGCCGTGTAAATTTCGATAGCTTCCGGATCCAGGGCCTTGATCGGGGCCAGAAACTTGCCATTGCTGCCATAGCCCAGGGTCAAGCCATCCGCAAAAGCAACGGCCTCTGCCAGATCCGGTGTGCTTTCTTCAATTACCGAGTCAAGGTCAGGTATTGCAGAGAGAGATCCTGCTTGTCCAATTGCTTCTGCTGCTGCAAGGAAGCTTGTCAGCGGCAGCATAGCTAGAAGCATTGATAAAATCAAAACTGTGCTTGAGATTTTTGACCAAATAGATTTTTTCATGATACTTACCTCTTTTCAATTCTCATTTTACATTTTCATAGTTTTTATGGACTATTTGGCGCCTAAATAAGCAACAAATCATCTTTAATCCTATAATACTCAGCAATTCGCAATAATTCAGCGGTGTTTTCTGCAATATTCGCTGAAATAAAAGCAAGCATATCTGCTTTAACAATCTCCGGCAGTGCAATTGCTAAATTTACTGGAAGCACCGAATATAGCTTAAATACATCGTTTTTGTGCTTGCGGATAACCTTACTATCGATCTGTTCACCTTTTGCTTTTCGAGCAGATAAATCCAGCCAAGCCTTTGCCTTAAACGGAATCAGATGCTGCGCGTCCAAAATCGGTATGCCGTCAAGAATCATTACACCAGATTTCAGAAAGTCATAATAACCACTATCAAGCAAGATAGCTGATAAGCTGGAAATATCATCCTCAACAGGAAATGGAGTCAATATTGCATCCGGCGGCAGAGTTACCCCTTTGATACGGCGGGAAAACAATTCAATCATAACCGGATAATTGGGTGACTTTGGTTTACTGAAAATGTTTCCCTCCCCATTTCCTCTATAGCTTGTTCTACTCTTGGATCATCAATATTCTGTAGCGACACTGCAACCGAAAGCGGATCGGCAATACCTGAGAGCCGGGACAAGATAACAGGGTCATACTGCCAAATCTCAAGTTCAACTTGACCCTCATCAACCAGCATATCTGTTCCTTGTATGTCAGAAACTTTACCGAAGTAAGCGTATATAGCAACATTAGGCTCTGCAAGCATAGAGTATTCGGCTAATGCCGATAATCCGGATAGCGGCAGATCTTTCGGCAGGGCATCCGCTTCAATAAATAATCTCTTTCGTACCGGATTCAGCAGGAATGGTTTCGCCTTCCCAAACAATGCTTTGCCCTCTTCCGTTCCTTCTATGAATACCCGTACCCCTACCTTACTTGAGTTCACAAGCCCAAGCAGGGAAAGCTGCTTCACCGCCCGGGATATCTGCATCTGGGAAAAATTCAACTTATCAGCTATACCACTGGTGAAAAGTTCCTTCTTACCTTGATACAGATAGTGGAATAATAGCATTTGAGCTGACGGCATCAGAATTTCAGAAATAGCTTTTGGTTTGTTGAATCTCTCACTGAGAAGAATACCCATGAATGGTAAATATAATTGGGTTTTGTCTACCACAAATGAAATCCGGGCATTAATAAGCGCCTTGCGCTGACGAGCATTTATGCTGTCAAGTATTGCGACACGGGGCAACCCGCCTTTCTCTCCTATTATTTCCAGGTGTTTCTTCAAAGCTGGTATTGTTGGCAACTCACCTTTCGGCTTCACAAATAAGCATGGTACGCCACCAAGCGCCACCTTTTGAATATCATAGCTGTTGAAAATAAAGATCGGCAGCCCCGAAAAATCACTCCACGGCTCCTTCGTTACAGTAACTCCAAGTGTTTCGCTAATGTAATCCATAAGCTCACCTCGCTTTTAACTTAATAAAATTGTTATAACTTGTATTAAGTTAAAAGTCAAATTACAAGTTAAACAATTCTATTGTAATTGAGAAAAATTAAAGTGGGCTCCTCACTCAAGTAGCTAGAAAAGGAAAAATCAACTAACGGAGGTTGATGGTCATTTTGACTACTAGCCAAAAAAATAGGTTTTGTTTTTGCTGGTTAATATATAGCAAAGACACTAAAGCTATTTCCAGATCTCCCAGCCATCCACCTGACGTTCAAATTCATGTGAAACAGTTGCCTCTATAATTTCACAGTAAGCCCAATGCGAGCTGGTCAAATCTGTATAGCTGGGAAGATCCTCCAGCAAATCGGCCAGCTTGATCCCCCTCCCAAGCATGCAATTGACAATCTTCACAACCTCGGCCCGACTGACCCCGTTTTGCGGCTTGAATTCCCCGTCAGGGTAACCGCTGATCCAGCCTTTCAGATAAGCGGAAATTATGTAGGAATAAGCCCAGTGGCTCCCGGCCAGATCTGTAAAGGGGTTGCTATTACTGTTTTCCAAATCATCAAAACGGCAGGCAATAGCCACAAACTCGGCCCTGGTGATCCCCCGGGAAGGCCGGAAGCTGCCATCCTCATAACCCTGCAAGATACCAATTTTTGCCAGATACTTCACCGCCTGGGCATATGATTCATCCCCTTTTAGATCGCTGAAAGTGTTGACTACAACATCGTTCTTTTCCGGGGCTTTAAGCAAACGCCAGAATATAGTGGCAACCTCTGCCCGGGTAATGTTGCTGTTCGGGCGTACTGTGCCATCGGGATAGCCATTAATATATTGGACATGTTCTTCCGTTTCCAGCACTTCTTTGATTTTATCACTGACAATAAATCTTTTGTCCTGTCCTGACGGCTCGTCTTTCTTATTATAGAAGAAATCAACTGTATTATTGCCTGCTTTGATAGTAACAGATTTTGTCGGCTCACAATCCTCAGCCAAAATATAGCCTTGAACCGGCGGCGCCGGAACCTTTACTGTTTCCCCAACCGAAACCGGAGTTTCTTGAACACTGATCGGTACATCGGTAGCTTTGTCAATAGCCCTCACCGTCAAAACAGCTGTTTCGGCTTTGCCGCCGCCACTGCTGCCACCGGTAGCTATCAAGCTGTATTGCGCTACAAAAGTAATGTCACCTCTTATAGGCATTTCCATAATATCATTTCTGCTATATAAGCTGCCGCCCCCATCCTTTATTGCCCAGAAGTTCTCAGTGGAATAACCGGCATTTGGGGTAATAACCGGAACCATGGTCACTTTGCTATCATAGCTTATATCCACACTATAGCTATCCGGATCAATGCTACCATTGCTGCCTTTTTCAAAGTTTACTCTGAAAGTCATTGCTTTCCATTGAGCGGTGTAGGAAGTAACACTTCCCGGCGGACCGAATATGCCGAATATTCGGCCGGTCATTTCATCTTCCCAGCCGTTAAGTTTATAACCGGTTCTTTCCGGTTCCGGAGGATCATATTTTTTTTCTGCTATACCACTTATATAGCTGGACACCTTGTTATCCGCTATCCCTCCGTTGTAGAAAAAGATCACTGTAGCTTCGGCTTCATTTGCGTATTGGGCCGTAAAGGTAATGTTTGCTTTTACAGGATGATCCTTTACGCCTTTTTCATCATAGATGGATCCATTTTCATCGCACTCCCAGCCAACAAAAACATAACCCTCAGCGGCAGTGACAGTGGGGACATTGCTGACCTTGCTTTCATGGCTAATATTCAAGCTTATTTCAGCCGGGTTTTCTTTATCATCGATTTCACCACTGCCGCCGGCCTTAAAAATCACAGTATGGATTTCCGCTGTCCACTGAGCGGTATAAACAGTAATACTTTTTGCCGCACCAAAAGTACCGCCGGGCACCGGTGACCAGCGATCAAAGAAATATCCTTCCCGCTTTGGCTCCGGTGTTTCATATAGAGAGCCCGGCTTGCCGCTCTGATAGCTTGATACTAGATTTCCCTTTGTCCCGCCGTTATAGAAAAAGATCACCGTAGCATCGTTTTCATCTGCATAGAGAGCAGTGAAAGTAACATCTTCTGTAACAGGATAAATCCGGACACCGCTTTCGAGGTAGATGGATTTATTTTTACTGCATTCCCAACCAATAAAGACATAACCTTCTTGGGCAGAAATTTCCGGTATTGCAGATACGGTTTCTCCATAATTAACGCTTTCACTTACCCTGCCGGAGGATATCTCGCCAAAAATACCCGGTTCGAATTTTACATTATTTTTGATTGGTATCCATTGTGCGCTATAGATGACAGTACTTCCCGCCGCGCCGAAAGTACCGATAGATCCGGAAGGTGACCAGCCACTGAGGCTAAATCCCATTCTTGTGGGGGCCGGAGGAGTATACTGCGTGCCCGGTGTTCCATTTTGATAGCTGGATGTAGCTGTCCCTACCACACCACCATTATAGTCAAAGAACGCTATAGCATCGGCACTGCTTGTTATGGGGATATACCGGGCTGTGAATTTCACATTACCCGTCACAATATATGCCGAGACATCGCTGTAGACACTCACCCCGTCACTCCAGCCGACAAAGCTAAAACCGCTCTTTTCGGGATTTGCAGGGATACTCCCGGCTCCGTCTTCGACCTTTGTTCCGTATGCTATAGCGGTGACTGTATCTATTGCGCTGCCATCGTCATTCTCAAAGGTCGCTGTATATTCAATCGGTGTCCACCGGGCAGTGTAGATGATAGTAGTTCCCGCCGTGCCGAAAGTACCAATACCTGCCGGTGACCAGCCGCTAAGGTTATGACCCGTTCTTGTGGGAGCCGGAGAAACGTATGTTGCGCCCGGTGTCCCGCTTTTATAACTGGATGTATCTGTTCCTGCTATGCCGCCATTATAATCAAAGAAAGCTATGGCATCAGAGCTGCTTGCTTTGGGTACATACCGGGCCGTGAAGGTCATGGCGCCGTTTACGGGATACAATTTGATCGCAGCCGCGTCATAAATACCGCCGATACCGGATTCCCAACCGATAAAATCATAGCCTTCATCAGGGATTATACTGGGAACACTAGTTACCGTTCTTTGATAACTGACATCTTCGCTAGCAGGGCTGGGATTCATTGTCCCATGAGCGCCTGGGAGGAAGGTAACAGTATAGGTAGGATCGCTTTTCGGCTGAAAATAAGGCAGCTCCTGCAACTGAGGATAATCATAGCCGGGAACCATAATCCAATCATCGTCAAAATCCCAGCCCAAGCTCTCGTAAGTAGCTTTATCTTTCGCTTGTTCAAAGCTTATACGAGCTATAGAGTCGTCAATCACAGAAGTGTTGCCTTGGATCTTATCTATGGCGAGATTATTACTTATTATTCCAAAGCTATAATGACCGACTAGATAACTATGAGCATTGGCAGTATTCAGGGCTTCAGCATATATCCTTTTGGATAGAATAACGCAAGTGGAGATTGAACCCAAGATATAACCACAAATTCCTCCTGAACCAGCATAAGAGGTAGCAGAACTATAAGAAACAGCAGAAGCAGAAACATCTCCGATGTTATAACAGTCAGTGATAAAATGAGAGCTAGGGTAAATGTAATAGCAACTTCCGCAAATCCCCCCGGAACGAGAAGCGGATGATGAGAAAGCGGAAACACTCCCGGTATTAAAGCAATTTGAGATAGATTTGTTGTTATTGGTATAGCTAAGGCCGCAGATCCCCCCAGCAGAAGAAGAGGAGGAGGAGGAGGAAATATCTCCGATATTATAGCAATTAGAGATAGGGCTGTAGTCAGGGTTATAACTATATCCATAAATCCCCCCGGCGCAGGAAGAAGATGAAGTTGAGGAGGAGGAAATATTCCCAGTGTTATAGCAATGCGAAGTATTGAGTCTGATACTATAGTTATCGCCGCAGATTCCTCCGGCATATGAAGAAGATGACGTTGAGGAGGAGGAAATATTCCCAGTATTATGGCAATATGAGATAGAGCAAGTGGCAGAATTATAACTGGAAGAATAGCCACAGATCCCTCCGGCACTAGAAGTGGATGAGATAGAGGAGGAGGAAATATCTCCAGTATTATAGCAATTAGAGATATTGAGATTGCTACTAAAGTAATAGCCGCAGATCCCCCCGGCATAGGAGGAGGAGGAGGAGGAGGAAATATCCCCAGTGTTATAGCAATTAGAGATAGTGCTAGAGCTAGAGCCGCAAATCCCCCCGGCAGAGGAGTTGCCAGAATAAGATACGTCTATATGAGTATCTTCGAGCCCTATGTTTTTGATGATTGCGCTTGTGGAGGTATAGCCGAACAATCCTGCATATTGGTAGGTATCACCTATTATTTTAAGGTTACTAATTACGTACCCCTGGCCATCAAAAGTTCCGGTAAATCTTGAATTGTCGCTGGCTGTAGAATTATCACCTATAGGCACCCAATCCGCTCCTCTAAGGTCTATATCATTTACTAGATGGTATTTACCTCCAAGGCTGGTAGCACTAATTCTAATCGCTTCGAGTTCAGCTCTGGTGGAAATTGCTGTAGAATCAAGGTCAGGAGGTTCTATGTGCGCCAGGAATTTACCATTGCTGCCAAATCCTGTGGCTGGGCTCTCAGAAAAAGTAATAATCTCTGCCAATTCCGACGAACTCTCCTCAGTTACCATATTAAGGTCAGGTGTTGGGCTGAGAAGCTCTGCTTGTCCAATTGCTTTCGGTGCTGTAGAGAAACTTGTCATTGGCAGCATAGCCAGAAGCATTGATAGGATTAAAAATGTGCTAAATATTTTTGGCCAAATAGGTTTTTTCATAAGGCTTTCCTCCATTTCTTGGGATATTATAACAAATTATACCACAATAAGTCAACAATCTTAAGGATAAAAACAAATAAGCCGAAAGATTGTTATATTATTCCAATTTATGACAAATCTTGCTAAATTTCAACACTAGTGGCTCGCAACATCTAAAGATTTACAGATATTTGCGAGGATTTTTGTCGTCATGCAAGGCGGAGGAGCCGCAGCGTAGCCGAGCTACGTAAGGCGACGACAACGAAGCAGGGCGGCAAAAAGACCGCAAAGATTGTAAAGATTTATGTGTTGCGGGCCACTAGCTAAATCTTGCCAATAATATTGAAACATTATCTCTAGCTTCACCCAAAGGAATACTCATGCGAAGTTTTGCCGCAATGACGGGCAATTCTTCCCTGCCCGACCCGGTCAAAAGAATTTGCCAGGCATCATCCGGAACATAGTTATATAAACCGTCGCAGCAAAGTAAAAACAGATCCCCTGATTTCACTTTGCCGGTATTACTATAAATTTTAATATCATCAAAAAAGCCCACACACATGGTCAGCACATTTTTCTTAGGAAAACTCTTAGCTTCAAGGGCAGTGATTTCTTTATTTCTTAACATACTGGCCAGCAAAGACTGATCCTCGGTCAAGCACCGGATTTGTTTTTTTCTAATCAGATAGATCCTGCTGTCGCCAATGTTTTTGATATAGTAATCTCTATTCACAGTAAATAACAACGAAAGCGTGGTACCTACCTGCTTGCCGGCTTGTTTGCCAAATTTAATGGCTCTTATATTGATTTCGCGGATAGCTTTATCCAAATAAGCATTGACAATTTCTCCGGAAAGCTTTTTGATCTTCAATAACTCCCTCAATTCCCTGTCCCAGAAGTTTTGGAAATATGTAACTGCCAGCTTACTGATTTCTTCCCCAAAAGCCAGGCCGCCACAACCATCAGCAACAATAAATAAGCCGATCCTGCGATTGCCAGAAAGACCGGTTTTAGAAAAAAGAGCATCTTGATTGACTCGCTTCAGATCTCCCATATCCGTATGGGCAGCAACAGAAATATTAAGCATTATATTTAACACCTCAATGTAAGTTCAGTATTTGCTAATGTGACCCTGTCCCCGTTATATATCTGATACGGCGTATTTCCCGGGATCCGCTTCCCGCTGCCATTGATATAGGTGCCATTAGTAGAGTTATTATCTTTAACATAGTAATTACCGTCATCGATTATAAACTCTGCATGAACCTTGCCGATTTTGTTATTTCTGATGATTTGATCTACCTGACTTGCCAATCTGCCAACAATAACCCTTGGCTTATATAGCTTGATCTTCATTAACAGGCCGTTTTCGTAGTATTCCAAACAAGCGCCGCCGGCAGGATTATCAGAAGCAAAATCTATTACCGTATCATCAGATCCAAATAATTCTATTTCTTTAAGATCTGCCACTCTAAGATCTGCTTTATTGACTTCTTTTTTCTCGCTGTTTTTGAACCATTCCCGATACAGGATAAAATCTATCCCGGCAGCGGCTATCAGCAGGCCGAAAAGATAGGCGGAATTTAAATTGAGATCCCTATTATTGGTTATGCCATATATAGTAATTAGTACAATAACAAACAATAAACTGACTTGAACAATCAGAAACAGGCTTTTTTTGGAATACTGTTCTTCCTTTTTTTCAACACTGCTTGATTCCCTTTCTGCTTTTCTTCTGCCTGAAAACTTTTGATATCTATCGGCTTCCTCCCATATGTCCGGAAGAGGCCTTGGAGGTATCACAGGCAATGCCTTGGGAGCAAGTTGATCTGCCGGTTGAATGGGGATAGGAGCTGGGGTTGGGGCTAGATCTGGGGGTTGGGTTGGTGTTGGTGTTGGGATTGGAGTTGAGACCGAAGTTGAAACTGGGGCCGGAGCCGGAACTAGGGCCGGAGCCGGAACTTTGGCTGTGACTGGATCCGGAAACAGGTTAATTTCCGGTTTCTGATCAATGAGCGATTCATTTGGTACTGCTTTAGTTTGCGCAATATCCCGGGGCTTTCCACTATATTGATAAATAATTCCAGCCAATTCTTCAATACTTAAAGATGGAGAGTTTAACACTTTTGAGATGATCTGAGTAAAGCTATCACCCGCAGCTTCCACTTTGCCCTGTAATATC
>Ga0082212_10011284_pt1 | contig 11338 bp, 10 predicted proteins | sample TergutNt197P3_FD_71548 | JGI IMG/M metagenome (GOLD analysis project Ga0082212, IMG submission 71548) | Neocapritermes taracua P3 segment gut microbial communities from Petit-Saut dam, French Guiana - Nt197 P3 | ecosystem: Host-associated > Arthropoda: Insects > Digestive system > Gut ... | reverse complement strand
CCCTCAACAAGGGCGTGAGCGAGGAGGATCTGATCCTGCATGTGCAAAAACTCATGCAGCACGGCTGGCAGCAGGTGAAGCTGTATTTCATGATCGGCCTGCCCGGAGAAACGCGGGCGGACCTGGACGCCATTTTCGACTTAAGCCGCAAGGCCCGCGACGCCGCCGGACGCAAGGGGCCGCGCATCCAGGTGACCGCCGCCATTTCGCCCTTTGTGCCCAAGGCGCACACCCCCTTTCAATGGGAAGCGCAATTATCGCTTGCGGAAACGCGCGAGCGCATCGGCTACCTGATCAGCCTGTTCAAAGGGCAAAAAAGCCTCAGGATCCGCTGGCACGAGGCGCAGGCAAGCAGCCTGGAAGGCGTTTTTTCGCGCGGGGATCGCCGTCTCGCCCCGGTGCTGGAGCGGGCCTATGCCAAGGGCGCGATTTTCAGCAACTGGATGGAAGGCTTCAGCCTGGCCCCCTGGCTGGAAGCCCTGGAGGAATGCGGGCAGCGCATGGAGGACTGGACAGGCCCGCGCGTGCCCGGCGCGCCCCTGCCCTGGGACCATCTTGAATGCGGGCTTGACCCGGCCTTTCTGCTCAAGGAGCGTAAGCGCGCGCTGGCCGGACGCGCAAGCCCCGACTGCCGCTATGGCGCGTGCCGAAGCTGCGGCGTGTGCGACACGCGCGCACGGCCTTCCCGCCTGCGGCGGACGGATGGGGACCCCCCCATCCGGCGCAGGCTCAACTTTGCCGAACGGGACCAGGAAAACCATGTTCCAAGCCGCGACGCCGAAGGAAGGCTCATCCTGCCGGCAACACGCGCCAAACCGCCGCGCATCGCGCCGGAACTCGGCGCCAAGGCGATCCGCTACCGGATATGGCATAACAAGGAAGGACGATCCGCCTTTTTCAGCCAGCTTGAATTGCAGACCGTGCTGGAAAGAGCCCTGCGCCGCGCCGCTTTGCCGCTCAGCTTCTCGCAGGGCTTTCATCCCCTGCCCCTGCTGTCCTTCGGCCGCGCTCTTCCGGTAGGGGTATGCAGCCGGGCGGAATGGTTCTGCATCACCCTGCGGGAACATATTTCCGCGGATGACCTGCGCAAAGGCTTGGCGCCCCGGCTGCCCGAGGGCATGGAGATAACGCGCGTCGAGAAAGCCGGACGCGATACCCCGCAGGCGCGGGCCGAGGTCTTTCGCATCGCGCACACGGGCACGGCGCGGGATCGGGAGGCTTTTTTGCAAAGCTGGCGGGAATTTGAGCGCCTGGACACGCGCATCATAACGCGCATGACGAACAAGGGCGAACGCAGCGCGGATGTGCGCGCCCTGATCGCAGGACTGGAATATGAGGCCGACGGCGCGGTGCTGTGCACCACGGACTGGAGCGGGGGCTATCTTTCGCCGCTTGCGCTGGCGCGCGCGGTGACCGGGGAGGAGGATCCCCTGAAGCTGGCCGTCACGAAACTCGCACAATACTTTTGACGGCAGCGGGGGGGATTTTGCAAGCTGACCCCACTGCGGCATTGCGTAAATATGTGAGCTTGCCGCAGCAATCCGGCTTGCCAGTTATGTAAAACTCCGTTACCGTTATTAAGATTTACAACGATACAATGCGAGCATGTCATGGGCAAGCGGCTCCCGTTTTCCGAAAACCTCTCCTTTGCCAAGCAAATCAAATCGCTTGCGGACGATGAACTCCTGGACATCTGGGAAGAAACCCAGCGCCTCGAGCAGATCATGCTCGCCGAATGGGACACCGGGCTTGAACTGGCCCCGGAATACGAACGCCTGATCGTTCTGGAACTCCAGTATCGCACGGGCATGCGCGGCACGGAACGCAATCCCCTGGAATGACCTTCAGCCAAGCTTACGCGGAGGCAGCATGGCCTTTCCCACGATGACCATCGGCGATCTTGAAAGCTCCATTCCCATTGTCCAGGGAGGAATGGGCGTAGGAATTTCCCTGTCCGGCCTGGCTTCCGCCGTGGCGAACGCCGGAGGCGTGGGGGTCATCGCCGGGGCCATGATCGGGATGCGGGAACCAGACATCGCCAGCAATCCCGTGGAAGCCAACCTGCGTGCCCTGCGCGCCGAAATCGCCAAGGCGCGGGAACGCACCCAGGGCATTATCGGCGTCAACATCATGGTCGCGCTCACCACCTTTTCGGAAATGCTGCGCGCCTCCATTGAAGACCGCATCGACATCGTTTTTTCCGGCGCTGGCTTGCCGCTTGATATGCCGCGCCACCTGCTCGCCCTGTGCGAGGAAAAGAAGGAAGAATTCAAAACCAAGCTGGTGCCCATTGTTTCCTCCGCGCGCGCGGCCAGCGTCATCAGCAAAAAATGGCTTTCCCGCTTCGACTATCTGCCTGACGCCTTTGTGGTCGAGGGGCCCAAGGCGGGCGGGCATCTCGGGTTCAAACCCGAGGACATTGACAGCCCGGAACACGACCTGGAACGCCTTGTGCCGGAAGTCGTGGACTGCGTGAAAGAATTCGAGGACGCGAAGGGCCGGGCCATACCCGTCATTGCCGCCGGCGGCATTTACAGCGGGGCCGACATCAAGCGCTTTCTCGATCTGGGCGCGGCCGGGGTGCAGATGGGCACGCGCTTTGTCGCCACCCACGAATGCGACGCGGACGAGCGTTTCAAGCAAAGCTACGTCAACGCGCACGAAAACGACGTGACCATCATCAAAAGCCCGGTGGGCATGCCGGGGAGGGCCATTTTCAACCAGTTCATCGCGGATATGCGCGAAGGCGCAAAAAAACCCTTCAAATGCGTCTTCAAATGCGTCAGCACCTGTGAACAGGAAAAAACGCCGTACTGCATCGCCGCCGCCCTGCTGAACGCCATGCGGGGCAACCTGGAAAAAGGCTTCGCCTTCTGCGGGTCCAATGTCCCGCGCGTAAGCGGCATCCAGTCCGTGCGCGACCTGATTGACAGCCTGCAACGGGAATTTGACGAGGCGCTCCAGTCCTTCAGCGGCGCCGTCAAGAATACGTAACGCGCATAGCAGCCAAGGAGATACATCATGTTCGGGATAGGCACGCAGGAACTTCTTATCATTCTTGTTGTCGCCCTGGTTATTTTCGGCGCGAACAAGCTGCCGGAAGTGGGCAGCGGTCTTGGCAGGGCCATACGCAATTTCAAACGGGCCGCCTCCGAGCCGGACGAGATAGACATAACCCCCGGCGCGGAAAAAAAAGAACCACAGGGCGGCCGGAATGAAAGTTGAACAAATCTCCATCTTCCTTGAAAACAAGGCCGGGCGGCTTGCCGAGGTGACGCGCGCGCTCAGGGAGGCCGCAATCAATATCCGGGCGCTTTCCCTGGCGGACACCTCGGAGTTCGGCATTCTGCGCCTTATCGTTGACGACCATGAAAAGGCCAAAACCGTACTGAAAGAACAAGGCTTCACCGTGGGGCGCACCAGCGTGGTGGCCGTGCAGGTGGACGACCGGCCCGGGGGCCTGGACAGCATTCTGCAATTGCTCAGCGATACGGGCATCAACGTGGAATACATGTACGCCTTTGTGCAGGCGGGCAGCGACAGCGCCACCCTGATCCTGCGCTTCGACAAAACGGATCAGGCCCTTGAGGCGCTCGCCAAGCACAAGATCCCCATTATTCCGGGGGAGACGCTCTACCGGATGTGACAGGCGCATCCGTAAGTATTTCGTGGATGAACGCCGCGTGAAAAAACTGCAACGCAGCGGCCATGAAAGTAAAGGCAAGAATGGCCATGCGTTCGAAAAACTTGTCTTCCAGAGCGCCGAAGCCCGTTCCGGCCCAAGACGCAACGCAATAGCCAGCCATTCCCAACCCGATCGCGAAAAAAAATCCGGAGGCCAGGGCAAGCCTGTCCCTGGAAAAAAAGCCTTCAAGACATCCCGTCCGCCCGGTCGGCGGCAACATGCCCGCCTTGACGGAGTACTGCCTGACGATTTCCCCGATGGTGAGGGATTGTAAGCCAATAAGCAGGGAAAGCGCGCTGAAAATAAAGGTTTTAATGTCCAGTTCCACTCCGCCAAGACGCAGCGGGCCGCCGGACAAGAGGCAAGTCAACAACACGCCGAAGGCAGCGAGAAAAAGGCCCGGATACGTGAACAGCCACGCTGGCGCGAGCATCAGCAAAAAGCAGAGATGACGCCACCCGTCTCGCCAGGTGCGCAGATGCGGCTTTCTGTTTCTGCCGTCTTTCTTGAGTGTTGTGGGTACTTCTGCAATCACGAGGCCGCGCAGGGCGCTTTTGACCACCATTTCCGAAGCGAATTCCATTCCGATTGTGCACAGGCCGAGACTGCGAATGGACTCTGCGTGAAAACCCCGCAGGCCACAGTGAAAATCTCCGACAGGAATGGCGAAAAAAAGACGGCCAAGAAAACTCAGCGCCGGATTGCCCAAGTATTTGTGCAAGAAAGGCATGGCGCCGGGCGCTATGCCCCCACGGAAGCGGTTCCCCATGACCAGATGCTTGCCTGCCCGCAAAGCTTCCACAAAGGGTTCAAGATTCAAAAAGTCGTAGCTGTCGTCGGCGTCGCCCATGATGATGTATCGGCCCCGCGCCGCCCGTATGCCGCCGAGTAAGGCGGCGCCGTATCCTTTTTCGGCGACGGGCTCAAGCCTGACGCCCAGCCGAAGGGCAATATCCTGGGAACCGTCGCTGCTGCCATTGTCAGCGATGAGCACCTCGCCGATAACGCCTGATCGCGCAAGATAGGACTGGGCCTTTTGGATGCAGTTCGCCAGAGTGTCGGCCTCGTTGAGGCAGGGCATCAGGATGGTAAGTTCAAGCTCGTTCTGATTTTCCATGATCGTGCACAGCTCCCGGCATGGCCAGCAAGAGCGCCAAGCATGCCGCCAAAAACGGCCACAAAATGAGATTGACGAACGCGCTGTGATGAACGCCGGATTGCCCGGGCAGTATACATATCCAGAAAAGCGGGATCAATCCCGGCAAACAGGCCGTCCATAAGCCGGGGGGCGTTTGTAGGGCCATACGCCGCCTGCGCAGGACAAGCGCGACAAAAATGCACACAATGTGCGGCCAGTTCGCGTCCAAAAAATTTCTTTGCAGCGCCGTAACAATCATCATCAAATCGCGAGTCGGGTAACGCTCAAGCGTTACTCCGAACAGTTCCGCTTTGGTCGGCGCAAGCACGCACACAACCACAAGCCATTTTACGAGCCAGGGGAGAACAAAACCAAAGCTCCATCCTATACAGCCCCAAAATGCCTCCGCCCGGATACGATCCGGCGTTGCGCCGTCAGCCCACCTTGCAAGCGTATAGCAGAGCAGCGGCAAGGCCAGGCTCAAGCTTCCCATGCTCAGAAAACTGAAAAAGGCGTCAGATGCGCCGATCAAGCCAAAGAAAAAGACAGGGCATATCCTCCTGTGCCCAAGCACTGCCGCTGCCGCCGCTGCCAAGGCCAGCCAGAACTGCGTTGCGTGCGTTAGGGTAAAAAACATGTTCGGAGACGAGGTAAGGAAGAAGGAAAAGACGACAACAGCCGCGTATCTTGTGTCTGCCGCGCGTTGCAATGCGATAAATAAAAAAACAAGCAGGAGGCAGCTTATCCCCGCCGCAGCAGCCCGTGCCGTTTCCAGCGAAAAAAACGTATACAGGCTTTTCAGGACTAGCTGGTAACCATGTATATACCGCATATAGCCCTGAGGAACCGCATCAAAATTATCCTCTGCGATCACCTTGCGCAAACCCGAGCATTCGCCGAAAGTCGGCATTTCAAGCAGCGTTCTCGCATCCGGCCTCATATTCAGGGCTACGCCAATGCCTATGCACTCAGTATACATGTCAAGCCGAGTATACAATGGCCGAAGCCAAGCATATTGAGGATAATTTTCAGAAAAAAACCCCCGCGCGTCCGCCTGCAGCATATTTTTCCGCAAGTTTTCCTGCGGCAGCGAGGACACCGCCAACAAAAGCGCATAACCAAGCGCGATAACGACAGCTATACCGGCAAAAAGCCTGATGCATTCCTTCATTCCCGGCCGCGCTTGCAATACTTCCGCCAAGGGTGAAAACGTCACGGCGACCACCTCCACAGTAACAAGGCATCACAATGTGCCGCCGGCGAAGCCAGTTGCCCCCGCTTTACCCGTCCGCTTCGTCCGCGGCGGGGGCAGGAACGGCGGCGGGACAGAAAAGCGCCTCGGCAAGGTGCAAATGCGGCTCCTCGCCAAGCAGGTAGACAATATCGCCGGGTTCCAGGCGCGCGTTCGCGTCCGGCGTGGCGAGCATGGCCTCGCCCTTGCGGATGGCCACAACGGTAACCCCGTGCTTTCGCCGAAGTTCGCTTTCGATCAGGCTTTTACCCGCCAATGCTGAGCCTTCTTCCAGCCGCACCGCCTGCACGCCCACATCGGGCAAGTGCTCGACCAGGGTCTCCAGGTGCGCGGACTGCAAGGCGAGCTTGCGGGTCATGTCATAATTCTCCGCGCGGACGTGCGCGACAAAGTTCGCGATATCCTGACGCGGCACAAGGTACTTGCCCAGCGCGCGCGAAAAGACTTCCAAAGAGCTCTCGAACTCCTCGGCAATGACCTCATTCGCGCCCAGGTTCTGCAAGGGGCCTACTTCCGCCAAAAAGCGGGTGCGGGCGATGATGTGCAGATTGGGATTCATTGACCTGGCGGCCAACGTCGCGGCGCGCACCGCCGCGGGATCGGAAATGACGATGGCCATGACCCGCGCCGCGCCGATGTTCAGATGTTCCAGCACCGAAGGCTGTGAGGCGTCGCCATAGAAAATGGGTTCCTGATCCTTGCAGCGCTGTACCGTATCAGGGTTCATCTCCAGAATCACGTAGTCAATGCCCGCGCCCTTGGCCGCCTGGGCCAGATGCTTGCCGCTGACCCCAAACCCCGCAATCAGCAAATGGTTTGCCAGGCTGCGCCCGGCTTCTTCGGCGTCCGGATCTTCCTCAAGGTCGGGGATCTCCCGCTTTTTTTGCAGCTTCCCGACCAGATCGGCCAGGCGCGGCCCCAGGGCGATGAGTCCCGGCGTCAGCATCATGCTCAGAATGCTGACCGCAAGAAAAAGCTGGTAGAGTTCCGGCGCCAGGATGGAATCCCGCATTTCCTCGGCGGCCAGCACGAAGGAAAATTCCCCGATCTGCGCCAGGGGCAAGGCCGTCAGGATGGCCGTGCGCCAGGGATAGCCCTGAAAGTACACCGCGGGAAGAACAAGCAGGGCCTTGACCACGATGAATACAAGCGTGAGGAGCGCCACGCGCGCGGGATTTTCCAGCAGAAAACTCACGTCAAGCAGCATGCCTACGGAAATGAAGAAAAGGCTCATAAAGACGTCGCGGTAGGGCAGCACGCCTGCTATGACGTTCATGCTGTATTCCGAGCGCGCCAGCATGAGCCCGGCCAAAAACGCGCCGAGCGACAACGAAAGTCCGAGCGCATGCGTCAGCATGGCCATGCCCATGCAAAGTCCCAGCGTGGTCAGCAGGACCAGCTCGCGCAAGCGGGTGCGCACGACCATGAGCATCAGGCGCGGCAGGCCGTATTTGGCGAACAGCAGCACGCCGCCGAGCACGCCCGTGATCTGCGCGATGGCTTTGAACACGCTTGCGAAGGTCAAATCCACCATGCCCGCAAACAGCGGGATGGTCACGAGCATGGGCGCGAAGAGAATGTCCTGGAGCACGAGTATGGCCAAAATCAGCCTGCCGTGCGGGGTATTGGTCTGCCCGCTCCGCTGGAGGTCGCTCAGGACGATGGCGGAAGACGAAAGGGCCGCCAGGTAGCCGAAGCAAATGCCGACAGGCAGGCTATAGCCCCGCATCACGGCAAGGCCCGCCACCACGGCCACTGTCACCCCGATCTGCAGCGTGCCGCCGACAAGGACGGGCTTGCGCAGCCGGGCCAGCGCCTCCCCGGAAAGTTCCATCCCGATGGTGAACAGCAGAAGGGCCACGCCTATCTCCGCCAGCATGCCCACCGCGTGCTGGTCGGAAACTATGCCCAGCACTGACGGGCCGCACAGCATGCCGGAGATCAAAAAACCCACGGTGGCGGGCAGGCGCAGCCTGGCGCACACGATGATCACGCCGATCGAGAGCAGGAAAATGATGACGATTTCGTTGATGAAACCCAACGGTATGCCCTACTTTCCCAGCATGATGAGCCGATCGACATTCTGGGCGTAGACGATCCCGCTGCCCTGTTCGTGCAGGACCGGCACGGATCGGATGCCGGCGAGGATGGCTTCCACGGCGTTTTTTTCCGCCACGATCAGCAGCACTTCCTTTTCCGGCACAAGGGTGATGCCGAAAAACTTCACGTCATCCTCCGTGCCCGTGCCCCGCGCCGTCAAAATGGTGCCCCCCCGCGCGCCGGCCTTTCTGGCCTCGGCCATGACATCATCCGCGCAGCCGGTGTTCACGATAGCCGTCAACAATACATACCCGGATTCCATTGCATCGCTCCTCACGTCCCCGGCGGGGTTGGCGGTGGCCGTTGTGGTGGAAGGGCGGATCGCTATGCCGGAAGCTTCCAGCACGATGGCGATGCCGCCGAGTTTTTTGGGCTGTTCGCGGCAGGCCTTGCAAACCCCCTCGATCACGGCGGGCGCTTCGTCGTGCAACAGGATAAACACGATATCCTGCTGCACGTCGGCCAGCAGCAAGGCTTGCAACACCTTGTTGTCCGCCACGGCGCGGCCGTGGGCAATGGTGCCGCCCATCGCGCCGGCGGCCTTGGCGGCGGCGACGAACTGATCGCCCCTGCGCCGCCCCACCATGCCGATGAGCAGTTTTTCGGGCATCAGGTCAGGCAGGATCATCCGGCTGCCTCCTTCTTTTGTGCTTCCAGTTCCTTGCGGCGTGTTTCCAGGTGTTTGAAAATCATGCCCAAAAACTGGATGGTGATAAGCGGAGCCATGGCGATCATGGCGATCATGCCGAAGGCGTCGGTGACCGGGTTGCCGCCGAGCGCGGCGGACGCGCCCAGGGTGACGGAAAGCACGAAGGTCGTGGCCATAGGGCCGGAGGCGACTCCTCCGGAGTCAAAGGCGATGGCCGTGAACAAGGGCGGGCAGAAACGGGTGAGGACGAGCGCCAGCGCATAGCCCGGCAGCAGCACGAACCAGATGCTCATCCCCGTGACCACGCGGAGCATGCCGAGCACAACTGCCGCCGCTATGCTCAAGGAAAGGGCGGCCAGCATGATCGTGCGCTTGATGTACCCGCCGGAGATGTCTTCAATCTGCTGGTTGAGGATCCACACGGCGGGCTCGGCGCACACCACCACCGCGCCCAGGATGAAACCCACGGGAATCAGGGCGAAACCGTCCGCGAACCCGCCAAGCGCAACGCCAAGGGATTTGCCCACCGGGCTGAACCCGCCGGAAACCCCGGTCATGAACAAGACAAGGCCGATAAAGCAATACGCCATGCCAAAAACCATACGCTGCACCCGCCGGGCGGGCAGCTTGAGCAGCAGCGCCTGGAACACGGCGAAAATAATGAGCAGCGGCAGCAGCGCCATGGCAATTTCCTGCACGACATGCGGCAGAACGGAGGAAAACGCATCCGCCAGGGATAACGCAGCGCCTGCCTCTTCCCCGGCGGCGGGCGCCGTCATGCCGCCCCTGTTCATCATGCCGAAGAAAACAACAGCCGCCACAGGGCCGATGGACGCAAGCCCGACAAGTCCGAAGCTGCTGTCGTTCGCAGCGTCCTTGCCCTTCCCCGCAGCGGCCACACCCATGCCGAGGGCTATGATGAAGGGCACGGTAACAGGCCCGGTGGTCGCGCCGCCGGCGTCAAAGGCCACGCCCACGAAACCGGCCTCCACCAGGGAACATGCCCCGAAAAGCACAATATAAAACCCCACCAGCAAAAAACGCAGGGGGATCTGCATCACGATGCGGCCCGTGCCGATGAGCAGAAACAGCCCCACGCCCCCGGCAATCATCACCAGCAGCATGCCTTTGTCCAGCGAGGGCATAATGGCGTTTACCTGCGTTGCAAGAACCTGCACGTCCGGCTCGGCGATGGTGATGGCAAAGCCGATGATGAAGGAGACGAACAGCATGAGGGCAAGGCTTCGCTTCCGCGTCAGTTCGGAACCCACCCGTTGCCCGAAGGGAACCATGCCGATATCCGCGCCCACAAGGAAGATGCTGAGTCCCAGCATGATCAGGAGGCCGCCGATCAGAAACTGCGGGAGCTGCCCCTGCCCGAGCGGCGCTATGGTGCAATGCAAAAGCGCCACAATGCCCAGCACCGGCGCTACGGAAATGGCGGATTCCTTGAGTTTTTCCACAAAGTCGGCAACAATCATCGCGGCTCCATGCGTCAATGGCGGCAGTCACGGCGCGGAAGCATGGAGCTTACAAAAAAGCGGGGACTCCCGCAAGATCGACCGCCCACAAGAAAGAACAGCCGGAATCCTGACGCCGCTTCTTTTCAGCATTCCCTATGCGATGGTTTCCGGTGCGCGCGTCCCCTCCCCGCGTTGGAATGGCACGCAACTTGTATGGCGACAGATCGTGACAGCGCGCACACGCTGTCGGGAGGAGCCATCATGGGTAACGGCGCCCTACAGGAATTTCCGCACAGCAGCGGATCATATGCAAGACATCATGGCAAGGGCCGCGTCGAAACGCGCCTGAGCGGCGCGATCCCGAACGCCCGCATGCGGCTTTTGCATTTCGAGAATATCTTCGGCGACACCTATGCTTCTGATTACTGCCTGGCCGCCATGAGCAGCCTTGTATTGATCATGGCGAGAAGCGCCGGCCCCGATGCGGACAGGCTGGATCGCCTCGCCGGGACGGCGGATGCCGCGCCCGTCCGGCTTGCCGGCTAGGGAAGCGCTGCTTAAATGCCACATTCCCGCGAAAGCGGGAATCCGTATGATCTGCACTATGCGGCCCTGAGCTCCTCCACCAGGGCGACTATCCGGTCTATCGCCTGTTCCAGTTGCACAACGGCCCGGTCCGCCTCCACCATCAACTCCGCGTTATGCGTCGCCACGCGGCTTACTTCGGTGGTTCGCAGGGAGATCATCTCGCCGGCGGCGGATTGCTCCTCGCTGGCGTCCGCGATGGCATGCACCTTTTCCGCGTTGAGATCGGTCATCGTGACGATGGACTGCAAGGCGGCGCCTGCCGACTGCGCGAGCTGCGTGCTCTTGTCCGCCGCGCTTACGGCCCCCCCGACGGCATGGAGATTGGCCGAGGCGCTGTCCTGAATGGCTGTGATGACAGCGGCGACCTCATGAGTGGCCTGCATCGTCTTTTCCGCCAGCTTGCGCACCTCGTCCGCCACAACAGCGAAGCCGCGCCCGGCATCGCCGGCGCGCGCCCCTTCGA
>Ga0082212_10011283_pt1 | contig 11340 bp, 10 predicted proteins | sample TergutNt197P3_FD_71548 | JGI IMG/M metagenome (GOLD analysis project Ga0082212, IMG submission 71548) | Neocapritermes taracua P3 segment gut microbial communities from Petit-Saut dam, French Guiana - Nt197 P3 | ecosystem: Host-associated > Arthropoda: Insects > Digestive system > Gut ... | reverse complement strand
TGAGGGGTTTGATTTCGGCTACGGAATGTTGTGTTTCAAAATGCTGACGGTATTCCGATGAATAGAGTTTTCCACTGAAACCGACAGGCTTCATTTTCAGAATATTGTTTGTAAGTTCACTGTTAAATCCCAAGTGCCGACAAAGGTTTTCAATGCGAAGCAGTTCTTTTATTTTCGGGAACAGGGCGTATATCCTATCCAATTCCTGTCGGAGTTTGTCCGTTATTTTTGTATGCTCGCTTTCATTCGTTTGAATTTGCTGCTTCAGGGTTTTGATGCTCGTTTGAAGTTCTGCGTTTTCCGACTTCAAGGTTTCAATTTAATGTTTCAGTTTAACTCTTGATGTCATATCATCGGTGTTTTCTCGTCCATATGCAAAACGGCGGAAACAATATTTTCTTTTCCAACTTCTTTCCCCAACCATTCGAGATTATCCCTGCACCATTCATCTAAATGGTTTTCGTCCTGTATGTGTTGCATATCTTCGTGCGTTCCCGGAAAGATAAAGCGAATTGCTCGAACTTGGTTATGACTGATTTTGCGGGTTATCCCCGCATTGTCTATCCTGTGTTGGATTGATTCGGTGCGACTGTTTACTCCTTTGGGAAACATAATCAATTCCCTGTTCAGATACGTTCGGTTTTTGTCGGCATTGGCAGGCTCAACCGTTCGTTCTATGTGAGAAGAAATCGGGGCATCTCCGCAACCTACTTGATTTCTATCGGATTATTTACTTTGTCTTTCAATAAGGCAATAGCAAATACTTCTTGAATATCACCAACATAATGAATTTGCAGCCCTTTCAGATATAATGCGTTGATTTCGTCTACATTTTTCTTGTTTTCCCTGCTTAAAACAATATCTTTGATTCCTGCCCGCTTTGCAGCTAAGATTTTTTCTTTGATTCCGCCGACCGGCAAGACTTTTCCCCGAAGCGTCATCTCCCCCGTCATGGCTATATTGGCTTTCACTTTCCGTTGGGTAAAAGCTGAAATGATAGAAGTTGTCATGGTGATTCCGGCACTGGGACCATCTTTGGGAATGGCTCCTTCCGGAACATGGATATGAACATTCCAACTTTCAAATACATCTTCCGGTATATCGAAATGCGAAGCGTGGGCTTTGATATATTCCAATGCCAAAACGGCAGATTCTTTCATGACATCCCCCAAATTCCCCGTCAGTGTTAGCTTTGCGCCTTTGCCTTTGCTTAAGCTGGTTTCCACGAAAAGAATTTCTCCCCCAACGGCTGTCCATGCCAAACCGGTTACAACTCCGGCGTATCCATTCCCTTCATACCGGTCTTTCGTAAATTCAACAGCGCCTAAATAATCGTACAAATCATTTACTTCCAATCGTAGGGGATATTTTTTCTTTTCTGCTATCGCACGGGCGATTTTTCGCATTATCTTGGCTATCTTTTTATTCAACTCCCTCACGCCTGACTCGCGTGTATAGGACTCGATGATTGCTTCGAGGGCTTTCTTGGAAATTTCAAATTTTTCTTTGGGTATTCCGTGTATTTCCAATTGATTGGGAACCAGATGCCGTTGAGCGATTTCTACTTTTTCTTCCAATATGTAACCGCTGACTTCAATCAGTTCCATCCGGTCGACCAAAGGTTGGGAAACCGTATTCAAAGCGTTGGCTGTTGCAATAAAAAGGACTTTTGAAAGATCGAAATCTATATCTAAATAATTATCATGAAAGGCGAAATTCTGTTCCGGATCAAGCACTTCCAATAAAGCGGCAGCAGGGTCTCCTTTGTAGTCATGTCCAATCTTATCTATTTCGTCGAGTATGACGACCGGATTGGAAGAACCGGCTCTTTGGATGCTGTGCATGATACGCCCCGGCATAGCGCCGATATAGGTACGCCGGTGTCCACGAATTTCAGCTTCATCGTGCAAACCGCCTAACGACATTCTGACATATTTACGGTTCAAAGCCTCTGCAATCGATTTCCCCAGCGAGGTTTTTCCAACTCCCGGAGGACCATGCAGACAGATGATAGGCGATTTCATGTCGCCTTTTAGTTTCAGAACTGCCAAATGCTCGATAATTCGTTCTTTGACCTTTTCCATCCCGAAATGATCTTTATCCAAGACTTTTTTTGCACGGTTCAGATTGAAATTATCTTTTGTGTAGCTATTCCAAGGGAGGGAAATAAGGATTTGAATATACGACATCTGTGTTGAATAGTCCGGTGAATGTGGATGCAATCGTTCTAATTTTTGCAATTCATTTTCAAACAACTTTCGTTGCTCGGCAGTAAAATTTACTTTTCCGGCTTTATCTTTAATCTCTTTGATTTCAATATCGTGAATATTTCCGCCCAATGCTTCCTGAATATTTTTCATTTCCTGTTGCAAGAAATATTCCCGTTGCTGCTTATCTATATCTACCTGCGTTTTCCGTCGAATCGAAGCTTTGATTTCCAATAATTGCACTTCGTGGTCAAGCAAGGACAAAAGTTTATTCAACCGTTCTTTGACGTCATCTGTGGCAATCACATTTTGCTTTTGCTCCGGGCTTGCTTCTACGGTCGAAAAGGCGAGATTAATCAGGTAGGCTTGATCTTTTGATTTTCGTAGCGATTCGAGTACAAATTCGGGTAAGCCCATCTTTTCGGAAAGCATTCTAAGGGTTGTGTCTTTTACCGATTTCACTTGCTCTTTGAATTCTTTATCCGCTTTGGCAGGATAAACGTCCGACAATGTAGAGAACTTCCCTTTCAGGAAAGGTTCTTTGACTGTGATTTCATCCAAACGAATGCGACTGATGCCGATTAGCAGAACCGTAGTGCTTTCTTCATTTTCTTGCATTAAGTTAAGTACCCGCACCAAAACGCCTACCGGATATAAATCGTCGAAATCCGGATCATTTTCATTTGCGTCTTTTTGGCAGAAGACGCCGATTATCCCTTCCCGTTTGTGAATTTCCTGAACCAATTTCAAGGATTTTGAGCGTCCGACATTAACCGGAGTGGGTATTCCCGGGAGGAACATCATGTTTTTCAGGGGGAGAATCGCCTGCTCTTTTTTCAATTCTTCGGGGTCAAGCGGCTTATTCTCAATTATTATTTCCATCGGTGATGTTAAAGAATCATCCATTAGGCTTGTTATTTATCAAATATTTTTTTATATTTGTGGTCAATTTTCATGCCAAAGATAAAAACAATTCTCCGGCTTACGGCATTTTAATAAATATTCTTAAATAAAAAGATTATGCAGTTTATAGATATAGCAACATTTGTCTTCCCAAATGACGCCAGCATTTTGGAAAGTATCTTGTCTTCCGAGGACATCCCGTATTTTTTGAACGGGCAATATTTCCCCTACCACATACACGGAGGCGGAAGAACGCTTTCGGTAAGTGAAAGCGACAAAGAGCGAGCCGTGAAAATCATTCGGGAAGCCGGTTTTGAAAGGTATTTGATTGATTGAGAGATTCCGCTCTTCGTTCAGGATGACAAGCGTTGATATGAAAGAATCATCCCGAACGAAGTGAGAAATCTGTTATTTTTTTATATCGAAGCAAAACAGCAGGCCATGATCCCTCAGGTAGAGTTTGCCATTTGCCACAACCGGATGAGTCCAAAGTTGTCTATCACTTGAGGGGTCGTCTTGGGTACGTTCCGGAATTTCTATTTTGCCAAACTCTTTCCATCCGGCAGGTGAAGCTGCTGCGACAGCAAGTGTTCCTTTTTGCATATCAAAGCAAAGCAGACGGTCGCCGATGGCGAACAACGAACCTTTACCAACACCGACTTCTTGATGTTTTACACTCCAAACGACTTCGCCGGTTTTGAAATTTTGGCATACCCAACTATCGCTGGGTCGGTCGGAATGGCCATAAATATAACCATTTATCAACGCAACGCCGCCATGTTGGTTACTTATGTCTCTCGTGTTCGTATAAATTGTATCGGCTTTAATTCCTTCGCCCTCTTTGGCAAGCCGGATGCCCATACATCCGCAACTATATCCATTGGTAACATACACCATATTGTCGTTGAAAATCGGTGTAGGAATGATTGCAGCAGGCGCTCTACCTGTGGCGGGATAGTCGAATTTCCACAACAGCTTACCGTCTTTTGCCGATACGCCTGCTACACCTTTGCTTGCCTGCTGTACATACTGGCGAATCCCGCCGACCTCGGCAATAATTGCGGAAGAAAAACCGGCAGGATCTGTCCATTCTTTCGATCTCCATACCACAGCGCCGGTGTTTTTGTCAAGCGCCGCCATGGTCCCATTGGCGCCTCCGGGCGTACAAATGACAAGGTTCCCGTCAACCAAAGGCGACTCGCTAACCCCCCATGTGTTATTATTCGTCATAAGTTTACCGCCAAAATCTGCCGTGAAATCTTTTTGCCAAATCATTTTTCCGTCGGCAGCCGAGAGACAGTGTATCTGACCGCCCCCGCGAACAAGATAGAGCCTGTTTCCATCCACCGTAACCGAGCCGCGAGGACCTCCTCCACGGTTACCCGGATCTTTATATTCTTCGCCCAATTCCTGTTTCCATTTCACATTGCCGGTATTTACATCCAAAGCGAACGCAAAATCTTTTCCATTCGACCCTCCCTGACAATAAAGGGTTGTTCCGACAATGGTAGGAGCCGAATATCCGAAACCTGCCTGTCTGAATGTCCATAAAAGAGCCGGTTTTTTTGTTGTCCAATCTAAGTTAAGACCTGTTTCTTTCGAAACGCCATCGCGATTAGCGCCTCTCCATTGAGGCCAATCCTGGGCTAATAAATCCATTCCCGTGATTATCAATACTACTGCTGTAGCAACAAGCGGAAGCCATACTTCGTTTTTGATTTTGTTTTTCATATTTATACTTCTCTATTTTAACATTTATGGATACAAACGTACTTAAAAAAAATGGATTTCTCCAAATATCGGGAGAATATTTTTTTGTACGATGTGTGCAACTCTCAACTAATATTTTATTACTCAAAAAAGGAGGATTGCTATTTGAAATAAAAATAAAATATGTATCTTTGCGCGGCTTATTTATAAAGTTGATATGTATTGCATCAACAATATAGTCAAACAGCGTACTATTTTATTAGCAAATTATTTACAGATGAGACATCTTAATTTTTATTTTTCAGTATTAACTACTATTTTATTATTTTCATTTTCATCTTGCGGTTCAAAAAGGGATATTGTATATTTCCAAAATTCGGATAGAGTTTCTGGAGAAATGTACTATCAAGACAATTCCGAGTTCAAAACAATCATAAAACCGAATGATAATCTTTTTATTTCAGTGACCTCTTTTAATCCGGAAGCAGTTAAAATTTTTAACACGAATCAGTTTAATCAGGCCGGAAACATATCGGCTACGGCGCTTGATATATCGGGTTATATAGTCGATTATAAGGGAAACATAAATTTTCCGCTTGTGGGAGAAGTTCACGTTGAAGGACTAACTAAAAATGATGCAATTCAGTTGTTGCAAAGAGAAATTTCGAAATTCGCAGAGGACCCTGTTGTTAATATCCGCTTTTTAAATTACAAAGTCAGCGTTTTGGGTGAAGTGAACCGCCCGGGAGTATATACGGTTACGGATGAAAAAATTACGATTCCGCAGGCAATTGCATTGGCAGGAGACCTTACCATCTACGGTGAGCGGCGCAATGTTTTACTAACCCGGATAGAAAAAGGCGAAACAAAGTTTATTCAAATTGATTTAACATCTGCCGACCTTTTCTTTTCACCTTACTATTATTTACGTCAGGAAGATGTCTTGTATGTATCTCCTAACAGCACAAAAGCAGGAAGTTCTACTTATAATCAGAATCTTCCGCTTTTGGTATCATTAATCTCCGTGACAATTACAGCCATTGCTCTTTTTGTTAGAAACAGATAATAATAATTTAAATTATACTATGGAACCCAATAATTTTCAATCTGAAAACAAAGAGCAGGAAGAAATATCCATTGTCGAGGTTTTGTTTCATTACATGCGATATTGGAAATGGTTTTTACTATCCATCATTATTTGCTTAGGTCTGGCTACCGGATATCTCATTTATACTACGCCGGAATATAAAATCTTTTCAAGAGTTGTAATCAGCGACGAAAGGAAAGGACAAACGATGGAAGTCATGTCGGCGTTTAGCGACTTGGGAATCGTAGCGCCCAAAAGCACCTTGGATAATGAAATTGAACTGCTCCGATCTCTGACACTAATGAAAAGTGTTGTAGACAGTCTAAGAATTAACATCAATTACTTCAAAAGCGGACCAATAAAAAGGAGGGAAATTTATAAAAAAACACCGGTGTATGTATCTATTTCAAATATATTAGCACCTGGTTCATTCATTGTAGATTTAGTAAGTGAAGATGTTTTATCCGTACGGTCGGATAGAGATAATTTCGACCAAAAAATAGAAATAGGAAAAGAAATTAACTCTCCCTGGGGATTGCTATCTTTATCTCTTAACCCTTTCGGAGAAGTGTCTTTTCCGATAGAGGTATCTGTTAATCCCTCATATCTTCCGAAAGTAGACATTAATGCTGTGAGCAAAACCTCCAGTGTAGTAGAATTATCGCTTGTGACGCCTACACCGAGAAAGGGACAGGATATTATAAATACATTAATATCCCATTATAATAGAAATGCCATCGAAGATAAAAATTACGTGACCAATAGTACGATTACTTTTATTGATGAACGTTTATTATCGGTTTCAGGCGAATTGGATACGGCTGAAAAAAATGTTGAAGTTTTTCAAAAATCAAGAGGGATGACCAATGTACAAGCCCAAGGGCAAATATTGCTTACTTCTTCTACCGAATATACAAAGAAAATAACAGATAATGAAATCCAATTAGATCTTCTCAGAAGTACAAAAGGGTACTTAGTGAATCCTGCAAATAAGGATAATGCGGTTCCATCCAATGCAGGATTAACCGATCCGACCGTTCTTTCTTTAATTAATAAATACAACAACGAACTTTTTGAGAAAAAGCGCACAACCGTAGGTATGAGTGAGAATCATCCGGTTCTTATCGATTTTAATACTCGGGTCACCGCAATGCGTGATGAATTATTAAATGGTATCAGTAATTCGGAATCCGGTGTACAATCGACAATACGGGAATTGAGAAGACAAGAAGGTTTATATCTGGGTAGAGCTGTCAATTTAACTACCCAAGAACATGAATCGAGGGATTTATTTAGACAACAGAATATAAAAGAGACCATTTTTACCTATTTATTACAAAAAAAGGAAGATACGGGATTGGCGCTGGTGATGGCTACTCCCAATGCCAAGGTGGTTGACCCCGCTTTTTATAGCACCGTTCCCGTCAAACCGAAAAAAATGATTATTTTGTTGGCTGCCTTAATGTTAGCTGTTATTATCCCAGTGTCGGTAATTTATATCAGAGATTTATTTGACAATAAAATCCACACGAAAGAAGACGTTACGCGAATTCTCTCAGCACCGTTCCTTGGAATTATTCCGGTGATGAGAAATGATGAACCTTTTCCTGTGTTGAGAATACGCTCGTCGATGGCTGAACGATTTCGAACCATCATTTCCAATTTGGAGTTTATTGTAGGAAGCGAAAGGAGGAAAGTTATATCCGTTACTTCTTATACCAGCGGTGATGGAAAAAGTTTCTTTTCCAGAAACTTGGCTATGACTTTGGCTATTACCGGAAAGAAAACTTTGCTGGTTGATTTGGATTTACGTAAATCAAATTTGATAAAAACACTCGGTGAAATACATACTGAAAAAGGAAGCGCTACTTTTCTTTCCGACCCGAAAGTCAGGATCAGTGATGTTATTGATACATCCCATACTTTCCACCGGAATTTAGATATCATTCCCGTACATATTTTCCCGCCGAATCCTGCCGAATTATTATCGTCCGATCGATTGGAGCAACTATTTCACACCATTGGACGGGAATATGATTACATTGTCATAGATACAGCCCCTGTCGGCTTGGTTGCAGATGTTTACAACATCAATGCCTACGCATTGTCTACTATCTTTTTGTTGCGATCGGATTATACATTGAAAAAGACTTTGCCGGAAATTCAAGAATTATACAGGACTAAAAAATTAAATAACATAAGTATTGTTTTGAATGCCATCTCTGACGATAATATCTACGGGTACGGATACAAAAAATACGGGTATCACGAACATAACTATTATACCGACGATATTTAAAATTTAATCTTTAGACTTGGTATATAAGTGAGCACAGAGCCATGCACTGGTATGCAGCGAAAGTAAAATATCAAACGGAAAGAAAAGTGAAATCGTGGTTGGACGAACAAACCATTGAGAATTTCATTCCTTTCCAAACGGTATGGGTCGAGAGAAACGGCAGGAAAATAAAAAGAGAAAAGGCAATCGTTCCCGGATTGCTGTTTATAAGAACAAACCATCAGACTGCGCGTAACTTGCCAAGTGAATCGAGAATAAGAATGGTCTTTTTGCGAAATCTCGAAACGAACCGGTTACTCATCGTTCCCGACAAGCAAATGGCAGACTTTATGTTTCTGCTTGATTTTTCCGAATCGGCGGTACGAATTGAAAATGCCAGCCTGAGACGGGGCGACCGGGTGCGAATTATTAAAGGTGATTTTACAGGGATCGAGGGAGAACTGGTTCGAATCAAAGGGCATAAACGCGTAGTTCTACGCCTTGAAGGTCTGTTTTCATTGGCTACCGCTTACATTCCAAGCGCTTATTTGGAAAAAATAGAATAATAATAACGATACGTCGGACTTGTATTCACTCTTTTTACTCACCACACGATTACTTTCGTAGCTTCACAAAATCCACCAAATGGTTTTCACCCTTGTGAAGGATTAAGTGCGCCCGTTCCCGCGTTGGCAGGATATTCTTATGCAGATTTTTGCTGTTTATCTCCCTCCATACGTTCAACGCCATTGCTTTGGCTTCCTCTGCGGATATCTTAGACACCGGGTAAAAATAGGATTTGGGGTCATTGAATGCCGTTTCCCTGAATTTCATAAAGCGGGTTAAAAACCATTCTTCGAGGTAATTCTCTTCAGCATCCACATAAATGGAAAAGTCGATGAAATCGGAAACGAAAATCGCCGGTTTATTCTGTTGCGGATAGTCCATCCGGTTTTGCAAGACATTCAAGCCTTCGAGAATAAGTATATCAGGCAGCGGACTAATCACGATTTGCTCGTCCAATAAAATATCATAAATCAGATGTGAATATTTCGGCGCTTTCACCTCCGCTTTGCCTGATTTGATGTCGCTTACAAACCGGAGCAATAGTTGGGTATCGTACGATTCCGGAAATCCTTTTTTCGACATCAGGTTTTTTTCTTCAAGAACGGCATTCGGATACAAAAAACCGTCGGTAGTGACCAATGCCACTTTATTGTTTTCTTTCCAACGGCTTAATAATGCCTGCAACACGCGCGACGATGTGCTTTTCCCTACGGAAACACTACCTGCAACCCCTATGATAAAAGGTATTTTTTGTAGTTTTTCGTTTAGAAAATTCATCATAACCATCTGCCGGCTTTTGGTCGAACTCACATAATAATTCAACAAGCGGGACAAAGGCAGGTAAACATCACGAACTTCATCGATTGACAATTCTTCGTTAATACCTCTTAACTGTAGTATTTCACTCTCCGTTAAAGTCATTGGCTCAGACTTACGAAGTTCCGCCCATTTATTTCTTTCAAATAGAAGATAGGGGCTGTGGGTAACCGGCTGCATCTGTTCGATTCATTAAATTTTGGCGCAAAGGTAAAAAAACATTTGAATTTTATTTTAAAAAAGAGTAAAAAAAAGATTGATTACATATGTTGATTACAGTAAATCAACCATTTCCCTTTGCTGTTCGAAAAAGCGGATTCGTTCGGGGACATTACCTTCGGAAATGAGCGTGGATGTCCGTTTAAGGAATGTCAACCAGTTTTTCATATTTTGGAATACGGTTTTGTCAAAAGAATAGGAGTCGTTGAAAACGAAAGAACGCATCATAGTCAATTTATAAGTACTTGATTCAACATAGTTATAATTGGAATCCATGTGGATATTGGCTAAAAAGATTTCTAACTTGTTTCCGGTATCGAAACAACCATTGACAGTGTATCGTTCCAAATCGTTTATTAGTAGGAATAAATCGTTTTTCAAAAGTTGAACGTCTTCTTCCGTTATTAACCGGATATCGAAGAAAAAGCGAATGTCGTTTATAAAATTTTCGATAAACCGCCGGTCAAAGATATAAACCGATTTGGGTAGATTATGAACGCTTTCGATAAATTCGCGATTAAGTTGTTTCAAGCGTTCCGTAGCATGGGTCTCAGCAAAGGTTTTTGTTTTCTTTTCATTTCCTAATTGTTGCGACCATTTGAATAAATGGAATTTGTAGATATATTCATATGCGATGCAAAGCGAGGTTGGAATGGCAGAACCGATAGCGCCGGATTCGGAACTTAAATCATCTTTCAAACGGCGATGACTTGCCGTGAAATCTTCCAAGCTCATGTAATCCTTTTCCTGCTGTTCTGAGAATTTGATTGTTGATACCGTCATCTGACTGTTGACCGGCGAAATATTCTCGGCAATATTGTCTAACGAAAAACCCAACTGAACGGCGATGGTATGAACTTCCTGAAAAGAAAAAGGAACAGAACCCCGCAATCGACGATAAACAGCTTCCTTCTCTATGCCGAGAAGTTCAGTTAATGTTTCCGCTAATTGTCCTCGTTGAGGGATTCTGTTCTGAAGAGCTTCTATCAAATTCTTGAAAAGAAAATCTTTCCTCATATAATTCCCTGAGCCATCATCGCTCTTGCCACTTTCATGAATCCGGCGATGTTTGCTCCTTTTACATAATTGATGTATCCGTTTGGTTGTTTACCATATACAACGCATTGTTCGTGAATAGCATCCATGATTTGGTGCAATTTATCATCTACTTCGGCTTCCGTCCACTGAAGGTGCATGGCATTTTGGGTCATCTCCAATCCTGAAGTTGCCACACCGCCTGCATTAACGGCTTTCCCCGGTCCGAACATCACTTCATTTTCGATGAACAGGTCGATGGCTTCTGCCGTACAGCCCATATTGGATATCTCAGCGACACAAGTAACGCCGTTGTCTATAAGCATACGGGCGTCTTCTTCGTTCAATTCGTTCTGTATGGCGCAAGGAAGTGCAATATCGACTTTCTGCTGCCAGGGACGTTTATTCGGGAAAAATTCAACACCGTATTTCTCGGCATAAGGCGCTACAATATCTTCACCCGACGCACGAAGGTCTAACATATAATCAATTTTTTCTCCCGATATACCGGCAGGGTC
>Ga0082212_10011282_pt1 | contig 11340 bp, 9 predicted proteins | sample TergutNt197P3_FD_71548 | JGI IMG/M metagenome (GOLD analysis project Ga0082212, IMG submission 71548) | Neocapritermes taracua P3 segment gut microbial communities from Petit-Saut dam, French Guiana - Nt197 P3 | ecosystem: Host-associated > Arthropoda: Insects > Digestive system > Gut ... | reverse complement strand
GAAAAAAAAGTATGTTGCCAAGCCGTGTCCGGGAATGATAAAATTCCTCAAGGAAACGTCGCAGAAAAACGCAGTGTACATCGTCACCTCGAACATCTATGATTTCCCAAACGATATGTTTGTGAAGTATGGGGTTACGGGAATTCGGGGCATATTGAGCGGTGAAAAAGAATCCAGCAAAGTTAAAAAAATAAACAGCATTAAAGAAAAACATCCAACCGAAAGAATCTGTTTTATAACCGACACACAAGGCGACGTCGTAGAAGCGCGAAACAGCGCAGCGGATGTAATTATTGCCGTTTCCTGGGGCTGGCACGGCAGAGAAGTATTGGAGGCTGCGAACGCAGACATCATTTTCGACAGTGTTTTTGAGTTAAAAGAGTATATTGAATGTTTTTAGTATTTCTGATCATCATTTACCTTTCGTATGCTTGTATAGGGATGCCGTTTTGTTTACCCGGCGCCGTATGGCAATCCATGTACGCGGGTATGGCGGTTCCGGACTCATGGTTGGGGATCGTTTCTATGATCATGATGTGTTGCAACATCATTGGGAACACATACAGCGGAAAGTTATTAAAATACTTCAAGCCGGGCCTCATCGTCACATTATGTGTTTTTATGATCGGCGCCGCCTTATTCGGGATTGCGATAGCAGGGTCATTTGTGTTTTTGTGCATCCTCGCAATTCCGCTGGGCATGGGAATGGGTTTTATCGACGCCATTGTTAACAATTATGTGGCTGTTTACTTCAAGGCGAAACATATGAGTTGGCTGCATTGCTGTTGGGGCCTCGGCGCTATGGCAAGCCCGGCCATACTTTCATACGGGACAGGACGCTATAATTCATGGCGTTGGGGCTACTACGCGATGGGCGTCGTCCAGATCGCGGTAACGATTATATTGTTTCTTACACTGCCATTATGGAAATTGGCGTCCGGAACGTCGGAACCGGTGAAAGAAACAGCGGTAAAAAAATTTAGGGATTTAATTCGCATTAAAGGTTTAAAGGCGTCGTTAACGGCGTTTTTTTGCGATTGCTCCGTTGAAATGACCGTTGCGGTATGGGGAAGCAGTTATTTGTTTGTTGTAAAAAACATCTCGGTTGAGGCGGCTGCGCAAGGACTCTCAATGTACTATCTGGGGCAGACCTTAGGACGCCTTTTTTCCGGATTCCTTACTCTCAGATTCAGCAATCATCAATTGATACGGGCGGGCGTTGTGGTTTTTGTCATAGGCGCGCTGATAACGGTATTTTCTTCCGGCATTGTTTTTTTGATGGGCGGGTTTTTTCTCATAGGAATGGGTTGTGCGCCGTTTTTCCCTTGTCTCATGCACGATACGCCAAATCATTTTGGTAAAGAAAACTCTCAATCAGCCGTCGGATTGCAACTTGCCAGCGCGAATATAGGCTGCGTTGCAGCCCCGCCGTTGTTCGGTCTTATTACCGCATATATCGGTTACGGTATGTTTCCGTTATACCTTGGAATTTGGCTGACGGGAATGATTATGGCGGCAGAGGCGCTCCAAAGAAAACAATTACACAGCTGACAGATTAATCCGGCATTTAATTTCGTGGTTTTTTAGCTTTTTCTCAGCCAGTTTTATAAACACGGATAGCGCATCATTGTCCGGCTTTTCCGTACCGTTCAATTCGTATTGCCGGTCAAGCTGCGCGTATTTATGTTCGCCGAGCCTGTGGTAGGGCAGCAGTTCCCAGACGGCGACGTTCGACAACGTTTTCAGAAAATCCGCTGTCTGTTCAATGTTTTCGGCGGAATCATTGCATCCCGGAACGAGAGGCGTCCGAATAATGATTTCCTTCGCGCTACCTTGTATGGCTTTGAGATTATCCAGAATAGAAATGTTTGACACCCCGGTGAGCTTTTTATGCTCCTCGTCGTCCATATGCTTCAAATCAAAAAATGTCAGATCCAAATTTTTTACGATTTCCAGCAGGACGTCCGTATCGCCATACCCGGCTGTTTCTATGGCGCCGTGAATACCGTTTTTTTTGCACATATCGATGAGTTCAATACAGAATTCTCCGTGGAGCAGAGGCTCGCCGCCTGATAGCGTAAAGCCCCCGCCCGAGTGTTTATAGAACAGGGCGTCTTTTTCAATCTCCCGAAAGACTTCATCCGCCGTCATGCTTTTTCCCATGCATTTAATGGTTCTCGTATAACATTCTTTTGCGCACAACCCGCATACTTCGCAGCGATTCCGGTCTATGCAAATACGATTGTCGGGAAACGAAACCGCATTTTCGGGGCAGACTTTCAAGCAGGCTCCGCAGCCGATACAGTTTTGCGGATTAACCGTGATATCCGGTTCTGTACGCTGCGATTCCGGGTTTGCGCACCACAAGCACCGCATCGGACAGCCTTTCAGAAAAACGACTGTGCGGATTCCCGGCCCGTCGTGTATGGAAAATCTTTGGATATTAAAAACATTTGCCCTGTTCATTTTTTCACATTTTGTCCGCGGCTAAACCGCCCTGAACGCGGTCCTGCCTATCACGTCATCCTGCAGTGGTTTGCTGATTTCGACAAAATACGCGCTGTATCCGGAGACGCGGACAAGCAAAGATTTGTACTCCTGCGGGTTTGCCCGTGCCACCTCAAGCATTTCTCTGTCCAAAACATTGAACTGCACATGATAAAGCCCGAGATCCATAAAAGTTTTCAGAAAACTTACAAAGCGATCCAAGCCTTCCTCTCCCCGAACCGTAGAGGGATCAAATTTAATGTTGAGCAGCATGCCTCCGTCTACCTCGGCGCCGTTTATCTTGCTGACGGATTTTAATACCGCAGTTGGGCCGAGTTCCTCCGACCCGTGAGTCGGCGAGCACCCGTCCGCCAGCGGCACTCCTTCCAGACGTCCGGAAGGCAGTGCGCCTACGGCTTCCCCTTGCGGTACGTTTGAAGATACGGGATATAAAGAAGGCATAAAATATTCGCCGCAGAGGGTTTTGTATTTGTGATGTTCCTTTACGACAAATTCTGCGATTTCCTTTGCGAAGTGATCCACATAATCGTCGTCGTTGCCGTATTTTGGCGTTCCGTTTATCAGCATTTGGCGCAACCTGTCGTGACCGGTAAAATTGTCGTCAAGCGCCTGTTGCAGCTCCTGTTTGGATATTTTTTTCTCTTCGTAGACTAATTTTTGAATAGCGGCAAGTGAATTGGCGGCGTCAGCAATACCTATACCCAGAGTTCCCGGGCCGATATTGTATTTCGCGCCGCCCGCCATAATGTCCGTAGCGTTTTCAACGCAGTCTTCAATAAGCATTGAGATCAGCGGACAGGGGCACAGATCCTTTTGCGCGATTTCGGTTATATTGCTATACATGGAACTAACTTCAATCAAATACGCCACCTGTTCTTTGAACGCGGCGTAAAATTCATCGAAAGTTTTCAAATCTTCAAAACCGCCTGTTTCGACGCTCAGTTTACTTCCGCTCATCCTGTGTACGCCGTTGGTCATCGCGAACTCTACGGCTGATCCAAAATTATATGCGGTAATGGCGCTCCATTGATGCAGCCTGCCCGATATGTTCGGCTCAACGCAACCGACGAGGCACCAGTTGTTTGCCTCCTCTTGGGTCAGGCCCTTTCTGAGCAGGTTTTGAATACCGATTTTGTCATTATGGATCGCCGGGAAACCGGTGCCTATTGAAGCAAGATCGGCGACAGCCCTGATAAACTCATCGCTGTTTTTCTCATTCAGGCGAACCGAAAGTGAAGGCTGGCACAGCCTGACGTCTTTTGACGCCTGCAGAACCATATACGACATTTCATTAACGGCGTCCTTGCCGTCCGGCGTAATGCCGCCTACACAGAGATTTTGGAAAGCCGTATAACCGGCGTAGTATTTTGCCGCGTTTTCAGACAGATACCATATCTGTTCGGCCATTTTTATCCACATACATTCGAGTTCTTCCTGCGCAGTTTCCTTTGTGGTCACGCCGTTATCAATATCTTTTTTATAAAGCGGATACATGTATTGATCAAACCTGCCGGGGGAATAGGACGGGGCGGACAGTTCGAGGAATAAGGCTACTTGGGTGAACCAAATCAACTGCAGAGCGTCCCTGAAAGTCCGCGGCGGATTTACGCCGACCCATCTGCATACGTCGGCAATTTGGATTAGCTCCGCTTTGCGGACGGCGTTTTGTTCAACCGACGCCATCTTTTCGGCCTCCTCGGCATGGCGCTCGCCAAGTATCTGCATGGCTTCGCAAGTGATTATAACGCCCTTCAAAAAGTCGGTTTTCGGAATATCTTCAGGGTTAGTCAAACGCAGAGTCTTCAACTTTTCTTCGGCGTCTTTTTTTATGCCGCCGTATCCTTTCGGAATCAGGATTTCGGCGTACCCGGGCGCAACTTCCCCGGGCCCTGTCTGCGTTTTGATTTCCGCATCGATGACACCGGACCGATAGCCCAGTTCCCTGACTTCTTCAGGGATTCTTGTCAGCCATTGATCCAAAACAGTTTTACCTCTCCAATACGGCTCAATTTCTTCCCGAAACACCTTTTTTGATTTTGCGTCCAACTGCAACGGGTCATAAGGCCTGGTCGCCACCGTGTCCAGCTCCTCGCCGATCCAGTTGACGGATACTTCGGGTGTTACAACAGCCTGTCTCGGCGCCGACCCGGTATTTCCCACAATTAGTTCGTGATCCAAAATATTTATGGGTTTTGTCTCGCAATATTTCTTGAACGCCTTGGCCCTGCGAATCACCATAGGCTGACCTTCTGTTTCTTTCATGATTTCTGTTTTTACGACCGCTAAATCAAAATTCAATGTGGGTTTGTACTGCTCATATTGCTTTTTCAATTTTCCAATTCGCTGAAACGCAATGTTGTTCATTATAATTTCACCTCCTGAGTATAAAAAACAGTTTCATAATTTATATGACGTCATGATAATCCTGCATTTTTCATGCCAAATGGTAAATGGCATAACAGCATTGAATTAAACAGCGGTTTTTACTCAACTTGTTACGGGTGGTAACACCCGGGTAACAAAACGGGTAACAGCGTTAAGCAACCGGACAAAGCGGCTTCATTAAAACGCCTGAAATCACCGCTAATTTAAAAGGAATGTTTGGCACAGTTTATGCTTATAATTATAATAGCATTGTTGTATCTAATTGACAACGGTTAAGGAGCGATGGCATAATTAAAAAAAGTCGGATTCGTTGCGGGAGTGGGATATGATATACGATTATTTCAAATATTTAGATGAGATGGAAGAAATCGCATTGATCGAGGAACCGGACTCTACGATAAAATATACAAACAAAGCCTTTTCCGCATGCTTCGGAATCAAAGTGGAAGAAGCGGTTGGGAAAAAATTGCTGGATTTTGTAATTCCCGAAGATCGTGAAAGCTGCGATATGGAGTTCGTCGTCACTCCCGAGAGCCCTTCATATAAAATTTACGGCCGATCAAGGCGGGCTGACGGAAAAATTATCTGGATACAATATGTAGGCAGAGGATATTTTGATGATAAAGGAAAACTGATCGAATTCCAGGAGCTCGCGGTTGATATTACAGAATTTAAGGAGAACATCGAAGAAAAAGTAAAAACCCTTGAAAAAGCCAACAATAGAATCAACGAATTGACTAAAATCAAAGACGTGCACGGCGCCGACGGTAACGCGGGTAAAAGCAATATATTCAATAATGTAGCTGCGTATAATTTTTCAGACATTGTCAGAGCCAGTTCAAAGATGGAAAAGGTCATCGAGCAGGCGAAAGCCGCCGCCGAGAGGGACGCGTTTATTTTAATTGAAGGCGAGAGCGGGACGGGGAAAGAACTCTTTGCCCAATCAATACATAATTTCAGCAAAAGAGCCAACGGCCCCTTTGTAGCTATTAATTGCGGCGCCATCCCCTCCGAGCTTATAGAGAGCGAATTGTTCGGATACACAGAGGGCGCGTTCACGGGGGCGACGAAACATGGCAAACAGGGTAAGTTTGAATTAGCCTCATGGGGAACTCTGTTTTTAGATGAGATTGCGGAGATGCCGTTGGCGCAGCAGGCGGTTCTTCTTCGTGTCCTTGAAACCAAAACGGTAACAAGGGTCGGCGGGCTTGAGCAGATTCCCATAGACGTCCGGATTATATGCGCGACAAACAAGAACCTGCGGGAAGAGGTCGCGAAAGGGAATTTTCGCGAGGATTTGTTTTTTCGGCTGAATGTTTTTAATATAAAAGTTCCGCCGTTAAGAGAGAGGCGTGAAGATGTACTCGAGCTAATAGAGGTGTTTATAAAAGAGTTGGGAAGCAACGATTTTGATAAAAGTTCGTTTTATGATAAAAAATTAGTTAAACTTTTTGAATATGATTGGCCCGGAAACGTAAGAGAACTACGCAACGTAATCGAAAGGGTCATTTGTATTCCCGGGTACGATATAAATGAGCTCATAGAAACGGCTTCACATGATTCAAATAACGAAGAGCAGCGGCGCATAGTCGAGTATTTTGACCAATGCGGAGGTAATGTCAGCGAAGTGGCGCGTCTGATGGGTATATCGAGGAAGACGCTGTATAAAAAAATGAATAAGTATCAATTGAAAGGAAAAGGGAGCAATGTCTGATAAAAAATATTTTACACGGATGGGCGACGGCGAAGGCGTTTGGATGAGCCGTGAGGAAATTAAAGAGGACGTTATGAAAGGCATGGAAGACGCCGTAATAAAGGGGAAATCACAGCCTCTCGGTGATAATGAAATCGAACAGCTTGTTGATATACTTACGGCGCCGGAAAAGAATGTCAGCGTTGAAAGGGGTTACGAAGGTATAAACACCTTTGACGCAGGCACTTTAAAACTCCCGATCCGTTCCGCGATTCCGGTCGACAGGTCTACGGCTCTTTTAATCCACGAAAGAATTTTATGCTCTGACACTATGGAAATGTGTTATACGGACTATAGTTACAAAGCTATCAAGAATATAGCCGCCGAAGAAGCAATGCAGATGGAACACGCGCAGATGAACTGTATCATGCCGGTGTTTTACGGCGCGATGCCCAACTTGGGGCTCTATACAAAGCCCGACGGGCCTTTTGACAATTGGGCGGAGCTCCTGCCGAACGGTCAAATCAAAGAGGCGATGGCGGCGCAGGAGGAAGCGGCAAAACAGTGTACTGCGGACATGATCTATATAGGGTCTGCGCTTGCTGAAGCCGGCGCCTGCGGCATACAGTTTGACACGGCGGGGGCGAGCGGCGACGCTGACGCGCTGGCGGCACTGAACGCGTCGAAGGAACTCTCGGAAAAATACCCTGACCTCTCAATAACGATGGGTATGGCAAACGAGTTTCACTTGGGCATGCACGGAAAGCTCATGTTTGAAGGAGACCGCATTGCCGGGCAGTACCCGGCACGGCAGGTGGCGACAGTTAAAAAGGCAGGGGCGCACAGCTATGGCTGCGTTGTAAATACAAACAGCAGCAGATCATTTGCATGGAACCTCGCGAGGGCGCTTACTTATGTAAGAGAAGCTACGCGTGTCGCTGAAATTCCGGTGTTGGTCAACGCGGGTATGGGCGTCGGCGGTATACCGTTGACAAACACATCACCCACGGACGCTACTACAAGGGTGGCGAAAACAATGCTCGAACTCGGCAAAGCGGACGGGTTGTAGATAGGCCACGGGGACGCTTACGGTATGGCCGTAATGCACGAAATGTCAGCCGGAATGGGCGGAATACGGACTGCCGGAGATCTGGTGGCGCGTATGGTCATGAAAGGTATGAAAATCGGCTCCGCCAAAGAATACGTAGCAAATAAACTGGGGTGCAGCGTATTTGATCTGTCGGATTCCAATAAAATGAAAGAGATCAGGGAATCTCTGGATATAGGAACGGTTCTTGACAGGCCGCACGCGAGCTACGGGATGGCGGCGAAAATAAAAATCGCCGAATTACTCGATATAAGAATACCGAGTGTTGAACTGTTTAAAAAGAAATTAGGGAAATTCATTTAAGGTTTTTCTTTGAAGTCGAACAGCTTGTCGTTGAAGCAGTCTTCATTGTATAGCAGGATCACTATATCCGGCTTGTATCCGGTCGCGTATTCGCAGACGTCCCCTTTGAACAGTCTTACGTCTATCGCCCTGACCTCATGCACCCCGATAGAGAGGAATGAATATACCGGGACGCCGAACGAGTCCTTTATAACGAGAATTTTTCCGTCGCCGACTAAATGGTTTTTAAAGATCAGCTCCGCATAATCGCCGGGGTAGACCGCATATCGGTTCGTGCTCGGCGGCAGTTTTTCGCCGATAAATTTTTTGTTCAAAACAGCGTCCTCAAAAGAACCGCCCGGCAGAGCCTCGCCGTCAATGCTCAGAGAAAAATCTGTTTTAAAGTTCGGCGTAATCAACGTAAAGTCGTCGAGACCGCCGTATATCCTACCGACGCGCCGTCCTATTGATCCAATGTAAAAATCACTGTATTTCCTGAAATCGTAGTTTTCGGCGCCGTAAAGCGATTCGTCGATCTGAAACCCGAAATCTGTGTTCAGCTTTTTTACGATTTGCGCCGTACCGAAACAAGCAGCTTCGGTCGTCCAGTGGTGATCTGTTTTATAAAACAGCTCGTTTTGCGTTTTTCCGCTGTTTCTAAGAGCAGGCCGCAGGTCGAAACAGTATACGTTCGCGCCGGTGAGGGCGTCCACGAACCTGTCGGCGTTAAGCCTCGAATAATTTGTAACGGTGGGAGGCAACTGGGAATGGGCGTCGGGCAGTTTAAACGGCGCCTGAACGTAGAGAAGCGGGATTTTAGACTGTGCAAGAGTATTTACAAGCTCGTACATGCTGTCAAGGCAGCCGCCTATATACTCCTCCTCGACCGCGTAAACGACCTGCCCGTCCGGCGTCTTATAGACGGCGCCGTAGTTCGGGTCTATCACGATTTTTTTGTTCATAGCAAGCTGCATTAATCCGAAGAGCTCGATATACTCCTGTCTTCCGGGTACTCCCGCGCCCGCGGCGGCGCCGAGAGCGGCGGCGGCGGCTTTAAACCGCTCGATGGCCGATGAACCGGGGGCGACACTGGCCTTGTAGGAAGTCAGGAATTCCTCGCCGACGTCGGCAGCGTTTACGAACATACCGATAAGCATTGAAAAGATAAGCAACACAAAGATCATTGCGGTGAGCGTTTGCTTATTCAGTTTTTCGCGCGATTTGCGAAACATAACCCTTTCTCCCGGTTAAAAATTGAAATAGATGAACGGATTGTAGGTTCCTTTCACCAAATACGACGCTGCGGCCAAAAATAATACTGAAAAAGTCAGAGTGTAAATCGCACCGGCTGCCGTACGCAGAGGGCTGCCGACGCCTATGTTTTCAGTTTTTGCCGAAACGGCTTTCGCCACAGGCGTGGAAAAAATGAGGCCGAATAACAGATAAAACACGTTCTCCTTGAAATAAACAAAAGCGTTTGCATCGAAAAACGGGCTCCCTGACAGTGCGAACATAACTTTCAGATATTCCAGCGCGTCCGCTAAGGTGTCCGCACGGAAAAGCACCCACCCGACGAGCACAAGCAGCAGCAGGTAAGCATGTTTAAGCGCGACGGGAAGCGCCGACTTTTCAAACCCGGTCAACTTTTCAATCAAGATGAAAATAAAATAAAACAGCCCCCAGCATATGAAAGTCCAATTGGCTCCGTGCCATATCCCCGTCAGAAGCCAAACCACAAACAGGTTGAACGCGAGGCGCAGCCTGGAAGACACCCTGCTGCCGCCGAGCGGGAAATAAACGTAGTCGCGAAACCAGCTGCCCAGAGAAATGTGCCACCTGCGCCAAAATTCGGAAGCGGATTTTGATATGTACGGGTAGTTAAAGTTTTCCGGGAATTTAAACCCGAACATTCTTCCAAGGCCGACAGCCATGTCGGAGTAACCGGAAAAATCAAAATAAATCTGGAGCATGTAGGCGATGGCGCCGAGCCACGCAAAAGCGACGGACAGTTCACCGATCTGGGCAACCGCAAAGCTTTTATCCGCGATTACCGCGAAACTGTTTGCGAGCAGCACTTTTTTTGAAAGCCCGACGATGAAACGGCAGACGCCTTCCGAAAAAGCGCCGAGGCTCTCTTTTCTGTCCGTAAGCTGACCCGCTATAGTGTCGTAACGAACGATCGGCCCTGCTATGAGCTGAGGGAAGAATGAAATGTAAAGGCCGACCGTAAGAAGGCTCTTTTGAACGGGCCTTTTGCCGCGGCAGACGTCGAGCACGTAGGAAATTGCCTGAAATGTGAAGAACGATATACCTATAGGGAGCAGGATATTCGGAACCGAAATGTCCGTATCGAGCATAAAGTTCAGGTTTTTGACGGTGAACGTCAGGTATTTAAAAATAAAAAAAATCGACAGGTTGAAGATCAGCATGGCCGCAATGACGGGTCTTTCCGCCTGAGGGCTGCCTATGCGCCTGTCGGCTAAAAGCCCGAACGCCCAATTCCCTGTAAAAGAGACGATCAGCATGAAAACAAACAGAGGCTCGCCCCAGGCGTAAAACGCAAGGCTTGCAAGCAGCAGGAAACAGTTTTGCGTCAGTCTTTTTCTGTTTCTGAGGATCACGTAGTATACGAACAGGACGGCCGGTAAAAAACAACCTATAAAAATAATAGATGAAAACAGCATAGGCTTTTCCTTTTCTGCGCTTTATCGAACCAGTGCTATCACCAAGGAAAAGAATCCGGCACCAGGTTCACTTTCGGGAATTTGGGTTTCAGAAGTGTGACATTTAAAGTGCAGGAGCCCGCGCCGCCGCCGTTGTCTGATGTGCGTATCTCCCAGACTCCGCTTTTATCGGGTGTGAACTCCAGATTCATGTCGCCGGTGACGCTCACGGAACCTCCGCCGCTGTGCATGACGCCTGAGCTTGCTCCGCCCTCTGCGGAATAGCTTTTGTTTTCAGAAAAGGGGAAATTGCCCGTAAAGAACAAAACGAGAAATGCGATTGTCAGTGCGGCGGCTGCCGCAGCGGGGATGAATATCCCTTTCTTGCTTTTACCCTTGACGGGCGGGCCTGCGTTATATATCATATGCCTTTTCCCCCCGATACTGTATTTACGAGTATACAGTGATACAATGTATTATACACGAAAACTGATGAATGTGAAAGAGGAAAAGAGTTGAAAAAAACGTTCGGGTTCTTTTGTCAAGGACGTTTTTTTAGGATAGGAAAAAAGGCACAAAAAAAGGGCGCAAAACGCGCCCTGTGGATAGATAGAAGCCGTTTCGGGGGGTAGGTAGGGGGATTATCCCTCTAACCTCTCGAAACGGCTTTGTATCGTAACAAAAAGCCTGTATTCATGCGG